>JAEEGG010008877.1_pt1 | contig 22662 bp, 13 predicted proteins | sample 9134161 | NCBI WGS metagenome assembly JAEEGG01 (sample SAMN16246543, study PRJNA631951) | gut metagenome | biome: gut microbiome; feature: rumen; material: CR-attached | host: Bos | place: Iran: Karaj | collected 2018-10
GCCATCATGATGAACGAAGGCATGCTCAATGCCGGTAACGCTCCCATCTATGACGATCCCTATTCCCTGGGAAAGGGAACCGACTGGGTGGAGGCCATCTTCGACAAGAACGCCCCCGTTGTCAAGCATGATGTCAATGTCTCCGGCGGCAGCAAGCGCGTCAATTACAGCGTTTCCGGCGGTTACCTTTCCACGAAGGGTACCATCGGCGGCCGTTTCGACCAGTCCTACTATGACAGGATGACCCTGCGCGAGAACGTGGGCATCACCCTGTTCGACGAGTCCGCGACCCGCAACTGGCTGAACAAACTCACCTTCAACAACCAGATTTCCTTCGCGCACATCAAGTCCGCCGGCATCTCGGCCAACTCCGAGTACGGTTCCCCGCTGGGCTCCGCCCTGGGCATGTCCCCGCTGGATCCGATCTATGCCGACGCCGCCGAAGAGGCCCGCTACCGCTCCCTCTACCCGGCCGGCTATCCTTATATTATCCGTAACAGCGAAGGTGTCGCCTACTTCATCGCCGACGGCGGTACCTATAACGAGCAGGCGAACCCGATCGCCATGCTGGACCGTCCGCACGGTTACAGCAGCACCGACAAGATCGTCGGCGGCCTGACCACCGAACTCCAACTCATCGACGGCCTCCGGTTCCGCAACGCCGTCACCCTGGACCTCTCCTATGTCTATGGCCACAGTTATACGCCCCAGTATTTCCTGACCTCCAAGAGTTACAGCCTGGATACGGTCACTTCCACCACGGTCTATGACAAGAACGGGAACGCCTCCACGGTTGACAAGATCAACTACGGCTCCTCCGCTTCCCAGACCATGAACCGCTACTACAGTTATCAGGTGGAGAACACCCTCATGTACGACAAGGTGTTCGGCAAGCACACCCTGAACGTGGTGCTCGGCCAGTCCGCCTACTGGTCCTCCTCCTCTTATCTGGGCGCTTCCTCCCTGGGTCTCCAGTATCCGGACGATCCCTGGAAGATCAGCGTGGATAACACCCTGGGCCAGCAGAGCGACGGCGACCGCAACGGCTGGGGCCGCTGGAATTCCATCCCTTACAGCATCCTTTCCTACTTCGGCCGAGTATCCTACAACTATGACGGACGTTTCCTGGCGCAGGCCACCGTCCGCCGGGACGCCTCCTCCCACTTCGGCCCCAGCAACAAGTGGGGTACCTTCCCGTCCGCATCCCTGGGCTGGAACATCAAGAACGAGGAGTTCCTCAAGTACAACAACGTGATCTCCATGGCCAAACTCCGCGCTTCCTGGGGTATCAACGGTAAGGACAACCTGAGCGACTTCCTGTATGCCGTGTACGCCCAGTCCGGCAACAACTATGTCTTCGGTTCCGGCGCGAACGGCACCGAGAGCATCAACATCGGCGTGAAGGCCTCCGGCCTCGCGAACCCGAACGCCAAGTGGGAGCAGTCCATCCAGACCGACTTCGGCGTGGACCTCGGCTTCTTCGGCAACCGCCTGACCGCCACGGTCGATTACTATATCAAGGATGCCTCCGGCATGCTCATGCAGATGCAGGTCCCGACCTATGCAGGCGACTCCGCTCCGACCGGCAACGTCGGCACGATGCGCAACTCCGGCATCGAGATCGACCTCGGCTTCCGCGGCGCTGTCGGCGATTTCAACTACGGGATCAAGGCCAATGCTTCCTACAACGTGAACAAACTCACCAAACTGGCCGACGACGCTTCCTACATCACCACCTCCAGCCACAAGATCGGTACCCTGACCCGCGGTGAAGTGGGCGAGGTGTTCCCGTACTTCTGGGGCTGGAAGACCGACGGCGTCTTCCAGAACTGGGACGAGATCAAGGCCTATGTGAACAAGGACGGCAACCTGATCCAGCCCAATGCGCAGCCCGGTGACTTCCGCTGGAAGGACATCAACGAAGACGGTGTCATCAACGACAGCGACCGCACCAAACTCGGCAAGGGCATTCCCGACTGGACCTTCGGCTTCACCCTCACCATGGACTGGAAGGGCTTCGACTTCAGCATGCTCCTCCAGGGCCAACTCGGCGCCCAGACGCTCAACGTCACCCGCCGTACCGACCTGTACTACATCAACCTCCCGAAGTCCATCCTGAACCGCTGGACCGGCGAAGGTTCCACCAACCAGTATCCGCGCTTCGCGTTCGATTCGGCCAATGAGAACTACCGCGTCTCCGACTACTGGATGGAAGACGCGTCGTTCCTGCGCGCCCGTAACATCCAACTGGGCTACACCCTGCCCCAGAGCCTGACCAAACTGGCGTTCATCTCCCGCCTGCGCGTGTATGGACAGGTGGAGAACGCCTTCACGCTCACCAAGTACACCGGTTGCGATCCGGAGGTTTCCGGCGGCTTCAGGGAAGTCGGCGTCGACCGCGGTGTCTATCCTCAGAACAGGACCGTCACCTTTGGTGTCAATGTAACCTTCTAACAGACTACGGATATGAAAAAGATAGTTTTCGCACTCAGCGCCCTCGCCGTTCTCCTGACTGCCTGCTCCAAGGATTTCATCAATCCCCGGCACAACAGTTCCGAACCGCTTGACGAGTATTTCAATACGCCCGAGCGTCTCTTCCAGTGCCTGGTGGCCGCCTACGACCCGCTGGAGTGGTACGACTATGCGTTCGGCCAGTATGACAACCTCCACCTGATCTTCGACGTGATGGGTGACGACGTGTACGCCGGCGGCTCCAACGAAGGCGACCAGCCCATCATCGTGAAGACGCACTACTACACGGCCACTCCCACCGACGTTCCCAACCAGATGTGGACGGTCAACTATTCCGGCATCAACCGCGCCGCCACGCTCATCAAGTATGTCGAAGGCGCCGAAGGCGTGGATGAGACCACCAAGAAACTGTACGTGGCCGAGGCCAAGGTGCTCATGGCCTATTATTACAACATGCTGTGGAAACTCTGGGGCAACGTCCCTTACTGGGAGGAACTCCTGGAGGCCCCGTACATCGCCCCGCAGTTGGGGCATGACGAGGTGTATGCCAATTTCATCAAGTTGATCGAGGATGCCATCGCCATGAACGTCCTTCCGATGAAGGCGACCGTGGGCAACGAAGGCCGCGTGACCAAGGCCATGGCCTACATGCTCTACACCGAGGCCGTCCTCTACCAGAACGACCAGACCCGCTACCAGACCGCCCTGGGCTACATGAAGGAAATCATCGCCAGCGGTCAGTATTCCCTCGTGGAGGACTTCGCCGGCATCTGGGAAGAGTCCGGTGAATGGGGCCCCGAATCCATCTGGGAGATCAACTACATCTCCGAAGGCGGTATCCGCGACTGGGGCAACTCCATCGCCACCGGCGGTCAGGTGAACTCCATCCTCACCGGCATCCCCGCTCCGAAGAACGTTCCGGACTACCACGAGGGCTGGGGCTTCGGCACCATCGCCCAGGCCGCCTATGACATGTATGACGACGACGACATCCGCAAGGACGGCGGCATCCTGAACTTCGCGAAGTACGCGGAGGAGCACCCCGGTGCGGAATACACCCCGCGTTGGCAGGACACCGGCTTCTGGAACCGCAAGTACATCGCCCGTGAAGGCGGCAACCATGGTTACAAGGCTTCCGACAACGTCAACTACTGCAACAACGAGCGCATCTACCGCTATGCCGAGACCCTCCTGAACGCCGCCGAACTCTCCGTCCTCCTCGGACAGGATGGTTCCGCTTACCTCAAGGAGGTCCGCGACCGCGCCCACTGCCACGACACCGGCGTTTCCCGCAATGACATCATCCAGGAGCGTCACAAGGAGTTTGTGGGCGAAGGCAAGCGTTATTGGGACCTCGTCCGCAGCGGTCAGGCCGCTTCCGTCCTGAAGGCCGCCAACCACAAGTACCGCACGAACGACTGGACCGAGAACAAGAAGTACTGGCCCATTCCGCAGGGCGAGATCGACAAGGATCCGAACCTTACGCAGAACAACTATTAATACCAGGCTACCATGAAAACAATCTGGCAATATATCGCTATCGCGGCGCTGGCCGTTTCCGCTGCCGCCTGCACTCCTGAGTATCCGCTTCCCAACCAGGCCGGCCTGCCGCAGGCGTCGGACCTGGACGTGACCATCACGGTGGACCAGGAGACCAACTACGTCACCTTCGTGATGAACAACAAGGGCGTGGTCCCCGTGTGGATTTTCGGCGACCAGAAGATCGACGGAAAGGCCGGCAAGAAGTACTCCTACACCGACAACAACGTCACCCTCCGCTTCCGCGAGGCGGGTGAGCACACCGTGGAGGTGAAGGCCTACAATGCCAACGGCCTGTCCCAGGGTTCCCTGGTGAAGACCTTCACGATGGACAACACCTACCGCGACCCGTTCGACCCCAGCCCGTATGTCAAGGCTATCTCCAACGGCTCTTCCCAGACCTGGATCTGGAATAGCGCCGAGGCCGGGCACATCGCCTGCGGCCCCGCCGGCGACCCGAAGGGCTGGTGGCAGGTCGAGCCCAACGGCAAGAAGGGCTTCCTGTATGACGACCTCATGACCTTCGGCTCCGATGGCACCTACACCTACGATCCCGTCGATGGCCAGGCCTATGCCAAGAAGGACGCCGAGTATCCTGCGGGACACGAGGTCTTGGACGACGACTACCTCTTCCCGGCCGAGAAGAAGACCACGAAGTTCACCTTCGAGAACAACTGGAACGACGCCGGCATTGAGGAGATCTTCCTCGTGCTTGACCCGGGCAGCATCCTGTCCTATGTAGTGCACAAGTCCCTCGTGGACGAGCCGCGCTACCAGATCCTGGAGACCAAGACCAGCGCCATGAAGAAGAAACTGCAGTTCATGGCGACTGCCTCGACCCCGACCAACGCGGACGGCATCTCCTTCTACTACGAGTTCGTTCCGGAAGGTTCCATCGCCGGCGCCGACGACCCGCTCTTCGGCAAGGAAAGCAAGGCGTGGGTCCTGGACAACGAGTCCGCAGGCTACATGGGCTGCGGCGGCAGCCTCGGCAATCCCCTCGAGTGGTGGAGTGCTCAGCCGCACGAGAAGGACGCCTTCGGTGTGACCGACGATGTCCTGACCTTCTTCAAGGACGGCAAGTATGTGTTCGATCCGGGCGCCGATGGCAAGGTCTACTGCAACTGGGAGTCCGACTATCACCACGAACTGTGGGACGGCGGCCAGAACAGCGACTATGACGCCCCCGCAGAGGTCCAGACCTCGACCTACACCCTCGGCTCCGACGGAGACGGCGACTACATCGAACTTCCGGCCGGCATCTTCTTCAGTTATGTGGCCAACAAGGCCGTCCTGAGCGAGCCTACCCGCCTGTACGTCACCGAATTGACGGAGGCGAAGATGGTCCTCGTCGCCAAGTTCAGCGGCATCTGCTGGCAGTTCATCTTCAAGCCCCGCGACGGCGCGCCTGTCGCCGAGGATCCGCTCTTCGGCGTCACGAGCAAGACATGGGTTTATGATAACGAGGCCGCAGGCTACCTCGGTTGCGGCGGCAGTCTCGGCAATCCCACCGAGTGGTGGAGCGGTGGCGCGCACGAGAAGGATGCCTTCGGCGTGAAGGATGACGAACTCACGTTCTTCGCCGACGGCAAGTACACCTTCAATCCCGGCGCCGACGGCGTGGTCTACTGCAACTGGGAATCCAACTATCACCACGAGTTGTGGGATGGAGGCCAGAACAGCGACTATGACGCTCCCGCCGATCCGCAGGAGGCGACTTACACGCTGGACAGCGATGACGATGGCGACTACATCGAACTCCCGGCCGGCATCTTCTTCGGCTATGTTCCGAACAAGGCCGTCCTGGATACGCCTACGAAGCTCTACATCAAGGAGAACACCAAGGACAAGTTGATCGTGGTGGCCAAGTTCGACGGCATCTGCTGGCAGATGATCTTCCGTCCCAAGGAAGGCCAAGGCGGCGGTGGCGAACCCGGTTCGCTGGACGAGGCCCTCGTCGGCACCTGGACCTGGGATCCGGACCAGAACGGCCACTTCGGCTGTGGCCCCGACTTGGGCAACCCCCTGGGCTGGTGGAACGGTGAGGCGCACTGCAAGGACAACGCCCACATGTACGACGACACCATCACCTTCACGGCCGACGGCAAGTACACCCTGGACCCGGTGGACGGTTTCTCCTACATGAACAAGGACGTGACCTTCCTAAACGACCGCAAGGGCGACTCTCCCTATGGCGACGACTTCCTCTACACGAACGAGAAGACGACTTGGAGTTACACCCTCGACGAAGAGAATGATTTTGACGTGATCAAGCTTGCCGGCGGCGGCCTCTTCTCCTACATCCCCAACAACGCCTTTGAGGACGAGCCCTGGCTCTATGTCAAGTCCTGTACGGCCGACCAACTGGTCCTGATGACCTACACGGCGACCGGTAACAACGGCGGTTCCATCGCCTGGCAGTACGTCTTCAAGCGCGTCAAGTAATGCATCTGGTCTCGAATATCAAAGGGTTGCTGCCGCTTTGCGCGGCAACCCTTTTCATCTTCTCCTGCGGATGTGGCTCGGAACCCGTTCCCTCCACGCCCGCCGAGGTCACATTGTCGGTCAATCCTTCCAGTGTCAATGCCTCCTTCGAGGCGCAGACGGTCGTCCTGACCGTTACTGCCACCGGGGACTGGGGTGTGGCTGCAGCCGATAAGGATTGGTGCACGGTGTCTCCTTCGGGCGGCATCAAGGGCACCTCGGACGTGAAGGTCACGCTTGCCACCAACCGGACCGGCAAGGACCGCGAGAACACCGTCACTTTCCGGTACGGTTCCAAGTCGCTGGAGGTTCCTGTCAAGCAGGGCTTCAGCCAGGAGGACCTCCCGCCGGATCCGGGTGAGATCGTGGCTCCCGAAGGCTATCACCTGGTCTGGCACGATGAGTTCGATGAGGGCACTGCGCTGGATCCGGACCATTGGACCCACGAGGTGAAAAGCGCGGGCTGGGTGAACAATGAACTGCAGAACTATGTCAACCACCAGACTTCTTCCGGCAGTGTCGTGACGGAGATCCAGGACGGGTCCCTGCATATCCATTGCTTCAAGGAAGGCGGGAAGATCTACTCCGGCCGTGTCTATGCCCATGTGAAACAGGGTTGGAAATACGGCTACATCGAAGGCCGCATCAAACTGCCCAAAGGCAAGGGAACCTGGCCCGCCTTCTGGATGATGCCGGTAAACTATACCGGCTGGCCCGACAGCGGAGAGATCGATATCATGGAGGAAGTCGGCTATCATCCGAACTATGTTTCCAGCAGCCTGCATGCGAATGCGCATGTGCACACGAACAATACGCAGGTGACCAAGGAGATGTACTGCGCCGGAGCGGAAGGAGATTACCATGTCTATGCAATCGAGTGGACGCACGAGAAAATCACCACGTTCGTGGACGGTAAAGTGCTGCTCACCTATGCGAACCGGGATCTCGGTCACGACGACTGGCCGTACGACGCCCCTTTCTATGTCATCCTGAACCTCGCATGGGGCGGGAACTGGGGCGGAAGCCAGGGCGTGGATGAAAGCGTCCTTCCCGTGACCATGTCCGTGGATTACGTCCGCGTTTTCCAAAAATGATGAACGAACGATGAAACATTCGAGAATCCTGATCCTTGCGGTGCTTGCCGCGGTGGTCTCCTGCCAGGGGCGGAAGACCACCACGGTGGGTTCCACCCCCGAAACCGAACAGCGCGTCGAGCGCCTCCTTTCCCGGATGACGCTGGCGGAGAAAATCGGCCAGATGAACCAGTTGTCGGGAGGCGGGGATGTCGCCAACTATGCCGAAGCGATCCGCAATGGGCAGGTGGGCTCCATCCTGAACGAGGTGGACCCGCAGAAGGTCAACGAGTTCCAGCGCATCAGCGTGGAGGAGTCCCGGCTGGGCATTCCGCTGCTGATCGCCCGGGACGTGATCCATGGCTTCCATACCGTGTTCCCGATTCCGCTGGGCCTGGCGGCCACGTTCGACCCCGACCTGGTGGAGCAGGGCGCCCGGGTGGCGGCGCTGGAAGCGACGGCGCAGGGCGTCCGCTGGACGTTCTCGCCGATGCTGGACATCGCCCGCGACCCGCGCTGGGGCCGCATCGCCGAAGGCAGCGGAGAGGATACGTACCTGGATGCCCGGATGGCCGAAGCCATGGTGTACGGCTATCAGGGCCGGCAGCCGGACACCACGTCCATGGCCGCCTGCATCAAGCATTTCGTGGGGTACGGCGCTGCCGAAGGCGGCCGTGATTACAACAGCACCTTCCTGACCGAGCGCCAACTCCGGAACGTCTATCTGCCGCCGTTCCAGGCGGCCGTGGAGGCCGGAGCGATGACGCTGATGACCTCCTTCAACGACAACGACGGCGTTCCCTCCACGGGCAACACCTTCGTGGTGAAGGACATCCTCCGCGGGGAGTGGGGCTTCGACGGCCTGGTGGTCACCGACTGGAACTCGATGGGCGAGATGATCGTCCACGGGTTCGGCACGGACCGCAAGGACGTGGCCCGCAAGGCCCTGGAAGCGGGGGTTGACATGGACATGATGACCTACGGCTTCCTGTCGCACCTGGAAGAACTGGTGAAGACCGGCGCCGTGAAGGAAGCGGCCATCGACGATGCCGTCCGGAACATCCTCCGGGTGAAATTCGTCCTCGGGCTCTTCGAGCATCCGTACGTGGATGCGGGGAAGGCTGCGGCTGTCCAGTATGCCCCGGACCACCTCGCCGCCGCACAGCGGTCCGCCGAGGAATCCGCCATCCTCCTGAAGAACGACGGGGTGCTGCCCCTGAAGGCCGATGCCGTCCGCTCCATCCTGGTGACCGGCCCGATGGCCGACGCCCCGCACGACCAGTTGGGCACCTGGGCCTTCGACGGTGAGAAATCCCACACCGTCACCCCGCTGAAGGCGCTCCAGGAGCGGTTCCCGGGCAAAGTGACCTATGTCCCCGGACTGCGGTACAGCCGTGAGAAGCGGGACTCCTTCCAGGATGTGGTCGCTGCCGCCCGGCGTGCCGACGTGGTACTGGTGTTCCTGGGTGAGGAAGCCATCCTCTCCGGCGAGGCCCACGCCTTGGCCGACTTGAACATGAAAGGCTCCCAGAGCGAACTGCTCGCCGCCTTGAAGGCGGCCGGCAAGCCGGTCGTGGCCACGGTGATGGCCGGACGTCCGCTCACCATCGAGCGCGATCTCCCGAACTGCAACGCCATGCTCTATGCCTTCCATCCCGGAACGATGGGTGGCCCGGCGCTGGCGAACCTCCTGTTCGGCGATGTGAACCCTTCCGGAAAGACCCCGATCACCTTCCTCCGCACGGTGGGACAGGCTCCGCTCTATTACAGCCACAACATGACCGGCCGCCCTTACAACGGGGAAACCCTGCTCGACGACATCGGGATGGAGGCCGGCCAGACTTCCCTGGGCAACACGTCCTACTATCTCGACTACGGCGCCTATCCGCTGTTCCCCTTCGGCTACGGCCTCAGTTATACGCAGTTCGCCTATTCCGGGATTACCCTGGACAAGGCGGTTTACGGGCCGAAGGACCAGATCCGGGTATCGCTGACCCTGGCCAATACCGGCGATTGCGACGGTACGGAAGTGGTGCAGGTGTATATCCGCGACCTCGTGGGTTCCATCACCCGTCCGGTGAAGGAACTGAAAGCCTTCCAGCGGGTGACCTTGAAAGCCGGAGAGAGCCGGAACCTGACGCTCACGGTTCCCGTATCCGACCTGGCCTTCTATGGCCTGGACGGCGTGAAGAAAGTGGAGTCCGGCGACTTCCAACTCTGGGTGGCCGGTGACAGTGCGTCCGGAGATCCGGTATCCTTCCAGGTGGAATAGCGTTTTTTTTGCTAACTTTACGGCATGCGCCTGCATTGGACAATCCCGCTGACCCTGGTGGCCGCCGTTTTTGTGGCGGCCGCCTGCGGTGGGGATGACCTCGAACCGGATCCCTCCTCCCAGCCCCGCCTGCTCTCGGTTTCCGTGTCGGAAACGACGCTGGTCCTGAATCCGAAGGGGACGGTGGAACTTCCTTTCCGGGTTGAGGAGCCCGACTATGTCTTCAAGTATTCGCCGGATGCCCCGGATTGCCAGATCCGCCTGACGGCGAAGGATGGGAAAGCGGTGACCGAGTTCCGGATTTCCCGGATCGCTCCCGGTGCGGAAAAGGGCTCCTATACCGCATTCCTGACCGATTTGGGGGTGGAAGACGACTATAGCCGGGAGGTACGGCTGCTCATCGAGAACAGCGAGTCCAATTCTTATGTCCCTTCCGCCTACTTCACGGTCCGGAGCGAAGGTGCCGGCTACGGTCTCCTCGTCAAGACCGGCCTGCCTACGGTCTATGTGGACACGCAGGGCGGCCGTGCCGTGAATTCCAAGGAGGATTATGTGCCCGCCTCGATCAAAATCAGGGGTGCGGGTGGCTATGACGGCCTGGAAGCGGTGAAATGCGAGATCCGGGGACGCGGCAATACGACCTGGTACTGGCCCAAGAAGCCTTATCTCGTGAAACTGGAGGAGAAGCAGCCCATTTTCGGGATGCACAAGCACAAGCGCTGGGTCCTCCTCGCGAATTTCATGGACCGTACCCTGATGCGGAACCTCGTCTCCATGAAGGTGGCTTCGATGACGAACCTCGACTGGACGCCCGGCTGCGTGCCGGTGGAACTGGTCCTGAACGGGAAGCACCTGGGCTCATACCTCCTGATCGAGCAGGTGCGGGTGGACAACCACCGGGTGGACATCACCGAAATGACCCCGGAGGACAATGCCGGCGAAGCCGTGACCGGCGGCTACCTGCTGGAACTGGATTTCCACTACGACAACGAGGTCCAGTGGACCGACCCGCATGGACGTAACCAACAGTGGGGCAGCGGTATCCCCTTCGGCGTCAAGTACCCCGACCCGGACGACCTCACCCAGCCGCAACTCAATTACATCAAAAAGTACGTCTCCGACGCCGCGAACGCCTTGTACGGCAAGGATTTCACGGATCCGGAGAAGGGATGGCGGGCCTATATCGACGAGGCCTCGTTCATCGATTACTGGATCGTCTTCGAGGTGATGGGGAACCACGAACTGGGGAATCCCGGCAGCGTGTTCATGCACAAGGACCGCGGCGGGAAACTGGTCGCCGGCCCTTGCTGGGACTTCGACTGGGGCGTCCTTTCGTACAACACCTCCCCCCAGGCCCGGACGGGACTTGTCAACGGACAGGCCATCTGGTATGCCCGCCTGTTCCAGGATCCGGCGTTCAAGGCGAAGGTGAAGGCGCGTTTCCAGGAACTGCTTCCGCAGTTGCAGACCATTCCGGCCTACATGGACGAATGCGAGAAACTGCTCACGGAGTCGGCCAGGTTGAATTTCGCGATGTGGAATCCGGCAGACGACAGGTCCCAGAACGGAGGCAAGATCATCAACGGTGACGAGAACATGACCTTCCAGGACGCGGTCGCACGTCTGAAGTCCATCTATCAGGACAGGCTGAAGGTCATCCCTTCGAAACTTTAATCTTCCCAGGAAAGGGTCCGGGACTCGTCCGGATTCACGGTAATATGAACCCTGAGGGTCTCCTCGGGGAGCAGTTCCCCGATATTCTCCGGCCACTCCATCAGGCACAGGAAACCGCTGTCCAGGTAGTCGTACAGGCCGATGTCATAAGCCTCCTCCGGCCGCTCGATGCGATAGAAATCGAAGTGATACATGGGCTCGCCCGAGCCGGTGCGGTATTCGTTGACGATGGCGAAGGTAGGGGAACTCACGGCATCCTCATGCACCCCGAGCCGCTTGCAAACGGCCGTGGTGAAGGTCGTCTTCCCGGCCGCCATCGGCGCGTAGAATGCAATCAGTTTCCGGTCCCCGACGGCCTCGAGGAATTCCCCCGCGGCCCGGTCCAGGTCGTTCAGGTCCTTGATATGGATTTCGTGGCGGCACCGATCGGGAAGATAGCACACGGCATCTTCCGTCGGCGTGAGGTCACAGAGTCCGGCGTCGTGGAACATTCCTTCAAAAGACAGGTCCTCATCGACCTGAGGCCAGTGGATGCCGCTGTAAGAAAGATGGAAATCATTCCTCTGTTCTTTCGTAGCATCCTTGAGCCGGGGCCACCGGGAGAAGGCGTAACTGGCAACCAGCCCGTCTTTTGTCCTTGCATAGACCCGTTCATCATCCGTCCAGACCTTTTCAATCAAGTGAGGCATCTTGTTTTCCTTTAAAAAACTCATTCCATCGTTCGACAAGAATCTCGGTGTTTTCTTCGATGATTCCTGTGATGACGGTCAATTCATGTCTCTTGAAACCTCGGTTGACGACCAGTTCTACCGCAGGTTCCAAGTTGAATTTCGCTTCGTGCCCGTCTTTTGTCACGTGGACATGGACCGGTTCATGGTCGTTTGAGTAGAACTTGAAGCAAAACCCGAAAACAATAAAAATCGTTGGCATGCAAAGTTAATCATTATTTGTTTATAAGTCCAAGATATTCCTCCGGTCCAGGAAGCGGTAGCCGGCGGCTTCGAGGAGGTGACCCGGCAGGATGTCAGGGAGGCCGGCGAGGTCGGCGATGGTACGGGCGATCTTGATGATGCGGGTGTAGGCGCGGGCGGAAAGGCCCAGGCGGTCGATGATGCGTTCCAGTGTGGCCTTGCAGTCGTCGGAGAGGGCACAGAAGTGCTCCAGGAGTTTGGAGGACATCTCCGCGTTGGTGAAGATACCGGCGCCCCGGAACCGTTCCTGCTGGATGTTCCGGGCTTTCAGGACGCGGGCGGCGATGGCCGCGGAGGGCTCGCCTTTCCGCCCTTGGATAAGGGCGGCGGTCTCGACGGGATGGATCCAAAGTTGAAGGTCGATACGGTCCATGATCGGCCCGCTGAGTTTCGACAGATAGGCGGCCCGCGCCCCGACGGAACAGGTGCAGCGCTCGCCTTCGCCGTAATAGCCGCAGGGGCAGGGGTTGGAGGCGGCGATGAGCATGAAAGAGGCGGGATACACTATTTTCGCCTTGAGCCGGGAAATGGTGACCTTGCGGTCCTCCAGCGGCCCGCGGAGGGCTTCCAGGGTAGATTTGGGGGCTTCGCAGAATTCGTCGGCAAAGAGCACGCCTCCGGAAGCCAGACTCACTTCCCCCGGGAGGATGTTCTCCCCACTCCCGCCTCCCAGGATGGCCGCCTTGGAGGCGGAAATATGCGGCGCACGGAACGGGCGTCGGCGCATGAGGCCCAGATGCCCCGTTGTTTTGCCTGCCACCGACCAGATTTTGGAGGTAATCGACGATTCTTCCCGTGTCATTGGCGGTAAAATGCCCGCCACGGCCTTCGCCATGGAACTTTTCCCGGAACCGGGGGCTCCGATGAAAATGAGGTTATGGCCGCCCGCGGCCGCAATCTCCACGCCCCGCTTTGCGCTTTCCTGTCCCAGGATGTCGGCAAAGTCCATGTATTCGGCCGCCACGGGCCGCTCCCGCTCTTCCCGGAGGGCGGCCCCGTAGCATTCCGTGTTCCAGACCAGCAGGTCCGACGGATCCTCCTTTTCTTCCAGGATGCGGAGCACGTCGTCCAGCGTCCGGACGCCGAAGACCAGCGTCTCGTCGAAATCCACCGCTTCCAAGGCTGACCTTTCCGGCAGGATGGCCCCCTTGAAACCGCGCTCGACGGCGAGTTCCACCATCGGCAGGGTGCCGGCCACCTCGCGGATGCTGCCGTCCAACCCCAATTCGCCCATGATCAGATACTTTTCCAGTCCGGGCAGGGAACGTTGCTCCGAGGCGGCGATGATTCCCAGGGCGATGGGAAGGTCATAACCGCTGCCCTGCTTGTGCAGGTCCGCCGGCGCCAGGTTGATCACGATCTTCTTCCCCGGAATGCGGAACCCCTTCGCCTGCAGCGACGTCACCGTACGCAAGAGGCTCTCCTTCACGGCCGCATCGGCCAGTCCCACCAGATGGATCCCGATCCCCAGGGTGATATCCACCTCCACCGTCACCGGAACCGCCTGGATCCCGACGCACTTCGCTCCATGTACATATACCAGCATAGTCCTTTTTGCCCGAACCTACGGAAATCTCCCGGGACCGGGGGCAAGAAACGGAAAAATGTGGCGAAATGTTTTGGGTTGTTTCAAAGAAAAATGCATGAAAAAGGCCTCCCAGGGTGCTGGGAGGCCGAGTCGATCAGTACTTACACGACGGGTTAGTCCGCCATCTTGTTGATCAGTTTGTTGTAGTCGCGTTCCCGGTTCGGGATGGTCCAGGTCCAGTGGTTCTTCTCGTCCGGCTTGACGGTGATGGCGAAGTTCGCGTGCCAACTGCCGCCCTTGGCGATGGAAGTACGGACCATCGTGTCTCCCCAGCGCTTGAAATCGAACCAGTCGTGGCCTTCTCCCCAGAGGTGGAAACGGCGGTACAGTTTGACTTCGGCGAGGAGGTCGGCACCCGTCCTGGTGCAGTCGTATTCCGGGTCATACACCTGGTTGATGGTGTTGAGGATCTCCCGGGCCTTGTCCTCGTTGCCGGTATGGCAGGCGGCTTCGGCCTCGATGAAGGACATTTCGGCCATGCGGAAGAGCGGGAAGCAGCCGCCGCCCGGCATGAACGCCGCCTGGAACTTGTACTGCATGTACATGAATACCTGGCTGGTTTCGAACATCTTGTCGGCGTACTGGGACTTCGCCCGCTTGTACAGGGCGGAAGAGGACTTCGCATTGCCGTTGGTCTTGTTCAGGTTCTTGTCGGCGAACTCTTCCTCGGTAGGAACCAGGAACATCGTGCGTCTGACGTCGGTTTCCGGAATCTGGTCGATCAGTTCCTTGGAGATGGCGAACGGGGTGTTCTTGCAACTGCCGGCGGACGAATTGGACCCGATGTACGCGTAGAATGAATAGTAGTAGAGGGTCTGGTCTTCCGCCTCGTACACGCTCCAGATCCATTCATCGTTCTCGTTGCTGAATCCTTCTTTCATGTACTGGTCCTTCGTCATGTACTTGTAACCCTGGCTGGCCAGAGTCGCGTATTTGGCGGCGTTGGCCCAGTCCTCGCGGGTGATGGCGGCGCGCGCGTACACGGCGTAAGCGACATCCACGTCCGGCAGGAAGTTGTGGTCGCTGAAGTTGGAATAGCAGGTGTACCGGGTCAGGCCGGAATCGGTGAAGAGTCTGATGGCCTCGTCCAGGTCGGCATAGATCTGGGCATAGACCTTCGGGACGGACGATTTCGCGAGGTCGCCGGTGCTGGTGTCCAGGCGGAGGGGAATCCCGTCGTTCTCCACGACGCCGTCACTCCAGCGGCGGCAGTAGAACTGGACGAGTTGGAGGTAGGAATAGGCGCGGTACACCAGGCCCTGCGCCTTGAGGAACTGCCGTTCGGCCTCCGGGCCTTCCGCGGCGTCGATCTTCTCGATCACCGCATTGGCGTTGCCGATGAGTTTGTAATAATAGTACCAGGGATAGATGTCGTAGTTGCTGGTCGGGGACTCATGCCAGTTGCTGTTGATGGTGTTCGTCCATCCGGTCAGGTTGCACTTCTGGGCATCGTTGCCCATATAGTTGTTGTACCAGTTGATGATGGTACCTTCTCCGTTCATTCCCTGGACGCCCAGGTACTGGGTGGTCATCATCTTGGCCAGGCCGTTCACGGCCGTGCGGGCCATGTCGGTGGTGGCGAAGATGGTGGCGGGAGACTCCGAACTCTCCGGGGCGACTTCCAGATACTCTTTCGAGCAGGAAACCGTGAACAGGGCCGAGATAGCGATGCAAGCGCTCAGAATATAGGTTTTTTTCATAATGGTGTCGATTTACGGGAGTTAGAACCGGACGCTGAGGGCCAGGGTCATCACGCGCGGCGTGACGAGGTAGTTGGACTGGACGCCCCCACGGGACTGCTGCGGGTTCAGGCCCTGCCGGGCCGACCAGGTCTTGAGATTCTCTACGTTGGCGCTGAGGGTGACTCCCTGGAGGCTCAGCGGGGCGAGCCACTTCTTGGGAAGTTGGTAGGAGACGGACAGGTTCTTCAGGACGAGATAGTCACCGGAGATGAGCCAGCGGTCCGTCGTGCCGGCGTTGTTGTCACTGCTGAGGGCGGTGTTGACCTGCGGGATGCCGTTCGGGTCGATCCGGTCGGCCGAGTCCTCCTTCATGCCTGCGGGCGCCTGCGTCCAGGCATTGACCAGGTCCTCATGCTTGCTGCTGGGGTTGCCCGAAAGGGACATCAGCCCGGCATAGACATCGTCATAGACCTTGGCGCCGAGGCCGTAGGTGAACAGGGAGGAAACCGTGAAGTTCTTCCAGGTGAGGTTCAGGCCGAAACTGCCGAAGGCCTTCGGCAGTGAAGACGTGCCCGTAAACTCGCGGGCGCCGTAACTGGACGGCTTGAATACATACGGGGTCCCGTTGATGACGGTGTAGTTTTCGGCGGCCATCAGCGTGTTGGCGTCGCCATCCTTGTTCTCGGCCTTGCCGAAGAGGATCTTGCCTTCCTTGGTGTTGTCGTCGGTGATGTAGTAATTCTCATCATCGAACTTGTACAGGGAGCGGCCGGTCATCTGGTCCACGCCCATGAAGCGATAGACGAAGTACTCGTACCGGTCGTGGCCTTCCATGATCTTGTGCGTGCCGGAGATGATGCCGTCCTTGTTCTTTTCCGGAAGGGTGACGACCTTGTTCCGGATGAAGGAGACGTTCCCCATCACGTTGAGGCGCAGGTCCCGGGTGCGGATGACGTCGAAGTCGGTTTCGATCTCGACGCCGTGGTTGGAGATCGTTCCCAGGTTCTGGGCCACCGTGGAGACGGCGCTGCCGGTCTCCGTCGCGCCCGCGGAAAGGGGATTGTTCACGTTGAAGATCAGGTCCCGGTTCCGCTTGTCGAAGTACTCGGCATTGAGGTTCCACCGGTTGAAGAAGCGGGCTTCCACACCGACGCCCCAGGAGGCGCTGGTCTCCCACTTGATGTCCGGGGACTCCAGTTGGGACAGCCAGAAGGCACCGCGGCTGTCGTTCTTGCCGGCGGTGTACAGGAGGCGGTCGGCGTAGTAGCCGGCGGAGGCGTCATTGCCCACCTCGCCGTAGTCGGCGCGGAGTTTGAGGCTGTTCACCCACGTGAGCGGCTGCATGAAGGGTTCCCTGGAGATCATCCAGTTGGCGCCGACGGACCAGAAGTTACCCCATTTCCTGCCCTCGCCGAAGCGGGAGGAACCGTCCCGGCGGAAGGAAGCCTCGACATTGTACTTGTCCAGATAGGCGTAACGGATACGGCCCAGGAAACTCTCCGTGCGGTAGTGGTCGCTGTAGGAATAAGTCTCCGTGAGTTCGGTGAAGTTCTTCAGGTTGTTCTTGCCAGGAAGGACCTCGGCGGTCTTGTACGCATACAGGTACTCACGGTCCCAGTAGTAATTCTCATGGCCGGCCAGGACGTTGACGTTGTGGTCTCCGAACTGATGGTTCCAGCGGAGGTGCTCCTGCAATTGCCAGTTGACGTAATTGTACTCGTAGCGGCCTCCACGGCCGTTGTTGCTCTTGCCATCGCCGATGACGGCGCTGTTGTAGGTCTTCTCGGCGTCGATGCGGGTGGCCATGTTGCCGGTCACGGTGAAAGTGAAGTCCTTGAGGAAGTAGAAATCGGCCGTGGCCGTGGCGTTCATCGTGTTGCGGAAGGTGACGTCCTTGTTGAGTTCGTTCTCCCAGAGGACATGGCGGTCGGGGTACTGGTTGCGGGTCTGGACGGTCGCACCGTCGGCATTGAGGTAGTCGCCGCCGTCCCACTGCCTGTTCCCGTTGGCGTCCAGGATGTACTGGCCGTAATTGGCTTCGTCGAGTTCGTTGTAGTGGAGGTGGGCCGGATAGACCGGGGCGATCTGGCGGGCATACATGAACAGGTTCGTGTAACTGCTGGCACCGGACTCGTTGCCGTTCGTGTTGGAGTAGTTCTGGTGGGTGGCATTGATGTTCAGGCCGCCTTTGAACCAGTTGACGGGACGGATGTTCACATTGGCGCGCGCGGAGAAACGCTCGAAGCCGCTGTTGTTCACGTAGCCGTTCTCGTCCAGGTAACCGAGGGAGAAGAAGTAGTCGCTCTTCTCGGTGGCGCCGTTTCCGCTGAAGTTGTACTCGGAGCGGCGGCCGTTGCGGAGACCGAACTTGTACCAGTCCAGGTCATCGGCGAAGTTGCTGCTGATCTGTGCATCGGGGACCATCTTGCCGTTCTCGTCGAAGAGTTTGTCGGCCGGCTTGTCGAACACGTTGATCCATACTTTGTCCGCGATGAGGTTGGCGGAGGTGTAGGCGGCGGCCTCCTCCGGCGAAGAACCGTTGGCGATCTGCTCGTTCTTCATGGCCTGCCAGTAGATTTCCATCCAGTTGCGGGCATCGGCGAGCCTGTACTCGGGAATACCGCGCTGATAGACGCCCTGCTTGATGTCCAGGTTCATCTGGAGCCGGCCCTGGGAGCCTTTCTTGGTGGTGATCAGGATGACGCCGTTGGAGGCACGGTTGCCGTACAGGGCGGCGGAGGCGGCGTCCTTCAGGACGGTGATGGACTCGATGTCGGCCGGGTTCAGGTCGGAGATGTTGCCGCCGAAGGCCACGCCGTCGAGGATATACAGGATGGAGGAGGAACCGTTGATGGTGCCGACGCCGCGGATGTACACGTGCGGGTCGTTACCCGGAGAGCCGATCGTGGAGTTGATCTGGACGCCGGAGACGGTGCCTTCCAGGGCGGAAGTGACGCTGGACGTGGGGCGGTTGACGATCTGCTCGCTGTTCACCGAGGCGATGGCGCCCGTCAGCGTGGACTTTTTCGCGGCGCCGTAGGCGATGGTCACGACCGCTTCCTCCAGCGCTTCGCTGTCGGGATAGAGGACGACATTCACTTCGGGCTGCACGGGAACCTCCTGCGTCTCCATGCCGATGAAGGAGATGACGAGGGTCTTGCCGCTTGCGGGGACGCCGCGGAGAAGGAAAGTACCGTCGATATCGGTGACCGTTCCCACCTGGGTGCCCTTCACGAGGACGGACACGCCGGCCAGCGGCTCTCCGGTGTCATCCTTGACGGAGCCGCGGACGGTGGAAACCTGTGCGAATGCGGTACTTGCGATGGCTGCGAATGCAGCCAGGAAAAGAAGGAGTCTTTTCATTTCACACAATTTAGGTTAAACAAAATATAGTCAGTCAATTAAGGCACGGTGTGCCGTTTTTTCATAGCGTGCGATTGACAAAGATAAGAAAAATCCGGTAATAATATACCGGATTGATACGATTACGCCTCTTTGGCTTATGAATCAGAAGGTTTCGGGGTTATTCCCGATAGAGCGCGAACAGGGCCGAGCCGCTGCCGGACATGGCCGCATAGACGGCCCCGCGGTCATACAGGGACTGCTTGATTTCCGCCAGGCGGGGGTATTTCGCGAAGACGGTTTTTTCGAAATCGTTCACCAGCCGGCCTTTCCACTGTGTGATGGGGAGGGCCAGGATTTCCCGCAGCGGGTGTTCCCGTTCCGCGGGGACGATACCGCGGTAGGCGTCGGCCGTGGAAACGGCGATGCCGTCCGGGACGGTCACCTCCAGCCGGTAGGCGGAAAGGTCGATGTCGAAAGGTTCCAGGATCTCTCCCCGGCCGGAGCCCAGCATGGGCCGGTTGTAAACGAAGAAGGCGCAGTCGCTGCCCAGCCGGGCGGCCAGGGCGGCGAGTTCGGCGTCGGAAAGCGTGAGGCCGGCGAGTTCCGCCATCATCCGCAGGGCGAAGGCCGCATCGGCGCTGCCCCCGCCGAGACCGGCCCCCACGGGCGAGGTCTTCTCCAGGAAAACCTTCATCGGCGGCAGTTTGTACCGTTCCGCCAGGAGTCCGTATGCCTTGGCCGTCAGGTCTTTCAACGGATCCCAGTCCACCCCTTCCTTCCGGGCGAGGGTGACCATCAGTTTCCCGTCGGTCGTAATGGCCTGGGCGAGTTGCGCCCCCGCATACGTTTCCTGGAAATGGGCCGAAGTCCGGCTGTAGTCGTCGCCTGTGACGACCTCCAGCGTGTCGTGGAAATCGGTACAGGGGACGAAAAGGGTGTCCAGGTCGTGGTAGCCGTCTTCGCGGCGCCGCAGGACATGGAGGCCCAGGTTCAACTTGACGTTCGGGTAGGTGATCATACCCGCAAAGATAGCAATTATTCCACAGTAACCGACGTGAAATAGCCGTTGAAAGGGATGTCCGTGCGGGCGTCATCCTCCTGGAAACGGTTCGGGACGCCGTCGCGGCCGGTCAGGGCGATGAGAAGGCGGCCATCGTGGAGGAGGGCACACCGGCCGGAGGCCAGGTATCCGCCCGTTCCCTCTGTCACGCTGCCGTCGCTCCATCGGATGCGGAGGAGGCTGCCCTTCCGGTCGATGACGGTCCAGCCCAACCGTTTCCCGTCACACAGCAAATCCGACACGGTTTCTCCGGGGGGAGGCGTGAACTTCCTTCCGCCGGCCGTCTGCAGGAAATAGCGTTTCCCGTCCGCACTCTTGGCACAGACGAGGGCCAGGACATCTCCCTCCCAGGCGGCCATCCGGCACCAGAGGCAGTATTCCCCGCCGGTCATGCCCAGCGGCACGGCCGCCCCGTCCACTTCCAGGACCAGGCTGCGCGGTTTCGACTGCACGCGGGAGACCACCCCGTCCGAGACCAGGATTTCCCGTGTCCCATCGGCGGCGGGGAAGGACAGGTACCGTTCCGAATTCCGCATCACATGGTATTCCCTGCCTCTTTCCGAGGGGTGCCAGCAGGCGTAGAAGACGTCGTCTTCCCCGGATTCCGTCAAGGCCCCGCCAGGCGCCCCGGTCCCGTCGAAGCCGCCCAGGACTTCCCCCGTCTCGCTCCGGAACACGACCCGTCCGTCGATCCGGTAGGTGAAGCCGTCTCCGTCCCGGTCCTGCCCGAGGGTGTGGATCCCATCCTCCCGCACCAGGAAGCCCCGGAGCGATTCCCGTCCTTCGTAGCGGAACAATTCCACCCCGTTCCGGGAAAGGACCGTTTCCGTCTCCGTAGAATAGTCCGTGTACAGGTGACCGCCCGCGAAGCGGTGCATGTCGGGATGCACGCTGGCGCCGGCCGGGACGCTCCTGATCCGATTTTCGTCCCGGTACAGGTCGATCCAGACATCCCCGTCCACGGCGCAGGTGTCCAGGTCCCAGGCATAGCCGTCTGGGAAGCGGACGGCGGTCAGGTAAACATGCTCTCCGGGCGGAGCCGCGGCGGAAGTATCCGCCCGCTGCCGTCCGGGGCTGGGTTCGTGGGAACTTCTGGGGGTTCCGGGAAACAGGGGCTCCCGGAAGCAGGCCGTCGCGAGGAGGGCGAGGCCGGTCAAGATGATTCTCGTGCGCATGTCCTTTTTTCGCCGAAGATAGCGCACCGGAACAAAAAACAACACAGGTTGTTGATAACTTGTGTTGTTTCAGTATGGAGATTATCTGTTTCTTATTTTCCCAGGGAGAATCGCAGGCCGGCTTCGAAGTCCATCCGGAGCGGCTGGATCGTGCGCAGGGAGCGCGGCTGGTTGCAGTCGAAGTAGTAGCGGATGGTCGGGTCGAAGTAGATGCCGATGTTCGGGGAGAACTTGAATTCGACGCCCACGCCCACGCCGGTGGAGAACTGCAGGCCGTTTGTCTTCTGATGCAGGTGGATGTCCCCGTCTCCGTCGTGGATGAGGAAATGGTTGTCGATGAGTTTCTCGCCCATCCCGTCCAGGCGGACGTGGAAGTTCCAGTTGCCGGTGTTCACGATGTTGAAGAACACGTTCAGCGGAATGCCGATGTAGTGCTGCTGGTTCGTGATGTCGGTGTCGAACAGTTGCTTCGTGAAGGCGCCGTTCTCCACTTCCTGGTAATCACCCAGGAAGGAGCGGCTCAGGTTCGTGTACACGACACCCGTGCCGATGCCCCAGCGGGGGTTGAAGTCGTAGCGGAGGCCGATACCGGCGGAAACCGGCAGACCGAAACTGAATTCGGTCCCCTCGCGGGCGATCTTGGTCTCGGTGGGGGCGGGCATGATGAACATGCCGGGCGAGCGGTGGATCGTGCGGGAAGGCCCTTCGGGCCGCGTGTTGGACTGGATGTCGCCCAGGACGCTCATCCAGAGTTCGCCCTTGCGATGCGTCTTGTGCTCTTCGAAGGCCAACTGGCGCAGGGCCTCTCCGTCAGAGGCGAACGTGTCCTGCGCGTTCGCATCCGGATCGACGATGGTGTCGGGACGGCGGGTGTCCTGCTGGGCGGGCACTTCCACGGTGACGGGAAGTTCTTCCACGGCCTCGGGAACGACGGGGACTTCCAGCAACTGGGCGCGCCGGCCTTGCAGCCGTGCGACCTGCTGCTGGATCGGGGTGACGTCGTCCTCTTCCGGCCGGGTTTCGGCCGGAAGAGTGGCGTCTGTCGCTTGCGCGACGGGTTGTTGTATAGTTGGTTGGTTAGAAAGGTTCTGCCCGGGGCGCAGCAGCACGAAGGCGGCTGCGGCGGCAGCGACGGCAGCGGCGGCTACGCCGCGCCAGAGCCGGCGGGGAACCACGCGCTTCCGGGCAGCCCGGTCCAGACCGGCCTCCACGCCCTTCCACACATCCGGCGAGACGGATTCCTCCGCCCCGGCCATCAGGTTCCTTACATATATGTCAAATTCGTTCTCTTTCATTTTTTCTCCTGTTCCTTGATCATTTCCTGCAG
>JAEEGG010008878.1_pt1 | contig 22659 bp, 23 predicted proteins | sample 9134161 | NCBI WGS metagenome assembly JAEEGG01 (sample SAMN16246543, study PRJNA631951) | gut metagenome | biome: gut microbiome; feature: rumen; material: CR-attached | host: Bos | place: Iran: Karaj | collected 2018-10
CGATGCCGTCCTCTGTCTGAGCGCTTTCGGTAGTAGTCCATAGACGGATTTCTTCCGTTTTGTCGGTGACGGGTATTTCGTCTCCTTCCTCGTTTAGAAATCCGGCGAAGCGATAGCCATCGTCGGGCTTGGCCCACACGTAGCATGAGGAGCGTCCTTCCGTGCCGGCAATCACCCAGCGGGTCTCAATGCGGTCACCGTAGTCCTCATCGGAGAGGGGCAGTCGCCAATCACCGGTGGCATACACTTGGCCTCCGGCAGTGGCGGTGATAATGACATAATACCAATAGAAAAGGATATTGTGTAACATGACGTGTTGTGTTTTTAAGGTTTATTCTTTATATCCTCCTGAGAGAATGTTAATAAAGAAGTTGCCGCAGGCCACAATATGACGCACGCCCAAAGTCGTCTCCTCTGTCTCAAATTTGCCTAGACACTTATCCTTCAGTCCCTTTGTAACGGACACTAGATTGAGGTGGGGCACGACTTCGTCCTTAGTGAAATAGTAGAGTTTGATGTCTGCCTTGGGTGTCCAATCCCGGGTGAGATTGCACATGCCTAGTGACTTCTGCAGTTTTTGGGAGATGTCAGAGTTGGGATCCAGGGCATCTTCCGAGAGCATCTGGTGCATAGTGTTGCCGCAGCTGTTGATGATGGTGTTGCTGATGTCTTCACTGTCGTAGTCGTGGGATCGTATCATGTCCAAAACACCGGCCTTAAGAAAAGCCTCCGAGAAATAGTCCTCGGCCTTCGTTTCTCCAAAGATTTCCGGAAAACCAGCTAATTGTCCCAAAAGAAGTAGGGGCATTACAGCAGGCACATCAACCTTGTCGACATAGTAGTAATGTGACAGGGTGGCTAACGGATCATAGAGACCGGCACAGGCATTGGTGCGCACCCAGTGGATGGTGTTGCGTTGCTCCTCGGTGAGTTTGGGTGATGTCTCCACGTATTTCTGACAGGCCAGGATGATGGATGCGCCTTGCGAACTGCCTATACCATATGTTGGCAGCGGTTCTGTATAGCAGTCCATCCGGTGCAGGTCGCCCAATAGTTCATGGGCGGCAAAGAGCATGCCCACACTCTCTTCGGCCATCGGCTCTGCGGCGCAATAGGGATGGTCTAGGTGCTCCGTGATGCCGTAGCCCAAATAGTCGGGCTCAACCATTATGGGGCGGTTGGACGAGAGATAATTGGAATAGGAGTCAATCGGTGTATCTGAGGTGGGCCATTGTGTGCGTTTGCACATGGTGTAGTGGGTGGAGAAGAGGAAGTGGTCGGCAGTGCACTCGCCGCCTTCGTCCTTTGTTGGCACGGCCAGATAGCCTGACAACCATATTTCTTCGCCTTTGGGGTTGGTGGAGCGATAGGCGATATTGTAGTTGGAGTAGCCCGAAGATCGCTCCATCTTCGTGATGCGATAGTTGTATTCCTTCGGATGTAAAACGGGCACAAATACCCAATCGTTGTAGTTTGACGGCGTGTGTGCCGCCGTCAGCTTTTCTTTGCCTTCACCGTCCACTTCCACATTGAGGTAACGTGTGTCCAAGGCGAAGCGGTAGCGGAATTTGAAGGCCTTCTCCGTTGTTGTACTGGGCATCACATAAGTGGTGTTGCCCTTGCCGGTGAAGGCGACCTTCCATCCTCCACCGCTATTGGTCAGTTGCATCACCGCGTCGTCGCAGTAAATGACATATAGCTTCTCGGCATCGCTGTAGCGTATGGTGTCGTTGGTTACAACACGCCAGCTAGAGGCTTCGGCCTCGTTTTTCGTGGTTGTGCCGTCCTTCATCAGATAGCTGCCTGTGGCCGCGTTGCGTAACACATATTCTGCGCCCGGCGCCGCGGCGAGATTGTTATCCTCTTGGGCATTGGCCGATGTGGTGACAGATACGGTGCAACAGAACAGAATAAAGATTTTAAGCGGTTTCGTCATTTTTGTCTGTAGTGTGGCGGTTATTTGTAATTGCCAAGAATCATGCGTGCCATAAATTCTACGGCTGCGGGTATGTGAGACATACCTATACCAGGGTTGTGTATGACACACTCGCCCTGACAGCGGTCCTTCAACCCCTTATAAGCAGCAATGGTGTTGAGGTAAGGCACGACATCATCGTCCGTGTTGTGGAAAAACCAGATATCGGCTTTCGGACTCCAATCGCGTGTCAGATCACTGCATCCCATTGCTTTAAGCAGGTGTTGCGTGAGGTCGGAATTAACATCTTTGGCTTCCTCTGAGAGTAAGCCCTGCATGGTGTCGCCGCAAGCTTTTTTGATGGCCTCGTTGAGCTCTTCAATAGTGTAGTCGGTGGAGCGCACTTTATCCACGATACCAGCGGCATTGAAGGCCTCGGAGAAGTAATCCTCCGCTTTGATATCACCGAAGATGTCCGGGTAGGCTGCCACCATCCCCATCACCAGCAGCGGTGCAGCTACAGGCATCGCCAACTTGTCTTGGAAGTAGTAATGCGATATGGTGGCCAGCGGGCAGTAGGGGCCGGCTCCGGCGCAGGTACGCACCCAGTGGATGGCGTTGCGTTGTGCTTCTGTGAGTTTGGGTGAATTCTCTACATGTCTTTGGCAGGCTAGGATGACAGCGCCGCCCTGAGAATAACCGATGCCGTAGGTGGGATAGGCGCCCGTCGAGCAGTCCATGGCATGCATGTCGCGCAGCATGTCGTGCACCGCGAGCATCAGGTCCACGCTTTCTTCGGCCATGATGTCGGGGGCGCAGTAGGGATGTTCTCGGTCTTTGGTGATGCCGTAGCCCAAATAATCAGGCTCAATCATTACGGGTTTGTTGCCGGAAAGACTGAACGTGAGCCCGTCGTACGGATCAAATTGCGAGGGCACTTCCGTGTTCTTGCATTGCGTGAGGTGAGCGGAGAAGAGCACGTGGTCTGCGTTGCACGCACCGCCTTCAGAAACGGTGGGCACTGCCACCCATCCCGAGAGCCACACTTCCTCGCCCAAAACATCGTGCGAGAGATAGGCGACAGAGTATTTCGTGTTGTCGCCCGATCGGTTCATTTTCATCAGACGGTAGCGATAGTCTTTCGGGTGTGTCGTCGGCACGAACTCCCAGTCGTTGTAACGTGATGCCGTGTGTGCCGCAGTCAGTTTTTCCCGGCCCTCGGCATCCACTTCTACGTTGAGGTAACGCGTGTCTAGCGCAAAGCGGTAACGGAACTTAAAGGCCTTTTCCGTTGTAGTGCTGGGCATCACATAAGTGGTGTTGCCCTTGCCGGTGAAAGCGACCTTCCATCCTCCGCCGCTGTTGGTCAGTTGCATCACGGCATCGTCGCTGTAAACGACGTAGAGTTTTTCTGCATCGCTGTAATGTACTGTATCATTGGTCACCACGCGCCAGTTGGAGGCTGTAGCCTCGTCTTTCGTGGTGGTTCCGTCTTTCATGAGATAGCTGCCTGTGACCACATTGCGTAGCACATACTGTGCACCGGGAACCACAGCGACGTTATCATCTCCCCATGAGGAGAGCGTGATGGCGAATGCGGAAAACAAAAGCAGGAAGTGTTTCATCAATGATGGAAAAGTCTTATGCCGGTAAAGGCCATTGCAATATTGTATTTGTCACATGTCATGATGACATGGTCGTCTCTTACTGAACCACCGGCCTGTGCGATATATTCCACACCGCTCTTGTGTGCTCTCTCGACATTGTCACCGAAGGGAAAGAAAGCGTCGCTGCCCAGACACACTCCCGTGTTCTTGGCCAGCCACTCACGTGTCTCTTCTTCTGTGAGGGGTTCAGGACGTGTGGTGAAGAACTGTTGCCATGCGCCGTCTTTCAGGACATCTTCTCTCTCGGGACCGATGTAAAGGTCGATGGTGTTGTCACGGTCTGCGCGACGGATGCCTTCCACAAAGGGCAGATTCATCACTTTGGGGTGCTGGCGCATCCACCAGATATCAGCCTTCTGTCCGGCCAGACGGGTACAGTGGATGCGGCTCTGCTGTCCGGCACCGATACCTATGGCCTGACCGTCCTTCACGTAGCACACGGAGTTGGACTGCGTGTATTTCAACGTGATAAGTGCGATGATGAGGTCGCGTTTCTTGTCCTCGGGGAATTTCTTGTTCTTGGTGGGGATGTTCTCGAAGAGTGCGGGGTCAGCGAGGTTCACCTCGTTGCGTCCCTGCTCAAATGTGATGCCGAACACCTGTTTGCGCTCTATGGGCTCGGGACGGTATGAGGGATCTATCTGGATGACATTGTAGGTGCCCTTTCTCTTGGCCTTCAGCACCTCCAGAGCTTTCGGACTGTAGCTTGGGGCAATTACACCGTCCGACACCTCGCGGTTGATGAGGCGTGCTGTGGCTTCGTCACACTCATCGCTCAATGCAATAAAGTCACCATAGGACGACATGCGGTCGGCACCGCGAGCTCTTGCATAGGCACATGCTATGGGAGTGAGGGGCAGGGGAGCGTCCTCCACCCAGTAGATTTTCTTGAGAGTGTCGGACAAGGGCAGGCCCACTGCAGCGCCTGCGGGGGAAACGTGCTTGAACGACGCTGCGGCAGGGAGACCAGTGGCTTCCTTCAGTTCCTTGACCAACTGCCATGAGTTGAGGGCGTCCAGAAAATTGATGTATCCGGGACGGCCGTTAAGCACTGTGAGTGGAAGTTCTCCTTCCGTCATAAAGATGCGAGATGGCTTCTGGTTGGGGTTGCAGCCATATTTAAGTTCCAGTTCTTTCATTGTTTTGTGATATTATTTGCGTTGCAAAAGTACGAAAAAAGAGTTGATGCAAAAAATAAATGCTCTCTTGAAATATGTAATTCAGAAAAAATCGTTACTTTTGCACCTGTATTTGTTATGAAACGAATAAAGAAAAAAATATTTTTGAGCGGATACGTTTTCATTGTGCTCTTTTTGGGCTTGGTGAAAATGTGTACAAACCATATCAATAAAGGTGCCTCTGACGACGAAGTTGTAGCGGAAGTGACAGAGGACAATGTCATTATAGCGGAGCCGGAGGAAATTCAGGAGCCCCTGCAGACGGTAGAGGCAGAGCCGGTCAAGGAATCTGTGCCTCAAGCCAGAAGAGCACGTACGTCCCGTTCTAATCCGCATCCTATCCGTTCGGTGGTGTCATACGCCATAAGTTTTCCTGATAAGGAGGATGTCCATATGGACGCAGCTCTTTATTGGGGTGTGAAACCCATTGAGAACAGGGATTCTGCAGAACAGATGAAGGACGGGTTGGTGTATGCCGGTTCGGATCCGTTCTATGTGTTAGACCCTCGCATGAAGTCGTCTATTCCGTATCTGGTGCCCCGTGCTCATGAGCTCTTGCGTGAGATAGGACACGCTTTCATGGACTCATTGTCACTCAAGGGTGTACCGATGCACAGAATCATAGTAAGCAGCATGTTGCGTACGGAAGAGGATGTGCGCAAACTGCGTCAGGTGAATTACAATGCCAGCCCCCAGTCGTGTCATCGTTACGGTACGACCTTTGACATCTGTTACAATCGCTATGATGCCGTAAACCGTCCGGTGCGTGACGATACTCTAAAATACGTTCTTTCCGAAGTGCTGCGTGATAAGCGCATGGAGGGACGCTGCTATGTCAAATACGAGGTGAAGCAGGGTTGCTTCCACGTCACTTGCCGTTGAACGATGGAGCAATACGGTCTGATAGGATATCCTCTGGGGCATAGTTTCTCCCGTCGTTTTTTCAATGAGGAGTTCTTCCCGGAGCATCATATCGAGGCGGAGTATCTGAATTTTGAGATAGAGAAGGCAGAGTTGTTGCTTGATGTAGTGAAAGAGCATCCGATGCTTCGCGGTCTCAACTGCACCATTCCCCACAAACAGGCAATCATCCCTCTCTTGGACTCGATATCACCGGAGGCTGAGGAAATAGGCGCTGTGAATGTGATACGCATCCGTGAAGGGCATATGAAAGGCTTCAACAGCGACATTATCGGTTTCATGGACAGTATCCGTCCTTTGCTCAAATCCCATCACAGGCGTGCTCTCGTTCTTGGCAGCGGTGGTGCGTCTAAAGCCATATGGGCGGGTTTGACGCGTCTCGGCATAGAACCTACACAGGTGAGCCGTCGCAGCGGAGGAAATGCTCTGACCTACGGAGATTTGACTCAGGAGGCGATGGCGGAGCATGAAGTTATAGTGAACTGCAGTCCTGTGGGTATGTTCCCGCACGTGGACGAGTGTCCCGACATACCTTATGATATGCTCACCACTCGTCATCTGCTGTATGATTTGGTGTATAATCCCACAGAGACGCTCTTTATGAAAAAAGGAAGCTCAGCAGGTGCGACGGTGAAAAACGGACTGGAGATGCTACGTTTGCAGGCTTTGGCTTCGTGGAATTTTTGGAATACGGACGACGATGAATAAGTTTGGAGGAGACGATATCGATGCCGTCATTATGGGCGGTATCACATTCAAGAGTAAGACTTCCGGGAAAAACACCCAGAGTCAGGAGGGCAAGGTGAAGACCAAAGCCAGGAAGAAGCAGTATATCACAGGCGCTCACGGCAGTGCCTCTGCTCATAAAAAGGCTGATATCCGTCGCGCCCGTGCCAATCGTCACAAGGGAGCCCAGTAAAGAGCTCCCTTGTGTGATTTATCTTACGTTTACTATCTTCCCGTTTACTACGTAGAGACCCTTCGGGAGTCCTTCCAGCGATGTTGTGCCTCGACGTACGATTTGTCCGTTGATGGAATAAACGTTTCCAGAGGCCTCATTGTCCGTATTTGCGGCTTTGAGAGAGGCAACTGCAGTGGGGTAGGTATTGTTGTTTGCGTTGCCGTAGACATTGGTCTGATGGAGCTTCACTCGATAAGGCCATTGCTCTGCGGTGCTTTCTTCGCTCCAGGAGAGCCAGTCGCGTGTCCAGTAGGCTGTGGGTGCTCCGCTTACTACAAGCCACAGATACGTGCATCCGGAAGGGCAGTCGAAGGCCACATACTTACAGGGAACTTCGTATGTGGCAGAAGCGATATCACCGTAGACACGTTCACCGTTGCTCTTGAGGGCAACAAAACCGAACTTCCATCCGGCCTTTGTCACGTTGTAGGCGGTGTATCCGTCCTTACCGGCTTCACCTATGAGTTCGGCATATACGGTCTTTGCTCCTGAAGGCACGTTGAGACGTATGGCATTGTTGCCGAAATTCTCAATGCAGTCGCTCGCGTTGGGGCTCCAGAATCCTTCTGCATCCTCTGTGAGTGCTGTCTGGTTGCGGAAATTGATGCGTGAAGCACCGTAGTCGCGTATCGGATCCATGTCGAATGTAGTCATGCGTGCACCGTATTCCCACATCTCGTTGTTCAGTTGGTCGAGTTTCTCCTCATCGCTTCCCGTCATCGTGAGGCGCATGTATGCCTGCAGGGGGTCTTCGGGGCTTTGCGACTTGTTCCAGAGAGTGCCCAGGAATCCCATTCCGTGCTTGTGGCAGAAGTAATCCTGTATGAAGTAGTTGTTGTATCTGAGGTCTACGCTGAGCGGATGACGGTGCAAACCGTTGATTGTGCCGCCAAACCAGTCGTTGCCCTGTCCGGAGTCCCACACGAACTGCATATGCGGATAGAACTTGTAGGCCTGCCACTGTGCGCACATTTCCCAAAAGACATTCAGTGTGGACGCACCCCAGTTGTACATCCAACCGTTCCAGTTGCCGTTGTCGCAATGCGTCTGATATTGGAAGCAGTGACCGATTTCGTGTGCCACAGTCTGTCCGCTGCGTGACGTGTGTGCACCATTGGAGAGCGTGAGTAGACCGATTTGGTTGTCGATGCCGCTTCCGCTGGCTTCCCAGGTTGTGGTGTAGCGCAGACGTATTATCATCTTGTATGTGTCGGTCTTCGATGTGCCTTTATTTATTGTGATGAATTCCAGCTCGTTGGCATATAGCTCGAATATCTTGTCCGCATTCTCAAGGATGCCGGGCACGGCAGACGGTGCATCTTTTCCATAGCCGGCTTCCCAGAACAATATCCAATGCTTCGACTGCATACTGCGCTCGTAGCACCACTGGTTTGTTGCCACCTGCAACTGTTCGTCCGTACCGCAGGCATTTGTGCTGCAGTATATCTTCTTGTCCACAGCTGAGATGCGTGAATTGAGGGCTTTTACGGCAGCGTTGAGCTGTGTTGCCGTGAGAGTGTAGTCCGTGAGTTTCTGCTTTGCGGTGTTGATGCCGCTCACGAGGCTGGCGTGACTTGAAGCCTTGCGCGTGACACCTTCCCACCAGTCCCTCACTTTCTCTGCATAGTCGATACGCGCCTGCAGGGCATCATAGAGTTTGCGCGAAGCTTTTGCATCAACGATAGCGGCCTCGAGTGCCCTTCTTGCAGAGAGCAGGGCCTCGTCATCGCTGCCGTCAAGAGCCGTCTGTGCGGCGGTGATGGCGGTGGAGAGCGCTTCTGCCACGGTATTCTGCACACCCTTCGTGAGATATTCCTGTGCTTCGCTCACGAGGTGTTGCACTTCTTCTGCAATCACTTCGGATGTCACCATACCGATATACTGCAGCGTGAAATTGTCCACGCAGAGGTAGTTGCCGGTGGGATTTTCCGTCTTCAGACCGATTTCGATGTCTTCCCCGTCCTCCACGACGGCAAACTTCAATTCGTATTGCTTTATCGATGCGACAGTCTCTTTTGTGTTTCCGGCAAAGAGGAATGCACCTGTCTGCGGTTCGCCCTTGTTGGATATGCTGCCGCTGCCGCTCTGCTGAATATGCAGCGCTGCAGCCGTCAGTTTGTAGTAGCCGCGAGGTAGGTCACAGATGGTTTGAGATGCAGATGCTTCTCCTATTCTGTCTCCTATATTCACCCACGTTTCGGCATAATACGTACCGTCTTTCTTTGTGAATACGTTGTTGCTCTGCAGGGACAGGTTGCGAATCTCCCATCCGTTTGTGCCGTTTGTTTCAAACGAGGGATTGACGATATAGCTCGTCTGGTCGATAGGATTTTCCTCGGAAGCATTTCTCTGGCGATACAGCTCGCAGGCATCCAGCAGATTATAGTATGCCGTGATGACATCCTCGTCGCTTGCTTCCGTATCGTTGAAGGTGGCTTGAGTGGCATCCCACACGGCCTTCAGTTCCTCTGCTCCGTTGCCGCTGCCGTCACCGTAGAGCGTTTTGGCGCGAGCCGTCACGGTCCTCTTCGACACCGTCATCTTTGTGGTGGTAATCTTTATGTTGTCAATAAGGATGTTGGCAGAATTTGTCGAACCGCCGCCTGCTGCCTTATAGCCTATTTGTATCTTACCCTTGGTCTGTTTCGTCAGCTTGACATTGATGCAGTCCACCGTCCACACCTTCGAGGGGTAGGATGTCAGTTCGGAGGTTACGGCTGTGCCCGTGCCGGGTATCCAGGCGAGTCCGGAAGTGCCTCCGACGACTGTTCTCATATTGTATGTAGGCACGGAGATGGTGTATTCTCCTGCGGGAAGGGTTACTTCCTGATACAGGTAGAACGTTTGTCCCCATCCCGTTGATACTGCCAGTGCACCGCCTGTTGATTCCTCGTAACCGCTTGTGGGCATTGCGGTTCCGTTGATTCTTCCCTTGAAACCGTATTCATATACGCCCAGGATAGTGTAGTCGGCACTCAGATCCGACGTCCATCCTCTCACGTTGTTCAGTTCCTGAGCTACGGTAGTGGTCTCGCCCGACTTGTGGTCGAAATGGTTGTCGAACCCGTAATTCTTGAGGAATCGGCTCGTGATGTCTATCTCTGCGGCAGCCGTTGCGGATATAGCAATAGTTACAGCGATGAGACAGATAGTCTTTATGAGTACATTGTGCTTCATATTGTGTGTTTTTAATGTTTGTTTATCGTGGTTTTATCGTTGCGTCTCCACCATGACGGGTTCGCTCTCATGTCCGTAACGGTCGAGAGCGGTGACGGCGAAATGTAGTGAGAAAGCCCGTGCGGAGAGCATATCGTAGCGTATGTCTGTGGGGTGCGATTTGTCACTGTCGGCATATACAATCTTCACGATGTTAGAGGCATCGGTGATATCTATGGTGTCTCTGCCGGAGGCGTAGAGCACATACCTGCTGCCTCCCGTCACGGTGATGATGCCCTGTGTGCCGTCCCAGCTTGTGCTGATTAGATGGGGCTTTTCTGCTTCTCCTGCGGTCTCCATCGGAGGTAAAAGAGCAGGAGCTGTGTAATACTGGTTGCGAAGCCATGTGCGCAGACCTTTCACATTGTCGGCAAGGAAGCGCTCACGGAAATAGACAGCACCGCCCAGTCCCATGTGGCGCAGGAACGAGAGTTCGCGCGTAATCTCCTCCAACGGCCAGTTCTTTTCCTGTTGCGAAAGGAAGTATATTCCCATACCGGGAGCGATGATGCCTCTTTCGGGACTTCTTTCCTGCCAGTCGGCAGCAAAGGGGAAGAAGATGTCGCCCTTGAAATACATCATCGGGCAGAGCATATCCATCAGTCCCGTACGAAGCCACTTCACAGCCTCCTGTCCCACAGCCTCTGCCGACCATCCTTTCGCGCTCTGTCGTGCCAGGTCACCAGCCTTGCCTATGGGTGAGCAGGAGAAACGTACCCACGGTTTCAGTGTCTTGATGGCTTTGTTGCTTTCCTCTACGATTTGGGTGATGAGAGCGGGTTTCTGACGTTTCCTGGCGAAGTGTTCTGGGTAACGTATGTAGTCGAAATGTATACCGTCCACATCGTAGTTTGTTATGATTTCACGGCAGATATTAGCGATGTAGTAGGCTGTTTCCGCACGGGTGGGGTCCATGTAGTAGGCTCCTTCGTGGCGTATGAGACGCATAGCCCGCACGGTCTTTGCATTCTGTGTCTTGCCCATCGGCAGCGTCACCACCCAAGCATGCAGTTCCATGCCTCTCTTGTGGCATTCCTCGATGGCAAAGGTCAGAGGGTCGTAGCTCGGAGCCTTGCCTTCTGTTCCTGTGAAGCAGCCGTCCCAGGGTTCTATCTTTGAGGGATATATCACGGTGCCTCGTACGCGTGTCTGGAGAAATACTGTGTTGATGCCGTCCCTGCTCAGTTCATCGAGAATGCGACACAGGTCGGCTTTCTGCTTTTCTGCAACTGCGTTTCCGGAGCCGCGCGTTTTAGGCCAGTCGAGTCCCCAAAGTGTTGTGAGCCACACTCCTCTCACTTCGTGCTTCGGTGCGTTGAGTGAGAAGGGAAGAGCCGGCTCGACGTTCTGCGCACGGGCACAGAGCGAAAAAATGCTTAATAAGACGAGAATAATTCTTTTCACGTAGGCAAAGGTACAAAATTTTTCGTATCTTTGTGCCCGAATAGAAAAAATACGTCACAGAATAATGGCGAGTTTTATCATTTCTCTGGTAGTTTTGCTGGCTGGCTACTTCATCTACGGCACTTTTGTCGAAAAAGTGTTTGGCGTGGATGAGCGTCGTCCCATGCCTTGCGACACACTCCGTGACGGTGTGGATTTCACTCCGATGCCGACATGGAAAGTATATACGGTGCAATTCCTCAATATTGCAGGCACAGGTCCTATATTCGGTGCCCTGATGGGTATCCTCTACGGTCCTGCGGCATTCTTGTGGATAGTTTTCGGATGCTTGCTCGGAGGTGCGATGCACGACTATATGGCCGGCATGATAAGCATCCGTCGTGACGGTGCCTCTTTGCCTGAAATTATCGGTGATGAACTGGGTAGTTCCTGCCGTCTCGTGATGCGTGTGGTGACGCTCGTGCTGATGGTCTGTGTGGGTGCGTCTTTCATCATGATTCCTGCGGGACTGATGACGAATCTGATGGCATCGTTCACATCATCTGCCTTGCTCACATCAAATCTCTTCTGGACGGTGCTCATGTTCGCCTTCTATCTTTGCGTCACGGTCTTTTCCGTAAGCAAGATTATGGGCAACATCTATCCCGTCTTCGGGGTGGCTCTGCTGGTGATGGCGGTGCTCATCGGTGTCTGCATATTCACAGAGCCTGGTATGGTTCCGTCGATTTCAACAGCATTTTCCGACCATTATCCTGTGCGTGAAGGTGTGACACCTCTCTTTCCCGGGCTCTTCATCACCATTGCCTGCGGTGCAGTGAGCGGATTCCATGCCACACAGTCGCCAATGATGGGCCGCTGCCTGAAGAATGAGAAATACGGCCTGCGCTGCTTCTACGGCGCCATGGTTACAGAGGGCGTTGTGGCTCTGATATGGGCAGCAGCCTCTATAAAGTATGCCGGAAGTTATCAGCATCTCTACGATTTGATGTCTGCAGGAGGCACTCAGAAGGTCAATCCTGCCATTGTGGTTGATATGATGTGCCGCAACTGGCTCGGTACGGCCGGTCTGGTGCTTGCTGTGCTTGGTATAGTTGCTGCTCCCATCAGTACGGGTGGTAGTGCTTTTCGCGCTGCACGACTTATTTTGGCAGATTTCAGCGGTTACGGGCAGAAGACCATCCTGCGTCGTGTCTTGCTTTCCGTACCTCTTTTTCTGGTGGCTGTGATGATGCTGAATGTGTCCAGTTTCAAGGTGCTGTGGCTCTATGTCAGTTGGTTTAATCAGGTGCTGGCCACCTTTACGTTCTTCACCATCGCCCATTGGTTGCGTCATCGCACCGACGGCGGAGGACTATGGCCGAAGTATTCGTGGCTCATCGCCTTCGTTCCGGCTGTGTTTATGTGCAGTGTGAGTGCTTGCTTTATACTTATAGATTATGATAACGGTTTTGGCCTGCAGCCTCTGACGGGCTACCTGATAGGTGGCATCTTCACGCTTCTCACCACGACCTTGTTCCTTAAATATCAGTTTAAAAGATGATAACATTTACTGGTGCTCTTGTTCTGTTGTTCTTGGGCTATCTCTTTTACGGAGCCTTCGTAGAGCGTATTTTCGGAGTAAAAGCTGATGCCGCAATGCCCTGCGACACAAAATGCGACGGTGTGGACTACATGCCGCTGCCCACACGGAGGGTGTTCCTGATACAGTTCCTCAATATTGCGGGCACAGGCCCCATATTCGGAGCTATCATGGGCATACTCTTCGGCCCTATTGCCTACATATGGATTGTCTTCGGATGCATTTTTGCCGGAGCTGTGCACGACTACCTTTGCGGCATGATAAGTGTCCGTAAGGGCGGAGCCTCGTTGCCTGAAATCGTGGGCGATGAACTCGGTGATGCCATGCGGCAGGCTATGCGCGTGCTTTCCTTGGTGCTTCTCGTGGGGGTAGGCACGGTGTTTGTCATCACTCCTGCCGCTCTGCTCAACAGTCTTGTGCCGTCGCAGGGATGGTGGTTTTCTACGAACTTCTGGGTGACCATTATCTTTGCCTATTTTATTCTTGCCACACTTCTGCCTATCGACAAAGTTATCGGCCGTGCATACCCTGTATTCGGTTTGGCCTTGCTTCTGATGGCCGTCGGAGTAGGGGTTTGCATTTATGTGATGCCAGGTCACACGCCGGAAATCAATGAAGGATTTCTCGTCAACCATAATCCCGCCAACCACCACCCTCTCAGTGTGCCCATCTTCCCAATGGTTTGTGTGACGATAGCCTGTGGTGCCATCAGCGGATTCCATGCCACGCAGTCGCCTCTCATGTCGCGCTGCCTGAAGAACGAGCGCTACGGTCGTCCGGTATTCTACGGTGCAATGATTATGGAGGGTGTCGTAGCTATGATATGGGCTGCAGCTTCCATCAAATTCGCAGACACGTTGCCCGGACAGGGTTCGGCCTATTTCAAACTGATGTCAATGGGTAATCCAAGTGTGGTGGTTCGTACGATTTGCACCCATTGGCTTGGTACAGCGGGTGCCGTACTTGCCGTGCTGGGTGTTGTGGCAGCTCCCATCACCAGCGGTGACACTGCTTTCCGCAGCGCGCGTCTTATTGCGGCTGATTTCCTCCATATGAGGCAGCACACTTTCCTGCGCCGCATCATTCTTTCCCTGCCTCTCTTCGTGATAGCATCCTTTGTCATGATGATGGACTTCTACGCGCTGTGGCGCTATTTTGCGTGGACCAATCAGACGATGGCTATGATAATGCTGTGGACGGCCACCGTGTGGCTGTATCGTAAGGGGAAATGTTTTTGGATTGCACTTATCCCCGCTGTCTTCATGACGGTGGTGTCGGTGCTCTACATACTTGTTGCTCCTGAAGGATTCCATTTGAACATATTATAATAAATCACATACAACTAAAATTAATCTGCTATGAAAAAAGTTATTTTTGCATTGCTTCTGGTGTTGGCTTCTGTGAATGCTAACGCCCAGTTTGAGAAGGGTACTCAGTATGGCAATACCTACCTCTCCGGTCTCGGCATCGGTTACGGCGGTTCGGAGAAGTTCTACTTCGGACTGGGTGGCGACTACGGCTACTTCATTCAGAACTGCTGGATGCTGCGTGCCGGTCTGGGTTATCAGCACGAGGATGGCTACAATGCCTTCAAGCTCAACCTGGGTGCCCGCTATTATTTCAAGAAGTGCGGTGTGTTCACCGGTCTGGGTCTGCAGTACGAGCACAAGGGTGAGCCCTTCAACTGGTTCCAGTTTGTTCCCGAGGTGGGCTACTGCTTCTATCTGAACCACTATATCAGCCTCGAACCTTCTGTTTATGCCGACCTCTGCTGCAACGACTGGAGCAACGGCAGCCGCATCGGTTTGAAGCTTGGTGTTGCAGTTTACTGGTAAATTCCTGAGTTATGAAAAAAGTTCTTACAGCCATCATCCTTCTGGCAGTCACTGCCACAGTCCGTGCGAACCTTCGTTCCACGTTGGTAGTGTACAACACCAGCTACCAGCACATCACCGGCTTCGGTGCTGCTTGCTGCGACGGCGCGATGTGTCCGTATGGCACTGACACAAATCCCGTACGACTGCTCTACGGCCCGCAGTCTAAGATAGGGCTGAACATCATGCGCATGGAGATCTCGCCCAACTTTGAGGGTGATATCATTATTCCCGAGTGGGGCGGCTGGGACAGTCCCTACGACTGGAACGGCTCGCTGCCTTCGGCCAAGGTTGTCAAGGAGCGTGGAGGCATCGTCTTCGGCACGCCCTGGTCGCCTCCAGGCGACTATAAGACCAACGGCACTTCAAAGGGAGGCAATTCCGAGGAGCAGGGCTATCAGCGCGGCGAACTGCGTACCGACTGCTACGATAAGTTCTTCCCCTGGCTGAACACGTTCCTGGGATGGATGCACGACCACGGTGTTGACGTGGATGCTGTGACCGTCCAGAACGAACCCGACTGGTGGGTCGACTATTCCGGTTGTCTCTACACACCTGACCAGCAGCTGAATCTGGTGAAGAACTATGCACACATGCTGGATCGTGAGAAATTCCCCGGTGTGCGTCTTATCAGTGCCGAACCGTTGGGCTACGACCCCCAATATTCCAATGTGTTGCTTAATGACGCCGTGGCACGCGACCAGATTGACATCATTGCGGGCCATATCTACGGTTATCCGCCATTGGGTAACCTGAAGTCCGCTGCCACTCTCGCTGCCGAGTACGGCAAGGAGGTGTGGATGACGGAGCATTCGTGTACGGACAATATTGACCATCTGCCCAACTGGCACGAGCAGCTGATTTTCGCTGAGGAGGTCAATGAATGTCTGCTGGCAGGCTGCACAGGCTATATCTACTGGTATATGCGTGCCCACTGGGCTTTCGTCGGCACTGGCGAGGCACAGTACAATCCCGGCAACACTAAGAACAAGCTGTTGCCCCGTGCCTTTGTCATGTCCCATTTCTCGAAGAATCTCCCTGGTTCCACCCGGGTGAAGACATCACGTGACAAGACCTCCGGTGAGGGGGCTGCTGTGGAGTATTCAGCCTTCGTCAAGGGCGATTCGATTATCGTCATGGCTATCGATACGAGTGCGACGGCCTACGACCTCACCCTGAAACTTCCCGTTGAGGTGAAGAGCGGCACACATTGGCTGTCAACAGGCAATGAGACAGCCAATCTCTGTCAGAAGAATGCCATCGCCATCGATGAGCCCACAAAGACTGTCGTCGTCGAAATGCCGGCCCGCAGTCTGAATACTTACATCTTCATCATTGACAGTAGTACGGGCATAAATGCAGTTAAGAGTGAAGAGTTAAAAGTTAAGAGTGAGGGGCAATGTTACGACCTCAACGGCCGTCGTTTGAAAGCCAAACCCAAGAGCGGTTTCTACGTCCGCGACGGTAAGGTTTACAGGGCGCAGTAGAGTGAAGATGTCCGAAACGTTACGGCCTTACTAGCGGTTCCGGTATCGGAATAAACAGCGGGAAGCTGTCAGGATATTCCTGGAAGGGCGGCAAGACAAGCCGCTCTTCCTGTTTTTTGTAGGGCACCACAATGTCGTAGAGCGACAGCTCCACATCGGCATGCCCGTGTTGCAGTATGCCCAGTTCCCGTGCAGCAGTTTTCGACAGGTCGATAATAAAGCGGTTGGAGTAGGGGCCCCGGTCGTTCACCCTCACTACGACCTCCTTTCCGCTCCCCAGATGCCTCACGAGCAGCCGTGTGCCGAATGGGAAGCGCAGATGAGCGCATGTCATGCTGTCTTTGTGGTAGCGCTCTCCGTTGGCTGTTTTCCTGCCATGAAACTTGTCGGCGTAGTATGATGCTTTTCCCCGGATAGTCATTATCTGCTGTGCCTCTCCGATGGAGTGGAGCAGTGCACACAGTATGATGATAATTATCCGTTTCATGGTATCTTCTTCTGTTTTGCATGGCAAAGATACGAAAAAAAGTGGAGAGTAGACGAGTTGACGAGTAAACAAGTGGACAAGATGATACTTTTGTCTTTTGGCTGCACAAAATATTCCTGTCAAACTTGTCAAAGTTGTCCAAGTAAAGGAAAAGGCGCTGAAAAATCAGCACCTTTTCGCTCTTACTTCTTTCTTCTTACATCTTACATCTCTCCCGGTTCTCCAATCCTCTCCTTTATGACTTTCAGCATTGCCGGTGTCAGAGGACTCCGACGATGGTGGCCGCGTCTTTTCAGCCGCTTCTTCAGGGTAAGATGGTGTCCGAACTTTTGTTCCATTTCCTCGCGGAAAAGTTTGCGCCCCCAAGATTTGGAATACTCATCGCCGTAGTATTCGTCTGCAAGTGTACTGAGGTATTTCTTCATGACTCCACCTCCTTTCCCGGCACGCGATATTTTCCGAAGGCACACAGTTTCCATCCGCGCTCTTTCACCGACCTGTGTATTGTGCGCAGACTGAGGCTCTTGAACGGCTCGAATCCGTCCCTCACATCTCTCACGCTCACCGTTTCCCCTTCGTGCTCCTTTTCATACTGCTCAAAGGCTGCACTACGTTCCCTGTAGATGCTCTCTGCCACCGTCGCGCCGGCTCTCTGCTTGTAGGCCATGCGGATTTTCTCGCGGTGCGATTTGCTGTTGGCATTCAGTTCGGTTTGAATTGAGATGGCGCAGTCCATTGAACGTTTTATCCACCAGCGCACCACATCGAAGATCCTGTGCAGTGTCTCGTGGTATTTTGCGTCTCTTTCCTCTTCTGGAACCTCTGCCAGTCCGTTAGCGACATAGAGCAGATAGCACATTCCCTGTGCAATCTCGTTGGCCCTGGAACAGCAGTCGTCGGTTATTTCACCAATTCGCGCCAAATCTCTCTTAATCTCCTTGCCGAACGAGACAATTGTCGGTATGCGGAGCGCACGCCGTTCACGCTCTCTTTGCAGACTGATATTATACTCTTCAACGGTAGGAGCACTGCCGTCACCGTCTTTTGCGCCTTCATACACGCGCTCATCACTTTCTTTATCATTGTTTTGGTTTTCGTTTTGGTTTTCGTTAAATCGGTTGTCAAAATTACGTAGCCTGCTCGCTCCTTCGAGAAGTATGTGCAGCTGCTCATCCGTCCACGACGGGGATTTGTACGGCCCTTCGGTTTCCTCGTTTTTGGGTTCGCCCAGAATCGTCACGACACCTCGCGATAGTGTACCGTCCGAATCGCAATGGCTGAAAACCTTATACATCGGGTCCTCTGTGCCTCCGATGTTTGAGAATATCTTCATCGACTCAACAAAATAAATCTTGGAGGATGTTTCGTGAAGGAACGGCTCACCGACTCCATCGTAGCCTTTTTTGAGCATGTCGAGCAACACAGAGTAGTAGACTGTGCCTATCTTCTTTCCCAACTCACCGCACTCCGAGCACGACAGGTAGACTGCGCCGCCGCCGTTTATCTGCATCTGTTTGAGCAGTGCGATGGCCGTCGGGATGGAGTCGAAGATGCGTATCACCACTCTTGGTGGAGCCACCTCTTTCTGTTCCTTCTCGCTGAGCAGAGAGTAGTCGGCAGCCCTTTTCACTGCGGCATTTTTCTCTGCAATATCTTTGCTGAGGAAAAGCTCTTCCAGCGAACGCAGAACAATGCTCTTGCCGCGTCTCGAGCCGCCCATCTGCCATCCTTGGCCGTTCACATATCTGAGCTTTCCGTCTGCGTAGAGTACTCGCATATTATTCCCGAGAAAGCCGAGCATGGGGTATACCAGAGTGAGTGCCTGGTGTGCGGCCATCGGGTCGACACCTGAGAGCAGGGCTTCGGTGAAGGGGTCGAGCTGTTCGGGTACGGGGTAGAGGGCTTGTATTTCACGGATCTTGTGCTTCGTGAAGTCGATGATTTCCTCTTCCGGACGCTTTTCCTCCTCTTCGCGTTTCTTCTCTTGCTCCACGGCTGCCGCCGCCCCTTTGATAGAGGGGCCGAGCGGTGCCATGCTGTGCAATTTCTCGGTAGCGCTGTCGCGCGCTTGCCGTTCAATTTCCTTACTTGCTGTTATCACCTGTGTCATACTTACAGAATTGCGTTTAGTTTGTTTGTAATTGCAGGAATAAACTCACCCGTCTTGTAGTTTTTACGATACGTCGGACGAACGTCCACATTCACCATACTGTTGACTTCAAGACCCAGTTCGGCAGCTTCATCTATCTTATTGTCATAGAGTTTCACGATTGTTACCCAACTGCCCTGCGTAGTTTCATCGGCAGACTTCACCCAGATGCTCACACAGCGATGTTCAGACTGGCTTCCGTCATCCTCATGAAATATCACCTTCTTTTCTGCTTCTATTGCTGTAACTGTTCCTACTACTATCATATTCTTTTTGTGTTTTAGAGACCCCCCTCAGTCCCCCAATGGGGGAGGAAATAATCTCCCTCCCTTGGGTTTAAGAGACCCCCCTCAATCCCCCAAGGGGGAAGGAAATAATCTCCCTCCCTTGGGTTTAAGAGACCCCCCTCAATCCCCCAAGGGGGAAGGAAATAATCTCCCTCCCTTGGGTTTCTGTCCCCCGATAACGGGGGAACCGAAAGGGGTGGCACGGGGAGGGGTCTGGTTATTATTCAATTCTCAATTGTCAATTATCAATTCTCAATTCTTTGGAGGTCGTTCTTCTCACGTGTTTCCCAAGCACGAACTTCGCGTTTCTCCTGTGCATCGTGTGCCTTTTGGGCTTTGGTCCATTGCTGGAGCATATTGTCCGACATCTCCGAGGTATTCATCTCGTTGTCGTCCTTCGCCATCGATTCTGTGATGACTAGCAGCGCACTGATGATATCGTGCTTGTCTTTTATGCTTTGAATGGTGCCTGTAAGGTGGAGATGCACGCCTCCGTCTTTTGTCACTCTCATGTACGACTTCCCGTAGCTCGACTGCAATCGGCACACCACCTTCGATATGTTGCCTGTGTAGGGTAGGGGTGTGCGCTTCTTTGTCACCATTACTCGGCCCTTCCCGATTGTCACGTCAGCGCCCTTCACTTCCAGTTCCGGAAGCTTGCAATCCTTCGCCACATTCACGCGGATGGTCCCCTGCCGGGTGATACTCATGCTCTCAAGTTCCGACTGCGAGAGCAGAATGATTTGGTTTAATAAGCTATTGTTTTTCATTTTTTAGTTTTCGTTTTGGTTTCAACTTTTAACTTTTATCTTTTATCTATTATCTATTAACTCTCGTTTTCGTTTTCGTTTTGGTTTTCGTTAAAGATTTCGTCATGTTTGTGATCGTAGATAAGTTCCTTCTCGTAGATGCTCATTTTCAGCGGACTCATATCGCCTACGAGTCGGTTTCTTTTCAGGCTCTTGAGCAGTTGCTTGTCGCGCAGTGCCTTGGCAATGTCCAGACGGCTCACCTTGAAGCGGTTGAAGAGGATGTGCACTCCCACTTCTTCCTCGTTGTACTTTGTCACAATTGTGGTGACGTAGGCATTCTGTTCGTCTTTGATGAAGTTTGCCATGATTGTTTTGCGATTCAGGAAATCTGTTTTCCTTCTTATCTTAAGTAGTTTCATTTTGTTTGATTTTTGGTTTTCGTTTTGGTTTTCGTTCTCATTTATGCAATCGGCCGAATTGCGGTGCAAATGTACGGAGCTTTCTTCTGGGCAAAAACAGTTTATTTTTGACCAGCAACAAAATCTTTCAATTCACGTATTCTCAGCCTCTGTTCCTTTTTAAGGCAATAGCGTCCCGCACCCTTGTAAATACCGTTTTTTTCATCCACGCCCTCCAGTTTCTTATGAAGTTCGAGCAGATTTCCACACTGGTATATGTCCAGCGCCGCCATATGAAAAACGATGTTGGTTACAACATAGCGGTTCATCTGTCCACGTTTCCGACCCTTCTGCATCACAAGCAACCGGGCAAAAACATCATCACTGATAACAGATTGCCACACCTTGTCGATAAGGGGCATCCATTCTGCTGAGACGTATTCACGTATTGCATTCACATACGTCAATACCTCCTTCTGACACTTCTCCAACAGTTCTTCGGCTGTCAGCGTGTCTTTGATGTCCTCTACAAACAATTTCCCCTCCTGCCAAAGACGATTCACATCGTCTAATGTAAAACCCCTCACGGGGAGTCTCTTGAATACTCTCAATTTGTTGATTTTCCGCCTACCGGGTTGCTTCCTTACGCAGCCATTAAAATTAAAAAATACGCAAATGGCTTCGTGCCGGAGCGGTTATCAAGTAAAATCTTAAGTAATCTCCTTTATTGCGGTGGCAAAGATACGTCTTTTTCGAGACATCCGAGACATTCGAGACATCAAAAGAAATGAAAAGAGAGAAAAGAAAGCTTATCCCCCTGCACCCCCTATACAAAGAAAAGAGTAGAAAAGAAAGAAAACCTGCGGGAATACCCTTCTTCTACCCACTAAGTTTATGAGAAGACCCTAAGCTGTGCGCGCACGCGAGAGTGATGTCTCGAATGTCCCGGATGTCTCGGGCGTAAATTTTTCTTACATGCGTACACACACGTATGAGCGCGTTCCCGTGCGATGAGGCGTTTCAGAATACTCAAAATAAATTTTTTCTCTTAGAATATCAGTGCGTTACAACGAAAATTGCTGATTTCGATTTTTTGCTGTCGTACCTTTGCAGCGCCAAACCAGAGATAAGGCAGCCTCTAGGGTTCGTCTACAAATCTCTAGATGAAGCAAAGAATCTGGGTGAAAGATATCTTACAGATGAACGGCCGACCCCCCTCAGTCCCCCAAGGGGGGAGGACATGATAAAAAAGACTCACCCTCCTATGGGAGGGCACGGGGAGGGGTCGTAACTAGAACCTCACGATGCTTAGGTAATCGTCTAAAACACTATGGCAAAGATTGACATGATGTGGCTTAACGACGGAATGCACGGTCGTGCCGACAAAACTTCTCGTACCTACGTCAAGGGTGACAAGGTAACAGGTCGCACCTATGCTGTAACACTTCGCAACCCGGTTTACGGCAAGGATTTCAAGAACGGGCAGATTCGCCAGAACAACAAGTTCGGTGCTCTCAATATGGGTATCGCTGCTTGGTACAACATGGCCAAGGCTGCCAATGCTGATGCAGCCGACAAGGCACAGCTGGAGAAGTTCCAGAAGGCTGTGAAGGCTCAGAGCCACTACCCCACTGTTCGTGCTCTCATCATGGGTAAGCGCTATGCTACCGTCAACGAGGAGCTCACCGCTGTCACCATCGCTGACGGCAACTACACAAAGACCGTTGAGTTCGTGTTCAACGCACGTCCTATTGTCGAGGGCAACGACGACCCCGAGTTCAGCGGATCTACGGATTCAGGGAATGGCGGATCTACGGGTGGTAATAGCGGCAGTGCAGAGACCGTACGTCTCACCGTAAGTGCAGGCAACGGCGGTAAGGTGAAGATTGGCGACGGCGAGTACGGCGCAGGTAGCAACACTGAAGTAGCACCCGGCACGAGTGTCAGCATCTCGGCACAGGCCAACGCAGGCTACAGCTTCTCGCAGTGGAGCGACGGCAACACGAGCGCTTCCCGTAGTGTAACGGTGAACGCAGCCATGACGCTGACTGCCAGCTTCAGCCTCAATGGTGGTGGTAGCAGCGAAGGAGCCGGTTAATAATTGACAATTGAAAATTGACAATTGACAATTATGAAGCGTAAAATCGCTCTTCTCGCATTTTGCTCTGCGGTGGCATTTGCTGCCGCAGGGCTTTTCCTTCCTCCGCAGGGTGAGATAGACTCCACCGTCCTGATGCTCGTTGCTCAGTTGCTTGTCCTCTGCGCAACGCTATTGGGAGTAGATTCTTATTTCGACAAACTCAAACAGCTAATGAATAAATAACCAGACCCCCCTCAGTCCCCCAAGGGGGAAGAAATGATTGAGGGGGGGGTCTCTTAAACCC
>JAEEGG010008879.1_pt1 | contig 22657 bp, 17 predicted proteins | sample 9134161 | NCBI WGS metagenome assembly JAEEGG01 (sample SAMN16246543, study PRJNA631951) | gut metagenome | biome: gut microbiome; feature: rumen; material: CR-attached | host: Bos | place: Iran: Karaj | collected 2018-10
TTTATTCGTTGCCTTCGCGCGACATTAAATCCGACTCACTGGAGTATATGGTAAATGCGCATAAGGCTGATGCAATGATCTGCATTTCCAATTGCGATAAAGTGACTCCCGGCATGCTGATGGCTGCTATGCGACTGAACATTCCCGCTGTGTTCTGTAGTGGAGGACCAATGGAGGCTGGGCGCTGGCGCGGAGAGAATGCCGACCTGATCACAGCTATGGTAAAAGGTGCCGACACTTCTGTCTCAGATGAAGAAATCAAAGAGATTGAACAATGTGCTTGTCCTGGTTGTGGAAGCTGTTCAGGCATGTTTACTGCAAACTCCATGAATTCGCTTACTGAGGCTATCGGACTTTCGCTACCTGGCAATGGCACCATACTTGCCACGCATACCAATCGCGTAGAACTTTTCCGGGCAGCAGCTCGTCAGATCGTGAAAAACGCTTTTGCCTACTACGAAGAGGGCGACGAGTCGGTGCTGCCTCGCAGTATCGCAACTCGTGAGGCATTCCTCAACGCAATGACGCTCGATATTGCTATGGGTGGCTCTACCAATACGGTTCTCCATCTACTGGCTGTAGCACAGGAGGCTGGCGTAAACTTCACCATGAAGGATATTGACGAATTGTCACGAAAAGTGCCTTGCCTTTGCAAGCTTGCACCCAATACGCAAAAATACAGCGTTCAGGAATGCGGACGTGCCGGAGGCATACTGGGCATACTGAATGAGCTCAATAAGGCTGGCTTGATTGAAGGCTCAGCTAAACGTGCCGATGGCTTGACACTCGGTGAGGCTATGAAGAAATACAGTATTGTCGATGGGGCTGTTGATCCCGAGGCAAACCGTATCTACCAGAGTGCTCCCGGCAATCGCTTCTCAACGAAAATGGGCAGCCAATCGGTAGAGTGGGGGACACTTGACAACGATCGAGTCAATGGTTGCATACGCGATGTAGAGCACGCTTATACCAAGGATGGCGGATTAGCCGTACTTTTCGGTAATATTGCAAAGGACGGATGCGTGGTGAAAACTGCTGGCGTAGATGAATCGTTGTGGCACTTCGAAGGTCCTGCTGTAGTATTTGACTCGCAGGAGGATGCTTGCGACGGCATTCTCGGCGGTAAGGTGAAGAGTGGCGACTGCGTAGTGATTACTCACGAAGGACCGAAAGGAGGACCGGGAATGCAGGAAATGCTCTATCCCACATCTTATATAAAGAGTATGCATCTGGGTAAAGAATGTGCGCTTATCACAGACGGACGCTTCTCAGGAGGTACTAGCGGACTATCCATCGGTCATATTTCGCCAGAGGCAGCCAACGGAGGCAATATAGGTAAAATCAAGGATGGCGACATCATTGTGATTGACATTCCGTCGCGTTCGATAAACGTGAAACTCTCAGACGAGGAGCTGGAAGCACGTCCGCAACAACCACTCAAGCGTAATCGCGTTGTGTCGAAAGCACTCAGGGCTTATGCTCAAAGTGTAAGTTCAGCCGACAAAGGGGGAGTGCGCATCATTGACTAAGGTCATGTTTTTTCTCGTTCCAAGTTACATTCCGTAAGAAAAGTGAACCGTAAATGACAATATGTGAATAATTTAATGTATCTTTGCAGTAATTTTTCAATACAAGGATAATGGATAGAGCTAAAAAAGATTCAAGAAAAGAAATCATCACAGGAAGGGAAGCACTCATGCGTGCGCTGAAGGCTGAAGGGGTTAAGACCATATTCGGCTATCCTGGTGGAAGCATCATGCCTGTGTACGATTCACTTTACGAATATACAAGAGGAGAAAAGAAAGCGTTTAATCATGTGCTGGTAAGACATGAACAGGGAGCCGTACATGCTGCTCAGGGCCTGGCTCGTGTCAGCGGAGAAGTAGGCGTAGCTATCGTGACCAGTGGCCCAGGCGCTACAAACACATTGACAGGCGTAGCCGATGCCATGCTCGACTCAACACCGATTGTGGTGATAGCCGGACAGGTGGGAATAGGTGCGCTCGGAACCGACGCTTTTCAGGAAGTGGACCTTGTAGGTGTGGCTCAACCCATCTCTAAATGGAGCTACCAAATACGTCATGCGCAGGATGTGGCATGGGCTGTAAGTCGAGCTTTCTATATAGCCCGTACTGGAAGACCGGGACCTGTAGTGCTCGATTTTCCCAAAAACGCACAAGAACATACATGCGAATGGGATGGCCCGAAGCATGTTGACTTCGTGAGAAGCTATGTACCTTATCCTATTCCTTCAGATGATGCTATCAAACAGGCAGCACAGCTCATTAACGAAGCTCAGCGTCCGCTGGCTTTGGTAGGGCAGGGGGTTGAACTCGGAAATGCCCATACTGAACTGCTTGAGCTGATAGAAAAAGCCGATATCCCTGTAGGAAGAACCTTACTCGGACTCTCGGCTTTGCCAAGTCGTCACCCCCTGAATATGGGAATGCTTGGCATGCACGGTCAATATTCGCTCAACATGAAGACGCAGGAAGCCGATGTCATTATTGCCATAGGAATGCGTTTCAGTGATCGAGTAACAGGTCTGCCTAGTAATTATGCTCCTCAAGCTAAGATAATTCATATCGATATTGATAAAGCAGAGATTAATAAATGTATCAAGGCTGACATTCCTGTGATTGGCAACTGCAAAACAATTTTACCTGCTATCACCCGATTGTTAAACAAGAACGATCATACTGCTTGGAAAAATTCATTCGCTTCTTATTTTGAACAAGAACTGAAACTGGTGATCGAACCTTCAATTCATCCCGACAAAGGTCCTCTGCTCATGGGCGAGGTGGTGAATGCTGTAGCAGAAGCTACCAAGGGTGATGCAATCCTTGTGACAGACGTAGGTCAGAATCAGATGTTGTCGGCACGATACTTCCATTTCAATCAAAAGCGTTCAATCGTGACAAGTGGAGGCTTGGGAACGATGGGCTTTGGATTGCCTGCTGCCATTGGTGCCACTTTCGGAGCACCAGAACGCACGGTCTGCATGTTCTGTGGTGATGGTGGCTTCCAGATGAACATTCAGGAATTGGGAACTATCATGGAGCAACAAGCTCCTGTCAAGATAATTCTGCTGAATAATAATTACTTAGGTAATGTACGTCAATGGCAAGATATGTTCTGGGGAGGACGAAAATCGTTTACTCCCATGCTGAATCCTCAATACGAGCTTATAGCAAAGGCCTACGGCATTCCATACGAACTGGTGATCGACCGTAAAGATTTATCAGCGAAGGTAGCTAAGATGCTGACTACAGACGGCCCATTCATCTTAGAGTGTGCTATCAAGGAAGATGCTGATGTGATGCCGATGACGGCACCAGGTAAGAGTGTGAATGAGATGATGCTCACGTTTGATTATCAAAATGAATAGGGGAGACTCTTTTATTTCTTACTTTTGAAAGAAAGATTATGGAACAAGAGAAAAAATTCTATACTTTTTTAGTCTATTCGGAAAACATTGCTGGTATTCTGAATCAAATCACAGCTGTGTTCACACGCAGACAGGTAAACATTGAAAGTCTTAATGTCTCAGCTTCAAGTATTGAAGGTGTGCATAAATATACAATTACAGCTTGGTGCTATGATGACCAAGTCATTAAGATAACACGCCAAATAGAAAAGAAAATAGATGTTATAAAGGCTAACTATTTTACTGACGATCAGCTGTTTATACGCGAAACAGGACTCTACAAGCTTTCAACTGATATTGTGATGCAGAATCCTGAAATCTCGCGTACAATACGTCATTTTGACGCAAAGATAAGCGAAGTGAATCCTACATATATCATTGCTGTAAAAAGCGGAAAAACTGACGACATCATGAGCCTTTATAATGCACTAAACGCATTTGGCTGTGTATTACAATATACAAGATCAGGAAGAATTGCCGTTACCAGAAGCACTCAAGAGCAGGTAAGCGAATTTCTTGCTCAAAGAGAACTCTCTCGTACTGTAAGTGACTGATAATAATAAAATTTAGGACAACTAATAACACATCATATAAAACCTGATTAACATGGATATAAAAACTATTGGTCTAGCAAGTGACCATGCAGGCTATGCACTTAAGCAATTCGTAAAGAAATACCTTGATGAGAAAGGATGGCCCTATAAGGACTACGGAACCTATAGTGAGGAGTCTTGCGATTACAGCGATTTTGGCCACGCATTAGCACGTGGCATAGAAAATGGCGAAGTTTTTCCAGGAATTGCAATATGCGGTTCAGGTGAAGGCATTAATATGACGCTCAACAAACATCGGCAAATTCGTGCAGGACTATGTTGGATTCCTGAGATTGCGCATCTGATACGCCAGCATAACAATGCTAACGTTCTTGTGATGCCAGGCCGTTTTATTGATGAAGAGACAGCTCGTAAAATCATGGACGAATATTTCTCAACCGAATTTGAAGGCGGAAGACATCAGAAGAGGATTGATAAGATTCCATGCGAATAATATTCATGAAGTGATTTCTATTTGTTTAAAAAGCCTTTCCAAACACTATCTATAAGAGATTTAATTGTATTTGATTAGAATCACAATTATGATAAATAGATAATTGCTTGAGATTGACTTTTTCAAATAATTAAATGCAAAACATCTATTTTTCAAAAGAAATGAAACAAGCAACCATTTGTGTGCAAGGAGGATGGAAACCTAAAAATGGTGAGCCTCGAGTACTACCCATTTATCAAAGCACTACTTTCAAATATGATAATACTGAAGAAATGGCAGATCTTTTTGACTTGAAAAAAGAAGGCTATTTCTATACTAGATTGCAAAATCCCACTAATGATGCCGTAGCTAGTAAGATTGCTGAACTTGAAGGCGGTGTTGGCGCAGTTTTGACTTCAAGCGGTCAATCGGCTAATTTCTTTGCAGTCTTTAATATCTGTGAAGCAGGCGACCATATTGTAGCATCTAACGAAATATATGGTGGTACCTATAATCTTTTTGGTGTCACGCTCAAAAAATTGGGTATCGACTGTACTTTTGTCAATCCAGAAGCTACTGAGGAAGAAATTGGCAATGCTTTTAAGCCAAATACCAAATTGCTCTTTGGAGAAACCATTTCGAATCCTGGATGCAAAGTCCTTGATATTGAGAAATTTGCGAGAATTGCTCATCATCACGGGGTGCCTTTGATTGTGGACAATACATTCCCTACCCCTGTTAATTGTCGCCCCTTTGAATGGGGAGCTGATATCGTAACTCACTCTACCACTAAATATATGGATGGTCATGCCACGCAAGTTGGTGGTTGTGTGGTCGATAGTGGAAATTTTGAATGGGATAAATATGCCGACAAATATCCTGGACTGTGTACGCCCGATGAATCTTATCACGGTCTGACTTATACAACAGCATTCGGTAAGCTGGGTTATACTACGAAACTCATTGCACAATTGATGCGTGATTTAGGCAATATTCCATCACCACAGAATTCTTTCCTACTCAATCTCGGACTTGAGACACTTCATCTGCGAATGGCTCGTCATTGTGAAAACGCTCAACGTATGGCAGAATTTCTGAATTCAGACAGCAGAGTTGCTTGGGTGAATTACAGTGGATTACCTTCAGATACATGCTACAGTTTAGCTCAGAAATACCTTCCTAATGGATCTTGCGGAGTTATTGCATTCGGACTTAAAGGTGATAGACAAACTGCAATTCGATTTATGGACTCACTGAAGTTAATTTCCATAGTCACACATGTTGCCGATGCTCGTACTTGCGTATTGCATCCAGCAAGTCACACGCATAGACAGCTTTCTGACGAACAACTGCGACAGGCAGGAGTAGCTCCCGATCTTATTCGTCTTTCGGTGGGTATAGAGGACATCGACGACTTGATTGACGATGTAAGACAGGCCTTGGAAAAGATTTGACAGTCCCCCTACCCTATATGACAGAACGACTATTTTTTACTACTGAAGAGCGGCGACAAGCCATCGGTCTCTTGAATACAATAAAAGAGATGATGTCTAATGTTATAAGCAAGGAAGATGAGACTCAACTTCATCTTCATCTTTCTAGGTCTATAGAAGAAGGCATAATTCAACGTGATGAATTTGGTCTGAATCCTATTCTCCTGTCCCTTCAGACTGCACGCCTACTGGTTGATGAAATTGGTCTGAGGCGAGATGCTGTTATTGCGGTCATGTTACGTCCAGTAGTAGAGAATGATTATCTTACATTTGATGAAGTTGAACAAGACTTTGGTTCTACTGTAAGTCGGATTCTGCATGGCTTGAAACGTATTCAGGAACTCTATCTCAAAAGTCAAGTTGTCGAGACTGACCACTTGAATTTTGTACGCTCTCAAGGGGAGAATTTCAGAAATTTGCTACTGTCGTTTGCAGAAGATATGAGAGTGATTCTTATCATGATTGCTGACAGAGTAAATTTGATGCGTCAAATACGTGACACTACAAATGATGAAGGAAGACTGCTGATAAGTCAGGAAGCTGCCTATCTTTATGCCCCCTTAGCCCATAAGCTGGGTCTTTACAAGCTGAAGAGCGAACTAGAAGACCTGTCGCTAAAATACATGGAGCATGATGCTTACTATCATATCAAAGAGAAACTGAACGCGACAAAACAGGCTCGTGATATTTATATCGAGAATTTCATAAGGCCGATTGAACAGAAATTAAAAGCTGCCGGACTTTCTTTTCACATGAAAGGACGTACTAAGTCCATACATAGTATCTGGCAGAAAATGCAGAAGCAGAAATGCGACTTCGAGGGCGTTTATGACTTGTTTGCTATTCGTATTATCATTGATTGTCCAGTAGAGAAAGAAAAGCAATGCTGTTGGCAGACTTTTGCCATCATCACTGATATGTACACTTCTAATCCAAAGCGTATGCGCGACTGGCTCACAATGCCAAAATCCAATGGCTATGAGAGTTTGCATATTACTGTATTGGGGCCAGAAAGCAAATGGGTTGAAGTTCAAATTAGGACAGAACGTATGGATGAAGTTGCTGAGCGTGGCATAGCAGCTCATTGGCGTTATAAAGGAGTTAAAGCTGAAGGTGGTCTTGACGAATGGCTATCGGGTATCAGGCAAATGCTGGAAAATGCTGATGATGGACTCCTCTGTATGGATCAGTTTCAGATGGACCTGAAGGATGAGGAAGTATATGTCTTTACACCAAAGGGTGATTTAATGCGTTTTCCTCAAGGTGCAACAGTTCTTGACATGGCCTATTACATACATTCTAAAGTAGGTAGTGCATGTACTGGTGCTCGTATCAACAACAAAGTAGTTACATTCAGACAGGTATTACAGTCGGGTGATCAAGTAGAAATACTCACTTCTTCGAATCAGAAGCCCAAGCAAGAATGGCTTAACATTGTGAAAACTTCAAGAGCTAAAGCGAAGATCCGTTTGGCATTGAAGGAAACACAGCAGAAAGAAGCCATGATGGTGAAGGAGATGCTGGAGCGGAAATTCAAGAACAGAAAGATTGAGCAGGACGAATCGCTCATGATGCGCACGATGAAGAAGCTCGGCTACAAAGAGGCAAGCGAGTTCTATCGTGATATTGCCAACGAAACGTTGGACATTTCAGATATTATAGAAAAGTATCTTGAGCTGCAGCAGAGTGAGAAAACTGTCACGGGTGACAATCCGGCTCGTTCAGCTGACGAATTCGTGTTTGAAGAACATATAGCATCAAAGACACAGCAAAATGAGGATGTACTTGTCATTGACAAAAACCTCAAGGGCATTGATTTTCAATTAGCTCATTGCTGCAATCCTATTTATGGAGACGATGTGTTTGGCTTCGTAACTGCTGGTGGCGGTATAAAGATTCATCGTTGTGATTGTCCGAATGCGCCAGAAATGCGACGTCGTTTCGGCTATCGAATAGTTAAAGCCAAATGGAGTGGCAAAGGTTCATCGCAATATAATATCACGTTGCGTGTAATAGGCATTGATGATCTGGGAATAGTGAACAATCTGACAAGCATCATCTCTAAAGAGGAAAAGCTCGTATTACGAAGCATAAACATTGATTCGAATGATGGTCTTTTCCGTGGGAATCTCGTCATCATGATAAATGACAACACAAGATTGGAATCGCTCATAAAGAAACTCAGAACAGTGAAAGGAGTCAAACAAGTAGAGCGTATATAAGGACTTTCATTAAGTTAATACAAAAACAATAAGACAACTATGACTAATAAGATTGTTACTTTTGGAGAGTTGTTACTCAGGTTTTCAAAACCTGAACACATGCGTCTGACTCAGGCCGACTTCTTCACCAGCAAATATGGAGGAAGTGAGGCAAACGTTGCTGTATCATTGGCTTCACTGGGTGATAATGTCGAGTATGTAACTCGACTGCCTGACAATGCTATCGGCTATGCAGCAACGCAAAACCTTATGCAACTTGGAGTTGACACACGTCATGTACTCTATGGGGGCACTCGTATTGGTACTTACTATTTAGAGCCAGCAGCAGGCATGCGTGCATCGAAAGTTATCTATGATCGTAATGGTTCGGCCTATTCGGAATTAAAGCCAGGAATGATACCTTGGCGTACCATTCTCAAAGATGCATCCGTACTACATGTCTCGGGTATTACTGCTGCCATCTCACAAAATGCTGCTGATGCAACATTTGAAGCACTTGACATCGCTGATGAGATGGGGGTTAAAGTATCATTTGACATTAACTACCGGAAAAATCTCTGGAAGTACGGAGCCGATCCCCGTGCCACTCTTAAACGTATGCTGAATCGTTGTGATATGATGTTTGGCGATGCTATCGAATTTGAATGGATTTTCCAACGCAAACAGCCTCCTTTTACCGCAATAGATACGCATTTTGAGATGCAAATGGATGAATATGGTGCATGGTTCGAAGATATACACCGTGAGTTTCCTCGCTGTCAGCATTGGCTTATGGGCATGCGAAATATGGTTGCGTCAAGTCATCACACATTGACAGCATTGCTGTGGACTAATGGTCACTTGCTACAAGCTCCAATTATAGATATTCCGGATGTCGTCGATCCTGTAGGTGTTGGTGATGCTTTTATGGCAGGACTACTCCACTCTCTTCCTGCTTTTGCTGATAACAAGCAACTTGTACTTAATTATTCATTAGCTGCAGCCGCTCTAAAGAATACGATTCCAGGTGACTATAATCTCACAAACGACGAAGAGATTATGGACGTCGTCAATCAGAAGTACACTGAAGACTCACTTTATAAGATAACTGTATAAACTTTTTCCTTAAAGAATAATATGAACAAAAAGAAACTTTTAATTCTGGCTCTCAGCCTTATAAGTCTTACGACTAACAGTCAAAACAAATGGTTCCAAGATGTAAAGCTAAGCGGCTATGGTATGATTCAGTATCAGGGACAGGATAAGAAGGATGCAGAGACAAACACCTTTGGACTACGTTTGGCACGCGTTGCATTAGACGGGCGTTCACATGACCATTTTTATTGGAAGGTGCAAATGCAAATTAATGGTAACACACATGAAAAGATGGCTATTCGTCTCGTCGATTTATTCGGAGAATGGCAGAAGTTCGATTTCTTCAAAGTGAAAGCAGGTCAGTTTAAGCGTCCTTTCACTTTTGAAAATCCCATGCATCCTATCACTCAAGGATTTATGAGCTATTCACAGAACGTTAGCAAACTGGCAGGTTTTTCCGACCGAACAGGTGAACAGCCTTCTAACGGACGTGACATTGGTATTCAGATTCAAGGTGATTTCCTAAAAGTAAACGGACGAAACATTTTACACTATCAAGTGGGTGTATTCAATGGCGAGGGAATCAATACGAAAGACAATGACAATCGCAAAGATATTATAGGTGGTATTTGGGTAGCTCCTATTGAAGGGCTTCGTATAGGAGCGTTTGGATGGACTGGCTCGAGAGCTGGCATTGGTGAAAAGAATCGCTATGCCATTTCTGCTGAATATGCAAAAAATGATTGGACTTTTCGCTCGGAATATATTCATAGTCAGGGCTATGGAGAAGATAAGACAAAAGGTGATAAGGCAGACGGTATCTATGCACTTTGTATTGCTCCTATCCTCAAAAACAAATTTCACGTAAAGGCTCGCTACGATCTTTATCGAGACCAAAAAAGTTGGGGTACCAGTAAAACTTTCTACGAAATCGGAGCTGATTATTTGTTTACCAAGAATCTACAGTTAAATCTGGAATACGCTCGTGTGAACGAAAGAACCACGAAAGGTGAATATAACTATAATCTTGTAGATGTGGAATTAGACATCCGTTTCTAAAAATGCAAAGTAGAGTTCTCCTCATCTACACAGGTGGAACTATTGGCATGAATAGGAATCCACTGACTAAGGCGCTTGAACCATTCGACTTTGAGCACCTTATCAGTAACGTTCCTGAACTGAAACAGTTCGATACTCATATTTCTACATACCAATTTTCTCCACCAATTGATTCCAGTGACATGTCGCCTGCTCTTTGGATAGAACTCGCTCATGTTATTACCGATCGCTACAATGATTTCGACGGATTTGTCGTGCTTCACGGTACTGATACAATGTCTTTTACTGCCTCAGCACTCAGTTATATGCTTGAAAATCTGTCGAAACCTGTCATATTTACTGGATCGCAACTCCCTATTGGACAATTGCGCACAGATGGTAAGGAAAATCTTATTACGAGTATTGAAATTGCGGCTGCTCATCATCAAGACGAAACGGCAGTAGTCCCTGAAGTAGGAATCTATTTCAACGGACATCTGATGCGTGGCAATCGCACTACGAAACAGAGTGCAGATGGATTTAATGCCTTTGAATCATTCAACTATCCTCATTTGGCGGATGCGGGCGTACAGATTAGCTATCATGCAGAATTCATCCATAAGCCCAATCTTAAAAAGTCAATGATTCCTCAGTTTAAATTAGACAATAACGTTATCATCTTTTCGCTCTTTCCCGGTATTCGTGAGGATCTCATCCGCCATATCATAGCTACTCCGAATTTGCGTTCCATTGTAATGCGAACTTTTGGTAGCGGCAATGCTCCACAAAATCCATGGCTCATTAGTGCTTTGCGTGAAGGATGCCGACGCGGAAAAGTGATTATCAATATTAGTCAGTGCCTTCAAGGATGTGTTGAGATGGGACGCTATGATACAGGATTTCAATTGCAAGAAGCTGGTGTTATCAGTGGATATGATGGTACTGTTGAAGCGGCTGTTACGAAACTGATGTATCTTCAGGCAAAATATGACGATCCCGACCAAGTGCGCAAATTCATGAAACAGAGCATATGTGGTGAAATCACAATATGAGAATAATATTTTTATTTACTAAACAATTTACAAATTATGAAAAGTTTAAAAGGAACAAAAACAGAGCGAAATCTGCAAGAGGCTTTTGCTGGTGAATCGCAAGCACGCAACAAGTACACTTACTTTGCTTCTAAAGCCAAGAAAGATGGTTACGTACAGATAAGCAAGATCTTTGAGGAAACGGCAGCCAACGAGAAAGAACATGCTGAACTCTGGTACAAGTATCTTAATGGAGGGAAAGTGAGCGACACCATGACAAATCTTGAAGATGCCGCTAATGGTGAAAACTTCGAGTGGACCGACATGTATAAGCGTATGGCTGAGGAAGCTCGTGAAGAAGGCTTCGATGAAATTGCTGATAAATTCGAAGGCGTTGCTGCCATTGAGAAAGAACATGAGGAGCGTTATCGTAAGTTACTCGATAATATTAAAAAAGAACGTGTATTCTCCAAAGACAATGATGTCATCTGGCAGTGTTCAAACTGCGGACATATTGTGATTGGTAAGAGTGCTCCAGAAGAGTGCCCGGTCTGCAACCACGCACAAGCATATTTCCAGGTAAAGGCAACGAACTACTAAGTGATAGCTCTCGATATCAGCGAATCGTTACCAGTGTTGCGCCATATCCATATTCTTGAAAGGATGCATCCTGATATGTATAGGTCTTGAAGCGGTAGCGCAAATCGTTGATAAGAGCTTGACGCAAGACACCTTCACCTTTTCCATGAATGAAGACAATCTTTGTACCTTTCTTCTTTGCATGTTGCTGAAGTGTTTTGCGAAAAACGTCAAGTTGGTAGTTCAAAATATCACTTGCACTCATTCCAGAGGTGGTCTCAAGTATCTCGTTGGCATGAAGATCGACGATGAGGGGACCACCTTCTTTACGCGCAGGTGATACTAAAGGACGAGATGTTGGTTCCGTTGGCTTGTAGAACATGTTATCTTTCAGTTGCTGAGCATTAACAAAGAGAGGCTTCGTTGGTTTATCATCCTCAATGAGAGTATAGATGATTGCTGGTTGTTCAAAGAAGTCATTCTCCTGAAATGTGTGCAACTTATAAAACTTCACAGCATCCAATCGCAACTGAACGTCAATGGCTGGTTTATATAAGAAATTCTTCTCACGTTTATAAGGTAGAATTTGTATGGCCAACCGCTCCAGTTTATTTAAGATTTCTCTGCCAAACTCTTCTATATACAGTTTAGTATTTGGCTCAACTTCAGCAGTGGCACGCAGGTGCCAACTATTATTTTCTGAAGAGAGATAAATAAATCGCATGTAGTAGTTGGAATCATTGATGAAGTAAGCCTCAAATCGAGTATTCGTTAGTTCTTTCACATCTATGGGAACGAATGCTAGATAGGCAGATAATAGTTCCCCACCCTTTCGCTCTTCTGGCATTACATGGAATGTGATGGGGCGATTTGCAGGCTCTTGTTCTTCTCTCTCTGGTTTTTGTTTTTGCTGCTTTACTTCCACCACATGTTGTGTGTCGTAATTTTCCTCCCCTATTACAACAACTTCATTAGCACGCATGGGTACTTGAAAACCATCCTCGTCTTCTACAAGAACTATATCTTTATTTTGGAAGCCAGCAATTCGACCACCCCCAATCTCACTTAGAAATCTCACTTTATCTCCTATCTTCATAAATACGTCAAATTATTTCTGATATATATTAATTATCTTCTAGTGACACCAATTGTTTAAAGTTTTATGGAATCAGAAGTGAACTGTCACCATAGCTTAAGAAACGGAAATCATGACTTAATGCGAAGTCATATATTCTGTGCCAATCACCATGCACGAAAGCACTTACCAGCAATAATAATGTAGATTGCGGCTGATGGAAATTAGTGACAAGCATTTTCACTATTTTATATTCATATCCAGGTGCAATGATGATTTGCGTACTTGTATGTAAGGTGCGGAGATTGTTACTGTCAAGCCAGTCCATGATGGCCTTTATGCTTTGCGATGGAGTAATCTTCCTCTGTTCCGCATCCTCTTCGTATGGTTCCCATTGATTAACATGAAGTTCGCTCTCGTTCAAATTGGGATTCTTTATAAGTTTGCACCCCATATAATAGAGACTTTCCAGTGTTCGTACGCTAGTCGTTCCTACTGCTATTGCGCAACAATCATGCTTCATGAGTTTTTCTAATGTATCATACCTTACAGCGATATATTCACTATGCATCTCATGATTCTTTATGAGTTCGCTCTTTACAGGTTTGAAAGTACCAGCACCGACATGAAGCGTCAACTCTTCTCTGTCGATGCCATGTTTGTCAAGTGCTTCTAATACTTTTGGCGTAAAGTGAAGTCCTGCTGTTGGAGCAGCTACGCTACCCTTGATTTTTGAATAGACCGTCTGGTAAGTTGTTTTATCACTTTCTTGACTCTCTCGATTCAGATATGGGGGAATAGGTAACTCTCCCATTGCGTCAATGATTTCGGCAAATGATACTTGTGGATTATTCCAGCTGAATTCAATACAGTGGCTTGTCCCATGTTCACCTTTTCGCGTAGCAGTTACAGTAACTTTCCTGTCTTTTATGGTGACGTCATGCCGCAAAGTTCCAACCTTCCATTTTTTTAGATTTCCAACCAAGCAGTACCACGAACAATGTTCATTTGTTTGAAACATCAATTCGTAATCACTGGGCTCACATGGCTCCAGAAGAAATACCTCGATAAGTGCTCCTGTATCTTTGCGAAAATGCATTCGCGCCTGAATGACCTTTGTATTATTGAATACCATCAGTGCGCCTTTAGGCAAATATCCGGGAAGATTGCAGAAAACATCTTCGGTGATATTGCCCTTATTGTATATAAGCAGTTTAGATTGATCTCGGTGTGTTAAAGGGAATTTTGCTATGCGCTCATCAGGCAGCGCGTAGTTATAATCACTGATGTGAATCAGTTTTGTATCCATGATAAATCTTTTTTTGTAAATTATTACTTATACATATAGAAAGAAGCAGGCACTCAGTATTGCATAAGCTATTGTAAGAACAAGCACACTGACTACAACATCAATATCATACAACATGTAGCCTGTAGAAGTGTATTGTTCTGAAACGTAATTTCGACTGGAAATCCATCTGTCAGTTATTTTCTTGTACAGAAACCAAATGGAAACTCCAACTGTAAGTCCCCATAGAAGTCCGACAAGAATATCGCCAGGATAGTGAACGCCCAGATATAATCTGGTCCAGCAGTTTATGAAAGACCATCCAAACAAGAAACATGTCAGCAAACGGCTTCGCACTAATAGTGAAAAGAATACAGCTATACTAAATGTATTGCAAGCATGAGCGGAAAAAAAACCATACTTTCCTCCTCTATACCCATTGACAACGTCAACAAGCATACCTATTTCTGGGTCATGCGTTGGTCGCCAACGTGCCACCATTGGCTTAACTACCATATCGTCAATACCACCTGCAAATAGTACACATAGACCTGCACAGAGTACAATAATAGTTATCTTCTGAACTGTATCGTTGTTTTTAACGACCATGTAGAATAATGATATGTAGAGTGGAATCCACGTGGCTGCGGTAGTCAGTGTTTTGGCCAGCCCGTCCAAAAAGAGTGAATCACTCCCATTGACAGCTAAGAGAAGCTGCTTGTCAAATTCTATTATTGCGTTCAAGTCCATTTTTTAGATATTTTCTATTTGCTTTGTTTCAAGCCAACCTTGCTTACCATCTGCTACGCGAATCTCTTTCCATTCACGCATGGAATTGTCGATTATAGTGACCTTGGTGCCCTCGTGTAGAATGAACAAGTCGGTGCCGTTTTCAGCTGGAGTACTCTTCACAGGAACGGCCGATTCAATAATGATTGCTCCTTTATTATCGATATGTGCCTGTTTTTGCTGCCATGCAAATAGATTGCTTATAATGAATAATATGAGCGCAAAAAATGCACCGAAGAATCCAATCTTCCGCACCCAAACTGCACCAGCAAAAAGATAGAGAAGAACGAGCATGATAGCAAGTGAAAGCATCGTTAGCGCAATAACAGCCCAACCATCCACACTTGTCATATTGACGAGTGAATGATACCAAGTTACGAAGAACATCTCCGATTCTGGTACTATTTTATCAATTGTTTTGGAACGAGCCATCTGAAGATTGAAACGGATATCATTGTCTCCAGGAGCAAGCTCCAATGCACGTTCATAGTTCAAAATTGCATGCGTTATATCGTCTAATCTATAATAGGCATTGCCTAAGTTATAATACAACTCAGGACTTACTCCGTTCGATAGTAATGAATCATAAAGAACGACGGCTTGTTGATAGTTCCCTTGCACATAGGCGCTGTCTGCATTTTCTTTCAATATTTCCACCTTCTCACGGTTTTGCGTTGTGTTTACTTCATCGGCATGAGCTGAAAGGGAATAAGACATCATCATCGTTATGCCAATCAGCGACAACAAGATTACGTTGGAGGTTCCTGTTGCTTTTGTCTTTTTCTTTTTTATCATGCCTTCAATCTGTTCTATTGCTGACATTGCTTTTGTATATACCTTATTCATATTGCCTTCAGGATCACCTGGAGCATAACGCTGATACTCGCATTCGTCAAGTGCTTCCAAGAAGAGCCCAATGGTGTTCTCGTCAACGCAGTGTTCAGCAAGACGCTCGCGGATATTTTCGCGTGACAACTGTGTGACAGGCATACTCAACTTGTCGCCAACATATCCCCATAATGCGCGAAGCACTTCATCGAAGAACTCTCCTGATTTTCCCGCTTTCATCAAATTCTTTGCTTGCTTCAAACGTTTTGTTGCAACTTTGTTTGCCTTATTAGCACGTGTGCCAACAATATCTGCATTTGCAATAGCTCTCTGCCGGAAAATAACAAAGAGTGAGATGAACCCACCTAAGAGCAGGGCAATCACAATCCAGTATAAACTGCTTCCGAAGAAATATTCACCAGCAGGATGTAGATTGACAGAGCCAAGTTTTATGTGTCTGATGTCTTTAGCTAACAATCGAATATCCTCTTGTCCGCTGAAGTCCTGCATAGTGTTGTTGTTGGAGCCTTCTCCCTTTTCAACATGGATATGGAAGCCTTCAGTCTTAGCTGTCTTATATTGTCTTGATGATGTGTCGTAGTAAACGAACTCAATGGGAGGAATGTCAAAGTCACCTTGATGGCGAGGCACAGCAAGGAAGTCATATACCATACTTCCTTCAAGTCCGTTGGTGGTCAGCTTTGTCTTGTCTGTCTGCTTAGCGTCATATCTGTCAAAATCGTTTGGAAAGTTTATGACAGGTTCTTTGATTAACTTCAAGTTACCTACCCCACTTACCACTACTCGCAGATTAATAGGGTCATTGGCTTTAACTTCAGTCTTATCACATGTGGCAGAAATAGAAAATTTGCCCACACCTCCTGAGAAATCAGCAGGTCTGGAAGGTAATGGATCAACTTCAATGTCAATACCAGGTGCCTTGATGGCTTTCTTTACTTCAACATAGCCAGAACCACCATTAAAGAATGCTTCGAATGGATCTACATTTCGGTTGCGTTGTATAACAATACCATTGAATGTGATACTGGGAATCTGAAGTTTACCAGTAATCTGCGGGAACACCACATACTGACTCCATGTTACAGTACGATAAGATCTTCCGTTCAGTTGTTCGATAGAGAAACTTTTCTGCTGAGGAAGAGGAACTTCCTGGGTGTGGAATCCATTCAAGTCGGGCATTTTTCCTTCCAGCTGTGTGAGATCAACCAGCGTGTATACCTTATAGGTAATCAAGATTGGCTCTTGTTCTACAACACGTTTCTTATTAGCGCTCACACGTATAAAGAGTTCGTTACCAGAGATAGCTGTGCCTGCATCGCGCATTTGCGGTTCTTCAGCTTGTCTTCCTCCTGCGCTACCTCTTCCGCTCTGTGCTTGTCCACTTACAGTTATTTTAAGCGTGTTCGATGAAATTTGGTTCCCCTCAGCTGTTATGGTGGCTGCAGGAATGGTAAATGTTCCGTTTTTGGTGGCACTGAGAATATATGTGAACGTTATCGATGACGACTGGCTCGTCTTACCGTTAATAATTTGGAAACTTGACTGCGATGACTGACTTGGTCCCATCAGCACTTCAAATGCATCTGGTATCTGTCCTATACGGAAGTTGCTCACGTCATGCGTATTAACCGTATAAGAAAGCCGGAACTGCTGTCCCACTGCTACTTGCTGTGGCGCATTTGCCTTCAAAGTTTGTGCAACGGCTTGCGTGAATGGTAGCTGTATGACCATCATTAATAGGCACAGCGTCAGCCATTTCACGTTATTAATTGTGAACGTTCTTACTATGTTCGTCATTTCATTTTTGTTTTTATTACCAGTTCTTTTCCACCTGACGTCTCTCACCCTGCTTTTGGGCTTCTCTCATGCGTTTCTGAGTTTGTTTCTCTTGTTGCATGGCAGCATTGAGCAACTGTTCAGCATTTTCCTTACTCATTTGTGGTTTCTGCTGTTCTTGTTGCTGTTCTTGTTGCTGATTCTTATCCTGTTGGTTCTGCTTCTGCTGATCTTGTTTTTGCTGATCCTGATTCTGGTCTTGTTTGTTCTGTTGATCCTGCTGATTCTGTTCATCTTGTTTTTTCTTCTCTTGCTGACAAAGTACCAGATTGTAACGTGTCTCATCGTCGTTAGGATTCAGTCGCAAAGCCTGTTTATAGGCTTCAATAGCTTCACCATACATCTTGTTTTGTTGGCATATTACACCCATGTTATGGTAAGACTGCGATTTGCGAAGTGGATTCGTTTCTAGTTGCGCTGCTTTCTCAAACTTTACTACGGCAGCAGAGTCTTTTCTTTGCGCAAAGAGTGCATTTCCCAGATTGTAATGTGCCTGCGGATTCTTATCGTTCTTCTCTATTGCTTTTGAATAGTTCACTTCTGCGTGCTCATAGTCGCGCTGATTGTAAAGCTTGTTGCCGTTACGGATATATTTCCGATCTGTCTGCGCCAAGGATGGCATTGCAATGAGCAGTAATAGAACAGTAGCGACCTTAGATTTATTGCCAAACAGTGAAATCTTTTTCAGAAGTGGGTTCTGGCTCTCCAGTATGAACACTTCTATTATCAGTAACAACAGTGCCAAAATACCGACTGCCTGGAATTGTTCGTCAAAATCACTATAAATAGTGCTTTCTGTTTCTTGGTGTTCCAGTTTGTCCAACTCTTCATCTAAAAGACGTTGAGCGTTTGAGTTGTTCTCTACGTGTATATATGCTCCTCCTCCGGCTTGAGCAACTTCACGACACATGTTCTCATTCAGCATCGACATAACCACGTTTCCGCTGTTGTCGTGCATAAAGTCGCCTGTTCCAGGAATAGGTATAGGCGAGCCTTTTGTAGAGCCAACTCCGAGTACATAGACGCGCATACCTCTTTCCTTTGCTTGTTTAGCTGCTTCTATGGCTTGACCCTCGTGGTCTTCACCATCGGTAATGACAATGATAGCTTTGCCAATGTTTTCTTGTTGAGTGAAACTGTGTGTGGCCATTTCTATAGCAGCAGCAATGTTAGTTCCTTGATTTTGCATCATCGATGGATCTATGTTGCCTAAGAACATTTTTGCCGATACATAGTCACTTGTGATTGGCAACTGTACGAAAGCATCGCCAGCAAAAACGATGAGGCCTATTTTGTCGTTGGAGAAATTATCAACCAAGTTCTCAACCATCATCTTTGTGCGTTCCAGTCTACTGGGTACCACATCCTGAGCCCTCATAGAATTACTGATGTCCATTGCGATAATGGTCTCAATACCAGTGCGCTTCTCGTGGTTAATGCTTCTTCCGAACTGAGGACGAGCCAACATGACAAAAAGCATCGTCAATGCAGCTTCCAACAGCCAGAACTTCAACGCAGGACGCACGCGAGAAACATCAGGCATTAGTTCCTTCAGCAACTGAGGATCACCAAATTTGCGCAGACGTTTCTTCTGACTGCGATACGTTATGAAGCGTATCACTGCCAGTATCACTACCAGTACTAAGCCATATAGGTATATTGGAGATTCAAATCTAAACACGGTTCTGTCTTCTATTTGATTGTTGTTATATATTAGGGTATTCTTCTGAATACAATGACTCTCATCAGAATTTCAAGTAACAGAGCAATGATAGCAGCAACGGCAAATGGTTGATATGCCTCATATCTGCGGCTGAACTGCTTCACATTGAACTTTGTCTTCTCCAGCTTGTCTATTTCCTGATAGATTTGGTTCAATTCTTTATTGTTCTGTGCTCGATAGTATTCGCCGTCGGTAGCTGAGGCAATGCCTTTCAACGTTTGCTCATCTATCTCTACGGGCAGGTTCACGTATTGTGGAAGTCCGGTTACGCTGGGAGGAAATGGAGCAGTTCCCTTCGTTCCCACTCCAATCGTGTAGACGCGTATTCCCATGCTTTTAGCCACTTCTGCTGCCGTCATTGGTGAGATGTCACCTCGGTTGTTTGAACCGTCGGTCAGCAAGATGACTACCTTGCTTTTAGCCTTCGAGTCTTTCAGGCGACTCACAGCATTGGCCAGTCCCATACCGATAGCCGTTCCGTCTTCGATAAGACCTCTTGCCGCAATGTCTGTGCGCACATTGTGCAGCAGTGAAAGCAGCGATGAATGGTCAGTCGTCATGGGGCACTGTGTGAAGGCCTCGCCTGCAAAGATAGAAAGTCCAATGTTGTCATTCGGGCGACCTGAAATGAATTCCGATGCCACATATTTGGCGGCTTCAATTCGGTTAGGCTTCAAGTCCTCAGCTAACATCGATGTTGATACGTCCATAGCCAGCATGATGTCAATTCCTTCAACTGATTGGTTCTTCCATGAATTCTGTGTCTGAGGACGGGCCAATGCAAGCACCAACGCAGTGAAAGCAGCTATCCTCAAAATGGGCAGAATGGGCATCAATACGACGCGCCAGCTCCGTGGAGCATAGCGAAAGGCAAACGTATCTGCCATTCGCATGGTTGGTTCGCTTTTCTTCCTATACATAGCGTACCATATTATATATGGTATCACGAGTAGGAGTAAAAACAGGTATTCTTTATTGGCAAATTCCATGTGCTAAGCTAATAACTGATACAGATTATTGATAATATAGCAAAGCAGACACACGCTGACAATGGCAATTGTAATTACCACCCACTTCAGCACCTTACGTGTCTTCTTTGAACGTTGCTCCGCCTCGGTAAGCTCTGGCTGAACGATTTCAACAGCCTGCTGATTCTCTTGTTTCGTCTCATTGATAAATTCGATGGCACTCATCAGGTTGGCATCGTTTTCATTAATCAACGTTGAGTATTTAGCAAACTTAACCAGGTCGGCAGTCTGGAACAGATGGCGCAATTCATCGAGCGACTTGGCATCAGCCGAATTCAGCAGATGTTCAATAATTTCAGAACTCGTCATCTCCATTGCTGAGAATCCGTATCGTTCTTCAATATATTTTCTCAGTGTCTCAGTCAGACGGGTGTAATACTGCTTCATGCTTTCCTGGTTATCGTCTGTAAGACGATGCTCCACACGCAGTGACTCTATTTCCTGCATAGCTCGCTGATGAGGCAATATGCGTTTCACAAAGCTAATGGACTTAATGATAGGCTTATTGTCGCGTAAGCGTAAGTATAGATAGTAGCCTACCGCCATCAATAGCAGCAGCACTATACTCAGCCAGAACGAGAGAGACCATTCACTCCAAAGGAAAGGATTGGTCTGAACACCTTTCGGCCCAAAGAATTGCTCGGGGTGAAGCGTGTCCACCTCAATTGTGATCACTTTTAATGCAAGACTCTTACTTTCGTATTTCTTTCCATCTACATCGACAACGAAAGGAGGCAGATAATACAGCGTGTCATCAAAGGATGTAAGTGTGTAGGTCACTGACCGCTCCACATATCCATTCTCCTTTCCTTTCACGCCCTCTTCTTTGCTGCCCAGCACCTCTACGCCAGGTGTCAGTATCTGTGAAGGCTGAAATACTGGGAACACTGCCGTTGATCCTTCTTTCATGGTGGCGGTCACTGTTACCTGTGCCTGTTGTCCTACTAGGATTTCAATTGGACTCACAGTGGCTTCGACTGAAACACCTTGGGCCATTGCGCAATGGCTTATCAAGAGATGAAGAATTGAAATAATGAAAATCTTTTGTTTCATCAATCCTGTTATTCTACTGGTTCTAAATTAGTTATGAACTAAAGAATCACTCATAGCTTTAATATTAACCTCGTTGCTTGAACAAGCCGAGTAGTGACTTGACAAAGTCTTCGTCAGTGGCTATGCTGACGCTATCAACATTGCTTTTTGCGAAAGTCTCGGTGAGCTGTGACTGACGGTTGATCCAGTATCGATGATATGCCTCACGCAGCTTTTTGCTGCTGGTGTCAACATATTGTTCGTATCCAGTCTCTGCATCCACCACTTTCATGAGGCCAATATCAGGCAACTCCTTGGCTCGTTTGTCATAAACCTGTATAGCCACCACATCGTGTTTGCGATTGGCGATGGTCAGTTGCTGCAGAAAGTCTTTTCTGTCGTAGAAATCACTCAATAGGAATGCGGTACACCGACGCTTCGAGACACCAGTTAAGAACTCCACAGCTTGTGCGATGTCTGTATGTTTCGAGTCTGCATGGAAGTCCAACATCTCACGAATAATATAGAGTATGTGTTTTCGTCCCTTCTTGGGTGGTATGTACTTCTCTATCTTGTCTGAGAAGAACACTACTCCTATCTTATCATTATTCTGAATAGCCGAGAAAGCTATGGTAGCGGCAATCTCCGTCACCATATCGCGCTTCAGCTGTTTTTGTGTACCGAAGTCTTGTGAGCCGCTGACATCTATCAGCAGCATCACAGTCAGTTCGCGTTCTTCCTCAAAGACCTTCACGTATGGCTTATGAAAACGAGCCGTCACGTTCCAGTCAATGTCACGCACATCATCGCCGTACTGATATTCGCGCACCTCGCTGAAGGCCATTCCTCGCCCTTTGAAGGCTGAATGGTATTGTCCAGCAAAGATGTTAGAACTCAGACCACGCGTCTTGATTTCTATCTTTCTGACTTTCTTTATGATTTCAGATGTTTCCATCAGGGTACTTCCACCTTGTTGATAATCTTGCTGACAATTTCCTCGCTGGTCACATTGCTGGCCTCTGCTTCATAGGTAAGACCAATACGGTGGCGCAGGACATCGTGAGCTACTGCACGCACATCCTCTGGCACTACATATCCGCGACGTTTGATGAAGGCGTATGCACGTGCAGCTTTGGCCAGATTAATA
>JAEEGG010008889.1_pt1 | contig 22650 bp, 23 predicted proteins | sample 9134161 | NCBI WGS metagenome assembly JAEEGG01 (sample SAMN16246543, study PRJNA631951) | gut metagenome | biome: gut microbiome; feature: rumen; material: CR-attached | host: Bos | place: Iran: Karaj | collected 2018-10
GACAACAGATACAGCCCAACGGCAACGCCTTGGGGTAAGGGACGCCGGATCCATGCCAGCCTGAAGGGCTGGGACAATTTAACCTCGGCGATTTCATAGGCTTCTATATGAGCCTTTCAGGCTCGGGAAGTTGCCACTAAGGGAGGTCGCCAATATTCGTCCGAACCGGCCAGCCTGAAAGGCTGTAACAGATATAGCCCAACGGCAACGCCTTGGGGTAAGGATAGGGCGCAGATTCCATGCCAGCCTGAAGGGCTGGGACAGATCATTTTTCTCTTTTCGGATTTTTATTATATTTGTGACATCAGAAGAGTCTTTTTCTGAATATAAATAGTTGGTTGTTATGCTCGGCAGCAATTGGAGCTGCCCACCATTAGCAACCAATTTTTTGTTCTATCGTAATGTCTTTAGCATAAAGGAATTCATATTACTTAAAAATAAAATGTATAATTTTATGTTTTATGGAGAAAAAAATATTGAAATCAATAGCATTAAAATGTTTATGGGCTGTGTTCGTGTGGCTTCTTGTCATATGTGTTATCCGTGGCATTATGACGACGGCTGTAATAACGTCTGAAGACATTCAGGAATATATGAATGCGACAGATTTTTATCTGGCAGGTAAGGTGACGCTTATAAAAGATGATGCTGGATCAAGCGGATTGTATATGATGGAATATGATACAATAAGTATTAGAAACAAAAGTATTGGTCGATGTTTTTGGGGCGTGTGTGATACTGCTGCGAAAAACGTCTTTTTCCATTCTTATACGCTAAATTCCGATTATGTATATATAGACTCAAAGAAAAGGTTGATAACTGCCAATCCTGCAGATACGGTCTCTATGGTAAAATTTCGGGTTTTTGATATTTTCTTTAGGCAGCTAAGGGAGTACCAGGGAGAAGGAACAATACCTTTTTGAGATGATAATGTGCAGATGACCTTCAATAAGAGAAAACGTAGTTGGTTTCTTTGGTTATTAGCATAAAGGAATTTATATTACTTAAAACATAAAACACTAAACCAAATTCATTATGAATCAGGCGAATACTGTAAATAAAGGTAAATTTGCGAAGTGGTTGGCCGGATATGTTTTTATTTATATTTTCTGGTCATGTGACAGAGTATTGACGTGTAGTTGGGTGGATTTATGTGTGGTGGTTGTCCCTTTTATTATGGTTGCGTTGCTGTTTTTAGAAAATAAGATCATAAATGTGATGGCAATTGTGGTGTATGCAATATTCTTCCTATTGTCGTTATCCTCTTGTTGCCTATATTACTATTATTTAAATTCCGATGATAAGAAAATTGAATACTTTAGTATAGATAAATCTTGTCGTGGACAGTCATGGAAATCTGATAAATGTTACTTCCACTTTAGAGATATTAATGTTTCGTGTCGTGCCTTTATAGACGATGAGGAGACACTCAGAAATGATTATCTTGTACAGATGGAATATAGAGAAATATGTGACGATGTATACTTGGTGTATGGGAAAAACATTATAAAGAAAACGAAGGCTCAAATGCCTGTTGAATAATTGCCATGACATATGAGTTATTAGCATATAAATTATATCTTTATCCCCCCAAAAAGTGAAATAATGATATGAATAAAATATACAAACTTCTGATTCAATGTCCTGTGGAGATCCTTATGTCTATCTTTTTCTTAGGATATTTGTATAAATATGGACCTTTTTATGAAACTGCGGGAGAATGGACGACTCAGACGAAGGATTGTTTAATGACTGTTGGTTTATTGGTCACTATGATGGTGCGGATAGTGGTCTCCAAATTCACATCTCTCAAATATGGAATTATTGCTTCGGTAATAACTGGACTTGTTGTGATAGCTTTGCTCTTCCTCGGTTTTGCCGTTGATAGTCATTGGATCCTACCGTGTTATCTAATCTGCGTTGTCGTATGTTCCTGTATGGTTCAGCATAATAACATTGAAGAGCAGATTAGCAAAATGGTGTTTCTGCTGATTCCGACAATTGTGGTTGCTCTGTTTATCCGTTTTCTCGTCTCTTTTGTGTTGGAGGTGACAAAGGAATGCCTTGGACCGGGAGATGCTGCTGTTGCGGATGCTTATGCGTTGGTCGGAGGGACGGTTTGTTTTGTTGTTGGGTATCAGATAGTAAACGAGATACGATTTAAAAAAGAATAGCGTGTTGTATTCCATTTTGTTCGAGCCCTCCAGGCTCGGGAGAGAGTGGTGGAATGCACCGATTAACCTATGGCGGTGCCATAGGCTATATCTATATGAGCCTTTCAGGCTCGGGAACTGACAATATGGAAGGATGGTGCAATACTTGCTCGTGCCAATCAGCCTGAAAGGCTGCAACAGATTTAGCCCAACGGCAACGCCTTGGGGTAAGGGACGCCGGATCCATGCCAGCCTGAAGGGCTGGGACAATTTAACCTCGGCGATTTCATAGGCTTCTATATGAGCCTTTCAGGCTCGGGGAACTGACAATATGGAAGGATGGTGCAATACTTGCTCGTGCCAATCAGCCTGAAAGGCTGTAACAGATTTAGCCCAACGGCAGCGCCTTGGGGTAAGGAGCGCAGATTCCATGTCAGCCTGAAGGGCTGGGACAGATTTGTTTTGAGTTTTTCGACATAAAAGAATATATATCGCTTATAAACACTAAAAGTGAGACCTATGGGGAAAAATAAATGCTTAAGATATTTGTTAGTGATCGTTCTCCTTGCGCTGTGTTCAGCTTGTTCTAAAAAAGAAGAGGCAAATACCCGATCATCGTTTGACGATTCGTTGGAGTTCCTGGAAAAGATGGCGTTGCAATGTAAAGATTCTGTGCCTTCCTTTTCATTGTCGTACGAACATGAGAGAGAAGGGATATGGAGATTTGAAGTCAGATACATCGGCGCTTTAGAAGGATGTGATACAAGATATGATATATTAAATGAGAGGCTATTTTGGGGTTGGTATGAAGAGTCCTTGCATTTGACTGATAAATTGACGGTTTTTAGTGATGGCGTTAAATTGGGGTCTTATTTCGGACTTGACAATGAATATAATATCACATTGTGTGATTGCGGTATAGTGATGACTGATAAGATAACTAACATATCTACTACGATAAGTTTCTCTGATGGAGTCCCCGATTATATATTCGTTTGGGCAGATTCGACGGGTGGTACTGATTTCGGTTTTTCAGAAAGACGATGACTGAAAATGATATGAAGAAAGACAATCATGCTTGCGCTTTTAACATAAGAATATGGCCTAGTGTTTTATCAAGAGAAAGAGCTAGTTAAATTTATAGATTGTATTAAATTTGTAAAAAAAAATATGGATGAGTTTAGACTTTTGATATTAATGTTTATCTGTCATGTGCTAGATGACTTTGTGTTACAGCTTGCGTGTTTAAGTAAGCTCAAGCAGAAATCGTGGTGGATGTCTCAGACGGACAATGAGTTGTATAAACGTGATTACTATGTGGGTTTAGTTGTGCATAGTTTCTCATGGTCGGGATGGATCCTGCTCCCCTTGATATTCTTTGCCCCGGATGTTCCCGGAACGATGCTATTAATCGCCTTTCTGATCAATGGGATCCTTCATGCGATCATGGACAATAGGAAAGCGAATAAGTTGGATGTGAGTTTGTTGGCGGATCAGTTGTTCCATTTCTTCCAGATAATGGTAACTTGGATCGTGTTGTGTGTGGTGAGGTAGGGAATCTTTATCGCTTAAAACAGATAGAATAAATACTTCGCAGGTTAATACTAATGAGTCTAAATAATGGAGGCGTTACAAAAAAAAGTAATAAAAGATATTCTTAAGGATTCTTTTGTCGTCTATTTAATTTTATTGTTCTCAATGTTTCATTTGTCATCCTCCGGCGACATTAAGATTAATGAATGGATATTCTATCCTATTGTGTATTTTGCCATACAGTATTCCTTTGTCATTATAGAAGTTATTCTATCGTTCATTTTATTCTATTTAAAACGGGTAAAGAAAATCTCTTCGCATTTTTTTGTTGTCTCAATCCTGTGCGTTCTATACATTGACATATTGCCTATTACTGGTGTTTTCCAAGGTCATTATGATCGTTGGAGTGTTGTAGTGGGATTTGTCCTTTCAATTGCATATAAGGTTGTGATGACGAAATATAGATCTGTAAAGTATAAAAAAGAATAGTGGGGGATGGATTTTGGAATGTATAAATCAACGCCACACTCCATCATCTTCAAAAAATGTGCTAATTTTGAAACTATGGGTTCGAACACAATATAGAGTAGTATATGAAGATAATAGAAAAAATACAAGATGTCCGAAGTTTTGGACTATATAGAGGGGAGGAGTTTATTGCTTTAAATGATAGGATTTTAATTGGCAATAGGGAGATGGATGTAATGCCAAATGAGGATTATTTTTGTCATAATGATGTCTTAACTAAAGGTGTGTATGGAGAGGGAACGAATAAAAAACACTATCTATATCCCGACGGCAAATTTCTAGCTGAGGAGTGCCGATATGAAGACTTTGTCTTTTTCAGCCCAGACTCTTATTATTCTTCAGTGTATAAATGCGATGAAAAAAAAAGAGTATTTTTCTTTTATAGAGAATGGCCAAGAATATTTGTTCAGTGTTGATTCAGATGCTTTCTTTTATAACCTTAGATACAATAAGCGGAATTCCATATTACTACTTCCTAAATCAGACAATAAAAGCATTTTGTTTTATTCTATGGATGGTAATTTGCTTTGGAAATATAATGTTGAAAGACAGGCTGTTAGCATTGACTTGAATGGTACAATAGAAGACGAAGATTTTGTGATTATATGTTGCTATACAAACGAACTCGAAAAATATTCTGTTGAGTGTTTCAATATAAAAACAGGGGAGAAAATTTGGGGCATTTATGGAAATGATATAAAATGTGGTTCTTCATATAAGTTGGGACCAAAAGGAATGTTATATGGTCTATCTACTATATGGAATGATAAGGCAGAAATCGTTATGGAGTGTATTGCCCTGAAGAATGGAGAGCGAATGGTTATTGATATAAAGGGAATAGAAGATTCTGACATAGATATAGATTCAAGTCGTTCCACAATATATGGAAACATGTTGTATTTTAACTATAATCGTCCTGTCCCAACTATTGCTTCTATAGATTTGGGAACTATGTGTTTGGTTGAAGAATTGAAAATAAAGACTTCAAAATATGCGAGAATGGGAGATTCCCCTATAGTGACAGAGGATAAAGTATATCAATATATAACCTCAATGCGTGAATTACATGTTTATAGCAGATAGTATCTCCTATTTCCCCTTATCCGCCGCGATTACCGCATTGATCATCTTGGCGATTTGTTGCACCATCGGTTTCCGCTGTCCGGTGAAGTTGGAGACCATGATGCTGAAGGCGTACCATTTGTTGTTGGCGTTGATGTAGCCGGCGTAGTTCTGCACGCGCTCCATGCTACCGCTCTTGACGAACGCCTTGCCTTCCAAGGCGGTGCCTTTCATGAAACCCGCCACGGTGCCGTTCCTGCCGGCTGTGGGTAGTGTCTGGAGGAAGGATTTCGAATAGGTGCTCTGATTATGCATGTAGGAGAGCACGTCTACCATGAACTTCGGTGAGAGGGCGTTCTTCATCGATAGGCCCGAACCGTCCACCTGGAAGATCCGTTTGGTCTCGATGCCCAGCCCCGACCAATACTTGGATATCACACTGGCGGACCTCCATCCCACGCAGGGCGCGAGGCTGTCCTTCTGCTTGGATAGGATGAGGAAGATGCTCTCCGCATAGAGGTTGTTGCTCTTGTGGTTGGTGACCCGCTCGATCTCCTTCAGCGTGGCGGACTTATGCACGAAGAGCGTGTCGCGGATCGAGTCCCGCTTGTACCATCTGACCGTGGTGGCGAGTGAATCGACCGTGATGCCTGCGCTGATCAGCAGGTTGCGGAGGGAGTCGGCCAAGAAGAGGGCAGGCTCTGGCATCTCCGTCTTGAGGAATTGTTTCGTGTTGACCGGCAGGTTGCCCCTGAACGTGGGAGCCCAGGAGAAGTCCGTTTTCGTCATTCTCCACGCTTTTTCCTTCCCGGTCTGGGTCATCTCTATCTTAGGCTGTAAAAGTCCCGTAGAGGGCGTGCAACTCGTGTAGGAGATTCCGCAGGAGTCGGACGACAGCACGATGCCCAGCAGGTTATCATGGATGTTGAGGCCGGAGGGGGTCGGCGAGTAGGAGGATCCGATGTCCTCCACCAGCCAATGGAACGGTGCGCCGTCCTCCCTGAAGACGGAAGCGTCGCCCACCACATGTCCCGTGATCCGTTTGATGCCCTTCTCTTGCAGGGCAAGCAGTGCCTCGGCGTAGAAATCGCCTGCGCTTGGCGCATAGGCGGAGCCTAACGTGGGGTCGCCTCCTCCACGGATGTAGAGGTCGCCGTGAAGCGTCGAATCGATGATCGTGCCGCAGTATTCGATGTTCGTCTTGAATCGGAAGGTGTCGGAAAGCATCTCCATGGCGGCGGCCGTCGTGATGATCTTGGTGACGGAGGCAGGGTTCCTGTCCGTCATCTCCTGGTAGCTCGCCACGACACGTCCGTTGGTGATATCCTTCACCAAAAAACCTATGCCCGCCTGTATGAGGTTGTCGGAGTTGACGAACTCCTCGATGGCTTTGTTCTCCTGCGCCATGGCGGACATGCAAAGTGTAACGGATAGGATAAGGTTTAAAAAGACTTTCCGCATGTTATTTTCCTCCCATATCGAATGGTTGTGTTAACGTTTCTTCGTTATGCTCCTGACCAAGGCTTTCCCTAGTGGTTTCAATATGTTCGTGCTGATCCATTTCCAGATAGCCTTGTTCCTCTTCTTAGAGTCTTTTTGTGCTTTCGCATCCTCCTTTTCTTTCTGCTTCCTTTTGCTCTCCTCCTCTTTGGCGGCTATCTCTTTGGATTTCTGCTCTTCCTGTTTCTTCGCGTCGTCGATCAGTATCTCGTAGGCGGAGCGGCGGTCTTCCGTCTCGCGGTACGATTTCTCGAGACCGGATTCCTTGATGGCCTTCTTCCTCTCCTCCTCGGTGATCGGTCCGATTTGGCCCTGCGGGCAGAGCATCTTCGCCCTTTCCACCACGTTAGGGGCACCTTTCTCGTCGAGGAAGGAGATCAGGGCCTCTCCCGTCTCCAACTCAAGCAACGCCTTCTCCGTGTCGAAGGATTCGTTGGTGCGGAAGGATTGCGCCACGGCCTTGACCGCCTTCTGGTCCTTAGGCGTGAAGGCGCGGAGGGCGTGTTGTATCTTGTTACCTAATTGACCCAAAACGTTTTCCGGAATATCCATCGGGTTTTGGGTGATGAAGTAGACGCCGACTCCCTTGGAACGGATCAGTCGGACGATCTTCTCTATCTGCGTCAGCAATGCCTTGGAGGCGTCGTCGAACAGCAGGTGCGCCTCGTCGAAGAAGAAGATGAACTTAGGCTTGTCCAGGTCTCCCACCTCAGGCAACTCGTTGTAGATGGAGGTCAGGAGCCACATCAGGAAGGCGGAGTAGAGCCTTGGGTTGTGGTAGAGCTTATCCGCCGCGAGGATGTTGAGCATACCCTTCTTGGTGTCGTGCATTCTCTCCGTGACGAAGAAGTCCTCGATCTTGAATTCCGGAAGACCGAAGAAGAGGTCGCCGCCCTGCTCCTCCAGCGCCAACAGGTTTCGTTGGATGGCGCCTACGGAGATGGAGGATATGTTTCCGTATTCCGTTTGGAACTCCTTGGCGTTCTGCCCTATGTAGTTGAGCGCGGCGCGGAGGTCCTTCAGGTCGTCCAGCGGCATGTTCCTATCTTCGCAGATGCGGAAGACAGCGGCCAGCACGCCCTCCTGCGTGTCGGTGAGCGACATGATGCGGGAGAATAGCAGTACGCCGAAGTTCTTGATGGTCACACGCATCGGAACACCTTGTTCCCCGTAGACATCGAAGAACTGGACAGGGTAGGGTTGGAAGTCGAACGTGACGCCGAACTCGTTTTGTCTTTTCTCGATGAATTTGGTGAGTGCGCCGGCTTTGTAGACGCCCGAGAGGTCGCCCTTCATGTCGGCCATGAAGCAAGGGACACCCAAATCACTGAATGATTCTGCCAATACTTGGAGGGAAACTGTCTTTCCCGTTCCGGTCGCGCCTGCGATGAGGCCGTGTCTGTTCGCCATCTTAGGCTCGATGTAGAGCGGATGGTCCGAATGCGCTATGTATAAGCGGTTTTCGTTATCTAACATAGTATGTCGTTTTTATTCTTTGTTTTCCGCAAATATAGTAAAAAAAGAGCGAAATGTTAAGGTTTATAGGAGGTTAGTTTGTTGCTAAGAGCAGGTGGAGGGGCATCCGATAGGAAGGAGTGGTTTCGGAGCAGGTGAAAAGTGTGATAAAGTAAAGTTATACTTTAGATTATCATGATAAAATAAAGTTGCACTTTGGATTATCGTGAAAAATGTTATGTTTGCAACGTTGAAATAATGTTAAGTTCAATGATAGAAATGTATCCAATTAAACCACATTGTAATTAGACCCGATAAACAGATGGAAAGAATTAAGGCAGTCATTAAGCGAATCGATTGGTTGGACCAGGAGACCCGAGAGGCGGATGTGTGCTTCGAGGTGGGGAAGAATAGTTATTGGGCTTTCTGTCATCCTTGCGGTTTCACGGAGGGGGAGGAAAGATACGTCGGGTTTGATTTTGTTGATTGTGAGGATATTACATGGGAAACGATGTTCTCATACAATAGGGATGAGGAGAAGAAACTGGTTCCCATGACCAACGATAGAACTTCCTATTGCTGCTATGGAAAGATTGTAGGCGTCAATCCGTTGGTCGTTGATTGCGGAGACCTCCGCCTTGATTTGGGAGCCCTGACCCATGACGATAGGGTGATTGGTTCTTATGTCTATTTCGTCATTCCCCGCTTGGATGTAGTTGCGGTTTAATTTTGTTTTAATGACCGTAGAGACGCACGGCCGTGCGTCTCTACACCCCCAAATACTCCCAAAAATTCTCCTTGTTCACCACGTTGAATTTTGCGTTGGGGTATGCGTCTGCAAACGCTTTGGGAGCCTTAGGGTTCTTCTTCCCGGCTTTCATTTCGAATGCGGTAAGGTTATTGTTATTCTCTTCTATCAGGTCAATTTCTTGTTGGTCGTATGTTCGCCAGAAAAACATATTGGTGCTCGCTAAGCTATTGTGTTTCATCTTCAATCGTTCACTGATGATGAAATTTTCCCACAATGCGCCTCTCTCTTCGCTCGATCTGTCGGCGAATGGGCGGAAATCATTCAACACAGCGTTGCGGATGCCGTTGTCTTGAAAATACCATTTGGATGATTTGGTGACCTCTTTGCGGAGATTATTGGAATATCCTCCCAATCGGTACAATACGAACACTTTCTGCAACAGATCGAGATAACGCTCAGTTGTATTGCGGCTAATGCCCAACTGCTTGCCCAGCTCGTCAATGGATACTTCACTGCCGACTTGATACGCTATCAATCGCAACAGATCGTGCATCTTCTGCGCATTCTTTATTCCATCGACGGCGAGAATGTCCCGTAATAGATAGGAGTCCACAATCTCCGTAAGATAACGAGCTTGCTCTTCTGACGACTCTATGCTGATTAATTCGGGATAGCATCCGTAAATTATATGTCTGTCTATGTTCGATACGGTCTCAAATACGGAATGATGGTCGCTTAACTCTTTGAAAGAAAACGGGGTCAGGAAAAAACGTGTACATCGTCCAACTAATGGCTCCCCCGCTTGATTCTGAAGGTCAAACGAGGAGGAACCCGTCGCGATTATCGCCAAGCCTGGTATTTCATCAACCATTAATTTTAGTTTCATCCCAATGTCGGGGATATGTTGCGCCTCGTCGATTGCCAACAAGTCTATTCCCGCAAACAAACGTTTGTAGTTGCTTATGGATTTGTCCGCGATCATACGTGTCGTGTCGGTGCTTTCTCCATTCAATAGAAGTTTCTTCCCCTTGAACTCGTCAAGGATCTCGCGTAGCAGCAGCGTCTTTCCAACACGCCGAGCCCCAAATATTAGCATCACTTTTTGTGGCTTGATCCTTGCTGCTATTTGATGTTTTAGTGTTCTTTCTATTGCCATGCCTTTTCCCGTTGTTACGATTTGCCTACAAATATAAAGATAATTAGCGTGTTATCCAAATAAAATGTAAATTCCTTCAGTCCAATTGAACGAATTAATGTAAATTCCTTCAGTCTCACTGAACGAATTAACGTAAATTCCTTCAGTTGCATTGAACGAATTAACGTAAATTCATTCAATGGGTCGATGAAAATTGCTGTTCCCCTTGCCTGATATGGCCGGGAAAAACACGAAAAAGATTGGTTGGATGGATTTGATGTGTTACCCTTTCACCTGAACCTCGCTGCACCCGTTGATACCTCTCTTGCTGACCCGTATCTGCGTCGGTATGCGCTCCTTCAGGATCTCCACGTGCGAGATGATGCCGACCTTCTTGCCGCCGAGGTTGTGGAGCTTCTCCAGCATGTTCATCACAGCGTCCAGGTAGTCTGCGCTGAGGGTGCCGAATCCTTCGTCGATGAAGATGATGTCGGTGGTCAGCCTGCTTTTGTTGAGTGTGGAGAGGCCTAAGGCCAGGGCGAGGGAGATGATGAAGCTCTCGCCTCCCGACAGCGTGTTGCAGGGGCGCACGTTGCCGCCCATGTAGAGGTCACGCACCCAGATGCCGAGGCTCCGGCTGTTGCAGCTCAGTTCGTAGCGGTCGTTCAGTTTCATCAGGAAGGCGTTGGCGTTGTTCAGCAGTTGGCGGAGCACGTAGCTTTGCGCGATGAGACGGAAGGCCTTCCCGTCGCTGCTGCCGAAGTGCTGGTTGAGGATGTCCCACTTGCTCCACTCCTCCCGTAGTTTCTCGACGTTCTTCCTGACCTCCGCCACCTTCCGTATGTTCTCCTCGCTCCGCTTGAATTCAAGCTCGATTTTTGCGGTGGATTCGATGATTTCCTTCATCTCCGCCTCGGCTTGCTCGATCTTCTCCGTGATGGTCGCGAGGGTGGTCTCGGACGTTATCCCTTCGGGTTTTTCCGCCTTCGTCTCCTCGATTCTTTTGTTGAGGCTCTTGATCTCACCCTCCGCCATGTCGATTTGCCTTCCCTTCTCCTCGATTGTCCGCTTCTCCTCCTCAAATCTCTCCTTGGTGATCTGTTGCAATTCGGTGAGGCGTTCCTGCGTGAAGGTGCTGTTTTTTCGGATGAAATCGTCTATTTTTTGTGTCAGTTGCGTTCTCTCCTCCTGATTTTTCCTCAAGCCGCTTTGGAGCGATGAACACTCTTTCGCCAACTGGGAGGTGAGCTGGGTGAGTTGGTCGATTCGGGTGGAGACGCCATCGCTCTCCCAATCGGGGAATGTCTGCAGGATCCATTTCTGGTCTCCTTCGATGGCCTCGAGGGCATTCTCCCATTGGCTGATCTCAAGGATGAGCCGCTCCTTCGTTTGGCATCGTTCCTTGTATGCTTTCACCTCTTGCTCCAGGGAGACGAGGAAGGCGGGTATGTCCGTTTCCCAATCCTCCCGCTTGATCTTCTTCGCGGCGGTTTCGTATCTTTTTTTAGCGTTTTCATCGTGGGTTTTAGCGATGCTCAGGCTCTCTGTGATCCGCTCCTTGGCGGCGTTCGCCCGCTTCTCCGCTTCGATGAGCGCCTCTTGGGCTTTGTTGCGGGATTGGACGATGGTGTCCTTCTCCTTCTGCAGCTCGCCGATGACCTTTTGCGTGTTGAGGATGGTCTCCCGCTCTTGCTCTTTTATGCTCTTCTTTTCTGCGATGGATTCGCCGATTTTTAGTTTCTCTTGGGGAATTGATAGGCTTTGGCACAATTGCTGTATCGTTGCCCCTTTTTGCTTTGTCTCCTCCTCGATTTTGCGGATCTCCTCTGTGAGGTTCTTCTTCTCTTGGAGGATCAGTTCGATCCGCTTCTCGCAGTCGGTCAGTGATTTCAACGCGTTTTCCTTGGATTTGCGGATCTCCTCCAACTCCTTTTCGTAAGGGGCGATGGCGGCTTCCAGTTCACTCTCTTTCACGATGGAATCGATCTTTTTCCCACATATCGGGCATTCGTCCCCGACCTTCAGCGAGTGGCGTATCTCCTTGATGGCGTCTCCCACGGCCAATCGTAGGGTCTGCAGGCTCTTGGCGTGCTTCTGTTCTTCCTCCTTCCAATCCTCGTACTTCTTCTTCTCGTCGGGTACTCTTTGGGTGAGACTCTTTTCCTCTCCGGTCAGGGCGGTCAGCTTCTCCTGCTGCGCGTTGAGCCGTGTCTCCTCCTTCTGTTGGAGTCTCCATTCGTTGTCGAGTTGTTGCAGACGGGTGATCTCCTCGTTCAGCAGGTTGAGGTCTTTGCCTTTCAACTCATCCTGTTTAGCGATTAGCTCAGCTTGCTTCCGCTGCTCTTTTTCGTCGCACTCCTGTTTTATTTTTGCGATTTCATCGATTTTTTTCTGGATATTAGGCAACTCCTCCGTCTCGATCCTCTTCGCTTCGCCGCGGGACTTCTCCGCCTCTTTCCGTTCGCCCAAATATCCGTTCAGGTTCTCTTGGATGGAAGGGAAGGCTTCATACATCTCCGCCTCCTCCTTCTGCCCTTCCAACTCCTTCGTCAGTTTTTGGTCGAGGATCCTCTTCTCGTTGAGTCTCTCCTTCGCCCAGGTGATGCCGCCGCTGATCCGACGGAACTCTTTTCGGATGTTCGCCTCCTTCTCCGACAGGGTGATTCTCTCCGCCTCCCGGTTCTTCAGGTTGAGCATTTCGTTGCGCACTTCGATGGTGGCGCTCCACTCTTCGATATTCCTTTTTTGTCGGATGAAATCGGGCTTTTTTATCTCCTCTTCCAGTTGTTGGCGGTTTTGGGTGGCGGTGGCGAGATCCTGTTGCAGCTTCTTCTCCGTCGTCAACCACTCTCTGATCCCTTCCGCTTGGCGTTTCCCTTTTTGGACCATCGCTTGACGGTCGTTCAAGATCTTCAGTTCCTTTTTCTTTTGGCGGGTCTCCTCCTCGGTGAGGATCTCGAACCCCTCTATCTTCTTCTCCTCGTTGGCGCAAGCCTCCTTGACCGCCTTCGCTTTCTCGAAGATGGCGATGCCTACTTGGGAGTAGATCTCCGTGCCTGTCAGTTTTTCCAGTATATCGGACTTCTCCTTCTCGTTGCTGGAGAGGAACTTGGTGAACTCGCCTTGGGCTAGTAGGGAGGTGCGGCAGAATTGTTCGTACTTCATTCCCACGCATCGTTCGATTTTGGTGTCGATCTCCCTCTTTTTGGTCAAATATAGCCCTTTCGCCGGACATTCCAGGCTGCGGCTGTCCTCCATATTGCCGGTTCTTTTCTGTCGTACCGTCCAAAGCGCGATGTAGGTTTGTTCGTCGTTTCCGATGAAGTGCAGTTCGGCGGAGCCCTCTTTCGCTCCCCGGCGCATCATCTGCCTGATGTCCTTGAAGCCCATCACCTCGTTCTCCTCCTTCTCTTTGACGGTCGCACTGTTGTTGATCCTTGGCGTGTTGGCGTAGAGGGCCAGACAGATGGCGTCCAGTATCGTGCTTTTGCCGGAACCGGTCTCTCCGCAGATGAGGAATATAGGGTTCCCCGAAAATGGCTCCTGGTCGAAATAGATGTCCGCTTTCTCGATGGAAGCGATGTTTTTTATATGTAACGATAGGTATTTCATGCCTCCTCCCGCTCCTTTCTACGGAGTTCCTCCGTGATCTCCCGGATCATCGTCGTCATCTCTTTGTCCAACTCCCTGCCGTAGACCTCCTGGTAGTAGGTGTTGGCGAGTTCGGCGGGCTCCATGCTCGTGATTTCGTAGGAGTCGATGATCTGGGCGGCTGACGGGTGTTTCCTCGCCTTCCTTGTTGTCTTTATTTTGCAGAATCGGCACTTCTTCAGTTGGAGCAGTTGCTCTATCCTCGTCTCTGCGTCCGAAGGCACATACTCCTCCACCTCCACGTTGAGACAGACGTAGGAAGAGGGGTCGACAGGGGTTTCGGCGAACGCCTTGAACGCCTCCTCGAAGGGTAAAGGTTCCGATGGAATCGTTAAAAATCGATGGTCGTTATGGATGGTGACCTCCTTGACGGAAGCCTTCTCGCCGTGTCGGTTGATCTCCACCACGGAGACCGAGTGCGGGTACATCTCGTCGAAGTTGACTTGGATCGGGCTGCCGCTGTACCTCGCCTTCTCATCCCCTTTGATGAATTGCGGGTGATGAATATGGCCCAAGGCGAAGTAATCGTAGTAGTTCCCCAGCGTGTTGATCTCCACGTAATCCATGCCACCCACCGATTGCTCGTCGTGCCCTTTAGTGTCCGCCCCGCAGAGGGTGAGGTGCCCCATCATGATGACAGGCACATCCTGTTTGTTCTTTCCTCGGACGATTTCCTGCGTCGTGTTGAACAGTCCCATTTGGCTCTCCCTGATGTGGGGGATGGCGATGACGTAGGCGATGGTTGCTCCGCCTTTCCCTTGAATGGGAATGATATGTTTTTTTTCGATGGATTCGTTGTTTTCATCTTTTTCGGCGTGACCGATCACCTTCACGTTCGCCAATTGCCAGAGCTCGTCGGCCGACTCCAGTCGGGAGTAACTGTCATGGTTGCCGGCGGTGACGATGATGGACATGGATGGGCATGCTTTGTGGATGGCCACCATGCTGTCGGTGTAGAGCTTCTGCGCCGCGGCGGAAGGAACGGCGGTGTGGTAGATGTCTCCGCTGACCAGCAGTGCGTCGGGTTGCTCCCGCTCCACGATGGCACACAGTTGGTGGAAGAAGCTGCGGTGCTCCTCCTCACGGTCATATCGGTAGAAATCCTGCCCGATGTGCCAGTCCGATGTGTGTATGAATCTCACGGAGAGATGTTATTTATTTGAAGATTTTCCTTGTGAACTCTTTGAATCTTTCCTTCCGCTTCCTTTTCTCTCTATCCTTGTATTTCCAATCGAGGAAAGATTGGACGCACTGCTCCACGTCCGCGCCGCGTCCCTTCGCATAGTAGGTGGCGCATAGGCGGAAGAACTCATCGTTGCCGCGCATCCTTCTGAAGTTCTTGCAGCCCATCTCGACGCTGACTGGGCGGAATTGCATCCGGTTGATGTCCACGAGGGAGAAATTATAAGATATTTTCCCCATTTCATCGACTTTTTCGCGCAATATGTTTCCCGGAGAATAATCGCAATGTAAGATGTCCGCTTCGTGAAGTCGGGCGGTGAATTCCGCGAAAGCCTTGATCAGATCCTCCTTCCCCACATTATCCTTGTCCTCGTCGTTGAAGAGCCTCATGTGACCGTCCATAGGGGTGTGCAGGCTGATGAAGAAGCTTCTGTGGAGCAGACCGCTCTTCTTCGTCTCGATGTAGGCGACGGGATCCGGCGTCTGGAACCCCTTCGACAGGAGCGTGAGCGCATGCTCGTAGGCGCGGGAGGCCTTGGAAGGTCTGAAGAAGGTGTAGGCGATGCGGTTGATGAGAATCGGCACCTTGTATGATTTCACATTGAGGGTAAATCCCCCCTCGTCGTATAGTCTGATTTCGTTCCTTGCTAAGAAGATTGATTCGCCTTCCTTGTCGAAGATGTCGGGCAGACTCTCGATGAAGGTTCGCAGGTGAGCGTATTTGTCGTTGAGTACGATCTTCATTTTTCCCATACTCCCATGTATTTGAGATAGACGTACAATGCGCCCATTTGGCTCAGCTTAAAGCCGTAGTATCCGTCCATGAAGCCCAGCTTGAAGATGAAGTTGGCGATGAAACGGTAGATCGCCTTGATGACGACGACAAATTTGCTGTGCTTTTTCCCCCTTTTTTTCAGGTCGATGGCACCCAATCGTCCGTACTCCCTCGTTTTCCTCTCATGTTGTTCCACACTGTCGTACGTGTAGTGCTTCAGGATCCCCTTCATGTTCACGACGTTGAAAGGACGTTGGCACTCCACCTCTTCGTGCACCAGCTTGTCGTTCCAGTTGGCGTGGGTGCGGTTGAATATTCGCACTTTGTTTTCGTATCCGCCGTTATAGAATCGTATCAGCCTTCCGCAGTAATAATTTCGCCTTTTCATCGAATAAACCACCGTATTGTCCTTGAGACCATCCTCCTTCAGTTTGAGTATGGTTTCCGCGAGTTCGGGCGACAATTCCTCGTCCGCGTCGAGACTGATTATCCAATCGTAATTGGCTAAGCTGACGGCAAAACGTTTCTGTGGTCCATATCCGGAAAATTCATGTTGTACGAATTTGCAACCTAATTCTCTGCAGATTTCTTCTGTTCTATCGGTGGAAAAGGAGTCCACGACAATCAATTCGTCAGCAATCGCTCCCATCGAGCGTATGCAACGTTCTATCTTTTTTTCTTCGTTTCGAGTGATGATGACCGCCGATATGTTTGCCATTTCCAAATCTAATGTTGTTTTATCCTCCTTCGGGGTACGAATATACGATATTTTTTGAATTTTTCGATTGTTGTCTTGCGAAAAAACTTTCCAAAATGGCTATAAATATGTTTGAATTTTATGTTTGTTCCCGAATTTGTCCCTAAGGGTGCTCCTTGGGATATGAATCTCCCCCTTCTACTAGTCGCCAAATAGAAAATGCGACCCGTTTCACAACGGGTCGCATTCGTTTCGTGGTTTTTCTTAAAGTTATTTAAATATCTATCAGTAACGCAAAGGTACTAAATGGGTTATTAATTGCAAATTTTTAGAAGGAATTTTTTGTGGTTATTTGAAATTATTGCTTTTTATATAAATTACTTTATTTTATTAACGAATATTGTATTTTTTACCCTAATCAGATAATTTTTTTGCGCTCACTTTTTGAATGTTAATGTTGACTCGAAATGCTCTATGAGATCTATCTACACAAAAAAAATTCCACTCATCTCACGACGAATGGAACTCTACTATTAACTTTTATAATCTTATGTATATGATGTGTATATGATTGAATATTGAAGTCTTATTCTGTTATATTTTGTATGAAAACTACTCCCCAAATCCTTTTTTCCTTTAACACGATGCAAATGTAGAATATTTCCACATACCATACAAGTATTCTTGTGGAAAAAATCCACTTAGGCGAATTTATTGCTATTACTCAATGAAACGGGCTAATATATAATTAGGTCTAAATAGTGTTTGTTGGGAGGCGTAAAAGTCTGATAAATAGGTAGAAACAGCCAAGTGCTCTATGAATTTATATTTGTTTAATATAATAGTGGAGCAATCCTTTGATGTGTTTATAAGTCGCAACCGAAAATAACTTCTTTTGGGAGATGCGGTTGTAGTGGTGGATGATTTGGAATTGGGGTAGGACGGTGATCTCTTTCCCTGTCCGTGTGATTCTTTGGCAGAAGTCCGCATCCTCCGGGCCATAGAATATGCTTTCGTCCAAATAGCCGACCTTGTCGAGTATTCCCTTTCTGAACATCTGGCAGGCTCCGATGGTGTATTCGACGGAAAATGGCGATTCCATCGATAATTCTTTATGGTAGAACTGTCGCTCGTTCTTCTCGTTGATCCAACGGGAAAGCGAAGTGGGGAGGAACTTCCTCGTGGCGAGTATGTTCATCAGTTTGTATTTCGGCCAAGGGAGTTTCCTGCAACTCTCTTGAGGGACACCGTTGGCGTCGGTCAGCTTGCATGCGCATAATCCGCATTGTTCGTGTGTCGTGATGTGTTGGAACAACCCTTCCGCCGCCTTTTGGTTCACGATTGTGTCGATGTCCAATATCCAAATGATATCGTTGGAGGCTTGCTTCAGCCCGATATTCCGTGCGGGGGCCACGCCCTTGTTCTCCTGTAGTCTGTGCAGTTTGATCTTTTCCCCGAATTGTTCGAGCAGTCCGATGGTGCCGTCAGTTGATCCGTTGTCGATCACGATGATTTCGGTCTCGATGTTCCTCGTCGCTTCCAAGAGGGAGGTGATGCAGTCGTTGACGTCCCTTTCGGAGTTCCATGAGAGGATGATTACGGAGAGTTTGTGGTTCATTATTTGTGGAATAGTTTTCTCCTCAATGCGGTGAGCGCGATGCGGAAGTCGGACCAGGAACTGAATTTCCTGATGTGGTTGAATATGAAGGAGGGACGGATGAAGAATCTCACGTTGTTCCAAAAGAGCATCTTTTCCATCTCCTCGCTGGATAGGTTAGGGTAGTTGATGATGGACTTGTGCTGCACGTCCGTCGGCACATATTCCCCTCCCTTGATCCAATTGTTTTGTTTCGCCAATTCGTAGAACTCCGTCCCCGGGAAAGGCGCCACTATGTTGAACATCACTTGGGAAACGCCCAGTTCTTTGGATTTCCTGAGGGTCTCCTTGATGGTCTCCTTCGTTTCGAGCGGACTCGTGCCGATGAGGATGTTCAGTTTCACTGGCACATTGTATTTCTTCAGGAGCTGAATGCCTTCGTGAATCTGTTGGGAGGTGATTCCCTTTTTGATGTATTGGAGGATCTCGTCGTTGAAGCTTTCCACGCCGAGGTCGACGAATTGGCATTGGGCGTCCGATAGGATCTGCGCTATCTCCTCTGTGATGGCGTCCACACGTGCCTGACAACCCCAACTGAGTTGGTGCTTCTTCAGGCACTCGCAGATGGGACGTAGCCGCTTGGCTGTCGTGATGAAATTGTCGTCGATGAAGCAGATGGCCTTGTAGCCTTGGCTGGCCAGCATCTCGATCTCCTCGATGACGTTCTCGACGGAACGGAAGGATATGAATGGTTTTTTCCCTGTCTCCCTCTTGTTCTCGATCTCCCTTGCGAAGGTGAGCGAGCTAGGCACGCAATAGATGCAATGGAAAGGACAATTGCGGCTGGTGAGTACGGTCGTGTAGGGATGTTTCTTCAGCTTCGGGTTAGTGAAGGTATATTTCTCGATGAAATGGCGAGCCGGGAAAGGAAGTTCGTCCAAATCTCTCAGCAACTCCCTGGTCGGTTGGTGGGTCGCCTTCCCCTCCACCAATCGTGTGATACCTTTGACGACGGAGAGATCTCCTCCTTGCTCGATGGTTTTTATCGTTTCGGATGTTGTCAATTCAGGTTCACCGCGGACGATGATGACATGTTCGTCTACGAGAAGTTTGTCTGTGTAATACGTCACGCCGGGTCCCATGGCGACGACCCAGGCGTCGGGATGGGTTTCGCGGATGCGTTGGATGCATTTCAGGTCCGTTTCCAAGGATAGGTTGACGCTCCAAAGGATGTATGCCTCGCTGCGGTCGTTCCGTAGGAAATCGATCAAATCTTTCTCCTCCTTCTCCTCCAACACGAAATCCTCGTGGCGCACGTCGTGTCCGTCACGTTCCAATACGGCGGCTACGATTAGCTCGTAGATGTTGGGCATTGGGTATACGAGGTGTGTGCATCCGGCGGTGCGTTCCGCTGGCATTTCTCCGTCCAGGGGAGGAGGAACGATGAAAGTAATGACCATATTCTCTTCAGCGATTAAACCTTTTTCTTTGAAAAACGTGGAGCCTTTTGGATTATTGCATGGTCAATTATTCGTTCGCCATTAATTTCTCAGCTTTTATCCTGTCTTCGCTGATGGCAGTGCGCAGGTCATCTTCTGTGCAGAACTTATTTTGTGCGCGCAACTTGTGCAGGAACTGCATGTTGATGTGCTCTCCGTAGATATCTTCGTCAAAATCAAAAATGTTGACCTCGATGGAGACTTCCCCGCCACCGTATGTCGGGCGTGTGCCGATGCAGGCGACACCCTTGTACGTCTTCCCTTTCACGGTCACCTTCACGGCGAACACGCCGAAGCAAGGGATGCATTTGTTTTCGATCTCTGGCTCGATGTTAGCGGTAGGGAACCCGAGTTTGCGGCCGTTTTGCTTGCCGTGGATGACGGTGCCCGAGATGTTGTAGTTGTATCCGAGGTATTTATTGGCCAACTCGATGTCGCCCACACCCAGTAGGTTGCGGATGAAGGAAGAACTGATGGTGAAATTGTTTTCTTCATAAGGTTCGGCTCTCGTCACTCTCATGCCGAGTTCTTTCCCGTATGTGCAGTAGTCGTCGAATCCCTCCTCCCTGTTCTTGCCGAAGCGGTGGTCGTATCCGATGAGGAGGTGTTTGACGTTGAGACGGTCACGTAGCACTTTCTCCATGAAGTCGTGGGCGCTGAGGTTGGAGACTTCCGTGGTGAATTCCATCTGGATGCAGTAGTCCACAGGCAGTTGCTTCAACAACTCAAGTTTCTCCTCGTGGGTGTTCAGCAACTTTGGCTGGTAGGCCTCGTGAAGAATGATTCTTGGGTGTGGCCAGAATGTTAGAATGGCAGACTTTAGCCCTTCGCTTTGCGCAACCTTGGCTAATTGCTTCGCTAAAAACAGATGTCCGTGGTGGACCCCGTCAAAGAATCCAATTGTGAGTGCAAGCCCTTCCTTACTTGCGATTCCCGTCTCCTCTATCAATTCCATCTTCCTTCTTTTTTTATTCGAATATTTTGTACTTTGGAGACAAAACACTAATTTTGCCTTCGTTTTGCAAAGGTAACAATTTTTGGTTAATTGCAAGCAGGACCCATAGCTCAGTTGGTTAGTAGCACCTGACTCATAATCAGGGGGTCACAGGTTCAAGCCCTGTTGGGTCCACGGATGAGGAGAAACATGGTTTCTCCTTTTTTTGTAATACACTGAGTGATAGAAGGTTATTGCTCGGTGACGATGTCTGAAAATTTTTCAGGAATTTTCTTTTTCCCTTATGACGGGTCACCTTGGAGATTGAAGTTTTTCTCAAAAAAGATATCATCTTTTTAGTTAATGTCAAAAATATATCTTTTGGGAGGAGAAAAAATAGTGTTGACTGAAAATTCCATTTATTGTTTACTCGTAATTGCCTAATAATATGAATAAAGAAGAAAGAATAGAGCGCGCGAAAGAGCTCTTCAAGAGCGGTTTTAATTGTTCACAGTCTGTGGTGGCGGCTTTCGCTGACTTGTATGGTTTGACGGAGGAGCAGGCATTGAAGGTGTCCGCCTCTTTCGGTGGCGGTATTGGTCGTATGCGCGAGACATGCGGGGCGGCTTGCGGAATCTTCCTTCTGGCCGGACTGAAGTATGGTTCGACTGACCCCAAGAATGCGGATGCGAAGGGCGAGAACTACCGTATCGTCCAGGAGTTGGCGGAGGATTTCAAAAAGGCTAACGGATTCCTGAAGTGCCGTGATCTCCTCGGCTTGGATAAGAATCTCAAGGAGTCTCCTCAGCCTGCCGAACGCAACGCCGCCTACTATGCGAAGCGTCCGTGTGTGGAGATCGTGGCTTCCGCCGCAAGGATTTGGGCGGAGAAGCATGAGGAGTAAGAATCGTCTCGCTTCGCTTGGACAGCGTTTCATTTGGCGGAATAAATAGTTTTTTTCTGCTGAATGATGTCCCTTTTTGCTACGTTGTGTAAAAAAGCAACAAATTTTCCACCTCCCGTTCTCTGAATTTTTTAAAAAAACTTATCTTTGCATCTGTCGCGTGTGCCTTCGTTGGCATACATGGCACTATATATTAATTTTATTTTCAACCTGTTTTAAAATTATGAATGATATGAATTATCCACGTGCCACCCCTTCGGGGTTCCCATCACATACCCATTCGCCTAACAGGGGTTGACACCCCTGCCTGTGATGTTGCCGCCCCTTTGGGGCTTAGGGCGTGCGCATTGTGTGGGATATGCACGCCCGTTGCGGCACATGGGAACCCCGAAGGGGTGATCATAATACAGGCACGGGTGTAAACCCGTGTGTGCACAGCGCAGATACGGTCCAGAACCCCGAAGGGGTGGCACGAATCCATGGGCGCCCACACGTTCCCTCTGATGGTATCATTTTCCTGACGTCAGCAAAATGACACATGGGGAATTCAACAATCCAAAAACTAACCTATTGTTTGACAAACAATTACATCAAATCATGGCATCAACATTAGTAAAAATAGATGTACACATCATCTTTCACACAAAAGCCAACCAAATTGAAATGCGAAGAAGTGACATTCCACACATCCACAAGTACTTAGGTGGCATTATTAAGAATTTAAATTCTATTCCGATCTGCATTGGTGGCACATCCGACCACGTACATATTCTGTGCTCACTACCTAAAACAATGGCATTGTCGGATTTCGTACGCAACATAAAAGCATATTCAAGTCGATGGATAAAAACATTGGATAATCATTATAAGGAATTTGAATGGCAGACGGGCTATGGAGCTTTCAGTGTTAGTCCATCAATACTTACGAGAACGGTCAACTACATCAATGGACAAGAGGAACATCATAAAAAGAAGTCGTTCATTGATGAATATACCGCATTTCTGGAGGCATATAATATCAGATTCGACCCTGATTTCCTGTTGGATAAATGATGTGCCGCAATGATTTACAGGGGGTACAGACATAATTAATATTATAACATGCATGAGGTGTCACCCCTTCGGGGTTCCCATCACACATCCGTCCGCCCAACAGGGGTTGACACCCCTGCCTGTGTTGTAGCCGCCCCTATGGGGCTTGGGACATACGCATCATGTGGGGATATGCACACCCATTGCGGCACATGGGAACCCCGAAGGGGTGACCATAACACAGGCACGGGTGTTAACCCGT
>JAEEGG010008892.1_pt1 | contig 22647 bp, 24 predicted proteins | sample 9134161 | NCBI WGS metagenome assembly JAEEGG01 (sample SAMN16246543, study PRJNA631951) | gut metagenome | biome: gut microbiome; feature: rumen; material: CR-attached | host: Bos | place: Iran: Karaj | collected 2018-10
AGTGGTTTTACCGTGGTCGATGTGACCAATTGTACCAACGTTTACGTGTGGTTTCGAACGATCAAATTTTTCTTTTGCCATTTTCTTATAAATTAAGGTTTTTAATAAATTATTTTGCGGAATAAAAATCTATAAAAAAAGAGCCGTTGATGAGATTTGAACTCATGACCTCTTCCTTACCAAGGAAGTGCTCTACCCCTGAGCTACAACGGCTTAAAATGTGAATTTAAAGAACGTTCCCAAAATTCCTTCATTTTGGGCTTGCAAAAATACATCTTTTTTTTGACTTAGCAACACTTCTTCAAATTTTTTTTCACTTTTTTAAAGTAATTTATTTCAAGTTATTGATTACCAATACGTTGCATACATTTTTGCAAACTATCCTTCCAATTTGGAATTTGAATGCTAAAATCCTGAGTGACAGATGTTAAATCAAAAACCGATGAAGCAGGTCTCGGGGCTGCCGCTCCATATTCAGCCGTACTGACGGGCAGAACTTTGCATGACAAAGACGCATTTCTCATAATCTGATGCGCAAATTCGTTCCAAGAGATAGCCCCTTGATTGGCATAATGATATATTCTGCAATCTTGAATAAAGTCGCGTCGTTCCACAATTGTCAAGATAAGCTCTGCCAAATCACCTGCGTATGTCGGTCCTCCCTTTTGATCATCCACGACTCTGATCTCATCGTGACCACGGCCTAAACGCAGCATGGTTTTAACAAAATTATTACCATACTCCGAATACAACCACGAAGTTCTGATAATCACAGCCCGGCAGCCTGTTTCAAAAACCGCCTTTTCACCCTCTACTTTCGAACGCCCATAAACAGACTGTGGATTGACAGGGTCACTCGGCTTATACGGAATATCAGAATTACCATCAAAAACATAATCTGTAGAGATATGTACCAAAAAAATGTCATGACGTTTGGTCACCAATGCCAAATTGCGAGTGGCGTCACGATTGATCAAAAAACAACGCTCACTATCAGACTCAGCCTTGTCCACCGCAGTGTATCCCGCCGCATTAATGATCACATCAATATAGTGTTTGGATACATAATCCTCAACTTGTTCAATACTGGTGATATCCAACTCATCTACATCAGTATAGAAAAAAACATGCCTGTCATCGTTATGTGCCAAGTCCCTCAAACAATTTCCCAACTGCCCGTTGGCCCCTGTTATCAATATATTACTCATCGCTTACTTTTCATTTGAAAATGCAAAAATACGAAAAATAATGAGCAAATGAGCAAGTTAGTTAATGTGTTAATGAGTTTATTCGTGGAGGCGTGGAGACGTGGAGGCGTGGAGACATTTGCTTCGCTCGTTCGTGGAGGCGTAATGCCTGATTCCATCTTAACGAATGCACGCAGCGCATGTCTTAACGCCTTAACGTATAAACGAAAAAAATGAAAACACCAACAATTCAATATTTTTCACTATCTTTGCCAACTAAAATCACCATTTATGAAAGTTAACGGAAAAACCATTCATATCCAAAGCAAGCAGCAGGATATTTTCAACAAATTATGCAATTTCAACAACTTCGTGAAATACATGCCGGAACAAGTCAAGGATTGGCAAGTCACTGAAGATTACTGCCAATTTTCGGTTCCAGGCATCACCACCCTGAAACTTTCTATCGCGGAGAAAATCAATTATTCTAGAATCTCATACGCTGCCAATAACGACAAGAACATTCCCGTGAACATGGTCATTTATTTGGACAGCAACGGCGACGGCACCGATCTGCACGCCGACATCGATGCGGAGATTCCAATTTTTTTGAGCGCAATGGTGAAAAAACCGTTGCAGAATCTGGTGGACATGATTGCCGACCGCATAAAGGCCGAAGTTGAAAACTGAAATTCTCTTTAATTTACTAATTATCAATGTGTTAATGTGCTAATTGAATTAGCAAATGCGTTTTCCACTTCTTAATTCTTAGTTCTTAATTTCTGGCCCCTAACCCCTGAATCCTGACCACTAATAACTAACCCCTAATCACTGACCACTATAACCTATGATAAGTACAATCCGAACCGACAACTTAGTCAAGCAATATAAACACCGTACCGTGGTGAATCATGTCTCCATCAATGTAAAGCAAGGGGAGATTGTGGGACTGCTCGGTCCCAACGGTGCTGGCAAAACCACCTCTTTCTATATGATTGTGGGGCTTATCCAGCCATTGGAAGGCAAAATTTTCTTAGACGACAATGACATCACCGGCATGGCCATGTACAAACGGGCACAGATGGGTATCGCCTACCTGCCGCAAGAGGCTTCTGTATTCCGTAGCCTTAGCGTAGAGGACAATATCATGGCCATCCTGCAGTTCACCAATATGACCAAGGCCGAACAGAAAGACCGGTTGGAGGAGCTGATTTCGGAATTCAACATGCAAAAGGTGCGAAAGAACAAAGGCAGCAATCTGTCTGGTGGTGAACGCCGCCGTTGCGAAATTGCCCGCTGCCTGGCCTCCAACCCGAAATTCATATTATTGGATGAGCCTTTCGCCGGCGTTGACCCCATCGCCGTGGAAGACATCCAGACCATTGTGGCCAAGCTGAAGGACAAAAATATTGGCATCCTCATCACCGACCACAACGTACACGAAACTCTGTCCATCACCGACCGCGCCTACCTGCTCTTCGAGGGAAGCGTGCTGAAAGCCGGCACTGCCGAGGAACTGGCCGCCGACCCACAGGTACGCAAGGTTTACCTTGGAAGTAATTTTGAGCTGAGGAAATAATAGCAGGGTACAGGGTACAGATTACAGATGTTTAGGGGGTAGAATTCAAAATTCAAAATTCAAATAACAACTTTCAACTTTCAGTTTTCAACTTCATTAATCAGCACATTAAACACAAACAAATATGAGATACCAGCCCCTTCATCAAGATTTTTACATCCGCAACAGAAAGCGTCTGATTCAGGAAATTGAGGAAGACTCCATCGTGTTGCTCACCTCCAACGACGAGTATCCCCGTTGTGGTGACACCACACATCAGTTCCGTCAGAACTCTCCCCTGCTCTATCTTTGTGGCATCGACCAGGAAGAAACCTGTCTGGCATTGGCCCCATGGCATCCAGACCCTAACAGCCGCGAAGTATTGTTCATTAAGAACCCGAGCCCCGAGATGATCACCTGGTTCGGACACCGACTGAGCAAAGAACAAGCCAGCGCCATTTCAGGCATTAAAAATGTGGTGTTTATCGAAGACTTTGAAAGCACCCTCAACAACATGCTCTTCTATGCCAAGAATGTATATTTGCACCTGCCGGAAAGCTCGCGCTCCAAAAACAGCTTCCCCACCCGTGAAGTGCGCATGGCCGAGCAATTGAAGAAGGACTACCCTTTGCATAACTACCGTCGTCTGGCTCCCATCCTCAACCCCTTGCGTGCCGTAAAGCAGCCCGAGGAGCTGGAAGCCTTGAAGAAAGCTTGCGATATTACCGCCAAGGCATTTAGACGCGCCAAAGCCGCTGTCAAACCCGGCATGTACGAGTACGAAGTGGAAGCTGAACTGATATACGAGATGATGCGCAACGGTGCCAGTGGACACTCCTTTGCCCCCATCTGCGCCTCCGGAGCCGACACCTGTATCTTACATTATATTAAAAATGACAAGATAATGCAGGACGGTGACATGCTGCTGATGGATTTCGGGGCAGAATACGCCAACTATGCCGGCGACTGCAGCCGCACCATCCCCGTCAACGGAAAATTCACACCCCGCCAGCAAGCTGTTTATAATGCTGTCCTATCCATCTATAAGGATACCATTCCCAAATTCACCCCAGGCATGACCATCCACAAAATCAACGATTTTGTCTTCAAAAGAATGGATGAGGAGCTGATTAAACTTGGACTTTACACCGAAGAGGATGTAAAGAAGCAAGACCCGAACAAGCCACTGTTCAAGAAATACTACATGCACAACACCAGCCATTTCATCGGTTTGGATGTACATGACGTGGGTGAGCGCGACTGGGTATTCCAGCCCGGCATGGTGCTGAGTTGCGAGCCCGGCATCTATATCGCCGAAGAAGGCATTGGCGTGCGCATCGAAACCGATGTGGTCGTTGCCGAACACCCGATTGATTTGTTTGAGGGATTGGATTTGTAAAGGGAATTTCGCACCGAGATGACGGGGAACCGCATGACAATGACGGAATACCGCATGATGACGATGGGGAATCGCATGGTGACGATGGGGAATCGCATGACGGTAGAGACAACGCATGCGTTGTCTCTACCGTCATCCCGTCATCCCGTCATCCCGTTATCCCGTCGTCCCGTTATCCCATTATCCCGTTGTCACCGTTATGCCGTTGCCACCGTTGATTCCATTAACCCCGTTGCAACCATCAATCCCGCCAATCCCGTTAACCATATTATTGATTATGATAATGCCACGTATTTGGTTGGGCATAACCACAAATGCGTCCAATTCAATGTTGTCGAAATGGATTGTTAATTTGCACCATAAAAACGTTGGCAATGGTACCGACGGGCTAATGGGCGACTAATGCCTCTTACAGCGTCATCTCCTTGAAGCCTTCGGGAATCTTGATGCTGGTAGTGCCAGGAGTGTTGAATTTCAGGTTCTTCACCTGCGCATCTACCTTGCGTTGGCCGTTGTTCATACTCATGCTGAAACTATCGAAGAAAGGCCTGTTAGAGCCAGCATCAATAATACGATGATAAGAGACGGTTATGTCCTGGTATGCCTTCAACTTCGCTTCGTCACCATTGAAAACTGCCTGTAAAGTGTAAAAATCGGCCTTCGCTTTCAGATATTTCTCCACAAAACTGTAGTCGCCCTGATAATACTCGCTCGACAACTTGTTGACAAAAATCACCTCCCTGGGCGTAGCCACCAAACGGGCAATCTCAATACCCATGAAATTGAGATTCAAGTACAGAATGCTGTCGGTTCGGTTGACCAAATAGTAATTGCACTGGTACTTTTTCCCGTCGAAGACAATTTCGGCCGGACCGCGGTAACTCACCCAGTTATAGGATGCCGAAGGCCTGGGTTTTGCCGGTGTTTTGGGCTTGGGATTTACAGGCACCGCTGCTTCCTCGGGTTTTTCAGAAGGCTTCACCACTTTTTCGGTCTGCGCTTTTTGTGCCTTGCGCTGCAAACGTTTTGAAGTCTTACAGGCGGAAAATAAAACAGCAAACACAAGTACATATAATATAATTCTTATCGCTTTCATCATCATCAACGATTAATTGATGCTATAACGTTATAGCTCCATTTTTTATTATTTCACCTTCTCTTTATGCGGACGCGATATATCGCGTCCCCTACAATCATGCCCTAACGGGCGCACATTTCAAGTACGTTTTCCCGAACGAACGCAGTGAGTGTCTCCCCGTCTTACCGCCTCAACGACGCATTATACTGATACATCAAAATCGCAGCTGCAACTGACGCATTAAGCGACTCTGCTTTGTCAGTGGATTTCACTGGACTGTCTATCAATATTTTGGCATTGATTTTCTGGGCGACAACTTCAGTAATGCCGTTGGCCTCGTTACCGATGACAATCACATCGGAAGGCTGAAAATCGAAACGCTGCACAGGAGTTCCTTCCAAAAAAGCGCCCAAAACCCTTCTTTCTTTCAAATTATTATCAATAAAAGATTCTAAATCAATATAATAGACTTTCACTCTGGTAAAAGAACCCATGGTGGCCTGAATCACTTTGGGATTATATAATTCTACCGTGGTTTGGGAACATACGAGCTGACGGATACCAAACCAATCGGCTGTGCGGATAATCGTGCCCATGTTACCTGGGTCACGCAAATCGTCCAGCATCAGCAGCGGCTGGTCTTGCCTAATGTCGGCAATGTCACGCTGTGGAATCCTCGCCACCGCCATCACCGGTTGAGGGTTCTTCCAGGCACTGAGGCGCTCCATTTCGGCAGGCGTCACCAAGGTCAGTTCCGCTGCGGCTGGCACTTCCTTTTCATGCTCCCTTACCCATGTGTCGGTCGCCAGCACTTCCTCCGTCTCGAAAGTAGAGCGCAGCAAGTCACCCACAGACTTGATGCCTTCCACCAAAAACAACCCGCTTTCATCTCTGAATTTCTTCTGATGCAAGCGGGTGATAGATGATATTTTGCCCTTTCCAATCATAGTGATTTACGGGGTTTTGAGGTTGTCGTTGAGACGCGCTACAGCACGTCTCAACATGGCAAAAATTAGAATTCAGCGTTTTGCGGGGTTCTCGGGAAGGGAATCACATCGCGGATATTGGTCATGCCTGTGACGAAGAGCAACAGACGCTCAAAACCCAAACCGAAACCTGAGTGCGGAGCGGAACCGAACTTGCGGGTTTCGAAATACCACCAGTACTGTTCTTCTGTCATACCTAACTCGTGCACACGGTTCAGCAGTTTCTGATAATCAGCCTCACGTTCTGAGCCACCGATGATTTCACCGATTGTCGGGAACAACACATCCATAGCACGAACAGTCTTGCCGTCATCATTCTGCTTCATATAGAAAGCCTTGATATCCTTAGGATAATCCGTCAGAATCACCGGGCGTTTGAAGTGGTTCTCCACCAAGTAACGCTCGTGCTCGGACTGCAGGTCAATGCCCCAAGAAACCGGATAATCGAATTTCTTGTCGGCTTTCAACAAAATGTCGATAGCGGAGGTATAGTCCAAGCGGACAAAATCCTCTTTCAGTACAGATTCCAGACGCTCAATCAAACCCTTGTCGAACATATCGTTAAGGAAGCGCAGGTCGTCCATATTGTTATCCAACGCATATTTGACCAGGTATTTGATGAACTCTTCGGCCAAATCCATGTTGTCGGTAATGTCGTAGAAAGCCATTTCCGGTTCAATCATCCAGAACTCAGCCAAGTGGCGAGGAGTGTTGCTGTTCTCAGCACGGAAAGTCGGACCGAAAGTATAGATGGCACCCAAAGCCAAAGCGCCGAGCTCACCTTCCAGCTGACCGGAAACCGTCAGATTGGTGTGTTTTCCGAAGAAATCCTTCTTGAAGTCCACCTGGCCGTCCTCAGTGCGAGGAATATTGTTCAAGTCGAAAGTAGTGACATTGAACATCTCACCGGCGCCTTCCGCGTCTGAAGCGGTAATCAGCGGGGTGTGCAGATAGAAGAAGCCCTTATCGTTGAAGAATTTGTGAATAGCGAATGCCATAGCATGACGCAGACGCAACACGCAACCGAAGTAATTGGTACGGGGACGCAGGTGGGCGATTTCACGCAGGAACTCCATGCTGTGACCCTTTTTCTGCAAAGGATACACTTCGGGGTCGGCAGTACCGTAAACCTCAATGGTGTCGGCTTGGATTTCCACAGTTTGTCCCTTGCCTTGGGATTCCACTAAGGTACCTGTTACGCAGAGGCAGGAACCCGTGGTAATCTGTTTCATCAGTGCCTCGTCAAACTTGGTCGGGTCGGCCACCACTTGGATATTGCTCACGATAGAGCCATCGTTGATGGCGATAAAAGCCACGCTGTTGTTACCTCTCTTGGTTCTCACCCAACCTTTCACACACACCTTGTTTCCCAAACCTGTCTCTTCAGGGCGTTTGAGTAAATCTATAACTTTAGTACGCTTCATAGATATATTATATTCTTCTGATTATCAATATTTTATCCTAAATAAGATTTCAAAATCTTACATTTTGACGTATGTTTCAAGCGGCGCAATGCCTTCTCCTTGATTTGACGCACACGCTCGCGGGTCAAGTCAAACTTCTCACCGATTTCCTCGAGGGTCATGGGGTGTTTGCTGTCGAGGCCAAAATACAGTTTCAGGATGTCGGCTTCACGCTGTGGCAGCGTGGCAATCACACGGTTAACTTCGGTCTTCAGGGATTCGTACAACAAACCCTTGTCGGGAGTAGGAGAATCCTCTGATTTCAGCACATCATACATGTTGTTATCCTCATCCTGGGTCAGGGAGGCATCCATGGACAGGTGGCGGGAAGAGTTGCGGAGAGAGTCTCTCACCTCAGCCTCGGTGATGTCAAGCATCTTGGCGATTTCATCGGCTCTAGGTTCGCGTTCCAGTTCCTGTTCCAGATAAGCGTAAGCTTTGTTGATTTTGTTGATGGTACCGATTTTGTTCAGCGGCAGACGCACGATACGCGACTGCTCGGCCAGTGCCTGAAGAATAGACTGACGAATCCACCACACAGCGTAGGAGATGAATTTGAAACCACGGGTTTCATCAAAACGCTGGGCAGCCTTGATTAAGCCCAAGTTGCCCTCATTAATAAGGTCAGGCAGGTTCAAACCTTGGTTCTGGTACTGTTTTGCCACGGAAACCACGAAACGAAGATTAGCTTTGGTCAGTTTTTCCAGTGCAGCCTGGTCACCATTTTTGATTTTGCGAGCCAACTCGACCTCTTCTTCCGCAGTAATCAGTTCCACTTTTCCGATATCATGCAGGTATTTGTCCAACGAAGCGGTCTCTCTGTTGGTAACTTGTTTAGTAATGTTTAATTGCCTCATTACAAATGATTTATATTGACTGAATTAGATTCTCTCCGTAAAAATTCCAGCTTTTTCCACCCCTCCGAAAAAAAGTTTGCAAAAGTACAAAAAAAAAAGACACGATTAATTAGTAAATTTGTTAATTAGCAAATTAGTTAGTGAGACAATTAATAATTAACAATGAATAATGAACAATTATTTATATGACAATACGCTCATTATCAATTGTCAATTATCAATTGTCAATTGTCAATTGTCAATTGTCAACTGTCAACTGTCAACTGTCAAGGGACGGGGTCGTAGCCGCTGCCGCCCCAGGGGTTGCAAGAGAGCACCCGTTTCAGCGTGAGCCAGCCACCCTTGAAGGGGCCGTACTTGCGGATGGCCTCCAAGCCATAATTGGAGCAGGTGGGCTGGTATCGGCATTGGCGACCAATCAGCGGTGAAAGGGTTATCTGGTACAATTTAATCAGACCTATCATAATAGCTGACAGACCTTTGCAGAAACAGAGCCAGATTTTCTTGAAGAAATATATCATATTTTTGTGTGTATGTAGTGACGCGGCAAACCGCGTTACAACATTGATTCATTATCACAATTTATGCAGAAACGATGTGCACATCGTCTCTGTCATTGATTTTTTGCAGAATTTCCGTTACGGCATTCTCTATCACCGAAAAAGAAAGGTTTTCCTTGCCAATACAAACAAAAAGCATATTCACCACTGCCCCACTCTCGTTTGTTTTAGCATATAGCAAATGTTTATGCAGTCGATATGCTTCTCTCACCCATCTTTTGATCCGGTTGCGTCCCACAGCGGTCTTTTCCAATCTTTTGGGCACACTGACAGCCATCTTGCACACTTCATTTTCAGCGGACAGTGGCAGATATTGGTAATAGCATTTGAAGGGATAGGCAAAAGCACTTTGCTTGAGCGTCAGGAGTCGCTCCAATTGGAGGCGGGAGCACAGGCGCTCTTTTTTAGGGAAGGAGTACGAAAAAGTCTTATCTTCTTCGGGTTGCATGATCCTTTAAGAATAAATCCAAAGCGGTGGTGATGGATGGGGCCTCTTTGGTGGGAGCTTTCACATTAACGGTAAAGCCTTCCTGCTCCAGAGCGGAGATGACAGCAGGGCCGAGGGCACCAATGGCGAAATTCTCATCTTGCTTGAAATCCGGGAAATTGCATTTCAACGACTGCACTCCCACAGGACTGAACAGCACCACCATATCATATTTTTTAATGTCGATATCCTTATTCACCTCTGCAGGAACTGTCTTAAACACAACAGCGTGGGTATATTCAACCTCATTCTGGTCAAAATACTCATCAAATTTGCTGCCTTGGGAATCTGACGAACAAGGTATCAAGTACTTCAATTCCTTGTTTTTGGCAAAAAGGTCATAAATGCCGTTTGTCATTGTGCTTTTCGGGAAGAAAATCTTACGTTTTCTAAACTGAATGTACTTCTGCAGATAATGGGCTATACTTTCTGTGGTGCAGAAATATTTCATGGTTTCCGGTATATCCACACGAAGTTCCTGTGCCAAGTGGAAGAAATAGTCAATAGTGACCTGACTTGAGAAGACGATAGCGGTATGACTCAAGATATTAACTTTCGTTTGACGAAATTCCATACCCGAAATCGCCTCAAGTTTAAAAAATTTATAGAATTCTATATTAATGCTATATTTTCTCTTCAATTCGGCGTATGGTGATTTATCAAAATCAGCCGGTGCATTTTGCGAAATTAGAATATTCTTGACCTTCATCTGCAACAAAACGGTTTAATTCAACTTTGCTTAAATCCCTTTATTACCAAGCACTGACAGCAATTTGACAATCAATGCGCATGGTAAAATTTCAAGTGTGCAAAAGTACATAAAAAATTGAAACAAATTCACCCGCTTTGATTTAAAAACAAAGTCCTTATATACCTTTATCGCAAATAATATGCTAATTATCAGAATACTAAACCAATAAAAATTTATAAAATCTGTATATTGAACGATAATATTCGCCAAGAACAAAATTAACGAGCTGTTTAGCAGAAATGAAAAACCTACGATATGAAAATTATAGCGTTCTTCCTGACACTCAAACAAATCGAACAACACGAAATCCACTATTTGTTTGAATATGTAAAGGGCAAAAACACTAAGGCAGGCTATGCCAAAATATTGTAGAAAATTCAATTGCTGTTCGAAAGCCGGCATAAAATACGCACCGACCTGTATGATAGACAAAGCAAAGACTATCAGCACAAAAGGCCAGGACAACATGAAGCTACCCTCGCTAAAGAACTTTCCCTCCTTAGACAGCTGGGAAAAAGCCCGTTTGGAATACAGGCACTGCAATGACAGCAGCAGCTTTCGACGGTACAACACCGCATTGATGCTCAATAAAATCAAGGCTACAACAATCAACAGTGTAGCCCAATTATTGTCAACAAAAGAAAGGGTCGTAAAATCAAAAATACCGTTGTCAATCTTCCTCATATCACTGTCACCTCAACGATGAAGCAGACACACGTCCACCTTATTTAACCAACAATTTTTTCGTGATCAATGGTCTTCCGTCAGCTTCGATGGAATAGAAATAAATTCCCGCATTGTATTCAGACACATCGACCTTCACCTTATTGCCATTGGCATCTAATTTCTTGGTCAACAAAGTCGTGCCCAGCATATTTTTGACAACCAGCTTCACATTGTCAGAATTTCCGGTATATGCATATTCTATAGTCACATTATCTGACGCAGGATTCGGATAGGCGCGCATCTTCGTGGCCATGGTCGTACTGACTATGCTTGTGGGGTCATAAACCAGCTTGAAGGTTATGGAAGCATTATCGTCGTAATTATCCTCATTGGCAAAGACAAAACGGACAAATGACGTTCCAGCCATAGGAGTTTTGTATGAAAAGTGGAAGGCATCACCTGACGAATGGGGCAAAGTGCTTTGGGCAGGAATGACAATCGTGCCGGACGAGCTTGTTGTCGGAGGATAGCACGATCCCGCAAAGCACAGAGATACTATGGCGCCTTCCACCATTTCCAGATTCTCTTTATAGACACGGACAGTAACATCCTCATCACTGATGTTGTTCACATCCAAATAGTAATCGACCGTAGAATTCAATTCCGGAACCATCAACTCAATTGTGTCACCATTGCCCACAGGATTTCCTTCGTAGGTCAGCGTCAACGACTGTGCGAAAGCACAACTTGCCGCTATTACCAAAGCAAATATAAGCGTAAATATCTTTTTCATAGGCATTCCAAATTTATTTTATACCGACTTGCAAAGATACAAAAAGTTTTTTTACTTTGGATTTTTTTTTGATTTTTTTAAACGTGAAGATGCTCACTTTGTTCGTTCGGAGAAACGTTCGCTTTGCTCATTCGGAAAGACATTCGCCACGCTCGTTCGGTCATACGATTATCTCCGTCTTCCCGTTTTCCCCGAGTACACGTAGTGTACGACTTCCCGAATGCACAAGTGCATGTCTTACCGTCTTGACGGAACCGTCAGTTTTCAGTTTTCAACTTTCAGTTTAAAAACACCATTCCCGACGGATTAACCCCTGCCTCAAACGAAAACTTTTTTTTGCCGTCCTGCCCAAAGCAATAGACATCGCCATTCACCGTAAAATTATGAGCATCAGAAATATAGACATCACCATTTTGAGGATTCACCGCTATGCCGTATGGAACATCAAAAGTGGTCCCGTCATTGATAAATTGATTATTGACAACCATTTCCGTTGCCAAATCAAAAATCTGAATCGTATATTCCTCAGTGGAAAAATCGTATGAATAAAAAAAGGCGGAATTGCCATAAAAAGCCAAATTGCTGAGTTCGATATTGTATGTTCGCGCCACCTCGTCGGTAAGTGGACTGATTTTCTGAAGGCAGGATTTCACTGTATAATAATCACCATTGGAGATGAGGTAAATGTCTTGCTGATTGGGGGCCAGGTACATACGTGAAGGATTCATGGCTACCGTAATATTTTTTATCACTGCAAAAGTTGCCATATCAATCACAGAAACCGTAGTGCCGTAGTTGGGAGCGTTATAGCCACCTGTATTGGCCACATACAGTTTACCGTTGGCAATACATACACCCTCCGGATTCGGGCCCACTGTTACCGTGGCCTCCACGGCAAGCGAAGCCGTGTCAATTCTGACCACAGTGCCATCGAAGCAGCTGACGTATGCTTTGGATCCCGAGAAACAGATTCTGCGAGGGGATTTGCCAACCAAAGACACTGTGCCAACAACCTTTGCCGTGTATAAGTCCATCACCTGAATATTTTCCGAAGTATTCACCACACAATACAAACGGGAGCCATATCGTTGCAAGTCATTGCCGGTATCACCCAAGCCGCGGTTGTTCACTGTCGTGAAAATATCGGCCGTCACCTCACCCGAATCAAAGTTGTAGTATGAGATGGTGCTGTTATTGTAGTTCCAAACCCCTTCATTCAATATATACATCCCGTTACGCTCCACAGTAGGATTGTCTGGAGTAACAGGTTTTTTATGGCAAGCAGTCATTAAAACAGCCAGTAATACGAGTACAAACAGTGGTTTTTTCATAGTGTGAAATTTTCGGCAAAAATAGACATTTTTTTTTAATGTAGGGCTGTCGTATCACGGCAGCCATGTGGTGAATATCATTTGAGGCTGCCACAATGTGACAGCCCTACAATATTTTTTGTATTTTTGCCTTTTAAATTATGCATTATATGAACTCAAAACAAGAAATAAGAGCAAACATCAAACTGTTAAAGAAACAACACAGCAGAGAAGAACTGCAGGCACAGTCTGATATCATCATGCGCAAACTGGAACAACACACGGATTTCATCAACGCACAAAAAATCATGTTATACAGCTCGTTGCCAGACGAAGTGCAAACGCAGGATTTCATTGAGAAATGGAGAAATCAGAAACAAATCATCCTGCCTACAGTGGTGGGTGACGACATCATCCCGGTAGAACTGACCCCCGAGACCAATTTCGCCGTGGGCGACTTCAACATTCTTGAACCGCAAAACGAGGCCTATACCGGTGGTTACGACCTCATCATCGTCCCTGGAGTGGCCTTCGACCGACAGGGCAACCGCTTAGGAAGGGGCAAGGGCTACTACGACCGCTTTCTCTGCCAGCATCGTGCAACAAAAAAAATTGGCCTTTGTTTCGACTTCCAACTTGTTGATAATGTGCCTGTTGAAGAAAATGATATTCCCATGGATGAAATTATTTCGAGATAAAGTGTAGTTTTCCATCAGCTTGAGCGTCTTACGTTTGATTTTGATGTGAAACAAGACACAAACATTCGCAAATGGAAAAGGAAAAAGAATTTGAGCAAATCGTCAAGAAACACAAGAGCACTATCTACACGGTGTGCTACATGTTTTCCAAGGACGAGGATGAGGTGAACGACCTCTTTCAGGAGACCCTCCTCAACCTATGGAAAGGCTTTGACGGGTTCAGAGGAGACGCGGCGGTAAGCAGCTGGATATGGAAGGTGGCGTTGAACACCTGCATCTCTTTCGACCGTAAGAAAAAACGCCAAGGGGAAAAGATTCCCTTGGAGATGGCCGGCAACTTGTTCACCGACGAGGATGACGACAGTCAGCAAATCCGGATGCTGTACCAGCGCATCAACCAGTTGAACTTGGTGGACCGCGCCATAGTGCTCCTATGGCTGGAGAACCTCAGCTACGATGAAATCGCCGCCATTGTCGGCATCAGTGTCAAGAATGTAAGTGTCAAGTTGGTCAGAATCAAACAACAGTTAATCAAAATGTCTCACGCCTAAATCACAAAAATCATGGAAAACGAAAATACAATAACCGAACAGCAAGAACTGGAAAGCTTACGTTCTCAAATGGATTTGCTCCGCAAAAGATTGGAGCAGGAAACCATCGTCAATGAAAAACTGATGCGTGAAACCATGAAGTCACGCGTATCCACCATCAACCGCCAAGGATGGATCAGCATTGTTGGCGCCATCTTAATGATTCTATGGACACCGCTACTCTTCAACAATCTCTCTACCGCATTTATCATCGCTACCATTGTATTCATGGCCGTTGATGCTATTGCCACCTGGATTGTCCATAAACAAGTCAATGAGCGTCAACTGATGAGCGAGGACATGCGCACCGTAGCCAACAAAATGAAGACCCTGAAGAAACGCTATCAATGGAGCACAGTAATTGAATTACCCTTGGTCATCGCATGGTGCGTCTGGTTCTGCATGGAAATCATCCACAAATCAAATGCTCCTTGGCAACTCATGGCTGGTGCTGTCGCCTTCGGATCCATCATCGGTTTCTTCATCGCCTGGAAGATGTATCGCAAGGTTATCGATAACTGCGATGCGATTATCAAGCAGATAGAAGAATAATTAGCAAATTAGTTAATTAGCAAATGTGCAAATGATTCTAGGGAATAGGGATTAGTGGATAGGGGTTAGTATTGCATTTTGAATTAAATCAATTAGCACATTGGAACATTAGCAAATTAGCACATTAAAAATTTTTGTACCTTTGTCCCCTCAAATTAAACATAAGAAATATTCAAACTAACATATTATCAACCAAAAAATTAAAATCAAAATGAAAAAATTATTCTCAGCATTGATGGTGTTGATTTTTTCCATGAGCATGGTATTTGCCCAGGATTTGAACGCCCCCATCAATCCCGATCCGAATGTGAAGATCGGAAAATTAAGCAACGGAATGACTTATTACATCCGTGCCAACAAGAAACCCGAAAAACGTGTCGAATTCCGTCTGGCTGTCAACGCCGGTTCATGTCAGGAGAACGAGGACCAGAGAGGTCTCGCCCACTTCACCGAGCACATGGCTTTCAATGGTATCAAGGGTTACCCCCACAACACCATGATCAGCGAGCTCCAGAAGATTGGTGTGACTTTTGGTATGGGTATCAACGCATACACTTCATTTGAAGAGACCGTGTATGAAATCACCATGCCGACAGACAAGCCCGAATACATCCAAATGGGATTAAACATCCTGAACGGATGGGCCAACGGTCTGTTGTATGATGGCGACGAGATCGAATCAGAAAGAGGTATCATCGCGGAAGAGTACCGCATGGGCTTGGGCGCCAGCGACAGAATGCAGAAGAAATGGTTCCCCGTCCTGTTCCAAGGTTCACGCTATGCAGAACGTGTTCCCATCGGTCTGATCGAGATTATCAACGGCTTCAAACACCAAACCATCAAAGACTTCTACAAAGATTGGTATCGTCCTGATTTGCAAGCCGTCATCGTTGTTGGTGACATTGATGTGGATGCTATGGAGAAACAGATCATCAAACAGTTCAGCAAGATTAAACCCGTGAAGAATCCACGTGAGAAACTGCCGAACAACATCCAGCCCAACAAGGCCCCTCTTGCTGTGGTGACCACTGACAAGGAAGCTATGGGCAACCAGGTACTGATTGTCCGCAAATTCCCCCACTTCGTAATGAAGACCGTAGGCGACTACCGCACCAACCTGATGTATGAACTCTACAACACCATGTATGACTCACGTTTAAGCGAAATGACCCAGAAAGCCAGCTGTCCGTTCCTGAGCGCCAGCTGCGGCTACAGTGGTTTGATTGGCAACACCGACATGTACGGCTGCCAGATTGCCTGTAAGGAAAACAAGATTATTGAAAGCATCGAAGCTATGATGCGCGAGGACCAGAGAGTACTCCAGCATGGCTTCCTGCAGACCGAATTGAATCGTGCCAAAGAGGAATTGCTGAACGAATATGAAGTTGCCGCAAACGAGGTGAAGAAAACCGAATCATCCCGTTTCGCCAGCGAATATGTGGCTCATTACCTGCATCATGACCCGATTCCCGGTGCCAAGAGAGAATACAACTATGCCAAGAAATACTTGGAAGACATCACTTTGGATGAAATCAACGCTTTAGCCAAAAAATGGATTACTGACGAAAACCTGGTGGCTATCGTGATGGCTCCTGAAAAAGAAGGCGTGACAGTTCCTACCGAAAAAGATGTTTTGGCAGCAGTCACCAACCCTGGCAACAAACACGTTGAGCCTTATATAGACACTTACAAAGACAAGGAAGTTGTGGAAAAAGACCAGCTCAAAGCCGGCAGCATCATCAATACCAAAGAAATCACTGAAATTGACGCAGAGGAACTGACTTTGAACAACGGCATTACCGTGGTGTTGAAGAAAACCGATTTCAAGAACGACCAGATTCTCTTCTCCGCCCGCAGCAAAGGTGGCATGAGCCTCTATTACGAATGTGATATCCCCGCCTTGAATTTCGCATGCCAATTTGTTGACCGTGCCGGTATCTCCGATTTGGACTATTCTTCCCTGGAGAAGAAAATGAAAGGCAAAAAAGTAGGTGTAAGTCCTTATATCAGTCTGTTCAGCGAAGGTCTCAGCGGTTCTTCCACTCCCAAAGACATGGAATTCTTCTTCCAATACATCCATGCTTTCTTCGCAAGTCCGAGACAAGATCCTTCCGTTGCTGAATTAGTGACCAGCGAATACATGGAACAGATCAAGATGATCAGTGCCAACCCCATGTACAAATTCATGTTGGGATTCATGGATATCACCACTCAGAACGACCCCTATCAGAAACAGTTAATGACTGAAGAAGACGTGAAAGCCGCTGATTATACCAGAGCTTTCCAGCTGTACCAGCAGCGTTTCGCCAACCCTGCCGACTTTGTGTTCACTTTCGTAGGTAACTTCGACGAAAATCTGATTAAAGAATACATTGAACTGTATCTCGGTTCATTGAAGACCAGCAGCGAAAAAGAAACCCCAAAATATGACGTAGTGAAAGGTTTCCCCGACAAACAAGTCATTGAAAACATTTATGCCGGTGAGGAAGAACAGAGTTGGGTAGGTATCGCTTTCGATCACGACATGGACTGGACTCCAAAGAACACCATGATTGTCAGCGAAATCAACGAAGCTCTGCAGATCGAACTCATTGCCACCATCCGTGAAAAAATGAGCGGTGTTTATTCACCCATGCTTCAGATGTCTCCCGAAAAAGAACCCAAGCCGTCATACAGTATGTTGATTATGTTCAGCTGCTCACCCGACAACACTGACAAACTTTCAGAGGCATGTTTCAATATTCTGAGAGATTTCACTCAAAACGGTCCTTCTGCGGAAACCATGGAAAAAGTGAAGAAACAGATGATCAACAATCATGAAACTTCATTGAAACAGAACAACATGTGGTTGAGTTACATCGCCGGCAAGTATTATTCAGGTGAAGACATCAACAGCATCAATAACTATGTGGAAAGAGTAAACGCTGTCACTACTGAAGATATCGTTAAATTCATGAAAGAGAATTTCGATATTGACAAATACGTGAAGGTTTACCTGTATCCTGAAAAGATGAAGAAATAACAAGAAAACGCCGTTGTAGAGACACACGGCCGTGTGTCTCTACAGGATGTTTACAAAGACAGCATTTTGAAATAACGTTTGATTTCAATCTGCATTCTCTCGAAACTCCCGAAGCGCACCGCTTTGGGAGTTTCGCCTTTTTTAAACATCACCATGCCAGCAGGAAGACCTTGAATATAAGGTTGCATATCCACGCGTAAAACTTCATTTAAAGTGAAATCGTGAATGGCCACATCGGCAAATCCAGTCTTCACTTCCTCGTAAAACACACTTCTGTCCTCACAAAAAGCCTGCAACATTTCCACGGTCTCATCCCATTCCTCGGGTTTGACATTATCATTGTAGAAAAACACCACCGCACTATATTCCGGCACAGAATCATTGACTTCAGTACACTCAAAACGACACAGGTCGTTGATGGAATAACGGTCCACAAAGTATGATTTCCGCTGGTATTCGCTCAAATCGCTTTGGGTGGCGTTGGTATCCAGATTCTTGATCCACTCATAATTTTTATGCACTACAAAAGAGCCATCGGACTCACGATAAGTCTCCCAGATTTCAGTTTCCAGCACATCATTGTCCTGCAGCGCGAGATTCAATGCCACAGGCACCTGGTCTAAAATACGCTGAGTGCCGAATCCTGAAGTGATAACCAGGTAAGCCCATTCACGGTCGAAAGAACGCAGCAGCCATAACTCGCGGCCTTCCGGCAAACGCTCCACACAAGAAATGCCCCACTCCACCGGAACTTTGCTGGCAATAGTTATGTGTTTTCCCTCATATTCATTGATTTTTTCCAGAAAATCCTCCAAGAAATCCTCAGAAATGGGAATCAAATCCGACTTGTCACGAATATCTGCCAAAATAGTGTCAGCAATAATCGACGTGGTATAGGTCATCGGATCATTATTGCTATAATCTGTCTCTTCCTGGTTTTTCGGGCGACAAGCGGTAAAAACGATGGCCACACAGAGGCATAAAAGTATGATGATATTGGTTTTTGTCATGGTTCTATGTTTTTGGGTTACTAAGTTACACGGTTAGAAGGTTAGAAAGATTAGACGATGATAGATTATAGGATTTACAAATGTAATAATTATCAATTATTCATTATTAATTGTATGGCATCTTCTACCTTGAATTCACCGATGCGGGTGCGGCGAAGAGCTGTCAGATACGCCCCAGAGTCTAACTCAAAGCCAAAATCGCGGGCAATGGAGCGGATATATGTGCCTTTAGAGCATACAATACGGAAATCCAACTCAGGCAACTCAAAGCGGATGATTTCAAAAGTGGGGATAGAAATCTGCCGGGGCTGGATTGGAGCTTCCTCTCCCTCACGGGCCATTTCGTACGCCCGTCGGCCACCCATACGGATAGCCGAGAACTGAGGCGGCACCTGCTCTATATCACCAAGAAATCTCTGACGCACCTCATCCACCATTTCCTCCGTAATATGCTCGTAAGGAAATTCTGCGTCAATGGGTTTTTCCAGATCAAAACTTGGTGTGGTGGCACCCAAACGCAAAGTGCCGGTATATTCCTTCTCTTGTGCCTGATAGTTGTCAATCTGTTTGGTAAAACGTCCCACACAGATAATCAGCAGACCACTTGCCAAAGGGTCAAGTGTGCCCGCATGTCCCACTTTTACTTTCTGCTGGTATTTTCTCTTGATATATTGACGGACCTTCCCCACCACATCGAACGAAGTACAGCGGTAGGGCTTGTCCACAAGAAGCACATCACCTTCCGGATTTATTTCTATATCAGGAAGTTCAAACTGTGCCTCATGTATAACTTTATGGTTTAGCATAAGCTATAGATTAAAACGGCAGTACCTATCACCGCGCAATAAACGGCGAACCATATCAGCTTGCCTTTTTTTACGATATTGATCATGAACTTGCAGGCGAAGCAGCCGGAGATGAACGCGGCCAAAAAGCCAATGACAACCGCGCCGACCCCAAGTCCATTCTGAATCAGTGACGGGTCTTTAGCAAACTTAATCACATCGAGGAAAGCTTCTCCCAGAATCGGGATGATGACCATCAGGAAGGAAAACTGCGCCAATTTTTCTTTTTTGTCACCCAACATCAAGCCCGTGGCGATGGTGGAACCTGAACGGGACAAACCTGGCAGTACAGCCACAGCCTGGGCGATACCGATAACGAAAGCATGGCCGTATGAGATATCCTCACGCTGACGAGGTTTGGCATAATAGGAAAAGGCCAATAGCAGGGCGGTGATCAGCAAACAGATACCTACTATTGTCAAACCACTACCAAAAATATCTTCCACATAATCTTTGAAAAACATGCCCACTATGAAAACCGGAATCATGGAGACCAGAATCTTGGCCACATAAGTCTTTTCTTCATTCCACTGAAGAGTTGTGAAGGTACCCTTGAACAGTCCGGCAATTTCTTTCCACAGAATCACGATGGTGCTCAACACAGTAGCCACATGCACAAAGACATCGAATTCCAGTTTGGCGGCATCAGAAATTTGCAGTCCCATAATGTCCTGCATAATCGTCAGATGACCGCTACTACTCACAGGCAGGTACTCTGTAAGTCCCTGCAGAATACCTAGTAATAATGATTCCCACCAACTCATTATTCAGCTTTTTCCTCGTTTTGTTCTTTAACTCTCGGACGCCACATGATGGCAAAAATCTCCGTTACCAGACCTAAAAGGATCAGGATGGGTGCCACCACAGTACGACGTGTGTTGAACACTTCCGGGTTGAACTCATCGGGATTGGCTGGAGCACCACCGGCAAGGCAAAAAAGACCTATAATCAGCAGCACCACGCCGATAATCATCAGGATGTAATTGGTCTTTCTGAAAAGAGGTGGTTTCTGACTGTTGTTCACCTGTTGTTTCCCGGAAGGATTGGGAGTTAGTTTTGTTTTTTGATTGGTATTTGCTATTTGTGCCATATTTTGATTGTTTAATTGTTTTTTATCGTTTATACGTGGAGTCACTCATTTCATTCGTTCGGGAAGTTGCTCACTTCGTTCGCTCGGGGAGACGAATGGTTCATCTTAACGTATTACCGAATGCACGAAGTGCATGTCTCCTCGTCTTGACGTTTTATAGGTACAGTCTTTCGTCTTTGATTCTGATATAGCGGTTAACAGAGATGATCGACACGATAATTGTGAAGAGGATGCTGAAAACAAAGACACCCAGAAGAATCAGCGAGATAGGCAAGATGTTGGAGAAGTCAACAAACTGCGGGAATAGCAAGTTTCCTTGATAGAGCATAAGGCCGAGCAGGACAACTGCGATAGCGCCGCCCCAAACGCCTTGGTTCAGGCCCTTCAGGACAAACGGTCCTCGCACGAAACTGCGGGTAGCGCCCACCAAGAGCATACTCTTGATATTGAAACGTTTCGCATAAATGTGCAAACGGATTGAGTTGGCAATCAACAACATGGAAATCAGCATAAAGATCGCACTGATAATCAGCACCACCAATTGTAGAGTTCTAAAATTATCGCTGATAGACTTTACCAAAAAGTCCGGATACTGCACATCTTGCACAATCTGTTCTTTTTTGATACGCTTAGCTACCAACTGCAGTGAGTCGGAGTTGGCATATTTCGGGTCCACACTGATGATAATGGAAGCATTGATAGGATTGGAGATAATGTCGGTATAATTGTTGCCGATAGTCTTGATAGCCTCTTGGGTATTTTCCTGACGCGAGGACACACGAGAAGAGGCGATAAAAGGCTCCATCTTGATCCGTTGCTCCATAGAGACGATGTCCGCCTCTTTCACATCTGCGAAGAACAATATTTCCATTTCGATTTTTTTGGAAAGATTGCGGATATACTGGGTGGAGAAATAAGCGAAAAAGGCCAGTGTACCGATAAAAAACATGGTCAATGCGATACTTACTACCGAGCCAAAAGCCGAGAAACGCAGTCTCGCTTTGGTAATTTTGTCAATACTATCAGGGTATTTGCTCATAATACAACATTATAAATGTAATTTGCAAATATATAAAGATACCACGAGCTCTTTCCTGCTCTTCAGGAAAAATTATACACAATAGAATGTGCAAATTAGTTTAAATGTGCTAATGAGACAATGTGCTAATGTGCTAATTGTGTTTTCATCCAGATGCGGCACACCTCGCGCTGGTCGTCAGCGGCATATACCGAATGGACAGAGCCTGTCTCATCCAACTGCTGATGTCCCATAAAATATTGGTTTTCAGGAAATAACTGCGAAATAAAATGCACAGAAACTTCTTTGACATCGTGATACAGAAAGAAATCATGCCCCATGTCGTCCATCACCCATTGCAGGTATTTGGTATTGTTAACATGCTCGTTGAGGTCAATGTCAGAATGTTGCACTTTGTGGAACACCGGATTTTCAGGCAACGGGGCACCTGCTAAGCGGGGAAAAGCCTTTACCGTCATGGCATCATCCTTGAGGGGGAAACGGTCGGGCCTATCAAAGTCATCCAGTTTCACAGGCTTCGACTCCTTATCAATAATAGCCCAGATAGATGTACCCCTGATGATGATTTCTCCTTTTTCATCAAACACCAGAAAATCACGGGGCTGGGAAATGAAACTATGCGGCTTCTCCCAGGTATGGATGGTCAGTTTTTCATGCCAAGTCGGCATTCTCTCTATCTGCACATGCATACGCGTGAGCACCCAAA
>JAEEGG010008893.1_pt1 | contig 22647 bp, 18 predicted proteins | sample 9134161 | NCBI WGS metagenome assembly JAEEGG01 (sample SAMN16246543, study PRJNA631951) | gut metagenome | biome: gut microbiome; feature: rumen; material: CR-attached | host: Bos | place: Iran: Karaj | collected 2018-10
CTCTTGCCGAAGAAGCTGCTGCACTTGGGGAATAGATAGAAAGCGCCCTCGGTGACGTTCACTTCTATACCGGGAATGTCCTTGGCGAGGTTCACAATCAGATCGCGGCGGCGCTCAAAGGCCTGGCGCATCTCCTCAACACACTCCTGACTGGAGATGTAGGCGAACTCTGCTGCCTTCTGACTCACGGAGCACGGACCGCTGGTGTACTGACCCTGCAACTTGTTGCAGCCTTTCACGATCCACTCGGGGGCAGAGATGTAACCGATACGCCAGCCGGTCATGGCATAGGCTTTCGACACTCCGTTGACGATGATGGCACGTTCCTTCATGCCTGGGAACTGTGCGATCGACTCGTGCTTGCCGATATAGTTGATGTGCTCATAGATCTCGTCGGCCAGTACAAACAGGTCGTCGTGCTTCAGGATTACTTCGGCCAGTGCCTGCAGTTCCTCCTTATTATATACGCTACCCGTAGGATTGCTGGGCGAGCAGAGGATGATCATGCGGGTCTTTGGGGTGATGGCGGCTTCCAGCTGCGCAGGTGTCATCTTGAAGTTCTGGTCGAAACCTGCCTCTACGATGACGGGTTCTCCACCAGCCAGCTTCACCATCTGGGGATAGCTTACCCAGTAGGGGGCGGGAATGATCACTTCTTCACCGTCGTTCACCAGCGCCATCACGGCATTGCAGACGCTCTGCTTGGCTCCGTTAGACACCAGGATCTCTGAAGGTGCATAGTGCAGATGGTTCTCGCGCTCCAGTTTCCGTGCGATGGCCTGACGCAGATCGGGGTAGCCAGGAACTGGTGAGTAGCGAGAGTAATTCTCGTCGATAGCCATCTTGGCGGCCTGCTTGATGTGGTCGGGAGTATTGAAGTCAGGTTCACCAACACTCATGTTAATGACATCGATGCCCTGAGCTTTCATTTCGGAACTCTTCTGTGACATAGCTAGCGTGGCTGAAGGGGCCAGGCGCTGCAAACGATTTGATAATTGTGCCATATTTGTTGCAAATTTGTGTGCAAAAGTAATCAAAATAAATTTGAAATCACAAGGATTGTGTCACTTTTTCGTGTTTTTAGCAGAATTTGTGACGCTTTGGCTGTTATTTCAGGTGCAGCAGATGTCCCATGCGGGTTTTCTTTGTCTCCAGATAACGCAGATTATACTGATTTGGTGTTACCTCAATGGGTACATTCTCGATGATTTCGAGGCCGTAAGCTTCCAGTCCCACACGTTTCACTGGATTATTGGTCAGCAGGCGCATCTTGTGTACGCCCAGATGGCGTAGCATCTGTGCACCGCAACCATAGTCGCGCTCATCGGGCTTGAATCCCAGATGCACGTTGGCATCTACTGTATCGTAGCCTTCCTCCTGCAACTTATAGGCGGCAATCTTGTTCATCAGTCCGATGCCTCTGCCTTCCTGTTGCATGTAGATCACCACACCCTTGCCCTCTTTCTCGATGGCCTGCATGGCCTTGTGGAGCTGTTCGCCACAGTCGCAGCGCTTCGAGCCGAGGATGTCACCTGTCATACATGAGGAGTGCACACGTACCAGGATAGGCTCATCTTCCTTCCACTCGCCCTTGATGAGTGCCAGATGCTCCAGTCCGGTACTCTTCTGACGGAAGGGTATCAGACGGAAGTGTCCGTAGTCGGTAGGCATATCCACCTCTTCGCCCACCTCGATGAGCGACTCTTTCTTCAGGCGGTAGGCAATCATATCCTTGATGCTGATAATCTTCATGTCCCACTCCTTGGCGAGTTCCATCAATTGGGGCAGACGCGCCATTGTGCCGTCTTCGTTCATGATCTCCATCAGGGCACCGGCAGGGTAGAGGCCTGCCATGCGGCAGAGGTCGATGGCGGCTTCGGTATGTCCGCTGCGGCGCAACACGCCGTTTTCCTGTGCATAGAGGGGGTTTACATGACCTGGACGCCCAAAGGTCTCCGGGCGTGAGGCGGGGTCGGAAAGTGCCTTGATAGTCTCAGCTCGGTCGTGGGCAGAGACACCAGTGGTGCAGCCTTCCAGCTTGTCAACGGTTACAGTGAAGGGGGTGCCCAACACTGAGGTGTTGTCCTGCACCTGATGGGGCAGGTCGAGTTCCTTACAGCGTTCGATGGTGATGGGAGCGCAGAGCACACCACGGGCATTCCTCAGCATGAAGTTCACCTTCTCGGCAGTGATCTTCTCTGCGGCGATGATGAGGTCACCTTCATTCTCGCGGTCCTCGTCATCGACGACGATCACAAACTTTCCTTTGCCGAAGTCTTCTACAGCTTCCTCTATTGTGTTCAGTTTAAATGAATCCATATTGTTACACCTTATTATATATAATAGTATGTTATACCAACTTTGGTTGTTCTTGCGACAATGCCTGTGTACGAGGGATGATGCGGTCGCTGGTCTGGCGGATGGTACGCAGGTCTCTGTACAGACGGAAACGGAAACGTATCATCCTGAAGTAGAAGAACGCACCCAGAGGCAGGCACAGGCCTGTTACGATGTTCAGCCACTTCTTGCGGAACGGACGGGTATGGGCGTTCGTGGCTATTATCGGGTAGTTGTTGAGCAGAGCCAGTATCTGTCTGTCGCGCGTATAGCCCAGATCCTCAATAGCCACCTCGAGTGTATGGTTGATACGCTCGATCTCCTGATCGTCACCTGCATGGAAGAATACATTGATAGGATTCGGCCAGCGCAACAGCTTATGGTTCTCGCTATAGGCCTCGATCTCCTTTGAGATGTTCTGCAGCATCATTGTATCCATCTTGTATTTCGGGTCTTCAATGATCACCTCCTTGCGGGTGATGTGGCGCTTCTGGCGCAGTCCCAGTACACGCATGGCGAGGTTCTTGTAGAGGTCGATGTTGAAGACGGTGGAGTCTTTGTTGGCCTTATAGGTGAAGAAGGCTGCTATCGGTGTGAGTACCATCGTGGAGATAGTCTGTCCGAACCATACGTTCCATTGCCCGTCGCGCGCCATACGCATTCCGGAGTTGTCGAAGATGTAATACACGATGAACACCAGTACAGACACGACTACTGGCACACCCAGTCCTCCTTTTCGGATGATGGCACCCAAGGGGGCTCCGATAAAGAAGAATATCAGGCAGGAGAGCGACAGCGTGAACTTCTTGATGGCTTCAATCTGATGCTGGCGGTAGTTGCGGTGAAGGAACTTGACATACTCCATCTTCATCTCCATGTCGGTTAGCACCTGCTGGACACCACTCATGGCACCTTTCACAGCAGCCTGCTTGGCCATATCAGGCTGATTGTTATAGACGGAGTCGAATAATCGTGTGTCAGCTTCCAGCGCCTTTACCATTTTCAGCGAGTCCTTCTCCCTATAGTTTGGCTGGCGGAAGAAATAGTTCTTGGCATCCTTATAGTAAACCCGCCCCACACTGTCGTTGAACTCCTTCAACGAATCGAGATCGTGTATGATCTTGCTGAGACTCTTGGCTCGTGCATCGCCAGCCACGTCATTCATATCAGCGAGGTTGAAGCCGCTGTCGAAATCTAGTACGATACGCTTGGAGGAGAATGTCTCTCTGCGGTAGGGGATATTGGCACTGTTAGCCAGGTCCTGGGAACGCATATTCTCAAACCACTCTCCGCTATAGAGCTTCAGTATCAGATGTTTCTTCTCTGCTGTCGTTTGCATCATGCCTGAGTCGGCAAGGATGATTGCCTGATCCTCGTAGCTGCCTGTCTGGCGGTAGATCATGATGCCATAGAGCATACCTGTGTTCAGATCCTTTTTCTGCACATAGATATTCGATCCCGGGATGCCGTCGTAGAAGATACCCTCGGGGATTTCGAGCTCCGGACTCTTCTGCTTCATCGAGATCAGCAGCTGATAGAAGGATAGGTTGGATTTGGGATAGACCACATCCTGAAAGAAATAAGAGATGCCTGAGATGATGATGACAATGACAATCAGAGGTCTGAAAGCCTGCATCAGCGAGATGCCTGCAGCCTTGATGGCTGTCAGCTCAGAGCTCTCACCAAGGTTGCCGAATACGATCAGCGAACTCAGCAGGATAGCCAGTGGCAGAGCCTGGGGCAGCAGCATCAGTCCCATATACCAGAAGAACTGTGCCATCACGTCGAGCGTCAGTCCTTTACCAATCAGTTCGTCAACATAGCGCCACAGGAATTGCATCATCAGCACAAACTGGCAGATGAAGAATGTTCCCATAAACAGCATACCGAACTGCTTGGTGATGAATATGTCTAATTTCTTAATGCCGGGCATATCAGCGTGCAAAGGTACAAAAAAGAAGTGAAAAGTGATCAGTGAAAGGTGAAAAGTTGCTCTGGCTTGTGTTTTTTTCACTATTCACTCATCACGCCTTAAAGTCCGCTGGCTCGATGCAGTCTGTCAAGATTGCTCTCCCATAGAATCTTCAAGCCATCTACATCGTCATCTTCCGCAAAATCGGTAATGAAGAGGTTGAGGTGATGCGTCAGGTCGCTTTTTCCGATGCGCATCTCCCAATAGGTGTCTTCATCCTCCTCCTCGTCATAATCCCATTTCAGTCTGATATGGTCGTATTTTACATATTCTATAAGGTGGGCTTTCCGAACGTCCTGTTGTGTCCAGGGTTCTCCCCAGGTAAAGGTGAAGATGCCGTTTTCTTCGGTGACATGATCCGCCATCCAGCGTTCAAACCCGTGGGCGCTGCTGATTTGTTCCCATATGATGTTCGGTGACTTAGTAGTCAGTGGATATTCAATGTCAACTCGTTGTTTTCCCATACTCATTTAGTCAATTGTTATTGGTAAAAAGAGAAATCTACGCCACAAAAGTACAAAAAAACTGCGAAATAAAAAATATTTTCCCCAAAAATTTTGGTAGTTTCCAAAAAATTAGTACCTTTGCACCCGCTTAACAGCAGATGGCGGGATAGCTCAGCTGGTTAGAGCGCATGATTCATAATCATGAGGTCGCCGGTTCAATCCCGGCTCCCGCTACAAAAAGAAGACAGCCGATATGGTTGTCTTCTTTCTTATTATGGTATGATCACCTTTTGAGTTTCATCCCCGTTTTTCTTGATGTAGAGGCCTTTGCTGGGAGTAGTGTGCTGATGCCCTGTGAGATCGAACCACTGGGTGGGCTCATTTCTTTGGGCTGTTGGCATCTGATGAATACCTGTGGTGCCATCACCGAAAGCGTCTAAGGCTGCAGTGGGTTTGCCTTCGGAAGTAAAAGCGCCCATATCGTAGGCCTTCCAACCAAGGGTGTTGTAATATTCGGGTTTCCAGACGCCATCAACCTGGGGCTCCCAATAGAAGATGCCGGCGCATTGGGAGAGATTCTTGGTCTTGTTGAACAGGTCGGTCATCACTTCTGAGGCTTTTGAGGCATCCTGATTGCTGAATCCCGTCTCGACAATCATCACTGGTACGTTGAAGAGGTCGCCTAACTTCTTTACGCTGTTGGCTGCATTGGCATTGCTGGCTACATCACTCTTCGTGCTGTTCCAGTCTGTCCAGTCAGGGTAGTGGGAGAGACCTATCATGTCAAACTTACCACCAGCTTCCTTGAATTCCTTATAAAACCAGCCATCGTAGTCGGCTGCATTGTAGGCATTGGCGATATGGATGATGACGTAGGTGTCGGGTAATACTTCTTTCACAGCATCGTAACCGGCATTGCTCAGTGCCACATAATCACTATAGCGAGCACTGCCTTTTTTGTTATCCCAATCTATCTTTCCGCTGTCGAAGATCATGCCGTTGTTAGTCTCGTTGCCCACCTGTACCCATTTAGGCTCGATGCCTTTTTCCTTGAGCGCATTGAGTACGTCTTTTGTATGGTCAGCTATGGTAGTCTTTAGTTGGTCGATAGTGTAACTATTCCAATCCTTGGGCTTCTCCTGACGCTCAGGATCAGCAAAGAAGTCACTGTAATGGAAGTCAATCATCAGGTCGAGGCCCAGTTGATGGGCTCTCTCTGCTTTGTTGATCACATCAGCCTTGTCGCTCCAGGCACCATAGCCGTAGCCAAGTGGATTCACCCATACTCGCAGACGGATGGCATTCATGCCAATAGCTTTCATCAAGGCCATTATTTCAGTCTCCTGCCCATTGGCGTTATAGAATTTCTTTCCGCTTGCTTCCATTTCCGTACACCAGCTGACATCTGCTCCTCTCGCAAAGGTGTCTTGGGCATCAACTGCTATAAAAGGAAGAAGGAATAGCAAAGAGGTAAATATTCGTTTCATATTAGTTGTTTTTTTAGGTTTTATCCTTGTTTCAAGGTACAAAGATAAGTAAAAAAATACAAATATCGGAAGGAAAATCGAAAAAACTAGTTCTGTTTGTAGAATTTTCACTATTTTTGCAGGCAACTAAATAACCATTTCGCATGAGGAAACTATTTTTTATACTGTTAGGTGCACTTCTGGCCGGCACAGTGACAGCCCAGACGATGTCAGTGTCGGTTTTGGGTGATTCTTATTCTACCTACGAGGATTTTGTGACACCTGCCACTAATGAACTATGGTATTATGCCAAGAACAGTGAGGCAAAGACCGATGTGAAGGAGGTGAGGCAGACCTGGTGGCATCAGGTCATCAAGGAGAATGGTTGGCGTTTGTGCCTGAACAATTCCTACAGCGGTGCCACTATCAGCTATACAGGTTATGACGGTAATGACTATCGGGCCCGCTCTTTCAACACCCGTATGAACAACTTAGGCTCACCGGATATCATCTTTATATTTGGTGCCACTAATGACAGTTGGGCTGGATCACCTGTTGGAGAATACAAATATGAAGGTATTACCGAAGGTGATATGTATTATTTCCGTCCGGCACTGGCTCGTATGCTCAAATGGATGACAGATTATTATCTGAATACTAAGATATATTTTCTGCTGAATGATGATCTTCGCGATGAGATCGACGTGTCGGTGAAAACCATCTGCGCACACTATGGTGTGCCTGTGATAGAACTGACAGCCATCGATAAGATTTCTGGTCACCCTTCTGTGAAGGGAATGCGTCAGATAGCAGATCAAGTGAACCAATTCTTGAATTCTAAATAAGGTATGCAACGACTCTCTGTATTTTTGTTCTCTCTGTTTGCTTGTGTGCTGATGAGCGCTCAGGAGGTAATCGACCTGACTGGTTCATGGGATTTTGCTGTTGGTGACTCGGCAGTCTATAAGGATTTCGTGCAACTGCCTGGCTCTATGCTGACAAATGGCAAGGGTGAACAGACCGAAAGAATCTGGTATCAACGTGGTATTTATATACCATCGGGCTGGAAAGAACGTCGTGTAAAGCTCTTCCTGGAACGTCCGAGTGCCGAAACCACAGTCCTGGTTAATGGTAAGAAAGTGGGGAGTATCCAGGCTCGGTTTACTGCCCATCAGTATGACGTGACGAATTTCCTGATTCCTGGTCAACGGAACCTGATCGTAGTATCTACACCAGCAAATCAGGGCAGCTGGCAAGGTTTGGCAGGACGTATAGAACTGCGTGCTCAGCCACGTGAACTCTATATTGAACGTGTACAGTTATATCCACGCCCCTTCCAAGGTATTGTGCAGATAAATATTCAGTTGGGTGGTCGTATCAACTACCTGAACAGTGAGGTGGTGGAAGTGCTGATGCAGCGGGCTGATGTGGATTCTGCTACAATCGTCAACCGTTACTTCTCACTGAATAGTAGGAATCTCAACCTTGTGATGCCATTTGAAAAAGAGGTGGCTTTGTGGGATGAGCTTTATCCCCACCTTTATCGGATTGGAATTTCTGTGGGCGAAGATTATTACGAGACAACATTTGGTATGTTCGAGTCGCTGATAGAGAATCATCAGCCTGTCTTAAATGGTCACAACATTTACCTGCGAGGTGTTGTGGATCAAGGACTGTTTCCCCAGACTGGCTATCCCTCAACTGATGTGGAGCCGTGGCTCGATACTTTCCGAGCCTGTAAGGAGCGCGGACTTAACTTGATGCGTTTCAAGGGCTATTGCCCGCCTGAGGCTGCCTTTAGTGCTGCTGACAGACTGGGCTTTTACCTGCAGCCAGATATTACTGGCGCACAGAAGGAAGAGATCAACCGCGTGATAGAGTCTTATATCCATCACCCATCGTTCCTCCTGATGGGAGCCGAATATTTTCCTGACTCCATCCGACCTGCCATCCATCCAATCCCGGCATCAGGGATGGATAGCGACAGTCTGCGCCTGAACTACTATAAGCAAGAGGTTGAGGCCAGTCTATTATCTGACGACAATGCAGGATTCGAACTGCAGGACTTTGATGAGGTCGGTCGGCTTTCTGCCAAACAGTTTCATCTGTTCTGCTCGTCTGTCGTGCCGTTGGTACGTTTCCCTAAAGCTGATTTCACTGCTGCCGACACCCTTCGCGTGCCTGTTGAGGTCTATAATGCGATTGGTGATATCAGTCCCATTCGTGCAGCTTATTTCATTACCAACGAACAGCGACAGGTGCTGGCTGGTGGCGAGATATCAAAGAAGGGCATCCCCTTGGGAAAACATGTGGAATTGGGCACCATCACCATACCCTTCAATTCGATTCCAGGTCCTCAGAAACTCACCCTCACTGTCACTTTAGGCAACAAGATTGCCAACCGCTGGGAGTTTACATCCCCCAAAAACGATCCTCAACAGCCTGAGCTTGTAAGTGAGGCGAATTAGAAGTGGTACACTTTGAAGATATAAAAATCCGCAAGCGACTGATATTCAGTTTCTTGCGGATTATTCTTGGTGATCCGTTTGGGGCTCGAACCCAAGACCCCAACATTAAAAGTGTTGTGCTCTACCGACTGAGCTAACGGATCGACCTTATTGTTGCTATCTTTCGAAAGCGGGTGCAAAGGTACAATGATTTTTTGAATCTGCCAAATTTATTCGGGGGATTTTTTATTTATTTCCTCTTTTTCTTCCTCTTTCGTCACATATCGCTTGTAGTATGCGATGAGCAAGGTGGTCAGTGGTAAGGCAATAATCAGTCCGATGAATCCCAATAAGGCGCCCCAGACAGAGAGACTCAGCAATAGGATGGCGGGGTTGAGGCCCATGGCACTACCCATGACTTTAGGTGTGACAATCATGTCGCAGATGAGCTGTACAACAATGAACACAATCAGGGCTCCAGCTAAGATAATCCAGAAACTCTGTCCTGTGTCGGCAGACTTCAGAAGGGCTAAGAGCACGGTGGGAATAAGTGCGAAGGTATGCAGATAGGGCACCAGATCCATGAGACCAATCATGATTCCAAGCCCGATAGCCATTGGGAAATCGATGATGGTAAATCCAATACAGAAGAGAATACCCATGATGAGTGCTACGAGACCCTGGCCACGGATGTAGTTGTTGAGTGCCTGCTTGGCATCACCCATCAGCTCCTGCCAGAACGGACGGTTCTTCTCAGGGAAGATGCGGATCCAGTTATCTGAGAGATACTCGTAATCGAGCAGGATGAAGAACATATATAATAAGGTGATGAAAGAGGCAACAATACTCATGATGACACTGTAGGTATGTCCGAGGAATGAGAAGACGCCTGACATGATTTCCTTAAGACCATCGGCGAAATCCTTGCTCTTGAAGAACTTCTCTATATCCTGCTTATTCTTAGTAACCCAGTCTGCCACAGCGTCAGGAATAGAGTTGATATGGGCTGTCTTCTGGATGTAGTCGGTGGCTAGAGACCCCAGTTTCTCAAACTGCTCAATCATTGGTGGGATGATCAGGAAGGTGACACCTGCAAGAAACACGATGACCACAATGAGTGTCAAAATGATGCTTAGACCACGGGGGGTGTGCAGACGACGATCCACAAACGATACCATTGGATAGAGCAAATAAGCGAAGAACCAAGCGATGAAGAATGGTAATAGGATATTGCTGAGATAGTCAATCAGCAAAAATACTACGATGGCTATGAGCCAAAGACCTGCCTGTTTGAGAAGGCGGTCATAATTTATCGACTTTTCTGTCATGTTGTCTGTCATTTGCCGACAAAATTACCAAATCCTTTTAAAAATTGCAAAGATTTTACTACTTTTTTTGTCTATTCTGATAATTTGAACTAATTTTGTCGCGTTTATGGGCATATTATACATTGTTCCAACACCTGTAGGCAATATGGAGGATATGACCTTCAGAGCAGTCCGAATCCTCAAGGAGGTGGACCTCGTGCTTGCGGAAGATACCCGTACTTCGGGCATCTTGTTGAAGCATTATGATATCAAGAATAGCCTCATGTCTCATCATAAGTTCAATGAACACGGCACTTCGGCAGGTGTCGTCAGTCGTTTGTTGGCTGGTGAGAATGTGGCGCTGATTAGTGATGCAGGTACACCAGGTATCAGTGATCCAGGTTTCTTTCTTGTGCGTGAAGCTGTCAGGGCTGGTGTTGAGGTGCAGTGTCTGCCAGGAGCTACGGCTTTTGTACCGGCACTGGTGTCGAGTGGTCTGCCTTGTGATCGTTTTGCTTTCGAAGGTTTCCTGCCGCAGAAGAAAGGACGTCAGACTAAGCTAGAGTCGTTGAAAGAGGAAGAACGTACAATGATCTTCTATGAGTCACCTTACCGCTTGGTGAAAACACTTCAACAGTTTTCTGAGAATTATGGTGGTGAACGCCAGGTGAGTGTATGCCGTGAGATTTCCAAGATCCACGAGGAGAGCGTCCGTGGAACACTCGATGAGGTAATAGCCCATTTCAAGGAGAAGGAACCAAAGGGGGAGATTGTCATTATCCTTGCTGGATGTGGCGAGAGGTCAAAGACATTAAAAAGTGAATCAGATAAAAAATAAATAAGGTATGAAGAAGCTAGTTTATGCTATTGTCTGCACACTTGTGGTTGCCAGCTGTAACCAGGATGCAGTAAAAAAAGCTGAGCAGAATGCCCAGCAGCAGCGTGACTCTTTGGAACAGATTATCTCTCAAAAGGATAATGAGATCAATGACATGATGACCACCCTCAGCGATATTGAGGAAGGGTTCCGCGAGATTACTGAGGCTCAGAGTCGTGTGACACTTGCCAAACAAGGTGAGGGCACCAACACCATGCAGCGTATCAAGGAGAACTTCCAGTTTATCCAATCGATGATGAAGCAGAACAAGGAGTTGATTAATAAACTGAAGCAACAGGTTCGTGAGAGTTCTGTGAAAGGCTCACAACTGAAGAAGATTCTCGATAATCTGACTCAGCAGATGGAGACTAAGGATCAGCAGCTTCAGGCACTCCGTGAAGAGCTTGACAGAAAAGATATCCATATTGCAGAGCTTGATGAGAAGGTGGCATCCCTGAATACAGATGTCTCCACTCTGCAGGAGGATAACACAAAGAAGGAACAGACCATCACCACACAGGATAAGGCTCTCCATACGGCTTGGTTTGTATTTGGTACTAAGGATGAACTCAAAGAACAGCGTATTCTCACAAAGGATGGCTTGTTCAGTAAGACAAAACTGCTTGAGAAAGACTTCAACAAGGATTACTTCACCAAGATTGATATCCGTATTGACAAGGAGATCAAGCTCTATAGTAAATCTGCTGAGATTCTGACCTCACATCCTGCTGGCTCTTATACGCTACAGCGTGATGCCAACAAACAGTTTGTTCTCCGGATCAGCAACCCTGAAGCCTTCTGGGGCACGAGCAAGTATCTGGTCGTATTGGTGAAATAGTAATAGAAAAGGTCTTCAAACGAAGACCTTTTCTATTAGTTCTCTTTCCAGAAGCTGCGGGTAAACAGCACAAGCACTGTCATAATCTCAAGACGTCCCATTAGCATCAGCAGACAGAGGATCCATTTGATATGGTCCGCCATACCAGACCAAGTGATATTCGCTCCGATGTCATTGGCAAGTGACGGTCCTACGTTACTTACACAACTTAGTCCGATGATAATGGAATTAATGGTGTCAATGCCAGATACAATCATGATGGTAGTTGTGATTAGCAACATCAAGACCACAAGCACAAAGAAGGCAGAAAGGGCAATCAGTCTTGATTGTGGCACGTTCTGACCATTGATCCTGACTGGTAACACTGCATTCGGGTGAAGGCTCTGGCGGAAATTGTTAAAGACCACTTTCAACAGCATGACGCCACGGATGCACTTGAAACCACCGCTGGTGCTGCCTGCACAGGCACCTATCAGCATCACACAGCAGATGATGATCCAAGTGAGGTGAGGCCATGTTGCCACATTGTCGCTATATACACCTGTTGTCGTCATGAAAGATACGACCTGGTAGAGGGACTCGCGGAACGCCTGTTCGTAACCATAACCCAGATCTACTATAAGCATCGACATAATAACCAGTGTGGCGATGGCTACCAAAGAAACATATAGCTTGAATTCAGAATCTTTGATCAGGCTTGTCAAACGAGACTTGAAGATGCTTATATATAATAAGGTGAAGTTGATACCTGCCAGAAACTGGAAGATGATGGAGATGTAGTCGATCTCAGGTGAGTTGAAAACATTGGTACCATCATTATGGATGGAGAATCCGCCAGTGGCTGTAGTCGTCATCGAATAGTTGAGGGCTTCATACCAGTTCATGCCTGCCATCCAAAATGAGATACCACAGCCAATGGTCAGGAGCAGATAGATGGACCAGATCCATTTGGCAGTCGTGGATAGTCTGGGGTGCATCTTGGCTTTCACGGGACCCGTTGTCTCTGCCGCAAACACCTTTACGCTACCTGCTACCAGCGAGGGGAGAATGGCGATGGTGAAGAATACAATACCCAAACCACCTACCCACTGAGTCAGAGAACGCCAGAATAGGATGCCGTGAGGCAGACATTCCACATCATCAAGAATAGAGGCACCTGTGGTTGTAAACCCGGAAATGGTCTCAAAGTAGGCATCCGTCAGATTCGTGATGCTACCATGAATCAGGAAGGGGAACATGCCAAAAAAGGAGAATATCAACCACACAGCCGTTACCAGCAAATAAGCATCGCGACGGCTCAGGGAGTTCTCTGCGTTCCTGCCCATAAACAAGAAGATGAAACCGCATCCCAATGTAATCAGTATCGACATCAAGAATGCCACCTGATCGTCTTCATGGAAGATAATCGCCACGATGGCACACCATGACATGAAGAAGGCTTCGATAAACAGAAGAGAGCCGATAATCTTACTGATGATACGGAAGTTTACCATATCGGATTGCTTTTGAAGTATTTCTCGATGTTATGCAGTTTAGCTTCATGGCAGAACACCATGACAGAGTCGCCAGCCTCGATCTGCGAGTTACCATTTACTAGCATACCCGTACCCTTGCGCACCAAACCGCCAATCGTCACGCCGAAGGGGAGTCCTAAGTCCTTAACAGGCTTTTTAGTCACACGTGAGTCTTCTGCCGCAATAAACTCTGCGACTTCTGCATCCACTAGCATCAGTGAGCGCAGATTATCCACATCAGCATCCAGCAACATCTGGAAGATGTGACTGGCAGCTATTGTCTTTTTGTTGATGATGGTACCGATATCCAGGCTCTCAGCCATGTTCACGTAGTCAAGATTCTCTACGAGGGCCACTGTTTTCCTAACCCCCAGTTTCTTAGCTGTCAGACAGGCCAGGATGTTGGTCTCTGCATTCTCCGTCAGTGCCACAAAAGCCTGTGTGTGCCGGATACCTTCTTCCTGTAGGAGCCCCAGGTCTCTACCATCACCGTGAATCACCATAGCCTCTTCATTCTCAAACAGCTCATTCAGTTTCTCACAGCGCTTTGAATCCTTCTCAATGATCTTCACACTCATATAGTCAGGAATGGCCAGTGCTGCACGTACAGCTGTTTTGCTGCCACCCATGATAATCACGTTCTTTACGTCGGTATAATGCTCTTTGCCTACAATCTTACGGATATAAGGGATATAGTCCTTAGTCGTCATGAAGTAAACCAGGTCGTTTGCATGCAACTCGTCCAAACCACTTGGGATCAAGGTGTCGTCATCGCGTTTGATGGCTACAATATGGTAAGGATCGTCTGGTCCGCAAAGCTCACGCAAGGGGCGGTTGAGAATCTCTGCCGAATCTCTGAGTTTGATACCCAACAATGTCAAGGCACCATCGTGTACGTCCCAGCGCTGTCTGACCCATGAGAGTTTCAGACTGTTGATGATATCGCCTGCTGCCAGCACCTCAGGATAAATCAGTGAGTCGATACCCAGATTCTTGAAAAATGGCTGCAGGTCGGGAGAAAGATATTCGTAGTTGTCAATACGGGCTACAGTCTTCTTGGCGCCAAGGGCATGTGCCAAGATACAGGCATTCATGTTGACGCTTTCCTCAGGTGTTACACCTACAAAGAGGTCTGCATGCTGCACGCCTGCCTCTTTCATCGCTTTGATGCTGGTAGGCGATGCCTGATAGGTCATCACGTCAAATTCGTTCAGTCCGGACAAACGCTCACTGTCAGCATCAATCAGTACACAATCCACATGCTCACCTGATAATAGTTTCGCCAGATGAGTGCCTACTGAACCTGCACCAACAATCATAACTTTCATACTTCTGTAATGGCTTTGATAATACCTTCAGCGTCAATCCCCACAATCTTCTGGAGTTCAGCCACTGTGCCATGCTCTACAAATGTGTCTGGCATTCCCAGAAGCGTAACTTTTGGCTGATAGCCGTGGTCGTTCATCCATTCCAATATGGCAGAGCCAAGTCCACCTTTCTTGACGCCATTCTCAACGGTGATGACATGCTTGAACTTTCGTCCCACTTCCTCAAGGATATCTTCGTCTATCGGCTTTAGGAACCGCATGTCATAGTGAGCTACGCTGACTTTGTCGCCAAGCTGCTCGATAGCTTCTGTTACGTTGTTGCCTATCGGACCGATACTCAATACTGCCACGTCACTGCCTTCGTGCATTTTCCGACCTGTACCCACCTTGACTTCCTCCAGCGGACAGCGCCAGTCTTGCAACACGCCGCCGCCTCTTGGATAACGGATCACGAACGGACCCTTGTCGGGCAACTGTGCCGTGTACATCAGACGTCGCAACTCATGCTCATCCATTGGTGACGAGATTGTCAGATTGGGTATCGGGCGCAGGGCTGCCAGGTCAAAGGCACCATGATGCGTCGGTCCGTCTTCACCTACTAATCCGGCACGATCGAAACAGAACACCATGTTCAGGTTCAACAGTGCCACATCATGGATGATATTGTCGAAGGCACGCTGTGCAAAGGCGCTATAGATATTGCAGAAAGGTAACAAACCATCTTTCGCCATACCGCCAGAGAAGGTCACGGCATGTCCTTCCGCGATACCCACGTCGAAGGTGCGGTCAGGCATCTCCTTCATCATGATATTCATTGAACAACCAGAAGGCATAGCTGGTGTCACTCCCACAATCTTAGGATTCTGCTTGGCCAGTTCCAATAGGGTATGACCAAATACATCCTGATACTTCTGAGGCTTGTTGGGATCCTTGTCGATGATGCGTTCACCTGTCTCCGGGTCGAATTTGCCTGGCGCGTGCCAGGTGGTCACGTCCTTTTCTGCTGGTGCATAGCCATGTCCCTTTTGGGTGTGAAGATGCAACAGCTTCGGTCCTTTCATCTCCTTGATGAGCTTCAGGATGCGTACCAGCTCCTTTACGTTATGACCATCAAACGGTCCGAAGTAGCGAATATCCATACCGTCAAAGATGTTCTGCTGATGCGCAATGGCACTCTTCACGGCATTCGACAGGCGCTGGATGCCCTTCTTGCGATCATCCGTCATCAGCCCTTTCTTATAAAGCCATCGGGTGGCCTTAAACTTGACGGCATTATAAGTCTCGTTGGTGTTCAGTCCAAGCAGGTATTGTTTCATACCACCTACCGAACGGTCGATACTCATATTGTTGTCGTTGAGGATGATTAACAGATCGTTGGGCGACGATGATACATTGTTCAGTCCCTCGAAGGCCAGTCCTCCAGAGAGGGCACCATCACCAATTACTGCCACCACATGACGCTGGCTATTACCCTCCAGTTTGGCTGCCACTGCCATACCCAATGCTGCAGATATCGAGTTGCTGGCATGACCGCAGGCAAACGTGTCGTATTCACTCTCAGAAGGAGAGGGGAAAGGCTTGATGCCTCCCAGCTTGCGGTTTGTACAGAACTTCTCACGACGCCCCGTCAGTATCTTGTGACCATAGGCCTGATGACCTACGTCCCATACGATTCTGTCTTCTGGGGTGTTATAAACATAGTGCAGCGCAACCGTGATTTCTGCTACACCAAGACTCGAAGCCAGATGTCCTGGATTAACGGCCACTTCCTGCACGATATCTTCGCGCAATTCTTCGCAGACTTGGGGCAATTCATCAACCGATAACTTGCGCAAATCCTCAGGGTATTGGATCTTATTTAGTAAAGTAAACTCTTTCTTGTCCACAGTTTCATTTGATTATGTCTGCAAAGGTACGCTAAAATTTGTAAATAACAAAATTTTTCTCAAAAATAATCAGTTTATGTGCTTTTGTTTTGTCGATTAATAGAAAAGTTGTATTTTTGCAGAAAAAATACGAGAATGAGATACGGAATAATTGGTGTAGGTGCCATAGGTGGTTATTATGGCAGCAAATTGGCATATAGTGGACAGGAGGTGTATTTCCTGTCGCATAGTGATTACCAGTTTGTGAAGGAACGTGGTATGCAGGTGGATTCCTGCGACGGCTCTTTCCATCTCGATCATGTCAACGTCTATCAGTATTCAACGGATATGCCGAAGTGCGATGTGGTGATCGTTGGTCTGAAAACCACTAACAATCATCTGCTTCCAGAGTTGCTTACCCCTTTGCTGCATGAGCAGACGGTGGTGGTGCTGATACAGAATGGCATTGGTGTGGAAGCTGACGTGCAAGCGATGTTCCCAGGTGTGCAGATTGTAGCCGGTTTGGCTTTTATATGCTCAGCCAAGACAGAGCCGGGACGTGTGAGCCACCAGTGTTATGGCAGTATCAACCTGGGCAATTACTCCTGTCAGGATGAGGCTCGCTTTCAGAATATATTGGACGATTTCAAACAGGCTGGTATCCAGGCTGCTTCTGTGCCATACGAAGAGGCGCGATGGAAGAAAGCTGTGTGGAACATGCCTTTCAATGGTATGACGGTAGCCTTGAACACCCGTACGGATCTGCTTCTGAAGAACCCTTCCACCCGTCAGCTTATTCGCGATCTGATGATGGAGGTGGTGGGGGCTGCCCAGCACTTAGGGGTTACTGGTGTCACAGAGGCCTTTGCCGAGAAGATGATAGAGACCACAGATGCCATGACGCCTTACTCTCCTTCCATGAAGCTCGATTTCGATTTCCACCGACCGATGGAGATTCATTATTTATATACTCGCCCTATCGAGATCGCCAGAAATGCCGGCTACCGTATGCCGAAGCTGGAGATGCTTGAGGCTGAATTAAGGTTCTTACAGAACTGACCCATGAAATATCTCTTACTACCTGAAACAAAAGACCGCAGCCTGGCTTTCTATCTGGCTATGGAGGAGTATGTGGCTCGTCGGATGGATGAGTCCGACTGTTTCTTTATGTGGCAGGTGCAGCCCAGTGTGATTTTTGGACGCAATCAGGTGGTGGAGAATGAGGTAAATGTTGATTACTGCAGAGAGCATGGTATCAGCATGTATCGCAGGAAGAGCGGAGGCGGTTGCGTGTATGCCGATATGGACAATCTGATGCTGTCCTACGTCTCTGCTGATGAGCATGTGAACTTTGCCTTTAACCGTTTTATCAATATGGTACTGCTGGTACTGAGAAAGATGGGGGTTGAGGCTACGGGAACCAGTCATAACGACGTACTGATAGGTGGATATAAGGTGTGTGGCACAGCCTGTTACCATGTGGGTGGCAAGAGTATTGTACATAGTACGATGCTTTACGACACGAATATGCAGCACATGACGCATGCCATCACACCCAGTCGTGAGAAACTGCAGAAGAAGGGTATTGAGAGTGTTCGTCAGCGCATCACCCTGCTGAAGGATTATACCACGATGAGCCTTGACGAGATCAAGATACTGATACGTAACACACTCTGTTCAGATAAACGTCAGCTGACGGCAAATGAGGTGGCGGACATCGAACAGCTGGAACAGAACTATTTAGATAACGAATTTGTTAAATTATTACAATAACCTATGGCAATAAAACAAGAATTGGAAAAACGTGAAAAACGTACTTGTCTCTATGACAAGCACTTGTCGTTGGGTGCCTTTATGTCACCCTTCGGTGGCTTTGAAATGCCTATCCAGTATGCAGGTATAGCACCGGAACATACTGCTGTTCGCGAACATGTAGGTCTCTTCGATGTGTCGCACATGGGTGAGGTGACTGTTCGTGGAAAGGATGCAGAGCGTTATGTGCAGCATATCTTTACAAATGATGTGACAGGTGCTCCTGTTGGTAAGATTTATTACGGTATGATGTGCTATGAGGATGGTGGTACTGTCGATGACCTTTTGGTCTATAAGATGGGCGAAAATGATTTCTTCCTGGTTATCAATGCTGCCAACATCGACAAAGACTGGGCTTGGATGCAGCAGCATGCCGAGGGTTTTGACATTGACCTGCAGAACCGTAGTGACTTCTATGGCCAGATTGCTGTGCAAGGACCAGAGTCGGAACATGTCGTTGAGACGGTGCTGGGCTTGGCGTGCAAGGAATTGAACTTCTATACATGCAAGACCATCGGCGACATCATCATTTCCCGAACAGGTTACACAGGCGAGGATGGTTTTGAGATCTATGCCTCACACGACTATATCCGTGACTGCTGGGACAAGCTGATTGCGGCTGGTGTGCAGGCTTGTGGCTTGGGGTGTCGCGACACCCTGCGCTTTGAGGTGGGACTGCCTCTCTATGGCGACGAACTCTCTGAGACGATCACACCCATTATGGCTGGTCTCGGTATGTTTGTGAAACTCGATAAGACAGAGTTTATCGGCAAGGATGCACTTGCCAGACAGAAGGCAGAAGGACCTGCGAAAAAACTCGTTGGTATCGAACTGGCTGACAAGGCGATTCCGCGTCATGGCTATGAGGTGTTGAATATGGATGGCGAACCTATTGGTGAGGTAACCACTGGCTATCGTACTCTGTCAACAGATAAGAGTGTCTGTATGGCGCTTGTCGATGCACAGTATGCCAAGCTCGACACTGAGGTGCAGATCCAGATCCGCAAGAAAGTATTCCCAGGCAAGGTTGTCAAGAAGCAATTCTATAACAAAAGCTATAAAAAGTAAAAAAGTAAAAGGTAAAATAGTAAAAAGTAAAAATAAAATAATAAGTATTATGGCAAAAGTAATTGAAGGACTCTACTACTCAGAGTCACACGAATTTGTAAGAGTAGAAGGTAACGTAGGTTTCGTAGGCATCACCGATTATGCACAGAACGCACTGGGAACAGTGGTGTATGTGGATATGCCCGATGTTGACGATGAGGTTGAGGCTGGTGAGGAGTTTGGTGCCGTAGAGAGCACCAAGGCTGCTTCCGACCTGATCTCACCCGTTAGCGGAACAGTCATCGAGGTCAATGAGGCACTTGAAGACCAGCCGGAACTCATCAACGAGGATGCCTTTGAGAACTGGATCATCAAAGTGGAACTCAGTGACAAATCCGACCTCGACAACCTCATGGACGCCGCTGCCTATGAGGAATTCTGCAATAAGTAATATTGCCAAAGGCTATAAGTATGGACTATAAATATTTTCCACATACAGAAGACGACCTGCAGGCGATGATGGAGAAGGTGGGGGTGGAGCGTCTCGGCGACCTCTATGCCCAGATACCTGAGGCCATCCGCTTCAGGGGTGATTATCAGTTGCCCTCAGAGATGAGTGAGCTGGAGGTGCGCGACCTGTTTGAGAAACTGGGGTCGCAGAACAAACAGCTAACCTGTTTCGCAGGCATGGGTGTTTACGACCACTATACCCCCTCCGTCATCCCCAGTCTGTTACAGCGCTCCGAGTTCCTGACCTCCTACACACCGTATCAGGCAGAGATCTCCCAGGGCACGCTTCATTATATCTTCGAGTATCAAAGCATGATGGCGGAACTTACAGGCATGGATATCTCGAATGCCTCCATGTATGATGGCACTACCGCCTGTGCTGAGGCTATGATGATGGCTGTTGCTGCTGGTAAGAAACATCGTAAGGTGTTGGTGTCTGGCTGTATCAATCCTCTGACCCTCAAAGTGTTGAAGACCTACGCCCTTCATCAGGATATCGAACTGGAGACACTGCCTGTCAGGGATGGTGCGACGCGTCTTGACGATGTGAAAGCCCGTCTCGCTGAGGGTGGTGTGGCTGGTGTCATCGTACAGCAGCCTAATGTCTTTGGTGTTGTAGAAGATTTTTCAGGTTTTGCTGATGCCTGTCACGACCAGAAGGCCCTTTTCGTGATGGATTGTGTGGCAGCTGATCTCGCCATCTTGAAGACGCCGGGCGAGTGGGGTGCCGATATCGCAGTGGGCGATGGACAGAGTCTGGGTATTCCCATGCAGTTTGGTGGTCCTTACGTGGGCTATATGTGCTGCACGGAGAAGCTGATCCGTAAGATGCCAGGTCGTATCGTTGGTATGACGAAAGATAACAGAGACCAAAGAGCCTTCGTTCTCACCCTTCAGGCACGTGAACAGCATATCCGTCGTCAGAAAGCTACGTCGAATATCTGTTCTAACCAGTCGTTGATGGCACTCTTTGTTACGATCTATATGTCGCTGATGGGTAAGCAGGGCCTGAAGGAGGCAGCACAGCTCTCCTACGCAGGTGCCCATTATCTCTGTGACGAGCTGCTGAAGACAGGACGTTTCTCGCTGGTTTATGATAAGCCATTCTTCAATGAGTTCTTTGTGAAGTACGATGGCGATGCCGACACCCTCTACCAGCGTTTCATCGAGGCAGGCATCCTGGGTGGTGTGCGTTATGAGGATGGCTTTCTCTTTGCCGTCACCGAGAAGCGTACGAAGGAAGAAATTGATAACCTTGTAAAGATCGCAGCCCTATGAATAATAAGTTATATGGAAATCTGATCTTCGAACTTTCGAAGGAAGGTCGTAAGGGTTACAGTCTGCCCAGGAATAATTTTGGCGATTACAAGGTGCCTCAGTCACTATGTCGGGCAGAAGATGCTGCTCTGCCTGAGTGCGACGAACTGACGGTAGTACGTCATTACACCAACCTCTCGAATAATAACTTTGGGGTTGATACAGGCTTCTATCCTCTTGGCTCGTGTACGATGAAATACAATCCGAAGATCAATGAGGAGATGGCAGCACTGCCGCAGTTCCAGAATCTGCATCCAGAACAACCCGAACATACCGTTGCCGGTGCTAAGGCTCTGGTTACCCTGCTGGAGAAGTCGCTCTGTGCCCTTACTGGTCTGGCTCACTTCACCTTCAAGCCCTATGCGGGTGCCCATGGCGAACTCACTGGCTTGATGACCATCGATAACTATCACCGTTCTCGTGGCGACCTGCAGCGTAAGAAGGTGATTGTGCCCGATTCTGCCCACGGCACGAATCCCGCCTCTGCCGCCGTCTGCGGCCTGGAGATCATCGAGGTGAAATCGGATTCTTGTGGTCTAGTCGACCTAGTCGACCTAGGAAGACTAGTAGAATTAGAAGGCGATTCCATCGCCGCCATGATGATGACCAATCCCAATACCCTCGGACTCTTTGAGACCAGCATCCCTGAGATTGCAAAGCTGATTCATGGCTGTGGTGCGCTGATGTATTACGATGGTGCCAATCTCAATCCGATGCTGGGAGCCTGTCGCCCTGGTGACATGGGCTTCGATGTGATGCATATCAACCTGCATAAGACGTTCTCCACACCTCATGGTGGTGGCGGACCAGGTAGCGGACCAGTAGGTGTCCGTGAGGGACTGCAGGCGTTCTTCCCCTGTGTGTCACCTTATCACGGCAACTTTGCCGTGATGATGCGCGCCTATGCCTATATCCTCTCTTTAGGGCGTGAGAATGTAAAGTTTGTTGGTCCTTTGGCAACCCTCAATGCCAACTATATCAAAGCGTCGCTGAAGGATGTCTATGAACTGCCCATCGACACACTCTGCTGCCATGAGTTCGTGTTCGATGGCTTGAAGGATAAGAGTACGGGTGTCACCACGATGGATGTGGCGAAGCGACTGTTAGACTACGGCTATCATGCCCCAACGATCTACTTCCCGCTGCTCTTCCATGAGTCGCTGATGATAGAACCCACTGAGAATGAGTCGAAGGAGACTCTTGATGGCTTTATCGCCGTGATGCGTCAGATCGCGGAAGAGGCAAAGACAGATCCAGAACTGGTGAAGTCGGCACCCCACACCACTCCCATCGGACGTGTGGATGATGTCCTCGCCGCCAAGCATCCCGTCACCACCTATCGTCAGATGATTAAAGAATAATTTTTTCAGACAGAAGAACATAAGAAACATAAGTTTTAGGCAGTAATATTTATGTTCTTATGTTCCTTTTATCTAAAATAAAGTTTATATGTCTAAGACTGATTTGATTATTATCGGCGCAGGACCTGGTGGTTACCGTGCCGCTGAATATGCCGCCAAACAAGGTCTGAAGGTCGTGATCTTCGAAGGCTCCGAGGTGGGAG
>JAEEGG010008896.1_pt1 | contig 22644 bp, 21 predicted proteins | sample 9134161 | NCBI WGS metagenome assembly JAEEGG01 (sample SAMN16246543, study PRJNA631951) | gut metagenome | biome: gut microbiome; feature: rumen; material: CR-attached | host: Bos | place: Iran: Karaj | collected 2018-10
CCATATCTTACATCTTACCTCTTCCATCTTCCCTTCTTCCACGTGGTCGATGTCGCAGATGGAGAGGCCAGTGACACGAGTGGCATGGGTGGTTTGTTTGCCCAGACCGTTGAACACCACCGCCACAGAGAACGCTGGCATGATGGAGTTCTTCACCTTTTTGTTGGCTTCCTCGCGGGTGATGGTCTTGGCCAGGTTGCGGTAGAGCTCGGTTTTCTGCTGTACGCTCAGGTCGCTTTTAATCCACCACAATACGGTGTCGAGGCCCACAGCCTTGCTATCGTACGACTGCAGGTCCTTGAATATACTGAGTTTTATGTCTTGTAAGCTCATAGTTCTAACGGTTTATACATCTTACATCATACATCTTACATCAGCCATCGTTTACGGAGGTTTCTGAGGAGCATCGTGGGGCTCGCGCTGGTGCAGGAGACCTCGTCGGAGGATATACGCTTTTAGCTCCCGCTGAAAGAAGGGGAGGTCAGCATCGCGGGTGTTGCAGATGCCATACAGAATGTCACGGATGGTTGTTGGATGTTCCATAACGAATATATTTGGTGAGTTAATAGAATCTTCTTGCTTCGACGGTACCGGCGCCTATACAGACGCCTAATACTGGGTGGTCGCTGCTTCCGATGGCTTGCCAGATGGTCGACATAGCTGGGAAGGATGTGGTCGAACACGTAGTCGATAAAGATGTTCGCCCGCTGCTTGCACTCCTCGCGACCAAGGAAGTGCATGGTGTAAAGAACGATGCGCAAGAGGCGCTTTGATGGAATGTTGCGGGGCTCGTCGGGCTTAAGCCATTTGGCGTTAACGCCCGCTGTCTGCACGAGAGCTTTAGTGAGCCCCTTGATGCGTTTCGTTCCGGAGAGAAAACGCGCCATAAGCTCTCGTTCTGGGCCTGCCTCTAAGAGAGGGATTGCCCTTGATTTAAAAGTAATCATGTGTACGTTAAATAAGATAGTTATAAATTATTAATGTTGGCGGCACTTCGACCGCTTGTTGCTTACAAAGTTACCACTATTCAGCGACATGGCGTAGACGCCTATAGCCGTCTACATTCTTAAAAAGTTTAACCTTAGAGACCTGACTTTAACGTTTCTAAATACGAGTGTAGATAATTTTTAGACAAACGGGTCGTACTGAGGGTGCAACAATAAAGATGGTTAAAAACAATTATTTTTATATTTAAATATGAAAACAGCACTTATTACTGGAATTACTGGCCAAGATGGTAGCTATCTGGCCGAGTTTTTGTTGGAAAAAGGTTATGATGTTCACGGAACAATACGTAGAAGTTCGGTGGACTTCCGTGAGCGTATAGCACACCTGGAGGGTACTCCTCATTTCCATCTGCACTATGCAGACTTGGGTGACTCGATGAGTGTGCTGGGCGTGATTGGTAAGGTGCGCCCAGACGAGATATATAACCTGGCTGCACAGAGCCACGTGCAGGTGTCGTTCGACAGTCCTGAGTTTACGGCTGATGTGGATGCTGTGGGTGTACTGCGTATCCTGGAGGCTGTGCGCCAGTTGGGTATGACGGAGAAGTGTCGCATCTATCAGGCTTCTACCTCGGAGTTGTATGGTAAGGTGGAGGAGGTGCCTCAGAATGAGAATACGCCGTTCCATCCATACTCACCATACGCTGTAGCAAAGCAGTATGGCTTCTGGATTGTGAAAGAGTATCGTGAGGCGTATAATATGTATTGTTGCTCGGGTATCCTGTTTAACCACGAGAGTGAGCGCAGAGGTGAGACGTTTGTAACCCGTAAGATTACGCTGGCAGCAGCTCGCATTTCTCAGGGTCTGCAGGATTGCCTGTATCTTGGTAATATGGATAGCCTTCGAGACTGGGGCTATGCAAAAGACTATGTAGAGTGTATGTGGCTGATTCTCCAGAACGACAAACCCGAGGACTTTGTGATTGCTACGGGTGTGCAGCACTCTGTACGTGAATTTACAGAGTTGGCATTCAAACATGCTGGTATTGAACTGAAGTTTGAGGGCGAGGGTATCAACGAGAAGGGTATCGTTGTAAAAGGCCCTGAAGCTTTGATTGGTAAAACCGTTGTTGCCGTTTCTGAGGACTTCTATCGTCCTACGGACGTGGTGAACCTGTGGGGTGACCCCACCAAGGCTAAGGCAAAGCTTGGCTGGAACCCGAACAAGACCAGCTTCGAGGAACTGGTTAAGATAATGGTTGAGAGCGATATTGCCAAGGTTGCTGCAGAAGGTGCTGCCGCTAAGGTGCGTACCAATCTCGCTGAATACCTCGAAAAGGGTATCGTGAAGTAAGCACGCTTCGCGTGGAAATCAAACAAAATTAATTTCAGAATCAAACAATATATTTTGAATGATTTTGGTCAAATTTGAGGAATTTCCCATCGCAGATGGTAAAAATGAAGAATTATGTTAGATAAGAGTTCTAAGATATATGTGGCAGGCCACAACGGACTCGTAGGGTCTGCTATATGGAATAACCTGAAGAGTAGGGGATATAACAACCTTATAGGACGTTCTCATAAAGAGCTGGACTTGACAGACCAAATGGCTGTGAAGAAGTTCTTTGATGAGGAACAGCCCGATGCAGTGGTATTAGCAGCAGCCTTTGTGGGCGGCATTATGGCCAACATGCTGTATCGTGCTGACTTCATTATGATGAACATGAAGATCCAGTGCAACGTGATTTCAGAGGCGTATGCGCATGGGGTCAAGAAACTGTTGTTCTTGGGTAGCACTTGTATCTACCCCAAGAATGCACCTCAGCCCATGAAGGAGGACTGCCTCCTCACCAGTCCGCTGGAGTACACTAACGAGGAGTACGCCATCGCGAAGATTGCAGGATTGAAGATGTGTGAGAGCTATAACTTGCAATATGGTACTAATTATATTGCTGTTATGCCTACCAATCTTTATGGCCCCAACGACAACTTCCATCTGGAGAATAGCCACGTGATGCCTGCCATGATGCGCAAGGTGTATCTGGCCAAGCTCATCCACGATGGTGCATGGGACAAGATTGCCATTGACCTGAATAAGCGTCCCGTTGAAGGAGTGAATGGGGAAGGTCTCGCAGAAAGCGCAGATTGCAACGCCACACTTCGATCTTCAGTCGAAGAAATCGCAGAAATAGCCCGCAAGCGTGCTTTAGAGGTGTTGGGCAAGTATGGTATCTTCGACAACAAGGTTGTTTTGTGGGGTACTGGTACGCCATTGCGTGAATTCCTGTGGAGTGAAGATATGGCTGATGCCTCAGTACATGTATTATTGAACGTGAACTTTAGTGACATCATTGGTATTGAGAAGTATTCTTCTGTGCATTACGGTGCCAGTACCGATGGTGCTGTAGATAGAAACCACAGCGCAGGTCGTGGTGGATATATTCCTTCACTGGGAGAGATTCGCAACTGCCATATCAATGTGGGCACGGGCAAGGAGCTCACCATTCGTGAACTGTCAGAACTGGTAGTCAAGGCCGTAGGCTTTGAGGGTAACGTAGAATTCGATGCCAGCAAACCTGATGGCACCATGCGCAAGCTTATTGATGTGAGCAAACTGCATTCTCTTGGATGGACGCATAAAGTCGAAATTGAAGACGGAGTAGCCAAGCTCTTCCAATGGTATAAGGAATCACTTAGCTAAGTTTCAGGTTTCATGTTTCAAGATTCAGGAATGCCTAAGAAAGTCTTTGTTTCCGGTTGTTATGACCTCCTGCACAGTGGTCACGTGGAATTCTTCCGTCAAGCGGCAGAATATGGTGACCTCTATGTAGGAATAGGGAGTGACAAGACCATTGAGGGCTACAAGCACCACAAGACCATCTACTCTGAACAGGAACGACTGTTCATGGTGAAGAGCATCCGGTATGTGAAGGATGCCTTCATCAATGCGGGTAGTGGGGTGATGGATTTCCTGCCTACGCTGGATATTGTCAAACCGGACATCCTTGTGGTTAATGAGGATGGAGGGAATGATGAGAAGCGTAAGGTATGCGAAGAAAGGGGGATACAATATGTTGTGCTTCAACGTGTTCCCCAAGAGGGTTTAACAGCACGTAGCAGCACTGACCTCAAAAAGACTGAAAGCCGCATACCTACAAGGCTTGATTTGGCTGGAACTTGGATTGACCAGCCTTACGTGAGTCAGTATGCACCCGGATGGGCTATCACCATCTCGCTGGAACCTACCTTTGAAGTCAGAGAGCGTTGTGGCCTTTCTACTTCGACGCGAAACATGATTAAGAAGATTTGGCCATATCAATTGCCCAATATGGATCCAGAGATATTGGCTAAGTTGGTGTTCTGTTTTGAGAATGATCCAGAGCGAAGTGATGGTATCATCAGTGGTGCGCAGGACTCTATAGGTATTTGCATTCCTGGCCTCTGCCGCCATTATTACAATAACCGCTTCTGGCCGGAGAAGATAGATACCTGCTATGATGAAGGTATTCTGAGTTGGTTGGAACAGCATCTTGTGATGATTCCCATGGAACCACGTAAGCCGGGCTGTAGCGTTGTAGAGGGAAAGGACATTACTGAACCCAAGGTGAAAGCCCTTGCGAAAGCCGCTGATGATTGTTGGAAGGCTATTATGGCTTGCGACTTGAAAGCCTTTGCGGCATCATATCAGGCGTCATTTGATGCTCAGATTGCCATGTTCCCTGCCATGATCCAGGGTTGCGTATCTTCCTACATCGAAAAATACGAAAAACACGTATTGGCCTACAAGATGCCAGGTGCTGGAGGTGGTGGCTATCTCGCCTGTGTGGTTGAGGATGCAAAGGCATTCGCTGCTGAACATCCAGAAGCTATTCGACTAACAATCAGAAGACCTGGAATGTAATACTCAGTTTATGGAGAACGAAGCCCGTTCGGGTTCCATGGATTAATTATGAACTGTAATAAAGAAAATGAATATGGTTAACGATTAATGGTGAATGGTTCACGATTACGATTCACGGTTCATAATTAGATAATATGGAGTAAAAAAAAGAATATAATAAAAAGACAAATACTGCTAAAGTAGACTATAAAAAATAGCAACTATGATAAAAGAACTAGAAATACTTGGATTATATGGCCTGTATGACTATCGTATCTCTTTTAGCGATAGGAAACCTGTGAAGATAATTACTGGTCCTAATGGCTATGGAAAAACCACAATTTTGAAAGTAATTAATCACCTGATAAGAAGGGATTTTTGGTATTTTCAAATTCTATATTTCAAAATGCTGAGAGTCCGTTTTAATGATGGATTACAGATTCTTATTGCAAAAGGAGGTTCTTTTGAATTTGACATAAGAAAAGAGGATGAAGTTAAATACGCCGAACTGTTACCTATAGCAGTAGTATTTTATGATAAAAGCAATAGTAGGCATGAAACGATATTGTCTAAGAGCTATTTCTTGAGAACTGTAAGAAGATTCGCTATTCCAAGGATTGCCTATGAGGAAATTTCGAGTATTGATATTGAAGAGAGGCTAGATCAAGGCTATTCTGCAAATGAAGATGATGCACTGCCATCGACGCTGTTACCTTTGGTTCAGTATCTGGCAGGGAAAAATGCAATCTATGTTAGAGAGCAGCGCATTCAATACGATACTATTGAGGATAGGTTTGGAAGAAGGATGATTAGTCATTATAATATTGAGAAGATAGCCGAAGAACTGGAGCAACTATATAATGCTAACCAGTCGCTTTTCGCCAACAAATGTCAAGAAATGGATTCAAAATTTGTCGGTAAATTGATGAGAAAGGATAATGATGGATATAATAAGGAAGAATACGAGGGAAGATTAAGAGAACTTCAGACTATTGTTGAAGGATACCACACATTTGGACTTGCTAAGGATTTCTCTATTGATTATTCATATAAAGAAGAATATAAGAAGGTGCTATCCCAATTTATTGATGATGTATATGAAAAACTGAGGGTGTATTTTGGATTCTACCTTTCTTTGTATTATTTCAACAAATTCATTAGCGAAAAAAGCCTCTCGAATAAAGAAATGCATTTGGATATGGCAGAAGGTCTGAAGATTGTTGATAAAAATAAGCAAGAAGTGCCTCTGAGGAGACTGTCTAGTGGAGAACAGAATATAATAATTCTTTATTTCTATCTGATGTTTAAAACAAAACCGGGCTCATTGCTTCTTGTTGATGAACCCGAAAATTCTATTCATGCAGCATGGCAGGAATCAATGTTGGCAGATTATAAAGAGATAGCAAAGGCATTTGGAATACAGGTGATATTTTCATCTCATTCGTTGGAGTTTATCAATGGAGACTGGGATAATAGTATTAACTTGTTTCAGACTAACAGCCATGGATGATAAAAGATGGGACTTGATGATTAGAGAGGATGTGGATAGAATCTATGACAGGATTGTTATGGATATGAACACTGACTATAATAAAGGGAAAATCATTGTTCTAGTTGAAGGTTATTATGATAAAAAGTTCTATGATAAATTTAAAAACAAACGGAATGCGTTAATATTCTTTACTAGAGGATGTGAAAAGATGAACGCTTTGGCCGAAATCTTGAGAAATGCAGAGTATGACTATATTGCTATTCAAGATTCCGATTTCTCAAACTTAGGCGTGGCCAATTCTGGAATGACAGAGATGTTTTTTACCGATTTTCATGATTATGAAATGACGTGTATACATAATAGTACTATATGGAATAAGTTAGATAAAGAATTGGATCTTACTTCAAGTGATATTTCCGAACAAGATATTTTCGATGATATAGAATTGCTTTCGTATTACCGATATTGTAGTAGAGCGTGTGACTATAACAATGGGTTTAAGGCGATACAGGAATTGGTAGATACTGCAGGAATGTTAGATTTCGCCTTTATTCATAGCCATATTGATAAATCTCATCCTCGATGTATAGAGATTCAAAAAGGTCAATTGAGATCTTTTATATTCGACCATGAAGATGCAAAGAAACATCCGTATGATTTGCACAATGGACATGACTTTCTGAATAGGATTGTGCATAAGATAAACCAGCTTGCTGAGCATAATTATTATGATTGTGATGAAGAAGAGATACAAGAAGTTTTGACAGATGTTACTGAGATAGATGATTTCAGGGATACTACGCTTTATAAAGAGATAAATATTTGGGCCCAGAGTCATAAACAGGTGTTTTTGTGATAAAAGAAACGCTGGGACGGGTATTTTAAGGTTCATGGTTTACGGTTAATGATATTTTATGTTTTTTGTAGACAACTATGAATAGATTTTTGAAATGGTTGTGTAAACTAGTAACATGGAAGAGGCTGGTCGCGGTAATATTACTGTTTTTGCCAGTAGTGTTGTATCTTATACAATTTGGAAAATATAAAATCAGTGATAATCCTGCTGATTGGGGGGTGTTCGGTGATTATATAGGAGGGGTATATACTGTGTTAGTGACCTTCTTTGCAATTTATCTGACACGCAGTTTACAGAAAAGAGACGCAGAGAAGAATAAAGCGAAGGCTGCGGTGAGTGTAATATATGAACAAATAGGAAAGATTGATTATCTGCATGTTGATATGAGATCTGTAAAAAGGTTGTTAAGACTTACAAAGGAGAATGAGCTATACGTACCGCAATATCTCTTCGATAAACTGACAGATCTTTATGATGATTATGTCGTGGCAAAGGATGAACCTCATAGATTCAATAAACAAAAAGAATTGAATGTTAAGAAACAACTAAAGCAACTTTATGAGTCATAAGAAAACATACAAGATGCCAAGAAATCTTTCTGTATGCAATGCAAAACAGTTTCTTGACGAGGTGGAACATATCTTTGCTTTGCCTGGTTCAAAAGAAGTTGGAGTTGAACTAGATACCAGCCAGACAGATAAGGCTGACATATTCGGACAACTGTTATTATATAAGTTCATAGAGTATACTATACATCAAGGGTGTTTTAAGAACCCTTCAACGAACCTGAAAAACAATGCAAAACTTAAGAATTTGCTTGATATTACAGGCTTCCTTCCGTTCGTAAATGAATTTATGAACAAGAAGAATAATATCCTGAAGAATGATATCCCTGAAGAATATAAGCTTGAATGGAAAGAGGCAGATAAGTTCTATATAGCTCCAATAGTACTGTCAAAGACAAACGACTATTCAGAAAAAGAAGATTTGATTAGAAAGAAGATAAGAGAGTACTACAACTATGATTCTACAATTGTTAGTACTATAATGTCATGTATCTCGGAAATAGGATCAAATTTTCTCGAACACGCGGAAGACACGACAAACTCTGTTATGGTAGCGGCAGGGAACAGAGAATATTTTGAATTGGCATGTGCAGACACTGGTAAAGGCGTGTTGTCATCATTACGTGCTGTCGTAAATGGCCGTATGCAAAAACACGAACTGTTGCGACAAGCCTTAAATAAAGGTGTTACATCAAAGCCAGGCACGAATCATTTAGGTGCTGGACTATGGTTGATTAGTCAATATGTTTCCTTTTCTGGTGGCGAGTTATTACTATTATCGGAAGGAGCTTTATGTCATCAAAAGAAAAGTAACTTCAAAATGGGACAATGCGGCTATTGGAAGGGTACTATAATATATGTTCGTATGTCTCTGCTTCATAAAGAAGCTATTGCAGCAGGAAAGGTAGAGTTAAAAAAACAGTATAATCACGTTAAATTGGCATTGGTATGACAGAGTTTAGATTAATGATGGACAGATTCAAGAATATAGTAACCAGAAAGGTTAATGGTGAAGAAGTCTATAATTTAATAAGAGAACACATGAGTAAAGGTGAGGTCATTATTGTTGATTTTACAGGAATTGACACTATGACAACATACTTTGCTAAGCAGGTGTTTGGTAAATTATATACTGAACTTGGTTCAGAAGAATTTGATAATTGGATAAAAATAGATGAGGACAAGATGAGTCCGGATGTGGATTTAGTGCTTCGTATAGGCATAGACGGAGCCATAGCTACTATGTAATATGACGCAGGACGAGAGATGGCAGAATCGGTATGATGAGGTGATGGCTTTTATTAAGACCAATAAGCGGAATCCATCGCGACATAGGATAGAAGAGCACGATATGCTCAACTGGCTCAAGTCCACGAGAAAAAGGATGAATGCAGGGGAGTTGAAGTCCGAACGCATAACGATGTTTGAGAAGTTGCTTAAATTGATGGAGCAATATAAACGAAAGAATCAATATCAATAGAGGGCTGAAGTGCGAAGGCTGAGGGATGAGGTTTGAAGTAGAAAGGCTGAGAGTGGAAACGCGGAATTATGGAGATGGGGTCGCGATAGTATCGCTGGAAACGGATAGAAAAGAGAGGAAATAGAAACCTAAAATGCATAAAATTGCATTGAAAGAGCGAATTTTGACATTGATTTTGCATGTTTTGCTTAAAAAATCTCAAAAATATTTGGAGCTTATTCAAAATATGATTATCTTTGCGGCTAAGATATATTATAAGGATTTCTCATAACAATAAGAATTATGAAGGGAAATATGACGATAACGAATCCTGCTTTAGAGAGAGGATACGGCATGCTGAAGACTCTTGAGGAGCAGATAACACCAGCTGAGGTAAGGCGGTTGGAGCGTCTTGGGTATATCGAAAATGCTATATCGCCCAAGGGGGCAACATGGAAACTTTCGGCAAAGGGACGGCGCATGCGCAAAAACTTAAGTCGTGGTTCTTCGTTTGCTACCCGGTGGAGTGATTTCTTTTTTAAACATGTGTTACGCTATAATGTAAGTCTGGAGTGAAGACTTATTATGTGTTGTGGATGCCTACACTCTCTGAAAAGAGGGCTCCATATTTTTGTAGGGAGAGGGTGTCTCGTAAGATTGAAGATTCAAAGTTACTTGGTGGTTATTATTTAGAGGGTAGGATTGAGCCCTCTTTAGATATTGTCATCTCTTATCGCCGGACGGGCTTTCTTGGATTCGTAAATAAGTTGTTTGGTGATAAAGACTCCGTGGTTAGATTTCATATGGAGTCGGAAATTTTGAATCGAGGATTTGTACAGTACTCGTGTGACCTGCCGGATAATGGTCTTGATGAACTACAAAAAGGCTTGCATGGAATGATGAGATCACCTCTGTATCATTTTGTGAAAGCATTCTATCATAACCATACACATCACCATGCCTCTCAGGATAGTTTGTTGCAGGCTTATGTAAGTAACACTATGGTGGACTTAAAAACGGAATATGAGCAGATAACGCTTTATTATATTCAGCAATATCGGGCTCTGCTGATTGACTTCAACGAAGAAACTACTAATCAGATAGAGATTGCGAAAGGAAGGCTTAATAGGACTCATAAGGTAAAACAAAGTATAGCGACGTTGGGAGATGTCATTAAGGCGGGTAATGAACTGAATGGCCAATTGGGATATATGGATTTCCTGATAAATAAGGTGGCCCGCCAATATACCGTTTCCAAAGATTTGAGGGCAGAAATCACGAGTTTAAGAAATAATGTCCAGATAATATTGCAAGATGCATCTACATCCTACAATGTGTCTACAGCAGCGCTTGGCGTAAAATATGGTATTCAAGGTATCAGATGGGGTATCGGTGGTGTGGTTGTGAGTTGTACTATTTTTGGTTTATCAACCTATCTCACATCGACGGATCATTCTACGGAGAAGTTGATAGAAGACGTTAAGAGGGATATCGTCCAGAAAGACAGTACTTCTATTAAACGTGAAGCAGATTCAATCAGGAAGGGAGTTGATAAGCTTGATGAACACCTGAATAAGGTTGAGAAAACATTGAGGAAAGAAAAACCTCGACGTCAAAATCGCTGAGCACTGTAACAAGTTGCGACGACATCGAAACAAACGGAAAAAGATAGGCCCTGCGGTGCTTCGATGGAACTCACCATTCAAACAGCGGAGAATAGTGAAGGAAAATTACAATAATAAATCAATAAGAATATGGCTTTAAGACCTAAATTGGAATTTTTCAGTCTACGATTGGTTTCTAAAGATCTGGAGTATAGAACCTTTCGTGATTTCGCAATACAAGAATTGTATCAGCGGAAACCAAGTACTGATGCTCAAATAATGAATAAGCTCTTTGACCATTTTATGAGCCAACTGGTAACGGAGAAAGCTAAAGATAGAAGTATCAAGAAACAGTTGAAGCTAATAAAAACTGCCTCCAATAAGCATTTAGAACATAAACCCGTGGTCGATGTGAAGAAGAATATAATTTATGGTGTTATCAATGGTGGCAGATTCGGTAGAGATGGTATGATGAGCGACTCGTCAGTAGATACTGAAGATGCAAGTGCTTTTGGTAAGAATAAAACCATTCTCCGATATTACTATTTCCTTCTATATTTGCCATTAGACCATAATGAGGGCTGTTTTATCATACATTCAAATAGCAAGGAAGAAACGATTACAGACATATTTAAATTATATATGGGACGGCTTTTTAGAGGTGGAGATTTTCAACGTCCAGCAATCAATATGTTCTGTCCGAAATCATTTCAGAAAGAGTTTCAGGATGTGGCTATCATCAAGTCTATAGAATTTAGCAATACTTATCTGGACGAAGTGTTTACACGGGAAGGCATGAGTTCGTATAAGCAATTATATGATGTTAAAATTGAGATTAAACCTAAAGACGGGGATGTTTCTATAAATGCAAAGTCTCGAATGGGGAACCTTTTGGATCAACTGGGTTTTCTGCGTCAAAAGAATGAAACGGAACGACTGATAAACTTTGAATCTAAGAAAATGACATTAAGCAGTCCATTCTCAAAGACTGATAGGACATTCGATTTTGATGATGAGAATCTGAATGTAATACCTGTTGTGTATCTTGAAGGACGAATAAATAATTATAATGATGATGACACTCCAGAATTTGATGAACTAAATACGTTGTGCCAAAATCTCTTTCAGGATGAAGTGCTACCAGAGATAAGACCAGATTTATTCGTGTAAGTCCATGAGCCCAGATAAACATAGCTCGTTCATATGTTTTGTATATTCCAAGGCACGTGAAAGTGAGACTTTGGATATTAATAATCGAAGAAAACCATTCATTCGTAGGAATGGTAGGCTTTTACTATCTTATCCACTGTCTATTATCGTACTGTTAACACTTCCTGCTGGATATAATAACGATTTCCTTCAGTTGGGAGCATCGATTCTTGCTATCTTAATAGGGCTTTTTCTCACAGCATTAGTATTTGCTCTAGACAAATTTTATATTCCACCTAGGAAAAAGGATGGTGATTATCGATTGGAGACAACAGAAAATGACCAAACTCGTAGCATTGAGATATCAGTTGAAGAAATAGTATATGAGAATGCACATGAAAAACTATGGCAGAAACAGTCTCTTTACTATGTCCAAAAGTTTAATGTGCTGGTTGGAAAGAATGTGATAGTTGGTATATGGGCCTTGGCATTGATATGCACATATGTCATGTATTACAATTTCTTTAGTGTTAGTCTGGACGACTATTCGTTTGTTGAGATTACGCTCCCCTCAATATTGTTGTTCTTGAAACTGTTGTTGGTAATTGCAGCCAGGTTCTTTATTTGCTATTTCTTGATAGAAATGTTCTATAATACTGTAAGAATTATCAGTAGTATGGTTAATTTCATGTCTATTAGGATACAAAGATAGAAAAGAGAAGTCGTGTGGTATTTGGTAAAGAGTGAACGCATATGCAGGAATTGCTGAATCTATATACGGAATGCCATACCAAATGGTTGAATTATCCTCCTTGCGAGATGACCAGGGGACGGTTCTCCGATCACTTAGCCATGGCCTGCTACTGTTTTTGAGAATTTTCAGTGGTAGCTGTGGCTCTTTGTTCGTTAATAAAAGGCAATGAAGATACTGAAAGCCATCTGGCAGTTTTGTAGTTACCTATTTGTGCCGCAGAGAAAACCAAAATAGGAGGTATAACGTATGGGAGAACTGAATGTGAGACAACGGCTTGAATAAAGAGTTCCTGGAAGATGAAAAATGGTAAATATGAGCCTCTGTCTGAGGCTGATATTTTGAAATGAAATTATATGTAGTACAATTGTAGTAACAATAAATAATTTCAAAAGCAGCTATAACTTCAGTTTTTGAAGTAGTAGCTGCTTTTTTTGTTATTGCTATAACCCCGACGGGGTTTAATAACGATAATAATTCGATTTTTTCTTGTTTTTGTTTGGCGTTACAGATATATTTCGTATATTTGCCAACGGAAATATAATTTAATTTTGTTGTAAATCATTACTAATCTGAACATATAATATGGAAAATATAAGCACTGTAATACAAGCGCTATTTGAGAAGGTTGATGGCGATGAAGTGTTGAAAAAAGCGGGATTCGACATCGATCGTGATGAAGTATTCCACCGGATGGATTCTGATATGATAGAATCTGTCATTGTAAATAAACTACTTCAAGTTGATAAAGAAAGTACTATTGATCAGGTGTCGATGCTTGAACAAATAGTACAGTTTAAGTGGATGGAACCTGATGATTCATGTATGTCGTTGATATTCAGAAGGAAATCGTCTGTGTTTAACATCCTACTTTATTTTTCTTCAAAATGTTTGAGAGTGAGAGATGGTGAACCGTTATGTATCTATAGACATTTGCTGAGATGGCATTTGATAACAGCGAAGGTTGGGGAGGATCTACTTACCACCTCGTTTATGGCCTCTCGTGACTTGCAATTGGATAAAGAAAGGAAGAGTTTTGATTGGGACGCATTTATAGGTCATGATTGTAAGGAATTGAACAGCCTGTTTGATAAACCTATGACAGAACTGCATATGCACCTGAAAGGGTCGTCGTATAACTTTGATTTGAGTTGGCTTTGTATGATGAATCATATAGGCATAATGCAGCACAACTTTGAGGTAGAGCACCCTTTACATAAATATCGTAATCTTGATAAAGATTTATACGGAATAATAAAAAGAGCAGCAGCAATTAGATTCTACTTGGCTGGAGCTGTTGGATGCCTACCGGAATCCATTTCGTTAAGCCAATTGCAAGAATTGTTGAAAAACGACAGAAATGAACTAAATAAGAAAAAAGTAACAGAGGGATTAAAAGACGTACCAATTATCGATGTGCAGAGTTTGATAGATGATTGCAGAATAAGAACACAAAAAAGCACAAAAGATAAATTTGAAATACTTAGAAATGCTCAGAATTTCAAAGATAAATTGGAAGATAAAGACATTGTTGATTATATCCCTGTAAGTCATTATGGCAATGAATTAATTGAGAACAAAGCATTGGCACCTGAGAGAGCATTTATGTATGCTGTTTTCAGAAAAATCTATGGTGGTAATAGCGAGGAAACTGAAGACATTGCAACATTGTTTTATGCATACTTGCTGTATAAGAACTATTTTAGGAATGAAATCCTACAACTTAACGAGCGTGTGGGGTTTGCTAATTTTGCGAGCTATGAAGAGAGAAAGACCGATTATCTATTGAAGAATTACAATCATTTGTTGTACAAAGCAGCAATAGAAGGATTCTTGCAAAAGAATGATGAAAGGTATATTGAGGCCAGAATCGTACCAAAAGACACAGAAGAAGGGATTGTGAAATCGTTGCAAGAGATATGTAATGATGTTGATAAAAGGTATGAGGAACGATTTGACTTTATTTTTCACTTTATAAAACAAAGGGATGAGCCAAAAGAATCGGACTTATATCGACATTATAAGCTTAGGGGAGAAATCAAGAAACAGGCATATGCAATATATAAATTCAGATGTAATCGTGAAAACTGGGGTGTTAATAACAATTTGGTTGGAAGAGTTGTAGGAATAGATGCGGCTAATTCTGAAATCTTCTGCCGCCCAGAGGTGTATGCTCAGGCATTCAGGTTCTTGAGAGGACATGAGGTTAAAATCGATGAAGAGTTGGATGATTATCCTTATGATTTGAATGTGACATACCATGTAGGAGAGGACTTTATGGATGTTGCGGACGGGCTAAGGGCTGTAGAAGAGGCACTTATTTTCCTGAATTTGAGAAATGGTGACAGATTAGGTCATGCATTGGTGCTGGGAACTGACGTAAGAAAATATTATGAGAAGAGATATTTCGTAATTTGCGCAAGTAAACAGGTAATATTGGATAATTTGGCTTGGCTACATCATAAGTGTATCAGGTTGACTGGCTATACCCAATTGTGTGGTTGGCTAGAGATAATGTTCCTGAAGTACTTTACTGATATATACCGATTGGAACAGAAGGAAGGTGAGAATATAATAGATTCTTATTTTAATACAAGTGAAGATAATGGGTTGACTTGCGATATCAATGATTACTATTTGTCGTGGTTATTAAGAGGCGATTCTCCCATTATAGGAAAAGAATTAGATTCAAAAAGTTTGAAGAATCTGACATCAACTATAGATAAAGAGTGGGCACATGCGGGTATGAACAATCATATATGTGCTGAAGTGGCGTTGAGGAATGAGAATGCAAGAGAATTATTTGATGCTTATCATTCTTATAAATATGCAAGACGTGGCTACTTGGGGGATACATTAACTATTCCACCGATGTATAGGGAGGAATGGTACTTGTTATTGGAGAAAATCCAGCAACAGCTTTTGGGGAAAATCGAAAAAAGACATATCGCGATAGAGTGTAATCCCTCTTCTAATTATAAGATAGGTGAGATGTCTAGATATGATGAGCACCCGATTTTGAAATTCTTTAATTATGGTTTGGATACACCATATCCTCGTCATGATGTAGCAGTGTCGATTAATACTGATGATCAGGGCGTATTCTCAACCTCCCTTGAGAGAGAATATTCTTTAATTGCTTTGGCTATAGAAAGGAATCAGACTGATGAACATCATAATTCTCCAAGAGCAATTATAGACTGGCTGAATAGAGTAAGAGAGATGTCGATAGAGCAAAGATTTAAGTATAATAATAAAATTAAAGATTAAGTAATTATGGCTGAAAAGATGTTTTTGAATGAGTGCTTTCTGCAGAAAGTCAACCAATTTGACGCACTTGGTGTTATCAGTGAAGACGAAAAGAAATTGTCGTTAGGAACCGAGCTCGTATTGGATATAGACAAGGACAATGATGGGAAGGAGGCTGTTTTTGCGAAACTTGGTGATGCTAAGATAGGTGTTTTATCAGAAGAAGATTCTAAAATCATCCGTAAATTCTTGAAAGCAGGCTGGAATAATAATGTTCTTTTTGAGAGTAGGATTAGCAAGTATGATGAAAAAGCTGATGAGAATAAACGATATAGCATTGCAATAAGAATAAAAAAAGCACCAGAAAATAAAGATAAGAAATAAGGGGAATTACCCAATTAACTCTTTAATTTCATCAAGGGTTAGTTTGTCGCTGGTGGTGTTGAATAAATCGACAGTCTGACGCTTTTGGGCTTGAAGTTGAAGGATCTTTTCCTCAACAGTGTCTTTGCAGACTAATCTGAGAACAAGAACATTGTTCTTCTGACCAATGCGATGGGCACGAGCCATGGCTTGGTCTTCGACTGCAGGGTTCCACCAGTCGTCTAAGAGAATAACACGATCGGCAGAGGTGAGATTGAGTCCGAAACCACCAGCCTTAAGGCTAATAAGGAATACGGCGATAGAGGGATCGCTTTGGAACTGGCGTACAGGAATGTCACGATTATGGGTGTTTCCATATAGTGTAACAAAATGAATGCCTGCCGAGGTCAAACGTGACTCTAATTCGTGAAGGGCACTGACAAATTGAGAGAAGAGTAAAACCTTGCGTCCCTCAGAACGAAATGTCTCGATATAGTCAAGTACTGTTTGGTACTTAGGTGCAATGCAAGCCTGGCGTAATCGAAGAAGTCCTTCTAAGGCCAAACTGCTTATGCGGCCGCTGAGTCCTGAAGCGAAAGCCTGGAGTATAGTGGTGTGAACTTGCTTATATTTGATTCGCTCGTGTTCGTTAAGCTCAATATATACAGTCTTCTCAATACGGTCGGGCAAATCTTGCAGTACCATTTGCTTTTCTCTTCGAAGGATGAAAGGTTTAAGGAATTTGCTGGAAAGAGTGACATAGACCTCTGGTATTGCTTGGATCCCCAATGTGTGCAGACGATGATAGAGTGAATGCATGGGTGGCATGAGCATAATGAAATGCGACCAGAGCTCATCAATGGAATTCTCAATAGGAGTACCGGTAAGTATAATCTTGTGCTTGCAATGTAATTGGCTGATGGCCTGGTATTTCTTGGTTTGACGATTCTTTATCACTTGTGCCTCGTCAATTATAATTGTATCGTAATACTCTGGCAGGTAATCGGAAAGATGTATGCGCAGCACATCGTAACTGACAAAGGTGAGTTGCTTAGATAATTGTGGAGCAAATCGACCTACCTCGTCCTTCCAATTATATATTAAAGAGGTAGGGGCAATTATCAGGTGATGTCTATCATTACCCAAGCAACATAGATGGGCAATAATCTGAATGGTTTTGCCAAGGCCCATTTCATCAGCTAAAAGGCAACCATGATTGTTTTTGCGCTGCTGCTGCAACCACATGACTCCATCGACTTGATAGGGTCGCAGTGTTGCATGTAGCTGGTTAGTAATTGACGACTTGATGTCATGAATCTCTGCGTCAGTGAGTGGTAGTGTTTCGGCAAATAGTTTGCGTACATCGAAGGACACATCTAACTGCTGAGCTAATGTTTTGTCATCAGAATGTGTGGCATCCTCTTTCTTGAACAATACAATATGGCCATCGGACTCGTGATAGTTGCGACGATTGAGATAGCCATCAAGGAGCTGATGGGCAAACTCAGATTGATTAACATCTTGATCGGTTGAGAACCAGTTGATGCCTGATGACTCATGATGGAAATATAGCCTTGATGCAGCTTTGTTGGGGCTGGATACGTAAAGTGTCCAGCCTTTTTTAGTAAGTTCAGCGAGACGCTCAGTATCTGTAGTGTTTAATGATAGAGTGGCTGTGGCAGGATTATAATCCTCGCCTAGTATAGCCAAAAGCCTATTTTCCTCCTGCTCGTTGCGCTGCATGAGCAAACCTAAGCTAGAAAGATAGGGAAGAGGGGTGTATGTGGGATAGAAATCGCTGAGTGCATCGTTATAGCGGAAACGTACTTTGATGTTTCGGTGCCATGAAGCGGGATTATCTATATAGAGTATTCCAGATGGTACGGATGATGTGAGATGTGGAACAATAGACGATAAATGGATGATAGAAGATGGACTTGAGATTCGCTTGAGGCTGGATTTGGGGGTAGCTTTAACATAGGAGAAGGGATGAGCCACAAGTATACGCTGGACAAGTGGGTGACTAACAAGTCTACTGTCAATATGGAATGGCTGGCTATTAAGGCCTGCGTGGTTTATAAGCTGGCATAAGGCTGAGGGCTGGAGACCATTAGTAGATGCATCGGCCATAAGGTCGCTAAGGGTTACTTTGCGCTGAAAAGGTGCCAAAGACATACTATTGCCATCCAGATTGACTTCGATACGGAGTTGAGGGATGGGGGCGTTCCCAATTTCGTAGATGCAAAGTAACCGATATGTCATAGGACTAGAATTTGTAGTAAAATAAATAACTGTCTATCATCTTGCGTTCCATACGGTGTACTTGGTCATCGTTACATTTTACCTGAAGAAGTGGCCCCGTGTGGTTTTTTACTTTGCCCTGGAAGTTGCATTCGTCAATGCGGCAACCGCCACAGCAGATATAGCGCAGCTGGCATGTGCTGCAAGGGGAGAGGTTATCGACTGAAGTCTGCAGGTGGAGTTGATGACCTTGTTCTATAAATGATTTTATCGGTCTACCGCTAATATTCCCATAACTATCGACCTCGGAGATGCGATTGCAATAATAAACCTCGCCATCGGCACCAATGGAGATCCCGCCAAAGCCACAGTTGCGTTCGATGAGATTAGGGGTGTGTCCCTCCATGAAGTTATTATACTTAGCATCGGGATCTAAGGCGCGCTCTATTTCCATAATTTGTTGGAAAAACTCTTTGTTCTGAGCCTCGGTGTAGTGCGTGTTGCGACCTGATAATACCTTCTTGCTGAGTTTGAAAAAAACGGGGTGATGGCATTGGCTCTTGATATGATTAACCATCTGCTGATACCGTTCGGCAGCATCGTGCTGGAGATTCTGGAAAGTGAAGGTGGTGGCCACGGATGTGCGAATACCTGCGTTAGCAAAGAGAATGACGTTGCGTACAATGCGGTCGAAATGTCCCTTACCTCTAACCTTGGCATTGGAGGTTTCGTCGAAACCATCAATGCTGATTTGTATCTGACTGATATATGGGGCGAGCTGATTGATACGATTCTCAGTCCAAAGGACACCATTTGAGAGCACAGTGGTTTCGAGGCCAAGTGTTGATGCATGTTTGAGAATGTCGTTGAAATCGCAGTTCATCAAGGGCTCACCTCCGGAAAACGTTACCGTCTTTCCTCCTTGCTGTTGAAACTCGGTAAGTATACGAAGCCACTCCGCCTTTGTTAGCTCGTTGTCTAATGGCTTGCCAGAGCGCATGAAACAGTGTTCGCAACGAAGATTACATGCATTGGTGAGGTAGATGTTAAGCATACGGTAACCCTCTAAGTACTGAGGAACGGGAGGAGTGTTGACCCCAGCGAAATTACGGGCCATGATAGCTGCCAGAAGCTGCTTGAACTGGGACTGTTCATCAGGGGTGTGTAAGGATGTGTAAACTTCACCAATACACAGGCCGCTAATCAACTGTTGAAGAAGATGTTTTTGCAAGTCTGACCTTATGACCATCCAGTTGGCAGTAAGCACAGATATAACTAACCATCCTTCATCGCATGGTCGGAAAATAATCTCATCAGCGAAGATGAGGTGGTCAGTGCTCTGTAACTCTGAATGCTGTCTCATGACATGTGATTTAACTTTAATAATTGAGGTGACACCAGTCTCTGCTGTCACCTCAACCCAATTGGGATATTGCTGCTGGTAAAGCTAATCCTTGATCAGGGGATTAGTTCTGGTTTACGTCGCAGCGCTTGAAGCAGTACATGGCGCCTACACGCTCTGTATCTTCTGCAGTCTTAACTTCCCAATCGAAAGAAATAGAAAAATTCTCTTTCATCTTTTCAATCGTTTTTTTTGGTTTGACATTAAGTTATCTGTTCTCAAGTGTGCAAAAAGCCGATAAAAGGGCTATAGCACTATCTGCATCTGCCAATGATACGACCTCAGAAGGGGTGTGCATATATCGGCAGGGAATGCTGATCAATCCTGTTCGGATGCCAGTGCCGGCAACCTGTATCTCGCGGGCATCGGTGCCTGTGGGGCGGGCAATAGCCTCTATTTGATAGGGTATGCCATTGGATTCTGCCAAGCTGATGAGCTGCTGGTTGATACCTTTGCTCATATTAGGCCCCAAGGGGATGACTGCACCTTTCCCTAGGCTGATGTCACCGTCTTTAGCGGGTGACATTGTTGGATAATCGGTGGCATGGGTTACATCAATGGCAATCCCTACATCTGGACGAATAGCCTCAGTAATCATCTTAGCTCCACGAGCGCCCAATTCCTCCTGGACGGAGGCCACCAGATAGATATCCTTATCTGTGTGCAGTGACTGCAAATTCTGTGCCAAACCCATCAAGACTGCCAAACCAATCTTGTCATCGAGTGAACGGGACAGAAGAAGTGTGTCATTTAGCAGGACAGGGCCCCCTTGGAGAGTAGCAACATCGCCAATCCGAACTTTGGACTGTGCATCTGCTTTATCCTTGGCAGCGATGTCAATCCAGAGGTCTTCTGGCTCGAGTTGCTTTGTGTTCTCGGATTTGTCCTGAAGGTGTATGGGCTTTTTGCCGATAACGCCAGTAACATGGCCTTTATGCCCAATGATATTTATACGCTGCCCTGGAAGGAGATTTGTGTCGATACCGCCAATCTCTTTGAAATAAAGGAATCCGCGGTCATCTATATAACTAATCATTAAACCAATCTCATCGGCATGCGCCATAAGCATAACCTTCGGTCCTGAACCTTTCTTATGTGCGATGCAATTACCATTGACATCAGTGTAGACTTCGTCGACATAAGGACGGATGGCGTCGGCGAAGAGCGCTGTGATTTGCTCTTCGCTACCTGACGGGCTAGGGGTCTGGAGCATCTGATGCAATATGTCTTTCAACCATGTTTCCATATCAACTTGCAAAGTTACACAATTTTCTCCAGATTATTAGCGATTGTGGGTAAAAATAATGCTTTTTTAATAATAAATATTAAATTTGGCTTGGAGATGAACCGTTTGTTTGCTATATATTTGGCTGAAATGTACAGGAGAGAAGAGTTAGAATATGGATTGATGAGGACTATTTGTTAAAAATCGCATAAGAATGGAGAAAAATAGATTTTTTTCACTATCTTTGTACCTTGAAAGGCAAGAAGTCGGGTGACACCGACATTGCATCGGTATTGAAATGTTGAAGTCATAAAGCGACTGAAGACCAGAGTGATATGATGACGACGAAAGAAACGGGAACTTTATCGGGACGCGACACAAGGATGTGTGGTGACCCCAAGATGTGGTTTCCGATGAGGGTGACGTATCAGCGAGAAATGAAGGTGAAAGCAGAACTGGACAGGCTGGGGATCGAGAACTTTGTGCCGATGAGGTATAAGGTGGTGGAATCGCAGAATGACGGGGTTACGGAACTGCGGAAGGTGCTGGTGCCTGCTATCAATAACCTGATTTTTGTGCGGTCGACGCAGGAGCGGGTGAGCGAGTTGAAGCAGACGAACGAGGCGCTGGAACCGTTGCGCTATATGATGGACCATACTGCCTCTCGTGAACACGCCATTATGACGGTGGCGGATAGGGAGATGGAGAACTTTATGCGGGTGGCTTCGCGGACTGACGACAGTGTGATGTTTCTGGATGAGGAGACGGTCGTGGGGAAGGAAGGCAAGCGCGTGGAGATTATTGGCGGTGCGTTTGAAGGCGTGACGGGCGTGATCAGGAGAGTGAAGAGGTGTAAGAGGGTAGTAGTGGAGATAGAAGGTGTGGCGAGCGTGGCGATTGCGTATGTGCCAGTGGAGTGGCTAAAAGAAGTGTGAGTAAAAGCACGATAGAATACATTAATATAAAGAAGAAGTTAGAATGGCTTTGATAATAGGTAGATTGCCAGAGGATTTGGAGATGTTCCTGAATATGACTGATACGCTGTATCTGCTGCGGATGAACGCGGATGGTACAGACGTGGAGATTGAGGAACATATAATAGTGTCATATCCTGACTTTGACAGGCTATTTCAGCAGCTTAGACACGCTGAGAGACCAATCAAGGCTGGTGATATACGCTCATGGGGCTTTGGGAAGCTGATGGATGAGACCCTCTATCAATATGACATGGGGTCTAATAGCACATTGAAAAAGATGTCTGATGATGAAGTAATTCCTTTAGCTGTTCAATATGACCTGAATGTGAATACTCTTAAATCGCGGGTACTAGCAAAAAGGATGGAATTGACGCTTGAAAAAGCGGGTGAAGAAAGGGTTGCCGATTATAGTTTAAGGAAGGAACATATAGAGAGGGCACAAACAGAGGCACGGAAGGGATTGAAAGAATATGCGGAGAGCAC
>JAEEGG010008899.1_pt1 | contig 22638 bp, 22 predicted proteins | sample 9134161 | NCBI WGS metagenome assembly JAEEGG01 (sample SAMN16246543, study PRJNA631951) | gut metagenome | biome: gut microbiome; feature: rumen; material: CR-attached | host: Bos | place: Iran: Karaj | collected 2018-10
ATGCAGCAGGGATTGTGTATCCATGTAGGTTGGATGGTGTGTCCATGCTGCTTGGACTGACAGTCCCAGCAATATGGACAAATTTTGGGACTGTAGTTAATGGATGTTAAATACAGCCGAAGGCACTGGCTCAATAATCATGGACACTAAGTTATTTGATGATAAAAATCCAGGTGCAGGTTCAGGTGCAGGTTTAGGTGCAGGAAAAACCGTGTAACCTGCTGACATTCAGCTTAGGTGCAGGAAATGCAGGAAAATTTTTGAAATGTTTATATATACGAGTACAACGTCCAAAACATTGCATGAAACGAAACTTTTTTTCATTGCACACAATTGCGCATTTTATTAAATATGTGTAAAATTATGGTTGGTCGTGAATAATCTCGCTGATTATTTGTACCTTTGCAACAATGATGATAAGACGTACAGGGAAATTAACCAATGTAAGCACATTATGAATATTAAGTTACACACTCCGAAAAGCCTGAAGATGGGTAGTGGACTGGCTAATTTCAAGCAGTTCATCATGTCGATTGTGGCCACCAGTATCTCTATTGTTCTTACCTTCGGCACGGCCTACTTTGTTGACAAGAACAAGAAGGAGAAGGAGAAACTGGAGATAGCAAAGATGATTATCTACGACATGGATCAGACTATCAAGAAGATAGAGAAGAACGACTCTGCCTTTGACAAAGTCTGTCGTATGCAGCTGCAAGTGGCCCAGCAGCCCGAGTATTTCGACAGTTTGCGGAGCCGATTGCTCTCCGTTGGGGATATAAGCATGACGAAATTCTCCGAGACTACTGAGAAGGTGTTCTCAACCAGCATAGAAACGTTCAATACCATCGGCAATGCCAACTTTGTAGACGCTGTGACAAAATTCTATATCAACCGCCAATCTTACAAGGATGAAATCATCAATGTCCTCAAAAAGGATTTGGAAGAGAAGCCGCTCATGGCGTCGGAAAAGTATTTCTTAGACCTTGATCTGGCCGACTACAGATTATTACATCGTAGCTTTTTATCGACGATGAAAAAACACCGCAACTATTGTATGCAGCTGCTTGACATCAGCGAGGACGACATGGTGGCCTTTGCCGAAAAACAGGTGGTAGAAGATACAGGTGACCTTGCAGAAAGGGAAGACTCCGTATCAAAGAGTTGGATGAAGGAATACTTCGAACACTGTGCGATTATTGACAAGGCAAAAAAAGAAAAGAAATAACAGTAATAATCATAAATAACAAACGATATGAGAAAGTATTTCTTTTTGATGGCGATGGCCATCATGGCGCTGGGCTTCACTGCCTGCACCGACAACGATGACAACCCGACGACGAATCCCACTGACCCCAAGGCCCTGGTGGGCACATGGGTCGGCGACCTCTCGGGCAAGACACAATCCTTATGGAACTACGGCAAGGCGTGGAACGTGTGGAAGTTCAACAATGACGGCACTGGCGTGTGCGACGTGTACTTCTTGGCGGGCGAGGAACCTGTCGCCCTGCAACACCAGCCGTTTACCTACACCGCCGAGGCCGGCAACATGACCGTCACGATGGACGACGGCCCATGGGACGATTCCTACAAGATTGTCAACGACCGTTTGACGATAGGCGATGCAGGCGATGATGCCACCTTCGACAAGGTCGACGCCACGAAGGCTGCGCAGTTCGACGAGTGGAGCAAGCGCGAACTGCTGTCTGTACCTGCTGAGGCACGCTATACCGTATTCGTCTATGGCAACGCCGGCGGCAAGATGGACTACATCATCGAGAAAGACTTCTGGGAGGCGCTCCGTCCCTACCTGAAGGACGGGAGCAAGGTGCGCGTGGCCGTCCTCTATAAGTACGGCCAGAATACCAGCGGCCAGATGACCGATGACGGCGACGTGGTGTGGTTCGAACTGAACAGCGAGACCGACCTCGACAACCTGCAAAATGAGGGCATGAACTCGCTTGGCATGCACACCGAGGCCATCGCCACCAAGCTCTACGACCCCAACACCATCCACCGTTTCATTGAGTTCAGCAGTCTCTTCTGCCCTGCCGAGGAATACATCTTCACCATCTGGGGCCACGGCAACGGCTTTGAACCCACAATCGACATCCCTGGTAAATATACCGAGAATCCTGATGTCACGCGCGGCGTCATCGGTGACGAGTGGAACGACGGCGAGAAACTCGACATGTACGAACTGGCGCAGGCCATCAAGGCTACAGGCCGCGCCCCGCTGAAGGCCATCTTCTTCCACAACTGCCTGATGGGCAACATCGAGTCGCTCACCGAACTGCGCGACGTGGCCGAGTACATCGCCTGCTCCGCTCACTTGCTCAACAGCGACTACACCGTGTTGCCGGCCTTCATCAGAGGGCTCATCGAAAAGGACGACGTGGAGGAAGCCTTCGCCTACATGCTCAACGACGCCACCCCCGCATGGCAGGAATGTTACAGCCACGATGAGGGCAAGGCCGTCAACGGTGACTTCAAACTGCTGCGCACCAGCGAACTCGACGGCATCATCGATGTCACCCGCCGATTGGCCGACCGTCTCATTGCCCTCTATCCCACGCAAAAGGAGGCCATCGACCTCGCCACCACGCAGGTCTATCGCTTCGCTTCGCCCTACGATGATCTCAATATGGCATGGGCTTTTCCCTTCTTCGACCTCCAGGACTACGCCGACAAACTGGCCGCCAACACGGGCGACGCCGAGTTGACGACCATCGCGCAAGACATGAGACAGGCCTTCGACCGAGCCATCCTCCAACGTGCTGACATCAACTGGAGCGTGCAGCACCTTGACCACTACAGCCTCAGCGTCTGCCTTTACCATCAGGGTTTCTACAATTATGACTACGTAGGCGCTGCGGCCAATCCCTGGAACTGGAAATGCAACATCGGCGAGGGCTACGAGCAAAGTACCTTCCATAAACTTACCGGCTGGGGCAATTTTCTCCGCATCAGCACCGGCCTGCCCTGGGGCAATCCCACCAGCGGTGGCGGTGGGGCGATAGAGAGATCACGGGGTCGGTTCTTCTGATCATTTTTTGAGATTATTATTTGGTGCTCACAGGGGGACAGTCCCCCTGTGAGCATTACGATATGCTCTTTCCTTTGGGGCTGGTGTCCGACAGCTATCAAGACTAACTGGTGTTTCATTTGGAGTTGTTCAGAAGTTAACAAAATGATCACTAGAACCGACCCCGTGATTTTTAGAGAAGCGCGAGGGCGGGGAGCCGAGGCCGAGGATGTCGGCGCGGCTTCCCGCCCTTTTTCGTGACGATTTGTTAATTTCTCGAGGGGAAAGGAGATTGTTTGCGGAAAGTTTTGTAACTTTGCAGCGAAATCATAAAAACGACGCGAATATGGCAAGAGAAGACATCGTACAGAAGTGGCTCGACCACGTACACGAGGACGTCAGCGCCGCCGAGGACTTGCACAAGACAGGGCATCAGCTATATGTGGCTTTCCTCTGTCACCAAGCCATCGAGAAGGCGCTGAAAGCCTACTATATTGCAACTCACGACGAAGACCCGCGTTATACCCACAGCCACTCAAAGTTGCTGGAGGACTGCGGGCTGACCGACGAAATCTCGCCAGAGCACCTGAGGTTCATCGACTTCATGGTGCCCATGTATATCAAGGCTCGCTACCCCGAGCAGAAGGTCGCCGCTGCACGGTCGCTGACAAAGGAAATCTGCGAGCACATTATCACGACAACCAAAGAACTGACACAATGGATAGAAGAACGCTTACCAGAGAAGAAGCCCTCGACACCGTGCGACGCTACAAACAAGTGATTCGCCTGCGCTACAAGAATGAGCCGAAAGTCATCATGTATGGCTCGTATGCCAAGGGCTATGCCAATCCTGACAGCGATATCGACGTCGCCGTCATTGTCCCCGGAAGCGAAATCACAGACCCGTGGGAGCAGTGGGCCGACATTGCGGGCGACGTTCGCAAAGTCAGCACCCTTATCGAGCCAGTGCTGATGGAAGATCAGGAAGACTCCATGCTCTACCGCGAAGTGATGCGGACGGGCGTGGCGGTGTAGTATAATTAATGTGGGGAAAAAAGGGCGGGAAGCTGAGGCCGAGGATGTCGGCGCGGCTTCCGGATCACGGGGTCGGTTCTTCTGATCATTTTTTGAGATTATTATTGAGATCACGGGGTCGGTTCTTCTGATCATTTTTTGGAGATCACGGGGTCGGTTCTTCTGATCATTTTTTGAGATTATTATTTGGTAATTCGTGCTCACAGGGGGACAGTCCCCCTGTGAGCATAAGCAATTGTTTCATAATTCTGCCCTGATTCTTAGCTATCTGTAACAGATTAAACACAAAGTATCAGACCCTTATATCGTGGGGACAGACCCCATGATACATAGCGTTAAAAGTTGAATCGGATGGTATCTGGGGTGACCGTCGTGGTGTCAACCACGAAGCGGATGTGCAGCGTGGCAGAGTCGCCAGCAGTGGTGTCGTTGGGGGAACGGGTGATGTTGTCCTCGTCGTACTCCTCCCAGCCGGGCAGCACCTCCTTCTGGCAAGACACGGAAAGGCTCACCAGCAGGGCAACAACGGCCAGGGACAGGGTGGAGAGTAATATTTTGTATTAAGTCCAGCAATCTGCGGTACATTAGACTTTTACTGAGCAGATTTTAAACGTCACGTCAGAAATTAACGAATTTTAAACTCTAAAAAAATTACATTTACATTTACATTTCATTGTTTTCCAAAAATCGCAAAAATTTGGGTTGAAAAAACTCGAAATTTTGCTCCCACGATTTTTTATAATATAATATATATATTATTATAATAATATATATATTATAAAGTTTCTTAGTGTGAATATGGGTGTAAATGTAAATGTAAATGTAAATGCAAAAATTCGTTAAATTCGACACACACAAATGAATTCTCTACGATATAATGCAAAAATCGTGTCTTTACGGCCGTGTGAAAACAGCCGCCGCCCTCGTCTACACACACCACTAATTGTAGCCAGATAGCGAGTGGCTGAAATTACCCGTTGCGTAAATTCAGCCACACGGCGCACAGGGTCACTGCTCGCCGTACACAGCGAAACCGGCACCAAATAAATAACGTTAAATGACTCGGAATACTTGGAAAAGCGGCTATTTCTTCGTACCTTTGCCGTAGCAAACGAAGATGCAACGGCGACTGCGGGCTGCGGCTCTGCGAAGGCCAAGCGAGCCAGCCTCCGCGTTCCACCTTGCACCGCAGTTGCACTGTGATCACAAAGCGGGATGTCGGCCACCCGATGTAGCTGGCCGCAGAGTGCTAATACCATGAAAAACACACAACAACTATGGCAAAGTATCGTCTTTACAAGAACACTAACGTCAAGTCGGCCGGGTACAACAAGTACTACGCCCACAAGTCGGCAGGAAAGCTCATCGGGCTGAACGAGCTGATCGCCCACATGGCCGGCCACAACACCGCCTTCTCGAAGGGTGTCATCCGTGGCGTGCTGGAGGACATGATAGAGTGTACCCGTGAGCTGGCCTACCAGGGCAACCAGGTGAAGATCGACAACCTGGGCATCTTCCAGGTGTCGATGCGCTCGAAGGGTGTCACCGACCCCACGAAGTTCAACGCCTCGACGGACATCACGTCGAAGTGGCAGGTGCGCCCCACGGGGGACGTGATGTGCAAGAACATCGAGGTGACGCGTGCCGGAGGTGCCGTCATCACGTGGGAGGAGGACAACGACTACACGTCGCCCCGCACTACGCCGCCCACGCCCTAACTACCCACCCCCAACCCCTCCCGAACGGGAGGGGAGTTGGGTTAGAGAGAGACCCTCTGCAGTTATTACATTAGAATTACATTACGCGAAATCCGCTGAATCCGCAGTAAATACGCGGAAGAGAGCGATTTTTTACATTTACATTTACACGTTTGCTTTGCGGTTGTGGCGTTAAACTTACAAAAAGCAGGCGAAGATGCACTGCTTTTGCATATTGTCACGAATAAACTTCATGTTAAAAGTTGCTATTTACGTGTCAATGTGCAAAAAAGGTTGTATATTTGCATCAAATACATCTTAGGAATACAACTATGGCAAAACACCCTAAATTATTCTCTGTATGCCGTCTGTCAGTCACACTCGGCAAGAGCGTCCTGGTGCTGGCGTTACTGCTGACTATCAGCTCGGCTGTTCAGGCCAAGACGAAAGAATCAACGCTGAAGCCACGCCTCGTGGTATGTACCGACATTGCGCCAGGCAACATCGAGCCGGACGACATGGAATCGATGGTCAGGCTGATGGCCTACGCCGACTGCTTCGAGATAGAGGCGCTGATCACCTCCGTAGGTTGGAACTGTGACCCGTATCCGACGGAGTGGAAGGAATACCTGACACGAGTCATCGAGGCATACCGCAAGGATGTCACAAAGCTAATGGCACGCTCCAGCCAGAAGGGGTTCCTGCCGTTGGAACAGGAGAACGGCTGTCAGCAGATGGGCTACTGGCCCAGCGCCGACTATCTGACCCAGCGGGCCGCGATGGGCAGCCAGAACGGGGGCATCAAGGCCATCGGTGCCAGCAACGACACTCCGGGCAGCAACCTGCTGATCCGCCTGGCCGACGAGGACGACCCACGCCCTATCTACGTGGCGGCATGGGGCGGTGCCAACACGCTGGCACAGGCCATCTGGCGAGTGAAACAGTCACGGACGGCTGACGAGCTGAAGCGTTTCGTACAAAAGTTCCGCATCTATACCATCACAGATCAGGACATGGCCTACGGCAACCGCATGAACCGCACCTACAGCTCCCACCAGTGGCTGCGCCGTGAGTTCTGCGACGACCTGCAGTTCATCTGGGACGAGGGGACATGGCAGGAACAGTGTGAGCTGGGCAAGCGTCACTGGCAGCAGCATAAGGACCACATCCAGGGACATGGCGTGCTGGGCAGTGAGTATCCAACCTACAAATGGGGTGTGGAGGGTGACACACCGAGTTTCCTCTATGTCATGCCCAACGGACTCAACGACCCTGACGACCCCACACAGGCCGGGTGGGCAGGCTACCACGAGCGGGGCATCTGTCCGGACTCGCTGACTACGGCATGGAATAGCTGGCAGGAACCTGTACGCAGCATATCCGTAGGCTATAAGCAGCGATTCTATCCCGACGAACTCAACGACTTCATGGCACGTATGCAGTGGGCAGCTGAGGGGCGTGGCAACAAGAACCCGCAGGTGGTGGTCAATGGCCACAGGGGGGTGTCGCCCATCGTCATCCGAGCAAAAGCCGGTAAGGAGATACGCCTCGATGCCTCACGTTCGACGGATCCTGACGGTGACGCCCTCACCTTCCTGTGGTGGCTGCAGCCGGAGATTGGCAGCACCCAGCTTGCCATCGAGCATGCCGAACAGCCGAAGGTCACATTTCGTGTTCCCTCTGATGCCCGTGGCCAGACACTCCACATTGTCTGCGAGGTTCACGACGGCAGCCCTTACCGCCTCGTGGCCTATCGCAGAGTCATCATCAAAGTTTCAGATTAAGTGATGGTGAAAAAGCATCATCACTATAGGAACCCTTGACGCTTCAGCGTGTCAAGCAATGTGGCAGACATGGCCTCGTTGTCGCGGCGGGTGTAGCGGATGTCGGTAAACACCTGGGCGAGAGACGCTTTGTGGTTGATCTCCACAAAGTGGCGGTTCTCCTCCAGCTGTTCCTTGGCCGTGTAGAAAGCATCGATGGTGTCTGCCGTGTAGTCGCGGTACGTCTCGCTATGTACAAAACTACCGACGGGCAGACGGTCACTGAGCGGCGGCTCCTCGGCGGGCCAACCGACAGTCAGCGTGGCCACAGGCATCACCAGACGAGGCAGTTGCAGGATGTCGATAATCTGCTGTGGCTGGTAGACGGTGGTTCCTAAGTAGCAGTAGCCAAGTCCCTCCTCGTCCATCAAGCAGCATAACGTCTGCGCAAAGAGCAGCGCGTCGGTGGCGGCATTGATGAACGACAGGAAGTTGTCGTACCCAGGCTCTGCCTGACGATGGCGCGCCCACTGGCTGGTGCGGTTGAAGTCAGCGCAGACAGTGAGCACCACTGGTGCCTGCGTCACCATCGGCTGGTTGAAGTGTGCCGGTGCCAGCCGTTGTTTCATGTCGGCCGAGCGTGTGACGATGACGCTGTACAACTGCAGGTTGCCCATGGTCTGTGTGCGACTGGCCTCCGCAAAGAGACGGTTCAATAGCGCTTCGCTGACGTCGCGGTCAGCATATTGGCGAATGGTTCGCCGTGTCAATAGGTTCTTCATCGTGTGCAAAGGTACTCAGAAAAATTAGAAATTAGAAATTAAAAAGCAAAAATTGAATACTAAATAATAAAAAATTGCTGACTTCCAGCAAAAAACTATGGACTATGAACTATGAACTATGAACTTTTTTGTACCTTTGCACCCAGTTAATATAATAAGGTATGAATACAACTAGCAACGAGACACTTTGGCAACGGTTGGCCAACGCTATGGCACATGCCAGCCAGCAGACCAGCTATGCCATGACAGGCACGGAGGTGAACAGTCTGCTGGAACGCATGCTGAACACGCTGACTCCTGACGAGCAGCAGCAGCTGACACTGGTGGCCGAGGCTACCATGAGGGCTATGGAGAACGGCCAGCGACCGGAGGTGACAGAGGTGAGGCCCAAGGAACTGGAGTGCGACGTGGTGCGTTTCCAGAACAACAAGGACAAGTGGGTGGCGCTGGTAGGACTGCTGGACGGCTATCCCTACGAGATATTCACTGGCCTGCAGGACGACGAGGAGGGCATCTTCCTGCCCAAGTCGGTCACGAAGGGCAAGATCATCAAGCAGGTGAATGCCGACGGCTCAAAGCGTTACGACTTCCAGTTCACCAACACACGCGGCTACAAGATTACAGTCGAGGGACTGTCGGAGAAGTTCAACCCTGAATACTGGAACTACGCCAAGCTCATCAGTGGCGTGCTGCGCTATCGCATGCCCATCGCCCATGTCATCAAGCTCGTGTCATCGCTGGAGCTGCAGTCGGAGAACATCAACACATGGAAGGTCGGCGTGGAGCGGGCCCTGAAGAAGTACCTCGACGACGGCACGGAGAATGCCGAGTGTACGACAGCAGAGACTACGGCAGAATAAACGGTACATAACGCTACGCGGCAGAACATGACCATCGAATCAGGAACCATCACACTCAGCGGGCTGCACTTCTATGCGTACCACGGCGTCATGCCACAGGAACGGACAGTGGGCGCGGAATACAGCGTGACGCTACGGATGAACGCTGACATCAGCCAGGCAGCCGTTTCCGACAACCTGGCCGACACCGTCAGCTACGCCGAGGTGTATGAGACGGTCAAGCGGGAGATGGCTATCCCCTCGAAGCTGTTGGAACACGTTGCCTACCGCATAGGACAGGCCGTGTGCAAGTCGTTTCCGGTGGTTAGCTCGCTGGAAGTCAGCATCACCAAGCAGAACCCGCCGATGGGAGCCGATTGCGAGGGGGCCACGGTACAGCTACACTTAATAAATGATAAAACTCACACGTGAATGCTGAGTTTTTAAGGTAAAATGCGTACTTTTGCAGGATATATGAAGAATAGGCTATTAGCTATTGCATGGATAACGATGTTGTTGACGACCGCCATGACGGCCGCCAACAAGAAATTCACGCTGGTCATCGACGCCGGACATGGCGGACACGATGCCGGTGCCATCGGTGCCATCACCAAGGAGAAAACCATTAACCTGAACGTGGCGAAAGTGTTCGGACGGCTGGTGGAGCGCAACTGCCCTGACGTGAAGGTCATCTACACCCGCAAGACAGACATCTTCGTAGCCCTGCACGAGCGTGCCGACATCGCCAACCGCAACAAGGCCGACCTGTTCATCTCCATCCATACCAACTCACTGCCCAAGAGACGTATCGCTCGCGGCCTGGAGACCTATACGCTGGGTATGCACCGTGCAGCAGACAACCTGGACGTGGCCAAGCGCGAAAACGCGGTCATCCTGATAGAGAAAGACTACAAGCAGCGCTACCAAGGGTTCGACCCTAACTCGTCGGAGAGCTACATCATGTTTGAGTTCATAGCCGACCAGAACATGGCACAGAGCGTCGAGCTGGCCAGGATGGTACAGCAGCGAACGTGCAGCGCGGCGGGCAGACAGGACAAGGGTGTCAAGCAGGCCGGTTTCCTCGTGCTGCGCGAGACATCCATGCCGAGCTGTCTGATAGAGCTGGGATTCATCAGCACCCCCGACGAGGAGCTATTCCTGGCCACCGATGCCGGTGTCGAGAAACTGGGCAAGGGCATCTATCAGGCATTCCTCGACTACAAGCGCAAGTATGACAAGAACATCAGCGTACCCCTGAAGGCTGAGAGCCGACAGGACGTAAACATACCACAGGTAGTGCCGTCGGACGTGAAGGATCAAGCAAAAAACGAAAAGAAGAAGCGTAAGAGCCGCATGGCCGAGGAACTGGCCGAGGCTCGCGAGGGAAAGGTCGAGGAGCCTACAGCAGTGAACGACAAGCAGACGGAGCCGGACGCTGACTCCATCCTGCAGGCAGCCCCCATCATCGAGGTTACTGAAACACCGACAGAGCCGGCGAAGCCAAGTGAGACAGCTACTACGGAACCTGCTGCCAAGACACCAGAGCCATCCCCTGCTCCCAAACAGTCGCCTTCCAAGACTGACATGACAGGTATACCGGTGTTCAAGGTGCAGATACTGGCCAGCAACACCCGTCTGAAACTTACCGACAGCCAGCTGAAAGGACAGAAGGATGCCGACTGCTACCAGGACGGTGGCATGTACAAATACACAGTGGGGGCATCGGAGAACTACAACGACATCTACCAGTTGCGCAAACAGCTGCTCGCCAGATTCCCAGAGGCCTTCATCATTGCCTTCAAGGACAACAAACGAACCGACGTACAGGAGGCTATCAGAGAGTTCAAGAAGAACAGGAAGTGACAACGAATTCAACGAATTGAAAATAGAAAAACAATACAGACAATATGAAATTTTTTACCAAGGAAGTGAAAATAGCCATTGTGGCCATCATAGCTATCGTAGTGCTGTTCTATGGACTGCAGTTCCTGAAAGGACTTAACATCTTCTCGTCAGACGAGTCTTACTATGTGGCGTTTGAAGACGTCAGCGGACTGTCGGCATCGTCGCCCGTCTATGCCAACGGCTACAAGGTGGGCGTAGTCAAGGAGATAGCCTACGACTTCAGCCCGCAAGGCAAGATCGTCGCCGTGGTGGGACTCAACAAGCAGCTGCGCCTGCCCGTCGGCTCCAGGGCTGAGATTTCCAGCGACCTGCTGGGTAACATCAAGATCAACATCATATTGGGCGACGACCCGCTGAACATGGTAGCTGCCGGCGACACCATCCCTGGCGGCGAGGAGAAAGGCATGATGAGCAAGGTGGGAGCCATGTTGCCAACCCTTGAGGCCATCATGCCCAAGCTGGACAGCATCATGAGCAGTCTAAACACGCTGCTGGCTGACCCTGCACTGGCCAACACGCTGCACAACGTGGAGGGCATGACCGGTAACCTCAACCAGACCAGCCAGGAGCTGAAGACGCTGTCGGCACAGCTGAACCGCGAGGTTCCCACTATGCTCGGAAAGACCAATGGCGTACTGGATAACACCCAGCAGCTGACTGCCAACTTGTCGGCCATCGACGTCGCAGGCATGATGGCCAAGGTCAACGAGACACTGAGCAACGTGGACGAGATGACGCGCAAACTGAACAGCACCGAAGGAACGCTGGGGCTGCTGATGCGCGATGCCACACTCTATAACAATCTGAGTGCCACGGCAGCCGACGCCGACTCACTGCTCATCGACTTCAAGGCCCACCCGAAACGCTACATCCACTTCTCCGTTTTCGGCAAAAAAGACAAGTAAAAATAGTCGTAATTTTAAATTCGTCTAAATAACACAAAGCAAAAAAGATAATTCGACACAAGCGTTGCAAACTGCTGATATTTCAAGTGTTTAAATGCACCGACAGAAGAAATCCTGCACTCCAAGAATAGGTTGTGCAGGTTTTCTATCCGGCTGAAAATCAGAATTATGGATATAAGCAAGAGAGCTAAAGGATAAAAAGATTTAAAAGAATTATAAGGTACGTATTTTGAACAGGTTACATAGTTGCATCACGTCAACGGCAAATGAGAGTGATTTGCATAATTAAGAAAAAATTACGACCTTTGCAATCGAAAACATTAAAGACACACCGTCTAATAAGAATATTAATATTAACTAAGTAACGCCGCATGGTAAATCCAAAGGCGCTTTGGGACAACTGCCTTAGTCTGATTAAGGACAACGTCACGGAGCAGCAATACAGAACATGGTTCGCACCCATCGTCTTCGAGCGTTTTGACGAAGACACGCGGACGCTCCTCGTACAAGTACCGAGCATGTACGTGTACGAGTATTTGGAGCAGTACTATGTGGGGTTACTGGGTAAGGTGCTGACACGTTGCTTCGGACAAAACGTACACCTGACATACCGCGTCGTCACCGACCAGCAGCACGGACTGTCACAGGACGTGGAGGCTGAGAACACCGCCGACATCGCTGCTGTAATGCCCATCACCCGTGGTAACAAGGCACCTACTGTGCTTGATGCCGTCGCCCCACAGGATCTGGATCCACAGCTGGACTTGCACAGAACGTTCAACAACTTCATCGAGGGCGACTCCAACAAACTGCCACGTACTGTGGGACTGTCCATTGCAGAGCATCCTGGGAAGTCCACCTTCAATCCTTTCTTTGTATTTGGCCCGTCAGGCTGCGGTAAGACCCACCTCATCAACGCTATCGGCATTCGCTGTAAGGAGACGTACCACTCGAAACGGGTACTGTATGTGTCGGCACGCCTGTTCCAGGTGCAGTTCACCGATGCCGTACGCCAGAACCGCGTCAACGAGTTCATACAGTTCTACCAGTCCATCGACGTACTGATTGTTGACGACATCCAGGAGTGGGCAACCGCCTCGAAGACGCTGGACACTTTCTTCCACATCTTCGATCACCTGTTCCGTCTTGGCAAGCAGATTATCCTCGCTTCCGACCGTCCCCCAGTGGATTTGCAGGGTGTGAAGGATCGCCTGCTGACACGCTTCTCGTGCGGACTCATCGCCGAGCTGGAGAAGCCAAACGTCCAGTTGTGCAGCGACATTCTGAAAGCCAAGTGCCGCCGTGACGGACTGAAGATACCAGAGGACGTCATACAGTTTATTGCTGAGACAGCCAACGGCTCCGTCCGCGACCTGGAAGGGGTCATCAACTCGCTGATGGCCTACTCCATCGTCTACAATTCCAATATCGACATGCGACTGGCAGAACGTATCGTCAAGCGTGCCGTCAAGGTCGACAACAAGCCGCTGACCATTGACGACATTCTTGAGAAAGTATGCAGCCACTACAACGTGACACAGCAGCAGGTGTTCAGCCGTTCCCGCAAGCGCGACTATGTGCTGGTGCGACAGATCTCCATGTATCTGGCTCAGAAATACACCAAGATGCCTGCCGCCCGCATTGGTCAGCTCATTGGCGGCCGCGACCATTCGACGGTCATCCACAGCTGTTCGACCATCGAACAGCGTCTGAAAAGCGACAAGTCCTTCATGGCTGAATTCTCCAGCATCGAGAACTCCTTCAAGCTGAAGAAGTGACAGAAAAGCATCCCGTAGAAGACTGGCTGCATCGGTAATGCAAAGAAAAATAGTTTTTTTCTTTGCATTTCACTCGATTTGCACTACCTTTGCACCCAAATTATAATAAGGTATGAATATTGAGCAACAAATAATGACGGCAGCACAAGTTGCCGTAAAGGCACTCTACCAGCAGGACGTGCCTGAGAAAATGGTTCAGCTGCAGAAAACGCGCAGCGAGTTTGAGGGCAACCTAACCCTCGTCGTGTTCCCTTTTACCAAGATGGCTCACAAGTCGCCGGAACAGACGGGTCAGGAAATCGGCGAATATATCGTGGCCAACTGCGAGGCCGTCAGCAAGTTCAATGTGGTGAAGGGATTCCTGAACATGAGCATTGCAGACGCTGCCTGGATGCAGCTGCTGGCCGACATCGACAAGGACGACCGCTTTGGCGAGAAAAGAGTGGACGAGCGTTCCCCGCTCGTCATGATTGAGTACTCATCGCCCAACACCAACAAGCCGCTGCACCTCGGCCACGTCCGCAACAACCTGTTGGGCTGGTCGCTGGCACAGATTATGGCCGCCAATGGCAACCGCGTGGTGAAGACGAACATCGTCAACGATCGTGGCATCCACATTTGCAAGTCGATGCTTGCCTGGCAGAAGTGGGGAAACGGTGAGACTCCCGAGAGCAGCGGCAAGAAGGGCGACCACCTTATCGGCGACTACTATGTGGCCTTCGACAAGCACTACCGCAAGGAGGTGAAGGACCTCGCTGCGCAACTCACTGCCAACGGTTTACCCGCTGACAAGGCCGAGGAGCAGGCCAAGCAGGAGGCCCCACTCATCAAGGAGGCTCACGAGATGCTCGTCAAGTGGGAGCAGAACGACCCGGAGGTGCGCGCCTTGTGGGAGAAGATGAACAGCTGGGTGTATGCCGGCTTCGACGAGACCTACCAGAAGATGGGCGTCTCATTCGACAAGATATACTATGAGTCACAGACCTACCTCAAGGGCAAGGCCAAGGTGGAGGAGGGTCTCGCCAAGGGACTCTTCGAGCGTCATGCTGACAACAGCGTTTGGGCCGACCTGACCGACGAAGGCCTCGACCAGAAACTGCTGCTGCGCTCCGACGGTACCAGCGTCTACATGACACAGGACATCGGCACCGCCGAGATGCGCTACGAGGACTATCCCATCGACAAGATGATCTACGTGGTGGGCAACGAGCAGAACTACCACTTCCAGGTGCTCTCTATCCTGCTCGACCGCTTAGGCTTCAAGTGGGGCAAGGAACTCGTACACTTCAGCTACGGCATGGTGGAGCTGCCTAACGGCAAGATGAAGAGTCGCGAGGGTACCGTCGTCGATGCCGACGACCTGATGCAGCTGATGGTAGAGGATGCCTACAAGACCTCGATGGAGCTGGGCAAGTTTGACGACATGACCGAGGAGGAGCGCCGCGAGATAGCCCGCATGGTTGGCATGGGTGCCCTGAAGTACTTCATCCTCAAGGTGGATGCCCGCAAGAACATGCTGTTTAACCCCGAGGAGAGCATAGACTTCAACGGCAACACAGGTCCGTTTATCCAGTATACCTACGCTCGCATCCGTAGTATCCTGCGGAAGGCCACTGGTGTTTCTGGTGCAAATTGTCTCCTAAGTACAGCTGACCTCAACTCTAAGGAAATCGAACTTATCCAGAAACTCAGCGAGTACGGTGCCGCCGTCGAGCAGGCAGGCAAGGACTATTCACCCTCAGGCATTGCCAACTACTGCTATGAGCTGACCAAGGTGTTCAACCAGTTCTACCACGACTACAGCATCCTCAACGAGCCGGACGAGCAGAAAAAGGCCCTGCGTCTGATGCTTGCACGCAACGTGGCAAAGGTCATCAAGAATGGTATGGCACTCTTAGGCATCGAGGTTCCTGAAAGAATGTAGTATGCAGAATCCTCCCGACTATCGGCACGACACCGTATTGCCACTGCCCATGGAGGTAAAGGCTGACGCATGGGCTGTAGACGCAGCCTGCAGCGGCAACCCTGGACCAATGGAGTATCAGGCCATCGACCTGCAGACGGGCTACCGTGTGTTCCATTTCGGTCCCATGAAGGGTACTAACAACATCGGTGAGTTTCTGGCCATTGTCCATGCTTTGGCACTCATGCAGCAGCGTGGACTGCCTGATAAAACCATCTACAGCGACTCATATAATGCCATCCTATGGGTAAACAAGCGTCAATGCAAGACCAAACTGGAGCGTACTTCTGAGACGGAGCAACTATACCAGATCATCCAGCGTGCCGAGCGATGGCTGCAGACCCATACATGGCACAACCCCATCATCAAGTGGGATACAAAGAAATGGGGCGAGGTGCCTGCCGACTTCGGCAGGAAATGACCATGCCCATTCGAAACGGTATCAAACATAATGAATGACAGAGCTATCAAAGATCATGCGTAACAATTTGGCAGACATTACACTTGCTGTCCTCATCATGGCAGTTGTGTCTGTATTGTGCATCTCATGCGGTGACAATCGGGAACAACGGAAGCAGGAACTGCGCCATGAGTTGCGCTCGGAATTCTATTCCAGGGAGCTGCAGAAGGCACAGGCAGAACTGGCGCGTACCGACAGCCTGATGCAGATAGCCGAAGCCACACTCGACTCCGCAGACATCGGACAGCGCATCCGGCTGGACTCGCTGAGACTCGAGGCTGACGTACTGGGTGCCAAAATACGGTATATCCACAGGAAACAGCAGGAAGTAGAGCAGCCGAGGTAGGCTACAGCCTGGAAATACGAAGAAAAACATGTTTTTCTTTGGTTTTTCGCTCGATTTGCACTACCTTTGCAGTCAGATTATGGTAAAGAATGAAGTAAAGACCAACCAGCAGTTCGAGCAGACGATAGCGGAATGCCGCCAGCTGTTTGAAAAGAAGCTACACGACTACGGTGCCTCATGGCGCATCCTGCGGCCGTCGTCACTGACCGACCAGCTGTTCATCAAGGCAAAGCGCATACGCTCACTGGAGATCAAGAAGGAATCGCTGGTGGGCGAAGGCATACGGCCGGAGTTTGTGGCACTGATCAACTACGGCATCGTGGGACTGATTCAGATATACAACGGATTCAGCGACACAGTGGACATCAGCAACGATGAGGCCATGGTACTCTATGACCGCTATGCCCAGGAAGCCCTCGAGCTGATGAAGCGCAAGAACCACGACTATGACGAGGCGTGGCGCGGCATGAGGGTCAGCTCGTACACCGACTTCATACTGACCAAGATAGAGCGCATCAAGGAGATAGAGAATCTCGGAGGTGACACCCTGGTCAGCGAGGGCATCGACTCCAACTACATGGACATTATCAACTATGCCGTGTTCGGTGCCATCAAGCTGAAGGAAGAGACGAGCGATTAAAGGTTTGAGGTGAAGAAGGTTGTCGTAAATATTGCCCGCCTGATGCTGGCCATCGTCCTGATTCTGTCAGGGTTTGTCAAGGCCGTAGACCCGTTAGGTACGCAATACAAGATAGCCGACTATGCCGAGGCCCTGCACATCAGCGAATGGATGCCCGACCTGCTGACATTGGGCATTGCGGTCACATTGTCAGCGGTTGAGTTCCTGCTCGGCATCTGCCTGCTGTTTGCCATACGGCGGCGGAGGGTATCAAAGCTGGTGCTACTGATGATGCTCATCATGACGCCGTTGACGTTATGGCTGGCGGTGGCCAACCCCATCAGCGACTGCGGCTGCTTCGGTGATGCTGTGGTGCTGACCAACTGGCAGACATTCTGGAAAAACGTAGTGCTGCTCGCACTGGCAGTGGTCGTGGTACGTTGGCCTTATGACATCATGCGCTTCGTGTCGCGTTCAAACCAGTGGATCGTGCTGAACTACTCGGCCGTGTTCATCGTGCTGGTTTCGGGATGGTCACTCTACGACCTGCCGTACTTCGACTTCCGGCCGTACCATGTGGGGACCGACCTGCGTGACGGCTGGCAACGCATGATGGATGGCGAGGAGTCACCCTACACCGACTTCTTCGTCGAGCGGTTGTCAGAGCCTGCGGCTCATGACGGCATGCAGGGTGAGCGTGAACTGGTACGCGAGGACATTACCGAACCGCTGCTTTGTAGCCAGGTCTATACATTCCTGCTGGTATCGCCGCATCTGGAACAGGCAGACGACTCACAGCTCGACCGTATCAACGAGGTACACGAGTACGCACAGGACTACAACTACCCGTTCTATTGTCTGACGGCCAGCGGACAGCGAGGCATACGGGGCTGGCGCGAGCGCACAGGAGCAGAGTACACCTTCTGCCAGACTGACGAGACGACGCTACGCACCATCATCCGAAGCAATCCTGGCCTGCTGCTGCTCAAGGACGGCAAGGTGATACGCAAGTGGAGCCACAACCGGCTTCCCAACGATGAAGAGCTGTCGGCTCCCCTGCCTCAGCTGGAGATAGGCCGTATGCCAGCCGACTCAGTGGCTAAGAAGATCGTGATGATACTGCTGTGGTACGTGCTGCCACTGGTGCTGCTGACCATTGCCGACCGTCTGTGGATGTGGTCGCAGTGGGTGAAAAAGAAGAGAGAGACTAACAAAGTATATCAGTTATTTAACAAAAAAGACAAGACAATGAGAAAGAAAATCGTAGCAGGCAACTGGAAAATGAACCTGAACCTGCAGGAAGGTGTGGCTCTGGCCAAGGAACTGAAGGAAGCACTGGCTGCCGACAAGCCCAACTGTGACGTCGTCATCTGCACGCCGTTCATCCACCTGGCCAGCGTGGCCAAGGAACTGGAGGGCAGTGTCATCGGCCTGGGTGCCGAGAACTGCGCCGACAAGGAGAAAGGTGCCTACACAGGTGAGGTAAGTGCCGAGATGGTGAAGTCCACTGGCGCCCAGTATGTCATATTGGGTCACTCGGAGCGCCGTGAGTACTACAAAGAGACTCCCGAGATCCTGAAGGAGAAGGTGCTGCTGGCTCAGAAGAACGGACTGAAGGTCATCTTCTGCATCGGCGAGAGTCTGGCAGAGCGTGAGGCCAACAAGCAGAACGAGGTCGTCAAGGCCGAGCTGGAGGGCAGCGTGTTCAACCTCCCCGAAGAGGACTTCCGCAAGATTATCATCGCCTACGAACCCATCTGGGCCATTGGTACCGGCAAGACAGCCACTTCCGATCAGGCTGAGGAGATACACGCCTATATCCGCAGCATCATCGCCGAGAAGTACGGCCAGTCCGTAGCCGACGACACCAGCATCCTGTATGGTGGCTCTTGCAAGGCCAGCAACGCTCCTGAGCTGTTCGCCAAGCCCGACATCGACGGTGGTCTCATCGGCGGTGCCTCGCTGAAGTGCGCCGACTTCAAGGGTATCATTGATGCCTGGAAGAAGTAAAGAGGTAATGAAGTAAGAAGGTAAAAAAGTAAAAGAGTAATATAAGGAAAGCGTATGAAAACAATGCACAATCAATGGATGAATAAGGTATTGGCGGTTTTACCTTTATACCTTTTTACTTTTTTACCTTTACACGCCCAAAACACATTCACAGACCGCATCCAGCAACAGACGGCCGGACAGGGTACGGTGACTATCCACCAGAGTCCGGAAATTGACAAGCTGGTCAACAGCACAACACTGGTGATGTCTAAACAGACACCGAATGCCGCTCCTGCCAACACGGCAAAACCGGCAGGCAACAGCAGCACGGCCACCACGCCCTCCAAGACGGAGCGGCCCAGTCAGCTGGCCGCCACTCCCGACCAAGAGCCGGCATCCGCCGACATGGGCAAGAAAGTGATGCGCGGCGGTGTCAAGGTCAACGGCTACCGTGTGCAGGCTTTTGCCGGCGGCAATTCCCGCAAGGACCGCCAGCAGGCCGAGCAGACTGGTAACAACATCAAACAGCACTTCCCCAACGTGCCTGTCTACGTCCATTTCTACTCGCCGCGCTGGATATGCCGCATCGGCAACTACCGCACCTACGAGGAGGCCCACCAGATGCTGGTCAGTCTGCGCAACTTAGGCTACTCCCAGGCCTCCATCGTCAAAGGCAAGATTACGGTGCCATCGTATTGAGAGGTGAGAGGTAAGAGGTGAGAGGTAAGAGGTAAGAAGTTATGAAATACGACAACGAAACATACCGCGAAGGGCTTGACGAACTGGCCCGGCACTACAAAGACATCCTCAGTCTGCTGGGCGAGGACCCTGACCGTGAGGGACTGCAGAAGACTCCCATGCGCGTGGCCAAGGCCATGCAGGTACTGACACAAGGCTATCAGATGGATGCCCACGAGGTGCTGCGGCAGGCACTCTTCAAGGAGGACTATTCGCAGATGGTCATCGTCAAGGACATAGACTTCTTCTCGCTCTGCGAGCATCACATGCTACCGTTCTACGGCAAGGCCCATGTGGCCTACATCCCCAACGGCTACATCACGGGGCTGTCGAAGATAGCCCGTGTGGTAGACATCTACAGCCACCGGCTGCAAGTGCAGGAGCGCATGACCCTGCAAATCAAGGAGGCCATCGAACAGACCCTGCACCCCCTCGGTGTCATGGTCGTCATCGAGGCCCGTCATTTATGTATGCAGATGCGTGGTGTGGAGAAGCAGAACTCCATCACCACCACCAGCGACTTCAGCGGAGCCTTCAACCAGGCTAAGACCCGCCAGGAGTTCATGAACCTGATACGCAACAACGCATAAGACAGCATAACAACAATAATCATTAAACAGCCACATAATACTTATGGATCTTAATAACAGCTACAAGAAAAAAGGCATGATGCAGGAGTTCTCCGGCAGTTGTCTGGGTAAGATTATCATTACGTCAGTCATTCTCTTCTTCCTGTTCCTACTGTGTGTGTTCACCCTTCCATCCCAAAAGGTCATGGAACTGGAGGTAGAGGACAATGTGCGCCAGTGCCTGCAGGAGAACGACAGTCTGCGCGGCGACGTCATCGACGAGGTGGTGGCCAACATCAGCCGCTCGTTCAGCGAGGCCGACTCCACTGTCGATGACCATGAGATTATGGATGTCTACCACAAGTACAACCGTATAGAATTCAAGGATCACACCTTCTTCCGTACGGCAAACATCATCAACTATACCCATCCGGAGGGTGTCTGTGTGGCATGGGGCATCATGGGTGCAGTCTTCTCGACCGTTTACTACGACGACCTCGTGCTGACCACTGGTGCTGTACGTCGCACGTACAACAAGAAGCTCCTACAGGATCCGACATTCTCTGACGAGGACCTTGGTGAAAACCCCAACCTACAACCCTACCACTACGAAGGCAATCCCGACAACTGATTGCCTTCCTTAGTGTGACTTCTTGGGTGAAGGGGCTTAAATAGCCTCGCCGAACAGGGTGGCACTGGTGGAGCCGGTGATGCGGACACGCACCGTCTCGCCAATATGGTGGTCGCCCTTGTCGAACACCACCATCTTGTTCTGTTCGGTACGTCCGCACAGCTGTTCGCGGCTGCGCTTGCTGAAGCCTTCTACGAGTACGTCGAACTCGCGGCCCTCGTCACGTCTGTTCTGCTGGGCGGAGATTTCCGTCTGCAGGGCTATCAGCTCGTTGAGACGGCGTATCTTCTCTTCCTCGGGCACGTCGTCGGGCAGGTGCTTCGAGGCATACGTGCCAGGCCGCTCACTATACTTGAACATAAAGGCCGAGTCGTAGCCTACCTCACGCATCAGCGAGAGCGACAGCTGGTGATCCTCCTCCGTCTCGCTGTGGTAGCCCACGAAAATGTCGGTCGACAGGCCACAGTCGGGGATGATACGTCGGATGGCCGCCACACGGTCCAGATACCACTCGCGGGTGTACTTGCGGTTCATCAGTTTCAGAATACGGTCGCTGCCGCTCTGCACCGGCAGATGGATATGACGGCAGACGTTCGGCATCTCGGCAATGACATGCAGCGTCTCGTCGCTCATGTCCTTCGGATGCGAGGTCGTAAAGCGGATGCGCATCTGTGGAGCCTCCTCGGCAACACGGCAAAGCAATTGTGGGAAACCATTTCTCACCTCTGATTCCTCATTTCTCATTTCGTAGGAGTTGACGTTCTGTCCCAGCAGCGTCACCTCCTTGAAGCCACGGTCGCGCAGGTCGCGTACCTCTCTTAGTATGCTCTCCACGTCGCGGCTGCGCTCACGGCCACGGGTGTACGGCACGATGCAGTAGTGGCAGAAGTTGTTACAGCCGCGCATGATGCTGACGAAGCCGCCTATCTTGTGGCCGAGGCCGATGCGCTGCGGCACCACGTCGCGGTAGGTTTCCGAGGTGGACAGCTCGATGTTGATAGCCTTATGGCCCGTCTCGGCCTGTGCGATGAGGTCGGGCAGCGACAGGTAGGCGTCAGGGCCGGCCACCAGGTCACAATGGTGATGCTGCAGCAGGTCATCCTTTACGCGCTCGGCCATACAGCCTAAGACACCGATAATGAGCGGGGTTCCCCCACCCTCTCCCTGTTGCTTAGTCTGCCTCGTCTTTCTGATGGCATTCAAAGCCTCCAGGCGGTGGAAGATTTTCTGTTCGGCATTGTCGCGCACGGAACAGGTGTTCAAGAACACGGCATCGGCATCGTCGATGCTGTCGGTAGTCTCGTAGCCTGCCATCTGCATGACCGAGGCTACCACCTCTGAGTCAGCCACATTCATCTGGCAGCCATATGTCTCGATATACAATTTTTTCATAATTCGCGTACAAAGGTAAGCAATTATTTGTAAATACGGAAATAATTCTTTATCTTTGCATGCAAAACACGCTGCTTATGAAATATTTATTGACAATAGTCCTGCTGGCTGGCATCGCTGTCGGTGCCGCAGCACAGGAGAGCCACTACCACAGGAGCCTGCGGTCACAAGCCGAGAACGACAAGTACGGTACCATAGGTGC
>JAEEGG010008903.1_pt1 | contig 22631 bp, 17 predicted proteins | sample 9134161 | NCBI WGS metagenome assembly JAEEGG01 (sample SAMN16246543, study PRJNA631951) | gut metagenome | biome: gut microbiome; feature: rumen; material: CR-attached | host: Bos | place: Iran: Karaj | collected 2018-10
GATCTTCATCAGTTCCCATGGATGAGGTTAACACCATCAACAAGTACGGCGGTAAGCTTGAGGCTGCCATCGGTATTCCCGAGGAGCAGCTCCGCAAGGCTGCCAAGAGCGCTGTATGCAAGATCAACATCGACTCTGACTCACGTCTGGCTATGACTGCCGCTATCCGTAAGCACCTGGCTGAGCATCCTGGAGACTTTGATCCCCGTCAGTATCTCAAGCCCGCTCGCGAGAACATGAAGAAGATGTACATCCACAAGATTGTAGAGGTACTCGGTTCAGACGGCAAGCTCTTGCAGAAGTAAGACACACCATAAACACACATACATTGATAATGGAGAGGACTGGTTCTTCTCCATTATTTTTTTATTTGTATTTAAATAAAATAAGGTTTGAGACGTTCCAATTCCGAAAAATCATTAAGTTTGTAGGCTTATTGGCATGTGTATGAAATTACGTCTGTTACATATAGTACCGGTTTTTCTGTTTTTTGCCCTTTCTTCTTGTGTCAAGAAAGAGTATAAAACGCTTGACGACGGCGTCATCGTAAATGTCCGGGAGCCTGTTGAGGGAGGCCCTCAAAAGGTCAGGCTTACTGTTATGTCAGACAGGATCATCCGTGTCAGCGCTACCCCCGACAAGTTGTTCCATGACCGCAGCAGCCTTATAATACTTCCTGATGCCGCACATCAGACCGGCTTTGCCGTACGCAACAGCAAGGATGAGGTTGAACTGCAGACCGGCGGTATGAGTGCCATTGTCAGCAAAGCGGACGGCAAGGTGCGGTTTACCGATGCAGGGGGGAATCCGATCTCCAACGAGTCACGGCCTGCGGCATTTACTCCGATCACTGTTGACGGAACTCATGGCTATTCGACCATAAACAGTTTCGATACGTCTGACGATGAGGGCCTTTACGGACTAGGACAGCATCAGTCCGATCAGTGGAATTACAAAGGACAGAATGAGGAACTCTACCAGTATAACACCAAAATCAGCATTCCGTTCGTAATCTCATCCAACGGCTACGGAATCCTGTGGGATTCTTATTCACAGGGCAGATTCGGAAATACTGAACCTTACAGTCAGCTTAACCGCCTGTTCAAGTTGTACGACAAGGACGGCAGGGAAGGCAGCCTTACGGGAACCTACTATGGAATGATGGGGCGTACTCAGGTAAGGCAGGAGGATTCCATCTACTTTGTGGATTCAGAGACCGTAAAGAATCTGCCGCGTCTTGGGCAGAGGGTTCTCTATGAGGGTTCCCTTGAGGCTCCGGAGTCCGGTACATATGATTTTATACTGTATTATGCCGGCTATATCAGGGTGTTCCTGGGCAATGAAGAGGTGGTGAAAGAACGCTGGCGCACGGCATGGAATCCCAATTCATACAAGTTCAGTTTTGATATGGAACAGGGACGGCTCTATGACCTGCGCATAGAATGGCGCCCCGACGGCGGCACTTCATATTGCGGTCTTCGTGCATATGCTCCCGTTGACAGGATAGAGAAGGATAGGCTGACCATGTGGAACGAGATGGTTCAGGAGTCCGATTACTACTTCATATCGGGCGACAATATGGACGGCGTAATAAATGAGTTGCATTCTCTGGTAGGAAAGCCCAATATGCTGCCCAAGTGGGCTATGGGATTCTGGCAGAGCCGTGAGCATTACCAGAATCAGAACGAGGTGGTGCAGACGGTCAGGGAATTCCGCCGCAGAGGCATCGGCCTGGATAATATCGTTCAGGACTGGAACTACTGGAAAGAGGGAGAGTGGGGGTCACATGAGTTTGACGAGACCCGTTATCCGGATCCTCAGGCTATGATGGACCGCGTTCACGGAATGAACGCTCACCTTATGATATCAGTATGGCCCAAATTCTATGCATCGACTGATCATTACAGGGAATTTGACTCTCAGGGCTGGATGTATACCCGTGCCGTAGAGGACAGCATACGCGACTGGGTTGGTCCGGGATATATAGGTTCGTTCTATGATGCGTATTCGGCCGGTGCACGTGAACTGTTCTGGAATCAGCTCAAGGACCATCTGTACGGATACGGAATTGACGCCTGGTGGATGGATGCCAGTGAACCCAATATCCGTGACTGTGTGCCCATGGACTACTGGAAGGCTCTTTGCGGACCTACTGCCCTGGGCTCATCTACAGAGTATCTTATGGCATATTCACTCATGAATGCCCAGGCTATCTATGAAGGTCTGATGAAAGAGGATTCAACCAAGCGTGTATTCCAGCTTACCAGGTCCGGCTTTGCGGGACTTCAGCGTTATTCTACCGCCTCATGGAGCGGAGACATAGGCACACGTTGGGAGGATATGCGCTCACAGATAACTGCAGGCATGAATTACTCCCTTTGCGGTAATCCGTATTGGACCATGGATATCGGCGGCTTCTGCGTGGAAAACCGCTATGCGAATGCCCAGAGATTCTATGACCGTTCCCATATTGAAAACGCAGACCTCAAAGAGTGGCGTGAACTCCAGACCCGCTGGTATCAGTTCGGTACTTTCTGCCCTCTGTACAGGGCGCACGGCCAGTTCCCGTTGCGTGAGGTCTGGAATATCGCACCGAGTGATCATCCCGCTTACAAGTCAATCGTATATTATAACAGGATGCGCTACCGCCTGATGCCATACATCTATTCTCTTGCAGGCAGAGCATGGCTCTACGGCAGTACTATAATGCGCGGTCTGGTAATGGATTTCACCGAGGATTCCGTGGCGCGTGATATATCGGACCAGTATATGTTCGGCCCGTCACTCATGGTTTGTCCCGTTTACGAATACGGAGCCACATCAAGGGAGGTCTATCTGCCCGAAGGCAGGATATGGTATGACTATTACACAGACTCGGTCTATTGGGGAGGTCAGACCATTGAGGCCGATGCACCCTACGAGCGTATTCCGCTGTTTGTTCCGTCAGGCGCCGTCCTGATTTCAGGAAATGACGTCAATTATGCGGGTGAGGGCAGGACCGATGTGATAACCCTTGACCTCTATGGCGGCAGTGACGGACGTTTCATGTTCTATGAGGATGACGGTACCAGCAACGCTTATAAAAACGGCGATTTCTCTGTGATACCGATATCGTTTACGGAGAATGAGCACGGCTTAGTTGTCACACTAGGCCAGCGTATGGGTACATACAAAGTGGCTGACAAGAGAAAATTTAAAATACGTTATCATATGCCCGACAGGGTTGTTGAGACAGAAATGGATTATTCAGAAGGTCGTGCGACGCGAAACTTTATTGGTGTGAGATAATAACTTTAAACAAAACAATAATAGACTTATGAAGAAGTATCTGTTAGGCTATGACATAGGCAGTTCCTCAGTGAAGGCCAGCCTGGTGTCAATTGAGACCGGAAAGAGTGTAGCATCAGCTTTCTATCCCGACAGTGAGGCCCCCATCAAGGCTCTTAACCCGGGTTGGGCTGAGCAGGAACCCGATGACTGGTGGACATACCTCAAGAACGTAACCGCCAAGGTTATGCAGATGTCAGGTGCCAAGGGCAATGAGATTGAGGCTATCGGTATTTCATACCAGATGCACGGTCTTGTATGCGTTGACAAGAACGGCAAGGCTCTGCGTCCCGCAATAATCTGGTGTGACTCACGTGCCGTTCCTTACGGAGACAAGGCATTCCGTGAGATTGGCAAGGGCCAGTGCCTGACCAACCTGCTTAACTCACCGGGTAACTTTACCGCGGCCAAGCTGGCATGGGTCAAGGAAAACGAGCCCAAGATCTACGAGAAGATTGACAAGATAATGCTTCCGGGTGATTATATCGCCATGCGTCTTACCGGAACTACCTGTACTACCGTGTCAGGTCTTTCAGAAGGTATGATGTGGAACTTCAAGGAGAATGAAGTTGCCGATTTCCTGCTTGACTACTATGGATTCAGCAAGTCTATCATCCCCGAGATCCGTTCAACATTCTCCGAGCAGGGCCGAATCTCAATCGCTGCTGCCAAGGAACTTGGCATCGAGGCCGGTACTCCTGTGACATACCGTGCAGGTGACCAGCCCAACAATGCTCTCTCACTGAACGTATTCGAGCCGGGTGAGATTGCCGCTACAGCAGGTACATCGGGCGTTGTTTACGGTGTTAACGGAGCCGTGAACTTTGATCCGCAGTCAAGAGTCAATACATTCGCCCACGTTAATCATACCAACAAGCAGACCCGTTTGGGCGTACTTCTGTGCATTAACGGAACAGGTATCCTGAATGCATGGACACGCCGCAACATCATGCTTGAGGGCCTTTCATACGGTGATATGAACAAGATTGCCGAGAGCATCCCCGTAGGTTGCGACGGTGTATCCGTACTGCCGTTCGGTAACGGTGCAGAGCGTGTACTGGGTAACCGCAACGTAGGCTGCAGCATACACGGATTCAACTTCAACATACATAACCGTAACCATCTGGCACGTGCCGTGCAGGAGGGTATCGTATTCTCATTCAAGTACGGTATGGATGTAATGGTCGAGATGGGTATGGAGATATCAAAGATCCACGCCGGAAACGCCAACATGTTCCTGAACCCCGTATTCCGCGAGACTCTGGCAGGTATCACAGGCGCTACAATCGAGCTGTATGATACTGACGGTTCCGTAGGTGCCGCCAAGGGTGCCGGTATGGGTGCCGGTGTATACAAGGATCACAACGAGGCATTCGCATCATTGGAGAAGATCAATGTCATAGAGCCCGACAAGAAACTGATTCCGCAGTACGAGGAGGCATATGCACGTTGGAAACGTATCCTCAACATGTACATCAACGAGTTCTAAAAAATAGCATTCTTAAAGTTGATAATTTGAATTATAAGTGTAACTTTGCCTTTCGCGCAAAGGAAGCGCTGACATAGATTAATTATTCACGTTTTATTAATAAAAAATCAATTATGGCAAAAGAGTATTTTCCCGGTTTGAAGAAAGTCAAATTCGAGGGTAAGGACAGCAAGAATCCGTTTGCTTTCCATTACTATGATGAGAACAAGGTTATCATGGGCAAGACCATGAAGGATTGGCTGCGCTTTGCAATGGCATGGTGGCACACACTTTGCGCAGAGGGTGCAGATCAGTTCGGTGGTGGCACAAAGTCATTCCCCTGGATGGCCGATGACGCTCTTCAGACCGCTAAGAACAAGGTAGATGCCGGTTTCGAGCTGATGCAGAAGCTTGGTATTCCTTATTTCTGCTTCCACGATGTTGACCTCATCTCAGAGGGCAAGAACGTAGCAGAGTATGAGGCTAACATGAAGGCTATCGTAGCTTACATCAAGGAGAAGCAGAAAGAGACCGGTGCCAAGCTGCTTTGGTCAACCGCCAACGTATTCGGTAACAAGCGTTACATGAACGGTGCTTCTACCAATCCTGACTTTGATGTAGTTGCCCGCGCTATCGTTCAGATCAAGAACGCTATCGACGCAGGTATCGAGCTGGGCGCTGAGAACTATGTATTCTGGGGTGGCCGTGAGGGTTACATGAGCCTTCTCAACACTGACCAGAAGCGTGAGAAAGAGCACATGGCTACCATGCTGACCATGGCTCGTGACTATGCACGCAGCAAGGGTTTCAAGGGCACATTCCTGATCGAGCCCAAACCATGCGAGCCTTCAAAGCACCAGTATGATGTTGACACCGAGACCGTTATCGGTTTCCTCAAGGCTCACAAGCTGGATAAGGACTTCAAGGTAAACATTGAGGTTAACCACGCTACTCTGGCCGGTCACACATTCGAGCACGAGCTGGCTTGCGCAGTTGACGCAGGTATGCTCGGTTCAATCGACGCTAACCGCGGTGACGCTCAGAACGGTTGGGATACCGACCAGTTCCCCATTGACAACTACGAGCTCACACAGGCTTGGATGGAGATCATCCGTAACGGTGGTCTTGGTACAGGTGGTACAAACTTCGACGCTAAGACACGTCGTAACTCAACCGATCTTGAGGACATCGCTATCGCTCACATCAGCGGTATGGATGCTATGGCTCGCGCTCTTGAGTCAGCTGCAAAGCTGCTTGAGGAGTCACCCTACAAGAAGATGAAGGCTGAGCGTTACGCTTCATTCGACAGCGGTATGGGTAAGAAGTTCGAGGAGGGCAAGATGACCTTCGAGGAGGCTTACGAGTACGGCAAGAAGGTAGACGAGCCCAAGCAGACCAGCGGCAAGCAGGAGCTGTACGAGGCTATCGTTGCCATGTACGCTTAATCTTAAGCATAAACAATCAAAAAAGGTCCGGAAGCAATTCCGGACCTTTTTTATTTATAGCTTGTAATAAGAACCCAGTATCTTGTCGTACCACTTGGGAGGCAACAGTTTCTTGATAAATACCGATGCTTTCTGAATGAAGGTTGCTATGATATAGCGGTTGCGGGGATGCTTTCTGGTTACTATGCGGCTGATGCGGCGGGCAAGGCGCTCGGGCTTGAGACCGGTGTTTTCATCGTGCTCTATGCTTTCCATCGATCTGGAGTAGCCGGGGTAGGCGGCAAGGGCCTCCGGACTGCATACCTTACCGCGCTGTGCGGTGAATCCGGTGGAGAAGTCACCTGGGTTGATGACGGTTACGTTGATGTTGAACCGGCGCAGTTCCAGGCGCAGAGACTCGCAGTAGCCTTCAATGGCAAACTTGCTGGCCGAGTACATCCCCTGATAGGGCAGTCCCATAAGCCCGCCAATGGAACTTATGCAGATGATGTGTCCGTGGCGCTGGCCCCGCATTATGGGAACTACCAGGTTCAGAAGTCTGACCATACCCATGAAGTTGACATCCATCTGATGTTGTGCATCCTCAATGGAGGTAAACTCCAACGGACCGCCTATGCCCATTCCGGCATTGCTGATAAGCGTATCTATACGGCCCTCGGTTTCCATAACCCGGCTTACGGCATTCTTCAGTGACTCCCGGTCCCGGACATCGGCCTTGATATATGTGACGCCGGGAAGGGGGTCGGAGTCCTTTCGGTAGGTGCCATACACCTTGTGGCCGTCAGCACTGAGCTGACGGGCAATGGCGCGACCGAATCCTGAGGTTATACCCGTAATGAGTATGACCATGTCACTTGCTGAGGGTTACGTTCATGTGCGGGTACTCAAATGTGAATCCCTGCTTGGGTAACTGGGTGAACAACTCCTTGTTGAGATCAAACTTGAGTGGCCAGTAATCGGCTGCCTTGACCCATACACGTGCCAGGAATGTCACGGTGCTGTCATTCAATGAACTTACTACCGACATGGGATCTGATGCACCCTTGGTCTTGGCGTCCAATACGCGGGCATCGGCCTGAAGGATTTTCAGGATGGCGGCTATGCATTTGTCGGCATCGGTTCCGTAAGCCATGTTCAACTCAAAGTCAAGACGGCGTATGGGTTTGGCTGAATAGTTGTCTATGTTGCCGTTGGAGAGGGCACCGTTGGGGATGATGATTTCACGGTTGTCGGGAGTGATCATCTTGGTGTTTACTATCGATACCTCCTTGACGGTTCCGCTGTATCCCTGCGCGTTTATGAAATCACCGGCCTTGAACGGCTTGAAGACCAGAATCATAAGACCACCGGCAAAATTTGATACGGTACCGCTAAGTGCCATACCTATTGCCATACCTCCGGCAGCCAGAAGGGCGGCGAGTGAGGTGGTGTTTACTCCAAGTGCACCGATTGTTACTATGATCAGCAATACGGTGAGTGTTATGGATACCAGGGAGTTTATGAATGTGGACAGGGTGGCCTCAGTCTTGCGCTTGGCGAATATCTTGCCCATCCAAATCTTTACTCTCTTGATGAGCCATGCTCCGACAATATATATGGCGATGGCTGCCAGCAGTTTAAGGCCGAAATCAATTGCACTCTGCAGCAGATCCTGTAATAATGTGTTAGGATCCTCCTTAACTTGCGATATCAGATTGCTGGTTACCGCTTTGATTGAGTCGTTCACATTGATGACCGTATTAGGGTCAATGGGTGTTGATTGTAGAAATGTCATAGTCCGTACGTTTTATGTGCCGTAAAAATAACGATTATTCCCGATAATTGGCTACTTTTGACATCATATGAAGAGGTATTGTTTTATATTATTTACGTTATTGTCTGTTCTCTCCGGTTGCAGCAGGAGCGGATTGAATAATGTCAGATCCCTGGAGAATTCTCTGCGGGAAAAATCGGCTGAAGCCGGAATGAATCTTGACAGTGTTAACTCTGTTTATGGTAAAGGATACAGCAGAAAGTACCGCCTGGCCATGGGTTGGTATGAGTTGGGACAGTCTTATTCCGTCTTGAATAAGGATCCTGAGGCAATATACGCACTTCTGAAAGCCCGTGAACTGTTTACTGATACCCTCTCCACGGAATATATCTCCACACTGTACCTTCTGGGCAGGCATTACAACAACCGTGAATTGTTTGATGACGCATTGGAAACATTCGGTAAATGCAGGAGGCTGTATGAGAAGAAAGGTGACATGGGTATGGTCTCTCTGACTGATTACAATATTGGAACTGCATATTTCGGCAAGAAGGAATACGTCCTGGGCAAATCTGTCTTTGAAAGGCTTCTTGATGACCGGTATCTTGACCAGGAAAGCCGCAATTCCTGCTATCTGCATCTGGCGTATATAGAGAATGATTTACATTATAAGGATGCGGCCCAGGAAGTGCAGAAACTGGCTGATAAGTATATTGCAGGCTGCAATTCGGAGAGTGACAGGGTTCCGGGTTATGCCATAAAGGGTATTGCCTTATACTATCTTCATGAGAATGACTCAGCCTTTGCTTATCTGGCTAAAGCCCATCGTCTTTCGGATGATCTGGGAACCAAGATCCTTGCCATTACCGGATTGGAGTGGGTGGCTATCCAGATGAGACAGTATCAGGCTGCCTGGAACGCCGAGATACTCAATAAGAAATATCAGGAGGAACTGAATAATAAGTCAAACCTTTCTGAGATCACCCAGATTCAACTCCAGCACAATGATGAGATTCAGGATCAGAGGTATCGCGCAAAGGTATCAAGAGTAATCTGGATATGCATTTCGGCCATCATCATTCTTGCTGCGGCTGTCATAATAATCATAATCCAGCGTGACCGCAAGAGAGAAGCTTATTACCTTAAAAAGTATGATGACCTGATACAGAAACAGATAGAGGAGAAATCCCAGTCTGACGGTAACCGTATTCAGGAAGCATCCGATGCCTTCCGGACCGGTATCGCTTTCAATCTGGTGAATGATGTTGCTCTTCAGAGACGGTCGTTCCGCCAGGAGGAGAGGGATGTCGTAGTACATGACATAAACCTGTATTTTGCCAATTCCATAGCCGATCTGCGTTCAGAGGCCGGCAGGCTCGGACAGCAGGATATAAATCTCATATTCTGCACTCTGTTGGGATTTGACCAGGATCTGATTGCGGATATAATGTGTACTTCGCGTTCTAACATGCGCAGTATCAAGTCCCGCCTTAAATCAAAGATTTCGGCAGAGACGTTCTCCCTCTATTTCAAGGAGTAGTCTATTTGATAAAGGAGATGGCTCCGAATACTCCAAGGCTTGCTGCGAGCATGATTGCGGCTGCCAGGAGCAGACCCAGCAGAATGTAAAGCATACTCTTCCTGAAATTCAGATCAAGCAGGCTGGCTGCCAGTGTGCCGGTCCAGGCTCCGGTTCCGGGCAGAGGAATACCTACAAACAGCAACAGAGCCATGTAGAGTCCCATTCCTGCTTTTTCCTCCAGTTTGCGTCCGCCTTTCTCTCCTTTTTCCAGACACCATTTGCAGAATCCGCCTATCAGTTTCCGTTCCTTGCCCCATACAAGAAATCTGCGGGCAAACAGGAAAATGAACGGTACAGGCAGCATATTACCCAACAGGGCCACTATTATTGACGGGACGACGGGAAGATCAAATCCTACTGCATAGGGGATGGCACCACGCAACTCAATGAGTGGAACCATTGATATGAGGAATACTATCAGATATTTTTTCATAACTAATCGGTATATATCATCTTATACAGTTTATTCAGATCCTCGTCATCAGGACCAAGTGAAAGCCCGTCCGCCAGGAATCTTTGGGCCATATCTTTGCGTCCGGTCTTTAGGGCGGTGTCCGCCAGATAGTAGTATAGTTCCACATACATCTCTGCCGTAGCATCCTTGTCAAGCATGAGCATGGCCAGAGTGTCCAGGAACTTGTCATAGGCATCCTCCAGTCTCTCCATCTCATAGAGACAGCGTGCGCAGTAGTAGAGGAGGGTGTATGATGCGGGATCATCCTGAAGAAGCGAGCTGTAGATGTCATATGCGCCTTGCCAGTCATCCATATTGAATATGCAACTGGCCTTCATCATACGGGCTGATTTGTCGGTGGGATCAATAGCCTCTATGAACTCAAAGCATTCGCGTGACTTGGCGAATTCATTCTTCTCATAATACAGCCTTGCCAACTGATCCCAGTAGTAGGTGTCATATGCAAATTCGTCAAGAAGATGGTTGTACCATTCAATGGCGCTGTCGGATTGGCCGGTGTCAAAGTAGAGGTCAGCCTGCAGTTCAATGAAGTTGCGGGAATCCGGCGAAAGTACCAGCGCCATGTCCAGCCATTTCTGACACAGTTCAAAGTTGCGGTTATCCATATACTTGACGATGATGTCATTGAGCATTCCGGGGTCGTTGTCGCTCAATTGGACCGCATGCGTAAAATAGGCATCGGCTTCCTGAGGACGGTCAAATGCCAATTCTATCTCGCCTTTAAGGTAGAGCAACTCCTGATTGTCCGGGTCAGTTATGGATTCCGTCAGGACTCTGGCTTCATCCTTGAGGCCGCGACGGAGCAGGTTGTTGGCCTTGGAGATAAGAATGTCCGAATCGGAAGGATGGAGTCTCAGTCCGTATTCAATGGCTGTATCAGATTTGTCAAGTTCACCGTTTATAGAGTAATACTCGGCTATGTTGGCTATGTCCATGCTGTCAAAATAGACGGAACTGCCGTCCTCCAGCATGTTCTCATACGATGCCAGGAGTTCGGTAAACTCACGGCTGTCATAGTATGATGCCGAATCGTCTTTCATCAGGCTTTGTCCTTGACCTTGCTCCAGGTGTCCTTGAGTGATACAGTACGGTTGAATATGAGATGATCCGGTGTGGAATCCTTGTCGGTGCAGAAATATCCAATACGCTGGAACTGGAAATGGTCCATGGGCTTGGTGTCGGCCAGGAACTTCTCTACATAGCAGTTCTCACGGACCTCAAGCGAATCGGGGTTTTTCATCTGCTTGAGAGCTTCAACGGTATCCATGCCCTCCTCGCGCAGGCGGGCAAGCTCGTCACGGGGATTCTCTACTTTCCACAGACGGTCATACAGACGGACCTCGGCCTTGACGGCGTGGGCTGCGCTAACCCAATGGATTGTTCCCTTGCACTTGCGGTTGCAGTCGGATTCACCGGTCTTGGTATTGGGTATATACTCGCAGTAAACCTCCTCAATGGTACCGTCGGCAGCCTTCTTGCAGCCTGTGCAGAGTACTATATAGGCACTCTTGAGGCGTACCTCACGGCCTTGGCTCAGACGGAAATACTTGGCGGGAGCATCCTCCATAAAGTCCTCGCGCTCAATCCAGAGTTCGCGGCTGAATGTTATCTTGTGTGAGCCTGCCTCGGGATCCTCGGGGTTGTTGATGGCCTCCAGCTCCTCGGTCTTGCCCTCGGGGTAGTTGGTCACAATCAGTTTTACGGGATTGATTACGGCCGATACGCGTGTGGCACGGCGGTTAAGGTCCTCGCGTACGGCCGATTCCATCAGAGCCATGTCATTAAGGGCATCGAACTTGGTATAGCCGATGCGGTCCACGAACATACGGATGGACTCAGGGGTGTAACCGCGGCGGCGGTAACCGCAGATGGTCGGCATGCGGGGGTCATCCCATCCGGATACCATGCCGTTCTGTACCAGAGCCAGCAGATTACGCTTGCTCAGAAGGGTATAGTTAAGGTTCAGTTTGTTGAACTCGGTCTGGCGCGGACGGTTGTCATCCAGGTCCTGTCCCTTCTTAAGCCAGTCAATGAACAGGTCATAGAGAGGACGGTGAGGAACAAATTCCAATGTGCACAGAGAGTGGGTGACACCTTCAAAGTAGTCACTCTGACCGTGTGCGAAGTCATACATGGGGTATGCCTTCCACTTGGTGCCTGTGCGATGATGCGGAGTCTTGACTATGCGGTATATGATGGGGTCGCGGAACAGCATGTTGTTGTGCGCCATGTCAATCTTGGCACGCAGCACCATGGAGCCCTCCTCAAGCTCGCCGCTGTTCATCTTGTAGAACAGGTCCAGGTTCTCCTGGATGGGACGGTCGCGGTAGGGACTGTTTATGCCGGGTTGGGTAGGGGTGCCTTTCTGAGACAGGATTGTCTCCTGATCCTGCTCGTCAATATAAGCCTTGCCTTCCTTTATGAGTTCGACGGCAAAGTCCCAGAGCTGCTGGAAATAGTCTGATGCGTAGAACTCGTTTGCCCAATGGAAACCAAGCCACTCGATGTCCTCCTTGATGGCATCCACATACTCGGTGTCCTCCTTGGTGGGGTTGGTGTCATCAAAGCGCAGGTTGCATATGCCACCGTGCTTCTGGGCCATACCGAAATCAAGGCAAATGGCCTTGGCGTGGCCGATATGAAGGTAACCGTTGGGTTCCGGCGGGAAGCGGGTCTGTACACGTCCTCCGTTCTTGCCCTCGGCAAGATCCTTCTCAACCATCTCCTCGATAAAGTTCAGACTCTTCTTTTCAGTGCTTTCAGCATCAGTCTTTTCTGCCATAATATACCTATTTGATTAACAGGTTGCAAAATTACCTATTTTTCGGCAAAAAGCCATGCTATGTCTTTGGAGAATGTTTTGTTTATAAGAGCCATAAATAAATCGCTTCCGGTGTCCTGATGGTCTTTGGTTCCTAAATCCACCACCTTTATGTCCGCATCCGGATGGTTTTGGGCGAATGATAACATATTGGTGTACGGGACTACCGTGTCATACCTGGAATGCAGCAGTATAATTTTATGTCCGGGCTTCCAACCCGTAATGTTTGAATTGGCGTCAAGGGCAGCCAACAGATCTTCAAACCTGTCGCCTGTAAACGGATACTGCCCATCATAGGTGGACGGATTGTTGAGATAATCAAACAGAGAGGGTGTAAGCATCCTAGAAAGGTCTGCAGACACTCCGTATGTTTTCATGAGAAGCCAGGTATAGGTGTTGCCGGTGGGAAAAAGCTCCTGTATCTGAAGGGGTGAATAATAAGTTCCGTCCTTAGCGGTCAGCCCGTCTTCCCGCATGGTGTACCACGCTCTGGCTATATCGTTCGTAGACTTGGTCTTTTGATTCAGCCAGTCCAAAATACCGGTATCCAGGAACTGCTTGCTGAAATATTCGGTGATATCATGTTCTTTCATGTAGGGATTGGAGTCCAGCATACCTTTTACGATCAGGGGCATGACTACAGGCAAGGATAGCGTTCCTTTTGTGTGACGGGTCTCTACTCCCGATGACCAGCCGTCATCGGATATGTAATAGCGTAATATCTCAATAAGGTTATATGCACCTCCGGCACAGAAACTTCCTGCAAAATGGAACTCATCATCCAGAGCATTCTCTTCTATGTACCTGTGTGTGGCCAAAGCCACTGAACCGCCTTGGGAGTACCCCAGGCAGATGGATTTCCAGTCATCGGCAAACGGCAGTGCTTTTTCCAGACTTTTATACACCAGAATTCCGTATCTGATGGCATCAGCCGTCTGACGGGCGCTCAACTCACGTGACAGATATGGATGCGGCAGGTGCTCCGTTATTCCATAGCCTTCCAGATCCGGCATGATGATAACGCTTTGTCTAAGTTCGGGAATCTGGGCGTTGGCGGGCAGCGTCTGCAGGACGGTGGCATCGTTCAGAGTGAACGCCGATTTGATTTTGGACGGACATTCAACTCCGGATGTAACAGTAATATGACTGGCTGCTATGACAGTCCTTATCTCAGCGGAACTGTCGGCCTGGGTGGGGTTATATGCAAAAAGTGCAGAAGACAACTGTATGGGATTTCCATCCGAGTCAACTGAAGGGTATGAAAAAGTACAGAATATTGTTGCGTCTTCTGTGTAACTGAGTATCTTGTACTCGGGTTCGGCATAATTGTCATCCGGTTCTTTACTGCACGATATGAATAAGAAAGGAATGAGAATCAGCAGTGGATATTTTTTCATCATGACAGCCCTTTTTGTTTAATGCAAAGATAATCATTTTTGTAAATTTGCAGTAAAATGACGATGTATGGTTACTGACAGTATTGCTGAGCGGTTGATAAAAGCCGCCGACAAGTTTGAGTGTCCGGATTTTATCGAAGGTGATCCTGTAAGGCTGCCTCACAGATACAGTGAGCGTCATGATATCGAGACATCCGCATTTATATCGGCATGGATGGCATACGGTAGCCGCAAGGTGTTCCTGAGCGTGCTGGACAGACTGCATAAGATGATGGATGAGTCGGGTGGGCCGTACCGTTATGTGATATCGCGAGCATGGCGTGAAACCGGCACTGAGGAGTGCCTGTACAGGTTCTACAAATGGAAGGATTTTGGACTGCTTTGTGAGCGCCTGGCCGGCATCTATTCCCGTATGGATAGCCTGGAGGAGCTGTTTGTCACGGGTGAACCTCTGCAGTACGGTGTTCAGAGACTGTGCCGTGAGTTTGAAGGTGTGAACGGTATTCCCGTGCCCGGCAGCACATCGGCCAACAAAAGGCTTTATATGTTTCTGCGCTGGATGGTGCGCAAAGGGAGTGAGGTGGACTTTGGTATCTGGAACCGCGTCACTCCGGCTCAACTGCTGGTTCCGGTCGATACTCATGTGTATGCAACGGCAAAGGCTTTGGGGCTTACGTCAAGAAGCAGTGCTGACCTTAAGACAAGTGTCGAAATTACCGGTCAAATGGCAAAAATATGGCCCGATGACCCGGCGCGGGGTGATTTTGCCCTGTACGGCAGTCAGGTCATGTAGGACTCTCGGTCTCCTTAGGCTCCATGTGAATGGCCACATGGGTGTTTTCACCGAACTTTTCCTTGAGTTGGTTCTCTATTGAGTCGGCGTGGTCATGCGCCTTGGCCAGGGTTATGTCTCCGTTCATAAGTATATGCAGCTCAATTGCATACCGGTTGCCTATCCGGCGCGTCTTAAGGTCATGCGGCTCTATCACGTCGGGCTCGGATGCGGCTATGCGCATTATCTCGTCCTCTACCTCATCGGGTAAGGATTTTTCCATCAGTTCACCGATGCCTCTGTTGATGAGGTCAAAGGCCACCTTTACAATGAATGCACCCACTACTATTGATGCCAGAGGATCAAGTACAGTCCAGCGCTTGCCCAGCAGGACAGCGCCTCCGATACCTATGGCGGTGCCTATGGATGAGAGGGCGTCACTGCGGTGATGCCATGCGTTGGCTTCCATCGATGATGAGTTGAGTTGCCGTGCCTTACGTATGGTGTACAGGTAGGTCAGTTCCTTGAGCAGGATGGAGACCAGGGCGGCCCAAAGCGCCAGCATACCCGGTGCGGCAAGTTCCTCTCCATGATACCAGGAGACTATTTTCTGTGCTCCGTTCGTGAAAATACCTATGGCTACCGCCATCAGCGCAACGCCTATGAATATCAGTGCCAGGGTCTCATATTTGCCGTGTCCGTAGTCATGTGTCTTGTCCTGCGGCCGGCCGCTGATATAGACAAACAGCAGTACTATCAGGTCTGTTATGAAATCGGACAGGGAGTGAATGGCATCGGCCACCATGGCGTCACTGTGCCCCAGTATTCCGGCCACGAACTTGAATGCCAACAGTATGACATTGACGGCTCCTCCAATCAATGTTACCTTGTAAATGGTTTTCTGCCTTTCATCGGCCTTTTGCCCAATAATCATCGCCCTATTTGTTTTATACTTCACAAAAATAATTACTTTTGCAAAACGACGTGCACTTTTAATGGAAGCATTATCAATACTCATACCGGTTTACAATTGGGATTGCACCCAGTTGATAAAGGACTTGCATTTCCAAGGTCTTACATTGGGAATTCCTTATGAGATTATCATAGCCGATGACTGCTCAACCGACAAGGATCTTCAGCAGAAAAGCCGTCTGGTAGCTGAAACTCATGAGAACTGCCGCTATTTTGCACTTGAGCATAATATTGGTCGTGCATCTATCCGTAATTTTCTGGCAGACCAGTCAAGATATGACAAACTGCTGTTTCTGGACTGCGATACGGGCGTAAAGGACAAACAGTTCCTAAAGAAATATACCGATGCTGCCGATAAGGCATCGGTAGTATGTGGCGGACTGATACATCCGGATGAGTTGCCTGAGAAAGGAATGGAACTGAGATATCTGTATGAAAAGAGTGCCGCCTTTGAACGCTCAGCAGGATTCCGCAGTCAGAATCCGTATCTGAGGTTTACATCATGCTCATTCCTGATAGACAAATCGGCTTTCATGAAGATCCGGTTTGACGAGTCATATGTCCGTTACGGCTATGAGGATGTTCAGTTCGGACATGAGTTGGAGGAGAACGGAGTCAGTATACTCCATATTGACAATCCTCTGGCGCATCTGGGCCTGGAGGGTAGCGAATCATATCTGAACAAGACCCGTCAGGCGGTGCTGAATGCATTCGACCATAAGGATGATATAGGGGAGAGCTCCAAACTGCTTACCCATTACCGCAAGGTGCTTAAGTGGAAGATGAGATGGTTGTTCCGTATTATATGGGCCTTCTTCCAGAAAAGTATGGAGAAGAACCTGCTTGGCCCCAAGCCCGGCCTGCGCATCTTCTCGCTTTATAAACTCTGTTACATCTGTGTTTTGTAAGCCATGCAGCCGTTAGCCGAAAGAATGAGACCACGGTCTCTTGACGATTATGTGGGTCAGACACACCTGGTAGGTCCGGGTGCGGTGCTGCGCCGTATGATTGACTCCGGCAGGCTTTCATCATTCATACTTTGGGGCCCTCCGGGTACAGGCAAGACCACTCTGGCGCAGATAGTTGCCACAAAACTGGAACTTCCGTTCAGTACCCTGAGCGCCGTTACGGCAGGCGTCAAGGAGGTTCGTGAGGTGATTGACCGTGCCCGCAGCAACCCGCTATTTCGCACCAAGGGCAGCCCCATACTCTTTATTGACGAGATACACCGTTTCAACAAGGCGCAACAGGATTCCCTTCTGGGGGCGGTGGAGCGTGGAGATATTACACTTATAGGAGCAACTACAGAGAACCCGTCATTTGAGGTGATTCGCCCGTTGCTGTCACGCATGCAGGTATATGTGCTTAATTCTCTGGAGAAGGATGACCTGCTCAAACTTCTGGACCGTGCCATAAAGACCGATGTCATACTCAAAGAGCGTGATATAGAACTGCGTGAAACCACTGCTATACTTCGTTTCTCGGGAGGCGATGCCCGCAAACTGCTCAATATCCTGGAACTTGTGGTTGAGGCCGACAGCTCAGATAAGGTGGTAATCACCGATGAAATCGTCAATGAGCGTCTGCAGCAGAACCCTCTGGCATATGACAAGGACGGCGAGATGCACTATGATATCATATCGGCATTCATCAAGTCAATTCGCGGCAGTGACCCCGATGCTGCCCTCTACTGGCTTGCACGCATGGTGCAGGCAGGCGAGGATCCGGCATTCATTGCCCGCCGTCTGGTGATATCTGCCTCCGAGGATGTGGGCCTGGCCAATCCAAATGCGCTGCTGCTGGCCAATGCCGCATTTGATGCCGTCATGAAGATAGGTTGGCCTGAGGGGCGTATCCCGCTGGCCGAGGCTACGGTTTATCTGGCTACCAGCCCCAAGAGCAATTCGGCTTACATGGGCATTGCCAATGCGCTGGCCAAGGTGGGAGAGACAGGCAACCTTCCGGTGCCGCTGCACCTGCGCAATGCTCCCACATCACTTATGAAGGAACTGGGATACGGCGAGGATTACAAATATGCCCATGATTTTGCGGGCAACTTTGTAAATCAGCAGTATCTGCCCGATGAAATAAGGAATGAGCGTTTCTGGGAGCCCCAGAACAATCCTCAGGAAGAGAAGATAAAAGAGCGCATGGATGCTCTTTGGAAGAGAAAATGACAAAATAGAACCGGCCGGAAATAATCCGGCCGGCTATTTATTCAGTATCTGAAAAGATTATTTTTTCTTGAACTTATATACAATCTGACCCTCGGGAATGCTGATGTAGAATGTGTCGTTGCTCTTATATGCCGGGATTTTGGTTTCATCCAGTTCATATTGTGCATAGTGCCACTCTGTAGCTTCAAGTGTTGCAGGGTCTATCTGGGCATAAACATAGCCGCCAGAGGCTCCGTTTTCATATGAAAAACCTCTTGAGGTCGGAGTAAGGTTGAGATAACCGTTTGAGTATGTCCATTGTCCCTCTTCTTTTGTAACAGCCAGTTCCTGGAAATAAGGTTGAACCTGCCAGATGCTGTAGTTGTTTCCGTCTACAACAAGGCGTGCAAGCAGTTGGCCGTCTTGTTTGAAAAGCCATTCTCCATTAAGCGCAGAAGCATCGACCGTTATTTTTGCTCCCTGACACAATAACATGATTTCAATAGGCTCCCCGCCATAGAAATCATCCAGCAGTGTGCCTACGCATACGCCGTTTTCAAGAAGACTGACCTCAAATGTTCTTCCGTTGTATCCATTCAGGTCTATTTTCTCCCAACTTCCGGCATTTACTCTCTTTCCGTCTACCCATTCGACTTTTTCGCTGCTCCAACGGTCAGTAGGACGGCAGGTAATCACATTGTCTTTGTAGGTGAATGATCCCTGATCCTTGAATCCGGTTGTTTCAAAAATATAAGTCTCACCTTTGAACGTGATAGTAAACGGATGGTGAGAGTCTTCATAATACCATGTACCTTCCAGTCCGGTTACAGCTACAGCTTCTTCCTCGCCGTCTTTTTCTGTGTCGCATGAATAGAATGCGAATGGAATAACGGCTAGTGCCAATAAGAATAATTTCTTCATAATCAAGTTATAATTGGTTGTTAAAATAGTCGATTAAGGTTGATTGGGCAAATATAAGAATTAATTGTATAATTAGGGATATTAACACAAAATTGTGTCATTCCAGACTCAGCGTACTGATGAGCCGGTCGTATCGGGAACCGCGCTGACGGTAGTAGAGCAGTATCAGGTACTCGTTTTTGGCTTCATACCAGTCACCCTCGGCGGGCTTGGTCTGAGCGGCTTTCTCTCCGTCTTCAACCCAGAGGTACTGGTAATCATAAGCACCCATCTTGAGCAATACGGTAGCCTGATATGCCTTATCACGGCTGTTGTATTCCATCTCATACTTTGACGAGAGGTTTCCTCCGTTGAAATGGCCCGATACGTACAGTTTGCCACCGGTCATAGGTTCGCTTGCCAGACTGAAATGGACAAACAGGTAATCGGCTTCGGTGTCGCTGTTGCTTGCCTGGTTGTAACGTATCAGGTATCGGCCGTTATGGTCATGGTCAAAGGTGTATGCGTGATGGCGGGTATCCTCCATCAGGGTGGCGTGATAATATGGATCATGGAAGGTTACACGGTCTATGTTTTTGAAATAATCGTACATATTGACTATCTCAAAACGGCGGAATTCATTGCCGGCCGGGAAAATCAGATCGCGGCAATGCTCGTAGGTGAGCCTGTTGCCGGCGTTGTATGTTGGCTTTGGATTGAGAACAGCGTTGTCAAACCGGCGGTTCTGCATGACCACTGTATAGATCTCTGATTCCGGATGGGTCACGTTCAGGCCGTTCAGGCTTACCGACATGTTGACCTGCTGATGTGACTTGTGTGAGTCTATGTCGGTGTTGCCGTCAACCGTAGCCGACAGGTTGTGCCTGTCCTCAACTATCATGAACCTGAACCAGGCTACCTCCTTGCCGTCCTCGCTGATAGACAGACGGTAGTTGCCTGAGAGTTTCAGGGTAACATCGTCGTTGGGCAGGGTGAGAGAGTAGTAGGTGTAGTCAAAAGTGGTGTTCAGCGAGTTTTCCCAGTTCTCTATGGGTTGGTCGTTGAATCCGTTCATATACTCGGATTCAATGAGGTTGGAGGGCTTCCACTGGGCGTCGCAGTGAGTGATGTGGTAGGTGAACCGGTGATACTGGTGAGACATCTCGTCAAATGAGAACTCAATAGTCTCATCACTGTCCAGAGTGATTATCTGGGGACGTTCCCAATCACCGTTGGAGATTGCCCTGAGAGTATTTATCATATCAGATTCACTGCCGAACCACTGGGCATGGAGCATCATCGGCACCAACAGTAATGCGGCCGGTATCAGTTTCCTTATGTGAGTGCTCAGAGTCATATCTGTATATATAAACGATACTAAGGTACTGCTTATTGTTAATAATATTATATTTGCATGTAAGTTAAAACCGACAAGTACTAACCTTATAACCATAACTTATGAAAAAATTTCTTACAGTAGCACTGCTGTCCGTATTGGCCTTAGCGGCATCGGCTCAGGAACTCAACAATTTCTCAAGAGGACGTCAGCAGGTCAAGTCACCTGAAATCAACGGTGAAAAGGTAACTTTCCGCCTCAATGCCAATTATGCCACAGTGGTCAATCTGCAGGGCAACTGGCTGGAGGGCAGCATTCCCATGCAGAAAGGTCAGAACGGAGTATGGGAAGTGACGATAGACACTCCTTCACCCGAAATTTACACCTATAACTTCGTGGTTGACGGCGTATCGGTAAACGATCCTCAGAACTATATGGTACAGCGTGACGGTACCCGTTACCTGAATATGCTGATGGTGCCCGGAGAGCGCTCGGAGAACTATTTTGAGGCTAATCAGCGCGGAACGGTTACATACCGCTGGTATGACAGCAAGATACTTGGAATTAACCGTCGTGTGACCGTCTATACTCCTTACGGGTATGAGACCAGCGGCAAGAAATACCCGGTTCTCTACCTGCTTCACGGCGCAGGCGGTGATGAGGAGGCCTGGACATCAATGGGTCGTACCGCACAGATTCTGGACAACCTGATTGAGAAGGGACTGGCTCAGCCTATGATCGTTGTCATGCCTAACGGTAATCCCGGACAGCAGGCAGCACAGCCTCTGGGCCTGCCTGAGAAACAGATTGACCGTCGTGATCCCGCTATGGCCGATGCATACGTAAAGAGTCTCTGCAATGAGATTGTGCCGTTCATAGAGAAGAACTACCGTGTTATAGCAAAACCTGAGTCACGTGCCATAGCAGGTCTGTCAATGGGTGGCGGCCACACCATTACCGCAACCAACCTGTATCCCGCCATGTTTGACTGGATCTGCCCGCTGTCAGCAGCCGGCAGTTCTACCGCCGAGCAGATAACAGCCCTCAAAAAGGCTGGCGTAAAGCTCTATTTCCTGGCATGCGGTACAAGTGATTTCCTGTGGGATAACTCCGTTACACTTGACAAGACCATGACCGACTGCGGTCTGGAGCACACCTTCTACAAGTCAGACGGCGGTCACGTGTGGGCTAACTGGCGTCTGTATCTTAATACCTTCGCTCAGTTGCTGTTTAAGTAAAGGAAGAGGCTGGAATAGGAGGGGACGATTGGAATAATCCGGTCGTTCTCTCTTTTTTATTCTATATTTCTAAAAAAAGAGTACCTTTGCACTCCGAAAAATCTTAGGATATGGCAAAAGAACTCAAAGACCTTACCAAAAGAAGCGAAAATTACTCGCAGTGGTATAATGAATTGGTTGTAAAGGCAGATCTTGCAGAGCAGGCACCCGTGCGCGGCTGCATGGTCATCAAGCCTTACGGTTATGCAATCTGGGAGAAGATACAGCGTACCCTTGACGACAAGTTCAAGGAGACCGGTCATGTGAACGCATATTTCCCGCTGCTTATACCAAAGTCATATCTGAGCCGCGAGGCCGAGCACGTTGAGGGCTTTGCCAAGGAGTGCGCCGTAGTTACACACTACCGCCTCAAGAACGCTGAGGACGGAAGCGGCGTCATTGTGGATCCCGCAGCTAAGCTGGAGGAGGAGCTGATAGTTCGTCCTACATCCGAGACCATTATCTGGGCTACATATAAGAACTGGATCAAGTCATACCGTGACCTGCCTATACTGTGCAACCAGTGGGCTAACGTAATGCGTTGGGAGATGCGTCCGCGTCTGTTCCTGCGCACCGCCGAGTTCCTGTGGCAGGAGGGTCACACCGCTCACGCCACCCGTGAGGAGGCCGAGCAGGAGGCACGCCGCATGCAGCAGGTATATGCAGACTTTGTAGAGGGTTATATGGCCGTTCCGGTAGTTCGTGGTGTCAAGTCCGAGACCGAGAGGTTTGCCGGTGCCCTTGATACCTATACAATTGAGTCAATGACTCAGGACGGTAAAGCCTTGCAGTGCGGTACATCACACTTCCTTGGTCAGAACTTTGCCAAGGCCTTTGACGTTCAGTTCATCAACAAGGAGAACAAGCTGGAGTATGTATGGGCTACATCATGGGGCGTATCAACACGTCTGATGGGTGCTCTCATCATGGCTCACTCTGATGACAACGGT
>JAEEGG010008906.1_pt1 | contig 22630 bp, 15 predicted proteins | sample 9134161 | NCBI WGS metagenome assembly JAEEGG01 (sample SAMN16246543, study PRJNA631951) | gut metagenome | biome: gut microbiome; feature: rumen; material: CR-attached | host: Bos | place: Iran: Karaj | collected 2018-10
AACGGCACCTGGGCCGACTGGCAGCGCCTCGCCAACGCCGGACATTCGATCCAGAGTCACACAACGAACCACCGTTCCGCGAAGAAGGACGGGCCCCCAATTCCGGACGAGGAGGTGCACGCCATGTATCGCGACTCCCTCGCGGCAATCAACGAGAACGTCACCAACAACGTCGCCTGCTGCATCGCCTATCCGAGCGGCGAGGCCCACGAGGAGATCGCCGCGCAGTATGCCATCGCCTGCCGCGGCGTTTACGGCGTGCCGAACGCCGCCCGGAACGTCAACTACCTTAACGTCAGCAAGGGGGACTACTCGCAAGGGTTCATCAACGTGCTACTCGGCGAGGAGGCCGACGAACCGAAGTGGCTGAACATGAGGGATCGCCCCCTCCGTCGCGGCTGGTGCGCCACCCTCCACCACTTCGTCCACCATGGACACAACAAGGAGGAAATCGCCGCCTCCGTCGCCGCCTCCGAGGCCAAACTCGCGAACCTCGCGAAGTACAAGGACCGCATCTGGATCGACACCTTCCCCGCCACCGCCAAGTATGGACAGGAGCGCGACTCCGCCACGCTCAAGACAACATCCGCCGATGCGAAGCGCATTGCCCTTTCGCTCACCGACCTCATGGACGACAAGCTCTTCGACGAGCCTCTCACGCTCAAGGTCCGCCTCCCCGATGACTGGCGCACGGTAAGCGCCTCGCAGGGCGGCAAGCCGATCAAGGCCGTTTTCGTTTCCCACGATGACCACCCCTACGCCCTCGTCGATGCCGTGCCCGACCGGGGTGAAATCGCGATTGCCCCCTAAACCGACGTGAAACTCTCCTTCGACTCCCAGAGCCTCCTCTTCGACGGACGCCGCGCGTTTTTCTTCTCCGGCGAGATGCACTACTTCCGTGTTCCCGCCGCAGACTGGCGCCGCCGCATGCGTCTCTGGAAGGAGGCGGGCGGCAACTTCATCGGCACCTACGTCCCGTGGATCGTCCACGAGCCCGAAGAGGGGAGGATTGTCTTCGGCGATTGTCCCGGGCGCGACCTTGCCGCCTTTCTCCGCACGGCCGCGGAGGAGGGACTGCAGGTGCTGATGCGCCCCGGCCCCTACGTCTATTCGGAACTCGTTTCGTGCGGACTTCCCCCATGGTTGTACCGCGACTATCCAGCTCTGCGCTGGAAGCGCCCCGACGGCACGGACGAGGGACCGTTCGGCGTGAAGATCTCCTACATGCACCCGCTCTTCCTTGAAAAGGCGCGCCGCTGGTTCCGCGCCGTCGATGAACAGGTGCGTCCTTTTCTCGCGGAGAATGGCGGACCCGTCGCCGCCGTCCAACTTGACAACGAGCTCGCCGGCATCCACTTCTGGAGCGGCGGGCCGGATGCGAATCCGGAGACCTTCGGCGTCGGCCGCGAGGACGGACGCTGGTCGCGCTGGCTCGCGCGCAAGTACGGCTCCGTCGCCGCCGCGAACGAGGCTTACGACGACACATGGAACTCCTTCGCGGAGATTCCGCCGATTACGGAGGCGCGGCCGGACGCCCCGGTCGGCGAGGAGCGCCGCCGCCGCGACTTCTACCGCTGCTACCGCGAGCAACTGCTCGAGTTCCTTGCGACGCTGAAGTCGTGGCTGCGCGAGGACGGCGTCGATACGCCACTTGTCCACAACTGCGGCTCCAGAAACCTGCTCCACCTTTTCGAAGGCGCGTGCGAGGCGCTCGGCCCGGACTTTCTGCTCGGCTACGACCAGTACTACGCGCTTGGCCCCGCATGGCCCCAGGAGCATCCGACGAACTCCGTCGCAATCGATACGCACTGCAACGTGGACTTGGTCCGCGCGCTGGGATGGCCCGCCGTCGGCATGGAGATCCAGGGCGGCTCGTACGCCAACTTCCCGCCAGTTCTGCGCGAGGACCTGCTCGCCTTCTACATGACCCATCTCGCCGCCGGCGCCAAGGGCATCAACCTCTACATCCTCACAGGCGGACCGAACTTTAGGGAGACCGGCCAGTCGTCTGACAGCTACGATTACAACGCCCCGATTCGCGCGGACGGCTCCCTCAACGCAACCTACCAGGCGGTGGCCGATTTCGGGCGCTTCATCGCCGAGCGCCGCGACCTGCTGGAAGCGGAGCGCGTCGCCGCCGTCCAGGTCGGTTTCGAGTGGGAGACATTGCGTCTTGGCGATTGGACGCCGCCCGGATGCGATGGCCTTTCCTGCGCCCAGGCGCAGTCGTTCGCCAAGAAAGGCATCCTGTCCGCTCTTGCCGCAACGCCGTACCCGGGCGCCTGGACCGAACTGCGCCAAGGCGCGCTCGACCCGCGCCGTCCGCTCTTCCTGCCCGCCGCGGCGATGATGTCGGAGAGCGCGCAGCGCGCCGTCGTCGCCTTCCTCGAGGCCGGCGGACGTCTCTTTCTCGCGCCGTGGGCGCCGTTGCTCGACCAGGACCTGCGCCCCTGCACAATCTTGCGCGACTTCCTGCGCCTCCCGGAGCGACACCGCATCGAATCGCCCAACTCGCCAATTGTCGTGGACGGCGTCCGCGTCTTCGGCTGCGGCACGCCGAGGCTCGTCGTGGACGCCCCGCCGCCCGGAGCCGACTCGCCGATGACGAACGCCCGCGCGGGCGGCGTCTGCGGATGGTGGCAGAAGGCCGGGGCAGGGGAGGTCTGCGTCTTCGGCACGGAGTTCACATATTCGCTTTTCCAGCAGGCGGAGATGCTCGAGCGCATCCTCGCGCGAATGGGCGCAAAGCCCGTTGCCCGCTCCTCGAACCGCAACATCCTCGTCGATACGCATCGCCATCCCGATGGCCGACGCACCGTATTCCTCTCCAACCTACACGCCAGCCCTCAGTCAACGCACCTGACCCTCTTCCAGAAGGGTCTTCCCGCCGAACGCGACTTCAACCTCGCCCCGATGCAGGTCGCGGTGACGGACTTCGACCCATGAAACCGCCGGCCGTTCCACCTTCTGCTCCCCTTCGTCCTGGCGTACACAGATTCCGCGAGAATCAAGCCTGGCGTCTCCTTGGCATCCAGTTCGTCCGGGTGTTTCTGCCCTGTGCCTTTGGCATCGCTTTGGCACTCATCCAGCTTTGTCTTTCGGGAGAAGTGGAGAGTCGGCCCAATCTGTTTCCCGTTTTGATTGCCGTTGTCGTGATCCTCGTGGCAATTTGCGGGCTTTTCGCCTGGCTGCCGTGGCGAAAGCGCATTCGTCCGCTCCGGGGAAGCACAGCCTGCGTGGAGAAAAACGGTCTTGTCGTCCGGCGGTCGGACGGTTCGTCGCTGTTCGTTGCTCCGCCTGACCGCGTTTTTACAGTCGAACGGAAGAAGGGCCGCGTCACATCCATACGGACCGTCGCGCAAGGCGGAACAGACTTGGTTTTGGATGCCTTTGAAGATTTGGACGGCCTGCTGCGCGAAATCGGGGAAATGTTTGAGGAAAATGACATTGCCGACTTGGCCGAAACCGCGAAAGACGATGGATCCTTCCACAATCGGCCAAAAAAAGGATATCCATATCGGGAAGAACTGGCATCGGGAGCCAAGCGTCGGTTGGCTCGGCGTTTTTTGCCCATCGTTGCCGTCTTTGTCCTGTTTCTTGGCCTTGTCTGGTCGGTCGAATTGTCGAAAAACGAACCAGACATTGTTGAGACCATTGGCGCCACGATGCTGGTATTCGCCATCATGGTTGCAATCTGCCTAAAAGTACGCACGAATAATCGCAGGACTGTCCGTGGAACCACGGCTGCTGTTCACGGCAAGACCCTCTGGCTCACCCGCGAAGGACATGGTCCGGATATTATCTCACTTCCAGGACTCTATCTCCGTGAATTTCGGACGCGGGGAATTCTCGACGAACTGTGGCTCTGCAAAAACAAGGTTATCGTCCTACGCCTCTTCGGCTTTGAGGACCTCGAAAACCTCCGAACCGAAATCAAAACGGCTCTGGAAGATGACGCGCCTTCCGCGACGGGTCGTCCCCCCTGACGAGCACACCTCGCCGAGTGAGCCGCGTTAGCGGCGAACAAATCCGCGTGTTTTCCTCACCCTCGCATAATCTTGTGTTAAAATAACGTGTCATGAATAACTCATCCTTCGTCTTTCGTCCTTTGTCCTTCGTCCTTCGTACTTCGTACTTCTGCTGTGCGCTTGCCGCTGCTGCGGCAAGCGCACAGCAGCTCCGTACGCTCGGCAAGCCGGAGAAGCCACGCTTCGACATTCCAGAAATCACATGGCCGGCCGCTCCGGGCGACGCGGAGGTCTGCCTCTGGAAGGACGACAAGTACGCCGCCATTTCAATCACCATTGACGACAACTGCGGCCCCGACCATGACTGGTGGCTGGAGCAGGCCGACAAGCATGGCTTTAAGCTCACCTGGTTCGTCATCACGGACAGGGTTGACGGCCCCAACCGTTTTTACGGTTCGTGGGCCGACTGGCAGCGCCTCGCCGACGCGGGGCACTCGATCCAAAGCCACACGACAAATCATCGCGCCGCAAAGAAGGGCGAGCCGCCGATTCCGGAGGAGGACCTTCGCGCGATGTACCGCGACTCCCTCGCGGCAATCAACGAACACGTCACCAACAACGTCGCCTGCTGCATCGCGTACCCGCGTGGAGAAGCGCACCAGGACATTGTCCGCGACTACGCCATCGCCTGCCGCGGCGTCTATGGCGCGCCCAGCGAGGTCAACACGGTTGACTACCTCAACGTCAACGAGGGAAACTACGCGCAGGGCTACATCAACGTGCTGCTCGGCGGGGAGGCCGACGAACCCAAGTGGCTCAACAAGGCCGACCGCCGGTTCCGGCGCGGCTGGTGCGCAGTCCTCCACCACCTCGTCCACCACGGCCGCACCAAGGAGGAGATCGACGCCTCCGTCGCCGCGACCGAAGCCAAACTCGACAATCTCGCCAAATACAAGGACCGCATCTGGATCGACACCTTCCCTGCCGTCGCCAAGTACGGCCAGGAGCGCGACACCGCCACGTTGAAGACCGTTTCCTCCGACGCGAAGCGCATTGAGCTTTCCCTCTCCGACCGCATGGACGACAAGCTCTTCGACGAGTCCCTCACGCTCAAGGTCCGCCTTCCCGACGCCTGGCGCACGGTACGCGCCACACAGGGCGGAAAGCCGATCAAGGCCGTCTTCCTCTCCCACGACGGCCATCCCTACGCCCTTGTCGATGCCATGCCCGACCGGGGTGAAATCGCGATTGCCCCCTAAACCGACGCGTTGTGCGAAGCGCGGAAGAAGGCGGCGGCGACGGCGAAGGCCGACACGACGTTGAGCGAGTTCTTTGTGCCGTGGGATTGTATTTCGACGACTTCGTCCGCGAGGCCGACTACGTCGGGATCAAGCCCGAAGCGCTCGTTGCCGAGCAACAGCGCGCATGGGTAGACAGGTTCGAATGAGGCGAGGTCTTGAGCGCCGTCGACGGTTTCAAGCGCGTAGATGCGGCGTCCCTCGGCCTTGAGCGCGTCAATGACGTCGCGGATGTCGTCGGCGTGCTCCCACGGTGTTGTTTCATCTGCGCCGAGGGCCGTCTTCTTCACCTGCGGATTCTCCGGGGTGGGGGTGTATCCGCAGAGTACGAGTTTCGCGGCGCCGAAGAAGTCCGCCGTACGGAAGATGCCGCCCGCGTTGAAGGCGCTGCGGATGTTGTCCGCGACGACGACGAAGTCCGCGCGGTCGGGGGCGCGGGGGGAGTCTGTCGTGCGGATGCCCATCTCGGCGTCGGTTATGCGCGAGCGGTTGTCGACGCGTTCCAATGGAACAAGTGCCGCCTGTATTGAGCGGTCCGTCGCTCCGGGTTGGAGGAGGTGGGCGAGCTTGAGAATCCGCTTCGACTCGGCGGTGCGCATGTAGTCGAAAGCGGCGGCCCGGGCTGCTTCGCGCTTAGGCGTGCCAGCTTCAGCCTCTGCGGCCAGCTTCACGAGGCGAAGCGCCTCCCTCCATTCGTCGGTTATGAGATCGATCATTTGGCCGTATGCGCCAAACTTCAAAACCTCTGGACTTGCAGACTTCCTGACGGCGCGCTAGTCGACCAGCGCGCCGACTTTGGCGACGAGGTCGGAGACGGAGATGCGCTCCTGCTGCATTGTGTCGCGGTCGCGCAGGGTGACGGTGCCGTTCTCGAGCGTGTCGAAGTCGACCGTGACGCAGAAGGGCGTGCCGATCTCGTCCTGGCGGCGGTAGCGGCGGCCGATTGCGCCGCTCTCGTCCCAGAAGCAGTTCCAGTGGTTGCGCAGTTCCTTGAAGATGGCGCGGGCCTTTTCGTAGAGTTCCGGGCGGTTCTTGACGAGCGGGAAGACGGCGACCTTGACGGGGGCGATGCGCGGGCTGAACCTGAGGACTGTGCGGACGTCCTTCTTGCCCTTGTCGTTCGGGACTTCCTCCTCGCAGTAGGCGTTGCAAAGCGCGGCGAGCGTCATGCGGTCGGCGCCGGCCGAGGGCTCGATGACGTGCGGGATGTACTTGCCTTCAAAGAGGCGGTCGACGAATGCGCCGGCCTTTTCGGCGTCCTTGCCGCGCGAGACCCATTCGGCTACGACCTTGTCGCGGAAGGCGCTCTTGGCGGCGTCGTCCAGCTGCGCGACGGCGTTCTTGAGGGTCTCGTCGAAGACCTCCATCGACTTGCCGCTGTGGACCTGGTGCTGCGTGAGGTCGAAGTCGCTGCGCGCGGCGATGCCCTCGAGCTCCTGGGTTCCGAAGGGGAAGGTGTACTCAAAGTCGACGCAGGCGCGGGCGTAGTGGGCGAGTTCGTCAGGCTTTTGCCAGTATTCGACGATGGTCTCAGGCGGGAGGCCGACATCGATGAGCCACTGGCGGCGCTGCTCGACCCAGTAGCGGTGCCAAATCTCCCAGCCCCAGTCATCCTGCGGCTCGGAGAGGTCCGTCTCCGGAGTGAGCTTGGCGACATGGCCGCAGATCAGTTCGACGGCCTCGTCGGGCTTGATGAAGTACTCGAGCTCCATCTGCTCGAATTCGCGGGAGCGGAAGGTGAAGTTGCGCGGGTTGATCTCGTTGCGGAAGGACTTGCCGACCTGGGCGATGCCGAAGGGGACTGCCTGGCGCGAGGTCTGGATGACGTTCGTGAACTCGGCGAAGATGGCCTGCGCTGTTTCGGGGCGGAGGTAGGCGATGGAGTTCTCGTCCTCGACGGGGCCGACATAGGTCTTGAACATGAGGTTGAAGGCGCGCGGCTCGGTGAGGTTGGCGCTGCCGCAGGCGGTGCACTTGCATCCGGCGGGAAGTTCGAAGCCCTTGTCGGTCTTCACGAGCTGGAGCCCCTGCTCCTCGCAGAGCTGGTCGGCGCGGAAGCGCTTGCGGCAGTCCTTGCAGTCGACCATCGGGTCGGCGAAGCCGGCGGCGTGGCCGGAGGCGCGCCAGATGTCCGGGTGCATGATGATCGTGGCGTCAAGGCCCTCGACGTCCTCGCGGAGGCGGACGGTTCTCTTCCACCACGAATCCTTGACGTTCTTCTTGAGCTCGCAGCCGAGGGGGCCGTAGTCCCAGAAGCCGTTGATGCCGCCGTAGATTTCGGAGCTCTGGAAGATGAAGCCGCGACGCTTGCAGAGGGAGACGATCGCCTCCATCCTGAGATTCTCATTCTGTGCCATTGTGAAAGATTCCCCTTAAAACAACGGCCAGGGCCGGGGCCCGGGCCAGAGATGGTAGGCGGTGAGGGGCTCGGACCCCCGACCTCAACGGTGTAAACGTCGCGCTCTAGCCAACTGAGCTAACCGCCCGAAATTACATATAAAGTAGAATACTCAAAATACGTGGCCAAATCAAGCAATTTCATGTAGAATAGTTATGTCCGTCTTGGAGAACCATCATGGAAGAAAACATTGAATCCGCCAACATGGCGACCTGGCCCTCAGTGTACGCCGTCGAGGACGATTATCTCGTCTGCGTCCTTGTGAAGACAGAGTGCACGATGTGGGTCGAGGTTGCCGGCAGGAACTACTACGACCACTCGAACGGCATTCTGCGTTCGGCGAAGTTCGTCCATACGGCCCGCGTGCCCGTCGAGGCGCTAGACGCCGCCGGCAAATACACGGTGCACCTGCGCAAGCTCAACGAGCGCAAGCCCTACTACACGGACTATGGCGACGAGGAGGTCGCCGAATTCGAGTTCCGCGCTCCAGTCGTGAAGGACCGCTACAACTTTGTCAACGTGGCGGACGCGCACAGCCTCTGGGAGGAGCCGGTCCGCAGCGGTTCCTTCTTCGGCGACGACTTGGACTTCCTCCTCGTCAACGGAGACATCCCGAACCACAGCGGCGACATCGAGTACTTCAAGTCCATCTACATGATTTCGGGGGGCATCACGAAGGGGCGCGTTCCATGCGTCTTCTCGCGCGGCAACCACGACCTGCGCGGCATCTACGCCGAGCAGCTCGCGGACTACACCCCCGTCACCCGCGCAGGAGAGTCCTACTTCACCTTCCATTTCGGCCCAATCTGGGGAATCGTGATCGACTGCGGCGAGGACAAGCGCGACGACCAGGTCGAGTACGGCAAGACCATCTGCTGCGAGGCCTTCCGCGCCGAAGAGGAGGAATACATCGACAGGGCCATCGCCGCGCGCGAGTATGAGAATTACCCCATCCGGCTCATCGTGAGCCACGTCCCCTTCGAGTTCCGTCTTCCGCCGCCATTCGACATCGAGCAGGACCGCTACGCGCGCTGGTGCGGGAAGTGCAAGGCCTTCAAGCCGACGCTCATGGCCACCGGCCACCTCCACGCGTGCTGGACGGAGCTCCCGGGAGGCGAGCACGACACCTACGGCCAGCCATGCCCTGTCGTCTGCTCCTCCCATGTCAAGACGGGTGAAAACGAACGGTGGCACGTCTCAGGAGCCCTGACGCTCGAAGGCGACACACTGACCGTCCGCTACCCCGACAGCAACGGCGCCGAATACAAGCCGGCCGACGTCATCCAACTCGAAACGCCATGAGAACAGTCATTGTAGGAGCGGGCTTTACCGGAATCCAGCTAGCCAGATCCCTCGTCGCAGAGGGCGGCAATGTCGTGCTCATCGACAACGACCCGGAGAAGACGCGCCATGCGCGCGACATTCTCGACTGCGAGGTGATCGAGGCCGAGGGCAATAGCCCCGAAACGCTTGACGCGGCAGGTGTCGAGGATGCCGCCGCGCTCATCGCCCTCACCGAGGACGATGAGGTCAACATGATCGTTTGCTCCCTCGCGGACGCGGTCTATCCCGACGTTCTCAAAATCGCGCGTGTCAGAAACTACGCCTACTACACCCGCACCGAGGCGATGTCGCAACGTCGTCATGACGGGGCGGCCCGCCCTCTCTTCGGCATCGACAGGATGCTCAACCCCGACGTCGAGGCCGCCGATGCCATCGCGAATGTAATCGAGCACGGCACCGTCGGAAACGTCATAGACCTCGGCGGCAGCCACGGCATCGTATCCCTGCAGGTGTCGCCCGGTTCCCCGCTCGACGGCACACCCCTTGGCCAGCTCCCGCGGCGCGACCACCTGATTGCCTGGGCCGAGACTGCTGAAGGTCCCTTGCTGCCCGGCGGCAACACGGTGCTCCACGCCGGCGACCGCATCGGCATCGTCGCGCCGCTCGCGGACATTCCCGATCTCGCTTCCTCGGCGGCATCGCTGTCGGCCGAGAGCGCGCCGCGCCGGATAGCCGTCTTCGGGGCGGGGCGCATCGGCTCGCTGGTTGTGGACAGACTTGTTTCCACTCGCCGCTCAAGTGCCTGGCAGCGCTTCCTCGAGTCCGCGAAACATGAGGGAGGCCTCCTGCTTGTCGATCCCGACCAGGAACGCTGCGGCGAGGCGGCACGACGCTTCGAGGGCGTCCGCGTCATCTGCGGCGACGTCACGGAGGCGGACATGGTCCACGAGGAGGCCCTCGACGAATGCGATCTCGTCGTTGCGGCCTCGCACAACCACGAGCGCAACCTCATCCTCTCCGCTTATCTTAAGTCACGCGGGGCGCGCCGCTCCATAGCTCTCACGTCCAGCGCGGAGTTCGACGACATCGCCGTCAAACTCGGCGTCGACGTCGCCGTCCCGCTTCGCGACACCGTTGTCGACTCGATTCTGGGCAACCTTCGCGGCCGCAGCGTGAAGGCGGTCCATTCGGTCTGCAACAGAGCCTTCGAAATCGTTGAGTGCGACGTGGCGGCGGACGGCAAGGCCGCCGGGAAGGCGCTGAAGGACCTGCCCAAGGGCGAGAACTTCCTCGTCCTCCTCGTCCGCAACGCGGAGGATGGCCAGTTCCAGATTCCCGACGGGGGCACCGTTCTCAACGCGGGAAGCCGCGCCGTGATTGCCGTCCGCGCCGGCGACAGGCGCGCGGTCCGGGTTTTCGGAGGGCGCCATTAGGCGGGTTTCGCGTGGCTGGAATCTTCGTCTATGTGATTTCGTTCGTGGCCTTGGCGATGCTCGCGCCTCTCGGTGTCGCGCTTCGCTGTGGCGATGTCCGTTCGGCAATCGCGTTCGCCATTCCATCGGCCCTTGGAATCGTGGCCGGCGCAATCGCCACATATTCGCTGAGGCGGAGGAAGCATGACACGCTCGGCATAGGCAGTTCGTTCACCGCCGTCGGCGGCTCGTGGGTCTCGGCATGCGCCTTCGGGTCGATTCCGTTTCTGATTTCCGGTGCAATTCCGAGATTCACGGACGCCATCTTCGAGAGCATAAGCGGCTTCACCACGACCGGGGCCTCGATATTCTCGGAGGTCGAGAGTCTTCCGCCGGCAATCAACCTCTGGCGCTGCGAGACGCACTGGCTCGGTGGCATGGGCGTGATCGTGCTCGTTGTCGCGCTGATCCCGCTTCTGGGAATAGGCGGGTTCCGCCTCGTCAAGGCTGAGACGACAGGACCTGAAAAGGGCAAGTTCACGGCGCGTATCGCCAACACGGCCAAGGCGCTGTGGCTTGTGTACTTCGTGTTTACGGCGCTGCAGGCGTCGCTTCTGCGCCTCTGCGGCATGGGGTGGTTCGACGCCGTCTGCCACGCCTTCTCGACTCTCGGCACCGGCGGCTTCTCGACTCGCAACGGGAGCGTTGCCTCCTTCGGCCTGCCTGCTGCGGAATGGGTCTGCACCGTCTTCATGCTTCTGGCCTCCGTCAACTTCGCAATCTACTGCCGTCTGCTTTCTGGAAGGCGTCCCTCGGAAATCCTGCGCGACTCCGAACTGCGCGCGTTCCTCTGCATCGCGGGCGGCGCAATGCTGCTGGCCTTCCTCGGTCACGGTACGGCCGGCGAAGGCTTTGTGGCGGCGCTTCGTGGAAGCGCCTTCCAGGTCGCCTCAATCCTCTCTACCACCGGTTTTATGACCGAGGACTACACCACGTGGCGTCCCTTCGCGCAACTGGTCATTTTCGCCCTGTTCCTTGTCGGCGGTTGCTCCGGTTCGACGGGCGGCGGCATAAAGGTTGTCAGGTGGACGCTCCTCGCCAAGCAACTGGCGAACGAGGTGCGGCGTCTGCTGCATCCGAGAGCCGTGTACACGGTACGCCTCGACGGGCATCCCGGGCGCGAAGACCTCGTGCCGCTTGCCGCCACCTTCATCTTCGCATACGGCATGTTGGTTTGCGTAACGGCGTTCGTGGGCGCGATTGGAGGACTCACTCCGTCCGAGGCGCTGACAGGCGCGCTCAGCATGGTTGGGAATGTCGGCCCGGCATTCGGGAAACTGGGGCCAACGTCCAACTACGGGTTCCTGCCGGTGCCGGTAAAGCTGTGGTATTGCTTCGCGATGCTCGCCGGCCGACTGGAGATCTACACGATGGCCATCCTCGCCGCCCGCGCCCTGCGCGGCGTTGTGGGGGTGATTGCGCGCCACTCGCAGGGCAAAGCTACTGCGCCAGTATGAGCGGCGTGACGCGGATTGCGATGTCACCCTTGAAGGGCGGAAGCGGGAAGCGCAGGGAACCTTGTTCGGTGCGGAAGTCCTGCTGCTTTACTGGCTCGCCAGTTTTCGTGGAGCAGTATGCGACGCGGTACGTGCCGTTCGTGACGGGTGTCCAGACGACCTCGGCCTGAGTGTCCTTTATTTCGTCTTCCTCGCCGCGGGCGATCGCAATGAGGTGGTGCGTGTAGACCCAGGCGCAGAGGTTCGTTCCGCTTGAAATCGCCACGGACTGTATGCCAGGGCGTCCGCGCGGCGGCTGTTGCTGTCCTTGCTGCCCTTGGGGCTGTCCCTGTTGCTCGTCGGGTTCGCGAGGCGTCGTGTCGGTCACCGAGAGCTGGACGGGTTTCAGCGCGGGATCGGTGTAGGAGATGTTGTCCGTGAATGTGCGGATGGCGGTGTATTCAGGGTAGAGGTTCTGCTCTTCGACGAGTCCCCACCACCAGAAGAGCGGAGTCGCGGCAAGCGTCGAGCAAGCCGACGACCAAAGCGCGGCGTGGAGTTCGCACTTGAGGTGCGAAAGACCCGCGCCCATTGAGGAGCCTCCGAACTCCGTGATGAGCGCCGGCTTTTTGTAGGCGGCGAGCGATGCGGCCGTTTCGCGGACGAGGTTGACGATGTGGAGCGGGTTGGGGCTGAAGTGGTAGGCGTCGACGCAGCAGTGGTCGATTTGCGGTATGGCGGACAGTTCCTTGCCGATTGCGTGGTAGTCGGCGGAGATGTGCGTGGAGACGAGGTGCCGGTTCGGGTCGATGGCGCGGAGGTAGTCGCCCATCTTCCGGTGCCAGTCGATGACGCCGGGGTCGTTCTGCGGCGACGGTTCCCGCCCCCAGCGTCCGCAGAGGTCGAGTTCGCTCCAAAGCTCCCATGCGAAGACGGTTGAGTCCCATCCCCAGCGGGCGACGATGTAGCGGCAGATGCGCTTCTGGTATTCAAGGGCGCGCGGGTCGGTGAAGAAGGGCATTGGGTCTTCCGCGGGGAGGAAGCCGCCGTGGACGACGTTGTACGGCGAGTTCTGCCATTCGGCGTCGAATCCGAGGCCGGCGCGTCCGTGATTGTTGAGCACGAGGTTGACGCGGATGCCGTTCTCCCGCGCCGTCCTTAGCACTTCGTCAAGTTCCCATGCGTTGCCGAGGTTGTAGTCCCCCACGCCGTAGTAGTACGGGGCGTTGGTCGACCATTCGAGGCCGAGCGACCACTGGCACATCCAGACTTCGGCGAAGTTCTCGCCGGCGGCCGCCATGTCGCGGAAGTAGCGTCGGTAGGCGAGGAAGCTGCCGGGGTGTCGGAGAACCCACGGGAACTGGTCGTCCATGCGCGTGTCGAATGGCGAGCGGACGTTGTGGCCGACGAGATGGATTTCGCGGTCGCTGACCGAAAAGCGCCGCCAGTCGTTCGTCGATACGCGGACGAAGTCGGGGCCGTTGGCCGGCGTGGCGTTGAAGAAGACAGGCGCGGAGGTCGATACGCCTACCGCGTCGCGCGACACGATGCGGCACGAATGGCGTCCGGGCACGAGAGGCGCGTATCGGACGGCCCATCCCGGCCGTCCGTATGGAATGCGCTCGTCTGCGTAGGCGTTGGTGACGACATAGTAGTCCTGGCCGTAGAACCCGGGGACTACGATTGACGCCCCATTGGTTCCGGGCTGCTCAATCAGGGCGGAGACATCGATGACGGCCGGGTCGAATGGGTCGTCGTAGCGGTCCGGCAGCTGGAACTTTAGCTCGAAAAGCCCGAAGCACGGCACCTCGTCAACGTTCGCGCTGATGTCTGTGGCCATCGGAGGTCCAATCCAGTCGCAAGTCGCAAGTCGCAAGTCGCGAATCACAAGTCCGTCAAAGGTGTTGTCAGGCTTTTCGACTTGCGACTCGCGACTTTCGACTTGTTTTTCGAAGATCCGAAGGACAACGGACTTCGGATTGCGCAGGACGCGGCGGTTCCAGACGAGGCGGTGGCCGTATGCCGACCATTTCGCCGCGGATTCGGGGGAGAGATCGAAGGAGCAGGCGTTCGTGCCCGCAAGGAGCGTGTCGGGCGCGAGCTGCTGGAACCAGTTGCCGTCCCTGTCCGTGACGCAGAGCAGCGCCTGTGAGGGCGGGGCGTTGGTCGGCAGGACGACTTCGCAACTGATGGCTGAAACGCCGTTTGTCGCGTTTTGTGCGGATTCGGCGAAACGGGCCGTCAGGTCCTCGTTGTGGATGGCGAGGACTGCGGAGGGTAAAAGCAGAACTATGAATTTCAGGCGCACGCCAATCTGCTTGCATTATTCGTGCCAAGAATGGGAAATGATTCCCGATTCAGTAACCGGATGACTCGACTAGAACTCTAGCTTCAGCACTTTCGCGCCGTAGCGGACGACATCGGAGTAGTCGAGTCCCTCGACAACGGGGCCGGCCCACATCTTGAAGGGGATTTCCACCCCCGTGCGGAGGTCGGTGATCCGCCGGGGCTCATGGCCGGATGTCTCAAGGACGCAGCGGCCGTTTTCCCGCGGGACGGCGAGCAGGAAGACATAGAAGACTTCGGGCGCGTCGAGGCGGTTCGTGACGGTGCAGAAGCCACGTCCGCTGTATTCGTTGAGGAAGCCCGAGTCCATGATCGTCCCGGCGGGGCCCCGCGTGTTGTAGATCGCCTCGTCCGCCCACGCGAGGAAGTCGCGGATGGCGCGCAGGGAGGGCTGGAGTTCGTCGGGCGCCGTGCCGTCGATGCGTGGGCCGATGCCGGGGGCGAAGTTCCAGAGTCCGCTCCGGCCGAGCGAGCAGAGCATCTGGCGGAGCAGGAAGAATGGATCCTCCGCGTATTCCCGGTGCGTGGTGTTGTCGCCGTGGAACCACCAGTCGTTCGGCGCGGGGATGTCCTCGTTGAAGTTCCGGCGCGGGAGGGGCCAGCCGAGCACGTCGGGGCCGCGGTGCAGTCCGCTCGTGCGGTCGTAGGGCGGGTCCAGGGGGAGGTCGGGCTCCGTGAACTCCGTGGTGCCGTAGTCGATCGCGTCGACGTTCAGCGGGTTGGCCGCGTTGCCGACGATGACCGTGTCGGGCCAGAGTTCGCGGATGTGCGCATGGACGCCGACGATGGACTTCGGTATGCCGCCATCCATCCAGAAGCCTTCCGGCAGGTCGCCGTAGCGTTCATGGATTTCATCGACGAGCTGGGACAGCAGCTCGGCGTAGCGGACGGGATCGCGTCCGACTTCGTCCGCGACGTTCGGGCCGGTCTGGGGGTTGTCCCAGTTGTGGCAGTCGCCCGGCAGGTAGAGCATCGGGTGAAGGCCTGCGGCGCGTGTCTCCTCCAGGTAGGGGCGGATGTAGTCGCGCGTGGTCTTGTGGCGGAAGCCGGCGAGGTCGGAAGGGTAGAGGATGACCTGTCCGCCACAGGTGTGGCAGAGGGTGAGGATTGTGTAGCGCGCGCCGGCGTCGACGGCAACGCGGGCCAAATTGCGGGCGACGGCTACGGGATCGGGCGCGGCGGCCTCGAACTCGGCGACCGTGCGGTACCGGAGGGGCGCGGACCACTGCGGGTTGCCGGAAATGGCGTTTCCGCCCCCGGTGAAAAGCCCGTAGTGGTAGAAGAGTCCGAAGCGCGCAGGGGCATACCAGCGCATGACATGCTCCATGCGTTTCTGGTTGGTGGCGGAAAGTTTCATGGGTGGTTTTCTTTCATTCTCCAATGCATGGCGATTGCCACAGCAGGGGTGGTCAAAGCGGGATTCTTGTGAGCAGGACTGATTTGCCGCATATATCGTGCCAACGAAGTCTGCCACCTGGAGAAGCATTATCGCCCCAATGATGGTATAATTGTAGCATCCATTTGGAGGACAACACGACACATGAAGACAATCAAGGACAAGTATCTGCTTATGGGCGCCGACTGGGCCGGATTCCCGCTGAAGGAGGCCGTCAAGGCGCATCTTGAGAAGAAGGGCTGGAAGATCACCGACGTGGGCGTGACCACGATGGGCGACCAGCGCGACAACACGGACCTCATGTTCCACCGCATCGGCCTCAAGGTCGGCTCGATGATCGCCGAGGGCGAGTTCGAGCGCGCGCTCGTTTTCTGCGGCACGGGGATGGGCATCCACATTGCGGCTTCGAAGTGCCCGCATGTCATGGCCGGCGTCGTCGAGAGCGTTCCGGCTGCCCTCAGGGCCATCACCGGCAACGGCGTGAACGTGCTCGCGATGGGCGCGTTCTATGTCGCGCCGCAAATGGGCTGCGACATTGCCGACGCCTACCTCGGCGCGTCGCTCGGCAGCGGCTACGAGTGGTGGAAGAACTTCTACGAGTTCCACAAGCTGGCCATCGACGAGCTCGAGGCCTTCAACTACGCCGAATACAAGGCGAACGGCTTCAAGCTCAAGCATCTTGGCGAAGTTCCGCTCGAACTCGAAACCAAGCCCGAATAAGCCAGATGAACATCTGTGCGATTCCGGCCGCAAAGCCCATTGCGGAACAGTCGCCGTATTGGGCCGGTCCTGGCTTCTGGGACAGGTACCACGAGGCGAAACTGGCGGAAATTGCCGCCGGGCCTAAGGAATACGACTGCGTCTTCGTCGGTGACTCCATCACCCACAACTGGGAGGGGTGGAGTCATCCGGCGGACGTTGAAGTGGCCGCGACGGCATACGCGGAAGGGCGCCTCATGTTTCCAGTCGGCCCGGGACGGGCCGTCTGGAACGAGATGAAGAAGTCGGCGCGCCTCCTTAATCTTGGCGTCGGCGGCGACCTGACGCAGAACGTCCTCTGGCGCCTTGACCATGGCGAGATGGACGGTTATCGCACCCGCTATGTCTTCCTGATGATCGGGACGAACAACTGCGACGACACGCCGGAGGATCGAGCCGGGGGTATCCGGGCCGTCATCGCCAAGATAGCCGAAAAGCAACCTTCGGCGACCATCCTGCTCTCGCCGATTTTCCCGTGCGAGGCGAACCCGGACTCGCCGGGACGGATCTCGCGCGAACGCACAAACGCGATAATCCGCGGCTTCGCGGACGGCGTGCATGTTGTCTGGGTCGATTTCACCTCGAAGTTGCTGAACGCCGACGGAACGCTTTCGCCGGAAATCATGCCGGACTATCTTCACCCGCTGGAGGCCGGCTACCGCATCTGGCGCGACGCGCTGGCGGAGTTCATGCCTGTTACAGGTTGTTGTTGAAGAGCTCCGTCAGCTTCTCAAGTGTCACGGGCTTTAGAAGGAGCATGTCGAAGCCCTGCTGCCTGTAGGTGTTGCGCGCCTCGACGTCCGCGGTGAGCGAACATACCTTGAGATGCGCAAGGCGCGCGTCGGCCCGGATGCGTTTGACAAACTCGATGCCGTCGAGAACGGGCATCCAGACGTCCGTCATGACAAGGTCGAACGCCGAATCCTTCTCCAGTTTTTCCAGCGCGACTGCGCCGTTTTTCGCATCTTCGATGTTGGTGATGCCCAGCTTCCGCAAAATCGCCTTCATCACCGCGCGGTTCGCGGGCAAATCGTCGACCACGAGGACGCGATTTGGAAGTTTTGGCGCAAGGGCGGGGGAGGGGGATGGGGTTTCGTTCTCGGTTTTCCCGTTGTCGGGCGCGATTGCCGTGGGCACCGCGGTATGGATTGCGAATCCCTTGTCGGGGGCCGTCTCGATTGAAATCGTGCCATGCGCGATTTCAACGAGCCTCCTGCAGATTGCGAGGCCCAGTCCGCATCCCTCGCTGCGGTTCTTGATGTCGGCCTGGACAAAGGGCTGCATGAGACGCTTCGCCTTTTCCGGCGAAACGCCCTTGCCGTTGTCCGCGACGGTGACTTTCAAAAGCCCGTTCTCGTAGGCGACCGACACGCGGATTGTGCAAGGGCCGGCATATTTCACGGCGTTGCTGAGGAAATTGAAGAGCACCTGCCGGAAACGGTAGGAGTCGGGCATGAGACGCGGCAGCTCGGGGATGTCCGAGACGATGGTCTGGCCTTTCCTCGCGGCCATTGGCTGGAATATCTGCACCTGTTCCCGCACAAGTTCGCCGACGTCGGCCGGTTCGAATTTGAACTCGAGTTTCCCAAGATCCATCTTGGAGAGGTCCAGCACGTCGTTGACCAGCTGCAAAAGCGTCTTGCCGTTGGATGCGATCAGCTTCAGCCCCCGTTTTTCCTCCTCCGGAGTGACGTTGCCGGCCTGGAGGAGTTCCGAGAAGCCGATTATGACGTTTAGCGGCGTGCGGATGTCGTGCGATATGGCGGAGAAGAAGTAGCTGCGGGCCTTTTCCGCCTCCACGACGCGGTCGCGCTCGGCTTCCAGTCGGACGGCCGCGGCGTGGCGTTCAAGGGCAAGCGTCAGCACGTTGGCGGCGATCTTCAGCGTGTGCCGGTCGTCTTCGGATATCTTCTTCTGCTTGTTCAGGTAGTGAAGCGCTATGCCGCCCCATGGCTTCCCCTCGCAGTAGACGACCACAACGGCAAGCGATCTGGCCGGACAGTCGGGCGGGAGCGTCGCAATCGTCTGTCCCTTCGCGTCGTTGAGCTCGATGATGTGGTCGGGGCTTTCGACTGGGGGGATTTTGAGTTTGAAGAAGGAGCACCCCTCGCATCGTTCGGGACATTTCGCCAATTTTCTGTCATGAAAGAGCAGCCGGTGGTCGCCCTCGACGGAGTGGATGGCGATGTAGTCGCACGCGGTCAGTTTGAGGAGGCGGTTCAGCGTAAGCTCGATCAGCCCGGGCATGTCGTCCTTCGAGAGCGCATAGGCGAGGGCGTCGGCTCGGAACCGCTGATGCGCCTGCATCTTGGCGATAGTCGCCGCGCGCTGTTCCCTGTCGTAGGAAATGGCAAGGAACTCCAGCGCCGTGCGCAGCCCTCTGGCGACTTCCTGCAGGTTGCGCTTGTGCGGCTTCGTGTAGTCCGCCACCAGGCGCCACCAGCCTTTGCCTTTTCGGAACTGGCCGACAGCGGAGGAGTGCATGGGGCAATAAGGCGGCGTGTTCATGCTCGGCAAAGACATCCCCGGGCGGATGATGACCGTTTCGTCGTTCGCGAAGAACTTGGCCGGAAGCTTTTTCCCCAGGTCGGCCGCCGCCTTTGCGCAGTTGCGGCAGCAGTCAGTCGCGTCTTCGCCGAACCAGTCGGACCGCGCGCCATCGTCCGAACACAGCAGGAGATGCTGCGCCCCGGTGATTTTGCACACCTTTTCGCCGATGAAGTCCCGGATCTGCTCGTACTTCTGGTGCCTGAACATGAACTCGACCACCTCGCCCTTGAGGTGCGCGATGTTCAGGGCGATGTTCCGTTCGTGCAGCCGCTGGCAGTTGAGCAGAAGGTCCGCCGCCTCGTGGATGTTGAAGATGATGCGGTCGGTGAACTCCGCGCAGGGCTCTTTGACGAAGTCGAAACCCGCGAAGCCGCAGATGGTGTTGTCCGAGCCCACGAGCGGGGTCGCGATAAGCGACTGGATGCCCTGGGGCGCGAGCCATTCACGCGATCCGGCGTCGATGGCGTTTATGTCGGTGAAGAGGAAGTCCCGTCCCGACGTGATGCTGGCGTTGAATTCGACGAGGTCGGCGAGGTTGCAGGTCTGCTGTCCGGCGATCTCGGGCTTGATGCCCTCGGCGCACCACTCGTGGGTGTTGGTGCACATCGATGACTTGCCAGGCTCCCAGAACCAGTACACATAGCAACGATCCGCCCCGATGTTCCTGCCGATGGAGGCGAGCACGAAATCGATGCAATCCTCCTCCGGCGCTGCCTGTACGACGTGCTTCAGGAGCGAGCTGAACAGTTTCCGGTCGTTGTCGTGGAGTTCGGCTATGTTTTACCGCTTTCTTCTGCGAATGGTGGAGGTGTCACTTCTCAAACGGGAAGGTGTAGGGGAGGGAGAACTTGTCGCGGAGGGCGACGAGTTCCTTCTGGATGGACTCTCCGACGGGCACGCCCTTGTCCTTGCGGTCCTGCCACGCGAGCCACTCCTTCTCGCCGGCGGTGTAGATACGCTCGGCGCCGGGGGCCTTCTGCGAGGCGCGCAGTCCGCGGCAGATGCCGCCCGCCGTCTTCTTGAAGGTGTCGAGGCCGGAGAAGAACTCGGGGTTGATCACGAAGAAGAAGTGGCCGAGACGGTGCATGCGCTTCTTGCCGTCGGGACCGGGTTCGCCGAGATCCCGCAGGTAGGGGCCGCCCGCCAGCGCGGAGGAAAGGATTTCGACGATTGTCGTGAATCCGTAGCCCTTGTAGCCGCCGGTCTCCTCGCCGATGCCGCCAATCGACAGCAGCGCGCAGTTGCCCTTGCGCATCTCCTTGAGGATTTCACCGGAGTCGGTCATCGTGCCGCCGTCTTTGGTGACGACGAGCCCGGCCGGGGTCGGCTTGCCGCTGCGCTCGTAGAACTCGATCTTGCCGTTCTGGATGATTGAGGTCGCGCAGTCGAAGTTGAAGGGGAAGTCCTCGTCCGTCGGCATCGTGAAGGTGAGGGGATTGGTGCCCATCATCGGCTCGACGCCGAAAGTCGGGGCGACGGAGGGGCGGGCGTTGGTGCCGGAGATGCCGATCATGCCGGCCTTCTCCGCCATCGTCGTCCAGTAGCCGGCGATGCCGTAGTGAGTGGAGTTGAAGATCGTGCCGCCGGCCATGCCGTAGGTCTTGGCCTTTTCGATCAACTTCTCCATCATGCGGTAGCTGGCGACCATTCCCATGCCGTGGTTGGCGTTCATCACGACGGTGGTGGGCGTTTCCTTGACGATGTCGATCTTGGTGACGGGGATGAGGGTTCCCCTGTCGATGCGGTCGAGGTAGATGGGCTTGAAGCGGTTGCAGCCGTGGCTTTCGATTCCGCGGCGGTCGGATTCAAGCAGGACGTCGGCGCAGATGCGGGCGTCTTCTTCGGGGACTCCGTATTTCACGAACACGTCGATCATGAAGGAGTTCATCATGTCCCAGGGGACGTAGGGGCGAGTTTCCATGGCTAGTTGGAGTTGGAGTGATGAGTTGGAGTTGGAGTGATGAGCTCGAGTAGCTAGTTTTAGTTCGAGTAGCTAGTTCGAGTGGTTGGTGGGCAACGAACAAACGAATTAAACGAACAAAGGAATAAACGGTTAAACGGTGAGGCGCGCTACGCCCTCCTTGACCGCAGCTTCGGCGACGGCGGGCGCGACGAGCGAGCAGAGGCGGCGGTCGAAGGGTTTCGGGAGGATGTAGTGCGGGCCGAAGACGAGGTCTTCGCCGGCGTAGAGCTTCTTGGTCTGCTCGTCGGCGGGGATGCGCGCGGCGGCGGCGAGGGCCTCGGCGGCGGCGAGCTTCATGCCCATCGTGATTTTCCTGGCGCGCACGTCGAGGGCGCCGCGGAAGAGGAACGGGAAGCAGAGTACGTTGTTGATCTGGTTCGGGAAGTCGGAGCGGCCGGTGGCCATGATGTAGGGCGCGTCGCCCATGGCGGCGGCGACTTCCTCGGGGCGGATCTCCGGGTCGGGGTTCGCGAGGGCGAAGATGGCCGGGTTCTTGGCCATCGTTTTGACCCATTCGCCCTTGACCGCGCCGGCAACCGAGACGCCGATGAAGACGTCCGCGCCGCGGAGAGTCTCTTCGAGCGTGCGGCAGGGGGTGTCTTCGGCGGCGAGCAGCTTGCGGCCGGAGAGGTCGGGGCGGCCCTTGTAGATGACGCCCTTGCTGTCGCACGAGATGACCTGTCCAACGCCGGCTTCAATCAGCATCTCGCGAATGCGCATGCCTGCCGCCCCTGCGCCGTTCATGGCGACCTTGAGCGAGTTGAAGGGCTTGCCGGAGACTTCGGCGTAGTTGCGGACGGCCGCCAGGACGATGACGGCGGTGCCCCACTGGTCGTCGTGGAAGACGGGGATGTCGAGAAGCTCCTGGAGCCTGTCCTCGATCTCGAAGCAGGCGGGGGCCGCGATGTCCTCGAGGTTGATGCCGCCGTACATGGGCGCGATGGCGAGGGTGGCGTCGATGACGCGCTGGACGTCGGTCTTGCCGGTCTTCGCGCCGCCGATGCGGCAGTTGTCGAGGACGACGGGCCAGGCCTCGACGCCGGCGAAGCTCTTGAAGAGGACGCACTTGCCCTCCATCACGGGAATCGCGGCGGTGGGGCCGCGGTCGCCGAGTCCGAGGATGGCGGTGCCGTCGGAGACGACGGCGACCGTGGATCCCTTGGCGGTGTATTCGAAGGCGTCGTCGGGGTTCTTGTCGAGGTGGAGGACGGCCTTGCCGACGCCGGGGGTGTAGGCGAGGCAGAGGTCTTCAACGGTCTTTACGGGGTGCGGCATCTGCAGGGCGACCTTGCCGCCGCGGTGGAATTCGAGCACTGATGCTTCGTCGAGTTTCATGGTGTGTTGCTCCAAAAGTGGAACAAGCGGGGACGATGCCCCGCTTGGTTGTGTTCTGCTACGCCTTCCAGTTCGCCTCGCACCATGCGAAGGCCTTCTGGAAGATGTCGCGGTTGATGGGAATCAGCTTCGGCTTCTTCTTAAAGCTGTCGTCGAGGGCGTCGAGGAGGCGCTCCGTGGCGAGGCCGGTCACGCCGAGGTGGGCGAGGGCGGCGAGCATCACGGTGTTGGTCGCTTTGGGGACGCCAAACTCGGTGGCGAGCTTGAGCGAGGGCATCACGAAGAGCTTGACACCTTCGGGCGGCTGCTCGGTGATTTCGACGGTCGCGTCGCAGAGGATGACGCCGCCCTTCTTCACGGTCTTCGCGAAGCGGTCGTAGGAGGGGCGGTTCATGCAGACGAGGACGTCGGGCTGCGGGGCGTCG
>JAEEGG010008907.1_pt1 | contig 22626 bp, 18 predicted proteins | sample 9134161 | NCBI WGS metagenome assembly JAEEGG01 (sample SAMN16246543, study PRJNA631951) | gut metagenome | biome: gut microbiome; feature: rumen; material: CR-attached | host: Bos | place: Iran: Karaj | collected 2018-10
CCGTTGACAAAGAAGAACTGGTTGCCAAGGGTCTTTTTGGCGCTTTCCGGGCGGCCGGCGTATCCGCGGAGGGAGGCGATGGTTGTATCGGCCTCAATGTCCACTATGTCTCCCACGACTCCAGGCCCCAGGAGGTCCTGAATGCGGAATTTGAAGCTTTTTGCGGGCTTTACCACGTGGATGTCCTTGCCGTTGTGGGTGAGGGTGAAGCCGATGTCCGGGCGGGTGAGGGCGACCCTCTGGAACTCCTCAACGATGTGCCTCAGCTCAACGTTGTCGCTTTTGAGGAACTTTCTGCGGGCGGGGATATTGAAAAAGAGGTTTCTCACCGCGATGTTTGTGCCGATAGGGCAGGATACTTCCCTTGTGCCCTTGTTCTCCGAGGCCGACATCTGCACTTCCACGCCGGATTCTTCTTCGGGGGTGCGGGTGCGAAGGGTTACATCGGCCACAGCTGCTATTGATGCCAGGGCCTCTCCCCTGAATCCAAAGGTAAGGATGTGGTGAAGGTCCTCCGCGCTTTCAAGTTTACTGGTAGCGTGGCGCTCGAAGCACAGCACTGCGTCGTCCGGATTCATTCCGCTGCCGTTGTCTATCACCTGGATGAGGGTGCGGCCGGCGTCTGTAACGGACACTTTTACGTCCGTTGCGCCCGCATCCACCGCATTCTCCATCAGTTCCTTAACCACCGAGGCTGGTCTCTGGACCACTTCCCCGGCAGCAATCATATCGGCAATATTTTTTGGTAATATCTTTAGTTCCATTACAGCAATTCAAAGAATTTGGCCATGAAAATGAGGACAGCCACAATGAGAATGAGGGTGATGATGGTTATGATGGTGTGGGCTGTACGCATGTCCGAGCGGGTTTTCATGTAGTTTCCGTTACGGAAGGCGCCGCGGATGCTGCTGCCAGGGACGTACGTGCCGTCTTTCCTGGCGGCTTCATTGGAGCCGTCAACGTCTCCGAACATTGCTTTTCGCTGCTCTTCCTCAGGATCATAGTAGCGGGGCTTGTAGTTGAAAACCCTGTGCGGCTGATTGCCGAAGAATCCGAAATTGAACAGACTGGCCATATCTTTATTCTTTCTTTAACTTACAAAAATACCATTTTTTTGGCGGCTTTGCAACTGCGGGGGTTCTACGCCCCGCACCCCCTATTATAATCCCCACTACGGTAATGCCGATGCAGTGGAGCTTAACACGCTATAACTCAGTTATTTACAAAAGTATTTGGGATTACTGGTAATCCCAAAAGATCCCGCAACTCACTGTGTATCAACCACTTAACCTCCACCCGCCCCAACAGGGTTTTTTATCTTTGTCCACATGATACGTGAACTCACAGATCTTCTGTTGCCGAGGGAGTGCATAGTATGCGGCAGGCAGCTTGGAGCAAGGGAGGAGCAGCTGTGCATCTGGTGCGCCGCAGACCTTCCCCTTACCTACACGTGGGAACAGCCCCACAACATAATGGCGGACCGCTTCAACGCCACGCTGGAGCGGATACGCGCACCTGATGAGAAGATGGAGTACTCCTACGCGGCGTCGCTTCTGTATTACCACAATGAGAACCCCTACAAGCGTATCCCTCAGGCGCTTAAGTACGGCGGGAACATTGCGGCAGGCCGATGGTTTGCCTCCCTTCTTGGGACGGAACTCTCCGGAGTGCAGCATTTCAAGGACGTGGATACGGTGATCCCCGTGCCGCTTCACTGGCGGCGGAAGTTCAGCCGCGGGTACAACCAGGCGGAGGTGATTGCGGCGGAACTTGCCAAAGCGCTGGGAGCAAATCTCCGTACGGACGTTCTTAAAAGGGGCCGGAGCACCCACACCCAGACCACCCTGGATGCCGACGAACGGCTACGGAACATCAGCGGCGCCTTCCGGGTGAGGCACAGGATCCCCGCCGGGCATATCCTTTTGGTGGATGACACGTTCACCACCGGCGCAACGCTTTCCGAGTGCTGGATAACACTACGGAGAGCCTTGGGGCCCTCCGTAAGGATATCGGTTGCAACGCTTGCTATGGTAGAGGCTTAGGCCTTCAGAGCGCGCATGGCGTTGAGGACGGCAAGGACGGTGACGCCTACATCGGCAAAAACGGCCATCCACATGGTTGCAAGGCCCAAAGTGGCCAGCACAAGCACCAGGACTTTTATGCCGATGGCGAACCAGATGTTCTCCTTGGCAATGCGTATTGTGCGGCGGGCGATACCTATTGCCGTGGCAATCTTGGAGGGTTTGTCATCCATCAGCACAACGTCTGCGGCCTCGATGGCGGCGTCGGAGCCAAGGGCGCCCATGGCTATGCCAACGTCGGCCCTGGTGAGGACGGGGGCGTCGTTGATGCCGTCGCCAACAAATGCCAGCGGGCCGTGCCCCAGGAGCGCCTCAACGCGGGAGACTTTGTCGGCGGGAAGGAGCTGAGCATAATATTGGTCCAACTTCAGAGCCGATGCCACCGCCGCCGCCACGCTCTCCTGGTCTCCGGTGAGCATCACCGTCTCCTGAACGCCTGCGGCCTTCAGGGCCTCTATGGCGCTGGCGGAATCGGCCTTGATGCGGTCTGAGATAACTATGTGACCGGCGTAGACGCCGTCTATGGCCACGTGGATGATGGTACCGCTGTGATGGCAGGGGTGCCAGGCGGCGCCTTCGGCCTCCATAAGTTGGCTGTTGCCGACGACTATCTTTTTGCCGTTCACAATGGCCCTTACTCCGTGACCGGCGGTCTCCTCTATGGAGCCAACCTCGCAGTCATCGGCCTCATCGGGATAGGCGTTTCTCAGGGCCATTGCGATGGGGTGGGTGGAATGGCGCTCCACGTGGGCTGCCAGGTGCAGAAGTTCCTTGCTGTCAATCACTTCCGGATGAACGGCGGTGACTTCAAAGACGCCTTCCGTGAGGGTGCCGGTCTTGTCAAATACTACGGTTTTTACCCGTGAGAGGGTATCCATAAGGTTGGAGCCCTTGATGAGTATGCCCTTACGGGACGCTCCGCCAAGGCCGCCAAAGAAGGTGAGAGGCACGGAGATCACAAGGGCGCACGGGCAGGAGACCACCAGGAACAGGAGGCCCCTGTAGATCCAGGTGACCCATTCTCCGGTGATGAGGCCGGGAATGACGGCCACCAGCACCGCCAGTGCCACCACGATGGGCGTGTAAATACGGGCAAACTTTGTGATGAAGCTCTCACTGCGGGACTTGCTCTCCGCGGCATTCTCCACAAGGTCCAGGATCTTTGCGGCGGTGGACTCTCCAAACGCCTTGGTGGTCTTTACACGGAGTACTCCGGTGAGGTTCACGCAGCCGGAAAGGATTTCGTCATCCGGGCCGATAGACCGCGGCACGCTCTCACCCGTAAGCGCCACAGTATCAAGGCTTGATGTACCTTCAAGCACAACGCCGTCCATGGGCACTTTCTCTCCCGGCTGGATGAGGATGATCTCCCCGGGGGTAACTTCTTCCGGCTTCACCATGGTCAGTTTGCCGTCCCTTTCCACGCGTGCGCTGTCCGGGCGGATGTCCATAAGATGCTCGATGGACTTCCGGCTACGGCCCTCGGCCATCTCCTCAAAGAGTTCCCCCACCTGGAAGAACAGCATAACAAAGACGGCCTCAGGGAACTGAGATTCGGCCCCAGGCATAAAACCAATGGCCAGGGCGCCAAGAGTGGCGATGCTCATAAGGAAATCCTCGCTGAGGGCCTCTCCGTGAAGGAGTCCCTCGGCCGCTTCCTTGAGGGTGTCCCAACCCACGATGAGGTAAGGCACAAGGAAAATGAGAAGATGCTGCCACGTGGCCCAGGACGGGGTGTTTCTCTCGATGAGCCAGGCCGCTACAAGAAGCACTGAGGCAACTATTATTTTGATAAGACGGCCGTGGCCCTCTTCTTCCTCGTGGTGGTGATGGTGGTGTTCGTGACCGCCGTGGTGGTGGTCATCGTGGTGCTCTTTGTGAGCCTCGTGATGAGCGCGGCAGTCGCACTCGTGGTAGTGATGGTGCTCTTCGTGAGCCTCGTGATGAGCGTGGCACTCGCACTCGTGGTAGTGATGGTGCTCTTCGTGAGCCTCGTGATGAGCGTGGCACTCGCACTCGTGGTCTGTATGATGAAGTTTTTCCATATCTGGTGTGTGTTTCTGATGCAAAGGTACTGGAAGGTTTCTGCAACCGGGTTGCAAATGTCCCGGGGCCAAAGACGTCGCAGGTCCCGCGCCGAAGTGTCGCAGGTCTGATGCCGAAGTGTCACAGGTCTGCAAAAAACGCCGCACCTGCGACGTTCTTTTGCTCCTGAGGCCGATATGCGTCGCAGGTGACGCCAAAAACACAGACCTGCGACGGTACGAGCCATCACCTGCGACTGTGGCGCCACCACAGATGTTTCAGGGCAATGACTTACACGTTTTGGGCCGTTTTTGTGCGTTTCATTGCCCATTTGGTCAATGATTCACACGTTTTCGGCCGTTTTTGTGCCTTTCGTTGCCCCCACAAGCGGAGAGGAAGCGTTGGTGTCAAAACCTGTAGCCGCCCGCGGCTCTGGAGTATGATTCCCGCAGCGTGGTGGGGGAAACTTCTGACCGGCAGCGGCAAAAAGCCCTTGTGGCATAGCAATAAAATTGCTATATTTGTAATCCTATGATGAGTGTACTGGGAATATTTAGTTTTTTGAGCTTCGGGTGGGCGGATATCCTTGATATCCTGATGGTAGCCCTCATCATCTTTTTCCTCATCAGAAGCATCAGAAAGGACTCCGGTATCCTTAACATAGTTCTCATCCTGGCCGTGCTGCTCATTCTGCAGGCACTGGTGAAGGCCCTCAACATGAGGATGATGAGCGCCCTACTGGGAGCTCTTCTGGATGTTGGTGTGCTTGCTATAATCATACTTTTCCAGCCGGAAATCCGTCACCTCCTCAACCGCGTGGCCGTTCAGTCCGGCCTCTCCAGAAGGAGCGGTGAGATCTTCAACAAACTGATGGGCATAAAGGAGGAAGCCATGGGCTCGCAGTCCGTAGTGGAACTCTCGGAGGCCGTGAGGGCCATGGCCGCAGAGAAAACCGGTGCCCTCATAGTACTCCAGCACAAGAGTGACCTTGATGAGTACAAGGCCACCGGAGATGCCTTTGAAGCGGAGATAAACCGCCGCCTCATCATGAACATCTTCTTCAAGAACTCTCCCCTTCATGACGGTGCAATGATAATCGTTGGAGACCGCATTGTAGCCGCCCGCTGCCAGCTCCCCATGACCGCCAGAAGGGACATCCCCGCACATTACGGAATGAGGCACCGCGCAGCCATCGGCGTAACTGAAGACACAGACGCAGACGTGGTTGTGGTATCTGAAGAAACCGGAAACGTGTCTTACGTCCACGGAGGAGAGATCCAGACAATTAAGAACATAGATGAGTTGAGGTCCATCCTGGCCCACACTCTGTTAGCCAAGGAGGAAGCATAGGAAATGATTGAGAGGCTGGAGGCAAAGCTTGGCTTTGATAAGGTTAGGGCCGATATAAGCGCCCGCTGCTGCACGGAATACGCTGCAGAAAGGGTTGAGACGGAGGAATTCTCCACAATCCCGGAGGAAATCCACAGAAGGCATCTTCTCACGGACGAGATGCGCCTCATCCTCATGTTTGAGGAAAGTTTCCCCACTTCCGGATACATAGACGCCATCCCGTTCCTGGAACCTATCGGCAAAAATGCCTCAATAGACATCCTGTCCCTTGGAAAGCTCCGCACCCTTCTGGACACCCTCCGCAAGGCCCTCCACTTTTTCCATACCGTCAAGGAAGGCATCTACCCCAACCTCCAGCATATGGCGGCCGGCATCAGCGCCCCCGCGGAGGTAATGCAGCGCATAGACTCCATCCTTGACCGCCACGGGGAAATCAAGGACACCGCCAGCGACGAACTTTACAAGATCCGCCGCAGCATAAAGGATAAGGAAATAAACGTTTCCAAGCGCATGAACGCCATCCTGAGGCAGGCGCAGCAGGAAGGTTTTGCCGATGCTGACGCCTCCGTTGCAATAAGGGACGGCAAGATGCTCATACCGGTTTCATCGGCCAAAAAAAGAGCCTTCCAGGGCTTTGTCTACGACGAAAGCGCAACGGGAAAGACAACCTTCATGGAGCCCGCAGAGATTGTGGCGCTGCAGAATGAGATATCTGAGCTGCATTTTGCCGAAACCCGGGAGATTGCAAAGATCCTCTATGAATTTGCAGAGTTCCTGAGGCCGTTTGTGCCGGAGCTCATCGGCGGCGCCCAGTTCATAGGAGAGCTGGATTTCATCATGGCAAAGGCCAATGTTGCGCTCTCTTACGTTGCCGGAATGCCGGTTGTGAGTGAGGACGGCGCCCTGAGGCTCCGGAAAGCCCGCCATCCCCTCCTGGAAAGGTCCCTTAAGCGTGAGAAAAAGGCAATCGTGCCGCTTACGGTAACCCTCACGCCCCAAAAACGCATCCTCCTTATTTCCGGCCCCAACGCCGGCGGAAAGAGCGTTTGCCTCAAAACCACCGGCCTCCTTCAGTATATGTTCCAGTGGGGCATGCTCATCCCTACATCGGAAACGTCGGAGCTCCCGGTGTTTGACCGCATAATGGTGTCCATAGGAGACGACCAATCCCTGGAAAACGACCTCTCCACCTACAGCTCCTTCCTCACGGACATGAAGGCCATGCTCTGCGTGGCCGATTCAAAGACGCTGGTGCTTATTGACGAGTTTGGCGGCGGAACTGAACCCGCAGCCGGCGGCGCCATAGCGGAAGCCATCCTCCATGAGCTGGACACCCGCGGCGCATACGGCGTAATCACCACCCACTATACCAACCTTAAACTGTATGCATCGGCCGCAGAATCCGGCGTCATAAACGGCGCAATGCAGTTTGACGCCGCTACGGTGGCGCCCCTCTTTGTTCTGGAGCAAGGACTGCCGGGCTCTTCCTTCGCTTTTGAACTGGCCCGCAAGATGGGGCTCCCGGAAACAATAGTTCACGACGCAGAGGAGCGCGCCGGAGAGCAGTTTGTGGGTATTGAGAGAAACCTCCGGAAGATTGCCAGAAGCCGCCGCGCGCTGGATGAGAAACTTTCCAAAATCCGCGCTACGGACAAAACACTCGAGGGCCTCACGGACCGCTATGAAAAGGAACTTGAGGAGATAAAAGAGATGCGTCGCCGCATCCTGGATGAGGCCCGCGCAGAGGCGGAAAAGATAGTGAAGGAGGCCAATAAACGCGTAGAGGGGACCATCCGCGCCATCAAGGAATCCCAGGCCCAGAAAGAGGAAACCAAGGCTGCCAGGGCAGAGCTTCAGGGCTTCCTTGGCGCACTTGCAGAAGGCACCAGCAAACGGGAAAAGTACATTGACCGTAAACTCAAGGATGTCCAGGACCGAAAAGCCCGTGAAGATGCCCGCAAGAAGCGCCGCGCAGGCGGGGAAACCTTGAAGCAGATGGAGGAGGACCAGGAGCAGGCCCGCAAGGAAGCCGCCTTCCGCAGCGCTCCCCTCAAGGTTGGGGAGAAGGTCCGCATCAAGGAGAACGGGATGGTGGGAGAAGTTTCCAAGGTAAGCACAAAAGCGGTCACGGTAATTGTGGGCAATATCACCACAAAACTGCCCCTGGACCGTGTAGAGCGCATTACCGCAAATGAATACAAGGCAGTTGCCAAGGCTCCGGACCAGCGCCCCAGGCAGGTTTATGACACCGCCATAAGAGAGCGCAAGGCCAATTTCTCCACGGAACTTGACGTCCGCGGGGAGCGTGTGACGGACGCCCTGGAAATTGTTATGAAATATGTTGACGACGCCCTTATGTTAGGCGTCCCTTCGGTGCGGATTTTGCACGGAAAAGGAACCGGTGCACTGAGGGAGGAGATTCAGAAGTACCTGCGCACTGTGCCGGGAGTTGTATCGGCCCAGGACGAGCACGTACAGTTTGGTGGAGCCGGAGTCACCGTGGTAAAATTTGAATAGCATGAACGTTCTTAGAACCAGCAAGTTAGGAGAACTTGGAGAGCAGATGGCCTGCGATTTCCTGGAATCCCGCGGCCAGCACATACTGGACCGCAACTGGCGGGCCGGCCATCTGGAGATAGACATTGTGTCGGAGGGCCCTGACGGCCTTCACTTTGTGGAAGTGAAAACCCGCAAGGCTCCCGTCACCACCACCATCAGTGACCAGGTTAATCCCGTCAAGCAGAAGAGGATATCGGCCGCGGCGCTAAGATACCTGAACGCAAAGCACATGTACGGCCAAGAGGTCTTCTTTGACGTAGTTTCCGTCACCGTAGAGCAGCAGGAAACCCTTGTGAGGTACTTCCCCCAGGCCTGGATACCAATGTTTGTATAAATAACCAACCACATAATGAATAACCACAGATACTGTGTAATAATGGCCGATGGCAGCGGAAACCGCTCCCAGTACGCCCTTACATATAACAGATTCCAGGGCGTAGTGCCGGATGAGAACATCCTGGTGGTAACGCTCGCAAAGTATGCCGATGAAGCAAGGAAGGCTCTCCCCATGCTCCCCCCGGAAAATATTCTAAGGGAACCTTTCGCAAGAAAAACGGCGCCCTGTATGGCCCTGGCGGCATATACAATCCTTCTACGTGACCCTGAGGCAGTGATAGTTGCCACCCCGTGGGACCTTGTGATCCGGGACGAATCCATGTTTGCAGAAACAGTGAACGACGCCTTCGCGTACGTAGAGGAGCACGACGTCCTCATGACCCTTGGGATTGTCCCCAAATCGGCCGAGGTAAACTTTGGCTACATCCAGGTGAAGGAAGGCCGTAACGCCCACCTCATGGCCGGCCCCCTGAAGGTGAAAACCTTCACGGAAAAGCCCTCTCAGGAGCTTGCCGAGGTATTTATCCGCACCGGTGAATTCTTCTGGAACAGCGGTATTTTCATCTGGAAGGCCGATACAATTTGCCAGGAACTGGAAAAGTACGTCCCTGAAGTGACGGAACTTTTCCGCGGCTGGAAGGAGCACATCCTGGAGCCCGCCTTTGTGGAAAGGGCCTACAGTGAATGCCCCAAGGTATCACTTGACTACGGCGTCATGGAGCACACGGAACGCGCCTGGCTGTATCCCGCCAGGTTTGGTTGGGCCGATATTGACAGGATATAGCGTTTACGGTGTCAGAAGGCATATCCGTAACGGAGAGTTATCTCCGCGTTGCGGGGACATGTAATTCAATGCCTTAGTCTTGCAATGACACTCATTTAGTTGAGGTTATTGAGCGTAAACTTATTATTCTGATACTTGAGATTAATCCTCTAGAACTACGGTGTCATATTCTAACCAACCATTTTCTCTAGGAGTCCGGCCAAATATCACTGGACTGTCAGACACGTCAAAATAGCCGTCAACAACCTTGAAAGATATAACATTCTCAAGAGAATCCTTGTAATGTCCAGAAAAAGAAAAATTACCGCAAAGGGTTGGTGTGCGAGGCTTGCCTTTTCTTGGGTCATTTTCCGGAAAATAAGAACGGACTTTTAGGCTTGCTTCTGAGACTTGAGCTTTACCGTAAACCGCTTGACGAATTGTCTTATAATGGGTGAATCCCGTTTCGTCCGTGTATCTCTTCTCTCTAATCTGTGGCAATAGCACATAGTATAATGACACTTCTGGACTACAGGTCACGCCCTCGGTTATCTTATCGGTTGGCATCTTCATCCGTAATTCATAATATGTGGGAGAATTCAGGACTGCCCGAATAGTAGTATAGCCATCGTCATCAGAGTTAAAGGCGGCAAAAGACAGGGGAGATGAAAGAAACAGCCCGTTCTCCGTCCTAAAATTATGGAGCATTCGGACGCCTCTTTCTACCTGGCTGACAGATTCACTATTAATTGAAAAGTGTAAAATATTTCTTCCCATCCCTTCCCCATTTTCCAACAACTTGCTACAGCAAACAAGAGCCGTGATAATAATAAGACTTAAAAGGCCCTTTAGAATAACTGAAACGTATTGATTCATAATGCCAACTGATTTACAAAAGACTTATATGTTAATGAATCTATTCCCATCTGTAAAGCCATATTTGGGCCGATTAACTATCTCATAACAAAGAAGATAAGCAACCATAATATAGATGCATTTTCACCTAGGGGCGTTGCAGGAAATGTATTTCAATGCCTTAGTCTTGCAATGACACTCATTTAGTTGAGGTTATTGAGCGTAAACTCTGCGTGAAGGGTCATCGGCACAAGTTGTAACTCAGCGTTTGCATCCCGTTTGAGATCCCGCAGATATGACAGGTACATCACTTTCTTGACCGGGATTTCAATTGTAATGTCAACGGGGCCGTCAAAGGGCTCATCGGTGTATATGACGAAAACTCTGAACGGCATCATATTATCTTTCCCAAACCGCTCAGACAGTGATACCCCTAGAGTATGCTTTTCAACATCAAAGGACAACCCTTTGAAATACACTTGGTAACTACCGCAAATAAACTTAAAGTATTTGGATAGATTGGTTCCCGGAGATTCTCCAAAAACCGTATGCTTGGACGTTATTGTTACGTCACCATCGCACATAAGCAGCGCTGAATAAATCCCGTCATCAGGACTGTATTTCCACAGATTTCGAAGATAAGAAGAAAAGACGGCATCAAAATCACGCAAAAGTGTTTGAACTTTTTGATCTGAACAGGTTTCCGGCTTCCAAAAATCATCCGAGTCAATAATATGCTTATTAATATCTCCCCAGTGAGAGTTGTCGGATTGAGCTAAGTCCATAACTATGCCCCCTTGAGGTTTCGCAGAAAGAAAAGAAAGAGACGACTTGAATAATTCCGCGTTTGTTTCAAGTGGTTGCCACGGAATAATATCCGATTCAAAAAATTCTCCAGACACTATTTCCCACTTTGGCTCGGGATGCGGGCCGGATATTGGCTCATCTTTGATTATTGTACTATCTGTATGAGATGAGCACGCTACAGAGAAAAATATTGCCGCGGATAAGCCGAGGATATTAAAAGGACTCTTCATAGAGTGTTTTATCATAATTTCGAATGCGTAAATATACAAACAAATATTGTATTTCAATGTTTTACCGAGTTGCATTTTCTGAGAGGTTCTGGTACTCCTCGCTCTTTAGGCTAAAGATAAAACTCTCCTTCAAACTCAAGGCTTCCAATGATAATTGGTTTATGCAAAATTCAACATTTTAAAAAAGAAAAAGAACAATTTGAGGTTACATTTTAGCGCCATAAAGTACTGATAATCAATATGGTCGAGTCAAAACAGGTTACATTTTATGGCGTGGTTTGCATTATTCGCCCCCGATATGTATATTTACTGAAAAAATAAAAATGCAATATCGCCTACTCTTTCTCCTTTGTTTATTGAGTTTCAATTCTTGTCGGTTAGATATCAATAAAAAACTTGACCGGCTTGAGTTGGAAATTGAACAATCCCCAGACAGCGCACTTTCCCATCTTGAAAGAATCCCACAAAGACAACTACACGGCCAAAGCGTAAGCGCCAGATATGCGTTGTTGAAATCAATGGCTTTTGACAAAAGTTATATAGATATCACAGATGATTCCCTCATCAACATTGCTGTCAATTACTACACTAAATCAAGACGGCAACCTCAATACCGAATGTTAACATATTACTATTACGGATTAATTCAAAAGAACGCAACAAATTATCCTGCCGCCATAATATCATTAGAATACGCCGCTGACCTTGCTAACGGACAAAAGGATTTGCGCTATTTGGGTCTTTCATACAGAAATATTGCTGATATTTATTATTTATCAAATAATATGGCGGCGGCGGCAGATTATCACAAAAAAGCCATAGACGCTTTTCGGCAGAATAGAGATACGGCCTATGTGCAATATGCCTTATTCTCTCTTGCCGTGGACCTTATGAACGATTTTAGATATAATGAGTCGCGTAAAATACTTATGGGTCTAATTTCAACCGCAGACAATAATCTTAAAGTTAATAGCGAATTATGCTATGCACAGATATGTGTAGAACTCGAAGATTCTGTATACCGAGCTATTGATATATATCGTAAAGTGCCTTTGGCTTACTATAATTTTCTTGATTATGGATATCGCTCGCAAGCACATGTGATCGTTGGACAACTTGATTCTGCCGATTACTGGATCCAACAAGGTTTCAAAATCGCAGAGAATAATCGGGAAAAGGCAACCCTTGATTTTTTGCAAGCAGATATTGACCACGCCTCTAATAGACATAATTTAGCTTTTAAACATATCAAAAAGGCGGCAATGGTCCAGGATTCCCTAACAAGGGCTCTTCTGCATCAGTCCTTAAGTATTGCTCAACGGGACTATTATATGCAAGATGCCGCTCTTCAGAGAATAAGGTTAAAACAACAGAGAACAATGATTTTTGTTTGGTCCTTTACTGCGCTTGTTTTTGTCTTCTTGCTTTTCATATATTTTAGAGAAAAAAACATACGAGAAGAGAGACTCTTGAAAGATACTATTGCTCATCTGGAAGTACAAAAGAATTTGTCCGGCAAGGCATCTGCCGATTTAGTCGGAACACTATTCTTAGAAAAGTATGCACATCTTGGTGATCTGGTTTCCTGCTTCGGGGAAGTTAGTAGTAAAAGGGATTTAGTCACTTTTAAAAAAGACTTGTCCGGCCTATACGATAACGAAAGTGCCTTCTTAGAACTCTACAAAATGCTTAATTATTATCTTGGTGACATCATAATAAAAATCTCCCAGCAAGTACCGTCTGTCACAAAAGATAATATGAAGACTATCGCCTTATTCTTTGCCGGAGTTCCGGATGAACTGATTCAGTATATTGTAAAAAAGCAATCGGTGGGAAGCATTAAAACATATCGTTCCCGACTCAGAAAAGACATTAAAGAAGCCGGATGTGATAACGAGAAACTTTTTCTTACATATTTAGAAAGGCAACCGCAGAAAAAAACTAAAATATAAAAAACCAATTATCTCATTCTGCGGCTGCCTATATATAAAACGGGCACAGGTGACTCTTACTTGAACTTGGGGTTCCAGCCAGGTGCCTTCTCCAACAAATAAGTTTCACCTGCGCCTTTTCGACGCAGGCATTGCAACTTATTCGGTTGGATAAAAGAAATTGGCTGGATTTCAAGTTCCGAACAGTGCGAATGCTTTCGCTATGTTATAAATATCTATTTCGTGTCTTTCCGGTGTCAAAGGTGGCGGATTATTTTTACAATTACAAATGAGATTCTTCGCTTCGCTCAGAATGACAAGAGATGCCCGGTCGGAGCCGGGCATGACGGAAAGGGCCTACCTTAGGATATCGTTCAGGATGGAGCTGGCGGCCTCGCGGGCACCTTCACCCGGGCCCTGGATCACCAGCGGGTAGGGGTGGAATGCGCTTCTCACGATGATGGCGTTCTCTGTGCCGCGGAGGTAGTATGCAGGATGCTCCGGAGCAACGCTCCTTATGCCGATTCCTGCCTCGTAGGACTTACCGTTTTTCCTTAGATACGCAACAAAGCGGAGGCGCTCGCCTTTGGCGTTGGCGGCATCGGCCTTCCTTGCAAGTTCAGGCTCATAAGCCTCCAGGGCGGCGTAGAAGTCCTCCACGCTTCCTTTGAAGGCATCGGCGGGGATGACTGGTTCCACTTTTACATCTTTTTCTTCAAGCCGTACGCCGGCCTCACGGGAGAGGATAAGAAGTTTCCTTAGCGCGTCCTTGCCGCCAAGGTCCATACGGGGATCGGCCTCAGTAAGACCGGCCTCCTGGGCACGTCTGACCATACTTGCAAAGCTTTCCCGGCCGGGAAGATAGTCCCCCAGAATCTGGTTGAGCGTGCAGGAGACCACGGCTTCTATGGAGGTTACTTCGTCTGAGCTATTGGCCCCGCGGGAGATGGATTCCAGGATGGGCAGGGCGGCGCCAACCGTGGTCTCATAGCGAAGCGGAACCCCGTTTTCACGGGCGGCGGCGTGCATTGCGGCAAACTCCGGATACGGCACGGCAAAGGAGCGGCGGTTGGATGAAACCACCCCGATCCCGGCCTCCAGGAGGTCTGTGTAGCGTTTGTAGAGAGTTTCTGAATTTGTGCAGTCCACAAAGATGGAGCCCTTTGGCGCAACGTTGATAATTGCATCCACGTAAGAGCCTTGGGTATTGATTACAGGATAGCCCGTGAGGTCAATTCCGTAGCGCTTGCTGTTGGCCTTTCCCACAATTGTGAGGCGTTTTCCGGTGCGGGCCTCAACGTTCTCTGCGGCGCTCTTTATCATATTGTAAAGGGCGTGGGCAACGGCGCCGTCTCCGGCAATGAATAGGCCAATTTCTGCGGTAGGCAGCTCCTGGAAAAATGCCCTGTGAAGGGCCCGGAGGGCCTGCTCCAGCACTTTCTGGCGAACCTTGAGTTCAACGCCCGCCTCTGTTTCCCTGATGCTGAGGGCCGATATCCCTTCCGTGAGAAGAGCCTTTTCTGCCCTGGGCACGCCGTCTGCACCGGAGCCCACAACCGTTATTGTATCGGCCTGAGAAGCAACACCAATCCAGCCTTTAGGGCCTTCCTTGCCAATGACAGTGTACTTCCCATCATGGGCGAAAGTGTTTTTGATTTCTATGTCTATGCCGGCTTCCATTGCGGGGGCCACGGTGGGCGCGTAAAGCACCTTGGCGCCGCACGTTGCCATCTGGAGGGCGGCATTGTAGGTCATTGTGGGAATGGTTCGGGCCTGCGGAACCTGTTTTGGGTTGGCGGTCATTATGCCGGGGACGTCGGTCCAGATCTGGAGGGACTCCGCCTTTACGGCCGCGGCAAAGAGGGAGGCGCTGAAGTCCGAGCCTCCACGGCCAAGGGTGGAGACTTTCCCTGCAGCGTCCTGGCAGATGAAGCCGGGAGCGATGTAGATTTCCGCACCTTCCACGGCCTCTTTTATGCGCCTGTAGGTTTCTTCCTGATTGTCTTTCACAACCAGTTTTCGGGAGTCAAGCCACTTGGCATTGTAGCCTTCCTGCTGGAGTTTGGCGGCAAGGATGGTAGTTGAGAGAAGCTCTCCAAAGGTTACCTGCTCATCATTTGGCGTGACGGCAAGTTCACGGAAAAGGCCGTCTATGCGGGCCTGGATCTCTTCCCGTTCCTCTCCGGTAAAAAGGCGTTTCACTATGTCCTGGTGGCGTTTTTGCATTTCCTTGATGGCCTTTGGACCGCCGTCCAGGAGGGCATCCGTGCAGCCGCTGATGGCGCTGGAAACCAGAATCACCGTACCCTTTTGCGCTTCCTTTTCAACTATATCCAGGACCCTGGACATAGCCGTTGCGCTGGCTACTGAACTTCCGCCAAACTTTAAGACCCTGTAACTCATAGTAGTTCACTGAATTCGTGTACGCCCTTGAGGCCTTCGGTTTTAAGGGCAGCCACCACTGCGCCCTTGGCAAAGCCTTCGCGGGAGAAGGCTTCGTGCCTCAAGGTGAGTTTGTCGCAGCCGGAAGTGAGGGTGAGGGTGTGGATGCCAGGGACTTCGCCTTCACGGATGGATGTGATCTGAGGCTTTTCCCCAAGCTGGGCTTCCACTATTTCGCCCATAGTTTTTGCTGTTCCGGAAGGGGCGTCCAGTTTGTGGATATGATGGATTTCCTCAATCTCAGGGGTGTAGCCTGCACCCTTCAGGATTTCAGAGGCCTTGGTGATTGCAAGATACAGCGCATTCACGCCAAGGGAGAAGTTGGAAGCGTACACCATAGGGGTGCCGGCATCGGTGAAGGCCTTGATAACATCGGCCTTGATGTCATTCCAGCCGGTTGTGCCGATGACCGCCGCCTTGAAGTTCTGCGCAATGAACGGGTAGTTCTTCCGGAATGCCTCAGGGGTGGTGAAATCAATGCACACACACTCCTTTGCTACGTCCACGGGCGTTGCCGTGATGTCCTCGCTGGCCTGGACCAGTTCTATGCCACGGATTTGCAGCTCTTTTTCCACCATATGGCCCATCTTGCCATAGCCGCTGATAATAACTTTTATCATATCTTCTCTCTTGTGCCCCCACTTGCGCGTGGAGATAAGTTGTTGATTGTCTGTATGTTATACAAAAACGTCTTGACGTTTTGCGGTAGACGTTTTTGCTTAATCTTTTGATTTACAAGCGTTTAGCTCCACGGCCATTCGGACGTATTGATCCACGGCCACCTCAAGGTCCGCTACAAGGACGTTCTCATTGTCACGATGAGCCACCTTAATGCTTCCGGGGCCGCAGATGATCTTGTGGCCGAAGCCCGTCAGGTGCGGAGCGTCGCTGCCAAACGCCACGGGGGCGCTCTCAAAGCCCGGCAGTGTCACGTACCGCGCCGGCACGTCTCCCGCGCGGGCCGTGACCATGAGATGCCCGATCAGGTCGGGGGTAGAATCCATCCACTCCTGCACAGCCTGATGCGAAAGGAACGTTGTACGGAAATACAGCCGGCAGGTAAGCTCCGGTGACAGGATGTTCTGGGGATTGGGAGAACTCAGAAGGCCGATGTTCCACGTTGTCTCCCCCAGCTCCTGGTCAAGACCCCATTCTACGGCCTTCAGGGCATCGTAGAACTGGTTAAAGAGTTCTACGGCGCTTGCTCCAAACTGCGGATAACCGCTGTGGAAGGCCTCTCCGGTAAACTTCAGATCGTATGACAGAGTGCCCTTTGCGGCACTGACCATCTTGTTATCCGTGGGCTCTCCCACAATGAGGAACGGCGCCTCAAAGCCTGTTTTGGAAAACGCCTTGGCCCCCCAGGAACCAGTCTCCTCCCCTGCCAGGATCAAGAGCCCGAAGCCCGTGCACCCTTTTGCCTCCAATTCCTTGCAAGCCGTGTACATTGCAAAGATCTGTCCCTTGGCGTCACAGCTGCCCCGGCCGGTTATCCGGAGGGGGGACCCTTCGGAGGGCTTGTGCACCCCCGCACAAGGGTAGGGGGAGGGGCCCGCTGGCATAAGGGACGGATGGGAGCTTGCTCCCAATCCGGCACTTGTGCCAGTGGGAGGGGCCGGAGCGAGCGTAGCGAACGGAGTTCCTCCGAAGGGTCCCTCCTCCGGTAACTCCGGTAACTCCGGGGCAATATACGGCGGAACAGTGTCCATATGGGTGCAGAAGACCACGCTGGGGGTGCCCCACTTGATGAAGAGGTTCAGGGTGCCGTCGCCAACTTCCATAAGTTCCTTTGTGGGAGCCTCAAGGTGGTCATTCAGCCACAGGGCCATATCCCGCTCCTTGCCGGAAGTGGAATCAATGCTCAATATGTCTTTGAACAACTGCCAGTTCATCGTTTCAATACAATCTTAGTCACGTTTTGGTGACTTTTCTTAACTAAGATGGTCACAACATACAATCTTAGTCACGTTTTGGGGGTAAAACTTGACTAAGACCGTCAAACCTACACAAGCCAGCCGTTTTGGAGCAGCACTTGCGCTATCTGGACAGCGTTTGTGGCAGCGCCTTTGCGGATGTTGTCACTGACGCACCACAGATTGAGGCCATTCTCCACGGATGTATCACGGCGGATGCGGCCGACAAATACGTCGTCCTTCTCCCAGGCCGTTATGGGCATGGGATAGACGTTATTTGCGGGGTCATCCTGAACCACGACACCCGGCATATCGGCCATAAGTTTTACAGCCTCTGACAGCTCAAAAGGCCTGTTGAACTCCAGGTTCACGCTCTCCGAATGGCCGCCCTTTACGGGGACTCGGACGGTGGTTGCGGAAACGGCAATGGAAGGGTCCCGGAGGATCTTCCGGGTTTCATTGACCATCTTCATCTCCTCCTTGGTGTAGCCGTCCGGGAGGAATGAATCTATATGCGGAAGTACGTTCAGGAATATCTGGTGAGGGAATTTGGAACCGGAGCCGCCAGCCATTTCCGCTTCAAGCTGCTCAATGCCTTTCTGGCCGGCGCCGGTGACGCTCTGGTATGTGCTTACCACAATTCGCTTGATGCCGTAGGCCTTGTGAAGAGGCGCCAACGGCAGGACCATCTGGATGGTGGAGCAGTTGGGGTTGGCGATGATGTGATCTGTGGGCTTAAGTACATCGGCATTAATCTCCGGCACCACCAGCGGCACGGAAGGGTCCATACGCCAGTAGGAGGAATTGTCCACCACGTAGCAGCCAATTTCCGCAAAGCGCGGCGCCAACTGGGCCGATACAGCCCCTCCGGCGGAGAAAATGGCAAGGGCGGGCTTCCGAGAGATAGCTTCATCGGCACTCATAACCGTCCACTCCTTACCCTGGAAACGCACTTTTTTACCCCAGGAACGTTCCGATGCAACCGGCAACAGCTCCGTCACCGGGAACGCGCGTTCCTCAAGAACCTGCAACATCTTTGAGCCCACAAGGCCCGTTGCTCCAACTACTGCTACTATCATCGTAATAAATCCTCAAGGTGAATACTGCCTTCCGTTTTGCTGTCACGATACTTCACAATCACCGGGCAGTAAAGGTGAACGCCGCTCTCAAGGGGCTTGCCGCCGCGGACAATGGGCTTGGAGCCGCTCACAACCACGGCGCCGGCAGGAACCACTATGCGGCCATCGGCATTCCTCTTTATGAACTCATCTTTTGTGGCGTCGTAAATGGCTGTGGATGATGTGATTATGACGCCGGAAGCAATAACGGCGCCCTCCTGCACTATTGTGCCCTCGTAGATGCCGCAGTTGCCGCCGATGAAAGCTCCGTCCTCAATAATTGTGGGAAGGGCGCCGGCGGGTTCAAGCACGCCGCCAATCTGCGTTGAGGCCGATATATGGATGTGCTTTCCCACCTGTGCGCAGGAGCCGATGGTGACGTGGCTGTCCACCATTGTGCCTTCATCTACATAGGCGCCAACGTTGACATAGGCCGGGGGCATTATGATGGAGCCGGGGGCCATATACGCGCCGCGGCGAACGGACGTGCCGCCGGGGACTATGCGGACGCCGTCATCGGCCTTAAAGTTCCTTACAGGGAAGGTGTCCTTGTCAAAGAACGGGAACTGACCCTGGGACATTTCCTTGATGGCGCCAAGGCGGAAGCCCGCAAGGATGATTTCCTTTACCTCACGGTTTACCTGCCAGACGCCGTCTATTTTTTGAGCCACACGGACTTCACCCTTTTCAAGGGCGTCCATAAGGGCGTTGAATTCTTTAAGGGTGACTTCCATTAGAAAAGTTCTTTCAGGGTTTGCTGTAAAAGGGCTTCCGTTGCCTCCGTGGCCTTAACCAGGGGCAGCCTGAGGCTGTTTTCCATAAGGCCAAGCTGGGCCATTGCGGCCTTGGCGGGAATGGGGTTGGGCTCCACGAAGAGCGCCTTGAAAAGAGGCTTCAGACGGGCATCCATCCGGGTTGCCTCCTCAATCTTACCGGCCTCCAGGGCGTGGATGAAATCGGCCATGGCAGAAGGGAAAACGTTTGAGGCCACGGAGATGACGCCATCGGCCCCTTGCTTCATAAGCTCAAGAGTGTCTTCGTCGTTGCCGGAAAGGAGCTTGAAGCCTTCCGGGCGGCCGGCCATGATCTTAAGGCTTTGCTCAATCTTACCAGATGCTTCCTTTATGCCGATTATATTGGGCACGTCATTGGCCAGAGCCAGCACTGTTTCAGGCTCAATGTTGGAACCGGTGCGGCCGGGGACGTTGTAGAGCACGATGGGCTTTTCCGTTGCCCCTGCCACGGCCTTGAAATACTCATACATACCCCTCTGGGGCGGCTTGTTGTAGAAGGGGACCACCACCAGGAAGGCATCTGCGTCCTGCAGGAGGCGGATGTTGTCAAGGGTGCCCTTCACTGAGTTTGAACCCACGCCGGCCATGACGGGACGGCCCTTTGCGTGCTGAAGCGTCACTTCCAGGACCTGGAGTTTCTCAGATTCAGAGAGGGTGGGAGTTTCACCTGTGGTCCCGAGGGGAACCAGAAAATCTATGCCGGTTTCTACCTGCCAGTCTACTGTGGCGGCAAAGGACTCATAGTCCACTTCCCCACCCTTGAACGGGGTGAGAAGCGCGGTGCCGCAGCCGTGTAAGTCAAGTGATTTCATACAAGATACAAAAATACAAAAAATCCCCGGAATAATATGAGCATCGGCAACACAACCCGGACAAAAATTGCTAACTTTGCACCTATGGATTATGAGCGCTTTTTTTCGGCCGATGTTCCCTCGTTCCTGAGGTCTCCCGTACGTGAAATCTTCCGAAAGGTGGATCTCCAGGCCATCTGTTCCTTTGCGGGAGGCTACCCTGCCGCAGTCACTTTCCCCACGGACCAGATCCCTGGCCTGGCTGCCGCCGTCTTGGAAAAATACGGCACCAGGGCACTTCAGTACGGCGCTACGCAGGGCGTTCCGGAACTCCGCGCTGCCATCGCCTCACGCTACGGCGTTCCTGTGTCGCAGGTCCAGATAACAACATCTTCCCAACAAGGCATTGACGTGTGCTCACGCGTTTTCCTTGACCCCGGAGACATAGTCCTTGCACAAAGTCCCGTGTACCTTGGCGCCCTCCAGAGTTTCAGTGCGTATAGGGCGGAAGTGAGGGATATGCCCTCGGGGGCTTGTCCACCCCCGGACAAGTGTAGGGGGAGGGGCCCGCTGGCAGAGGGGGCGGAGGGCAAGCTTGCTTGGCCTACGGCACCTATGACAGTGGGAGGGGCCGGAACGGAGCGAAGCGAAGTGGAGTCCCCCGAGGGCATGTCCCTCACTTCCGCCAAATTCATTTACGTCATCCCGGACTTCAATAACCCTACGGGAAAGACACTGACCCTGGAGGAAAGAAAAGAGATTGTACGCTTAGCCCGTGAGCTTGATATCCTGATAGTTGAGGACAGCCCGTACCGTGAACTCAGGTATTCCGGTGAGCCGCTTCCCACCATCCGTGAACTGGCTCCGGAGCGGACGCTCCACCTTGGAAGTTTCTCCAAGATCTTTGCGCCGGGGTTCAGGCTGGGGTGGATTATCGGCCCGGAACCGCTTCTGGAACAGATTTATGTGTGCAAGCAGTGCCTTGACCTCTGCCCGCCGGTGCTGGACCAGTATATGGCGTGCGAGTTCCTCACCTCAGGCGCGCTTGATGCCAATCTGGTTAATACCATAGCAGAATACAAACGCCGCCGTGACCTTATGCTGGGGCTCCTTGAGAAGTATATGCCTGAGGGGACATCCTGGACGCACCCTGACGGTGGTCTTTTCCTATGGCTCACACTTCCGGAAAGCATTGATACCGTAGCGCTTTACGACGAAGCCCTTGCCGCCGGCGTGGCCTACGTTGCCGGCTCCTTCTTCTACCCTGACGGCAGCCACCGCAACACAATGCGCCTTAACTTCTCCTTCATAGAGGTGTCCAAGATGGAGCCAGGGATAAAGATTCTTGCCGGACTCCTGGCCCAAAAGTGCCTGAAACAGAATAATTTATAAATAGTCGGGTGCACCTGCAAGTGCACCCGGAAATTAGCAACTTGCTGAATGACAACCATTTACGCGCCAACGCCATATTTATTCACCGGAGCAGGTAACAACTTCGTGGTCTTTGACGGCCGTGAAGGCGGGATGGATGAGTACCGCCAGCCGGAGCGCATCCGGGCCCTTTGCCGTGAATACCGCACGGACGGCCTGATGATCCTCACTGAGGCCCCGGGCCAGGACTTTGGGATGGAGTTCTACAATCCCGACGGCTCCGGCGGAATGATGTGCGGCAACGGAGGCCGATGCATAGTTGCCTTTGCCGATTACCTTGGCCTTAAACCCGCCTCAGAGGATGGAACGTGGCACTTCCTTGCCCCGGATGGAGAGCACACCGCCACGATTTTGGACAGGGCTCATACCTCCAAACCGTCGCTTCGCGACCCCTCCCATCCTGGCGGATGGGCCCCTCCCTCTTACGCGGCCGAGGGTGGCCACGGGTTTGGAGGCATAAGCCCTGCTCCAAAATGGACCGTACGCCTCAAAATGATTGACGTTAAGGACATAAGCAAGGCAAATAACGGCTACTTCCTTAACACGGGCACAAGGCACTACGTGGAGTTCAGGGACAATGTGGATGCCATAGACATAGAGCCTGAGGCCAAGCCCATAAGATGGGCCAATGACTTCCAGCCCGAAGGCACAAACGTGAACTTTGTGGAGAAAACACCTGACGGCCTCAAGGTCCGCACTTTTGAGAAAGGTGTTGAGGGTGAAACCCTTGCATGCGGCACGGGCCTCACGGCCAGCGCCATTGCGGCATACGTGAAGGGCCTTGCCCAAAGCCCGGTAAGGCTTCAGTGCCGCCGCGGAGACTGGCTGGAAGTTGAATTCACCCCCTCCGGAGATGGTTTCAAGGACGTTTTCCTCACCGGCCCCGCTGAACTTATTGAAAAATAGTGCCCCCCCGCCCGTCATAGTCACGTTTTGGCCCTTATTCTTGACTAAGATCGTCACGTGAGACAATCTTAGTCACGTTTGGGGCGGGTTTTGTGACTTTGTTCGTAAAGAAAAGGCCGAGGGCGGAAACCCTCGGCCTTAAACGGTGCAAGTGTTTTATTCGATCTGTCCTGCCTCCAGGGCTTTCCGGACCATTTCTACAGTTGTTCCCACGTCAAACTTGACACGGAGCCGCTTCCTATACCATTTAATGGTGGGCAGGCTGAGGCATAGTTTCTCCGCAATAATCTCGCT
>JAEEGG010008911.1_pt1 | contig 22620 bp, 32 predicted proteins | sample 9134161 | NCBI WGS metagenome assembly JAEEGG01 (sample SAMN16246543, study PRJNA631951) | gut metagenome | biome: gut microbiome; feature: rumen; material: CR-attached | host: Bos | place: Iran: Karaj | collected 2018-10
TGGGCGTGAAGGAGCAGCTGATCTTCCCCGAGATCGAGTATGACAAGATCGACAAGATCCGCGGCATGGACATCATCATGGTCACCACCGCCAAGACCGACGAAGAGGCCCGCGAGCTGCTGAAGCTCCTGGGCGCGCCCTTCGCGGCCCAGGCCTGAGGGAGGAACGGATAATGGCTAAACTTTCCATGAAACTCAAGCAGCAGGCTCCCGCCAAGTTCTCCAGCCGGCGTTACAACCGCTGCAAGATCTGCGGCCGCCCCCATGCTTATCTGCGGAACTACGGCATCTGCCGTATCTGCTTCCGTGAGCTGGCCTACAAGGGCCAGATCCCCGGCGTCAAAAAGGCCAGCTGGTAATCCCGGCGGCTTCCCCCGCAACGGCGGCATAGGTCAGCATTCCTGATACCTGCCGCTATCACAGGTGAAAGCCTGTAACTTTATAAGGAGGAAATCCCATTATGCAGATCACGGACCCCATTGCGGATATGCTCACCCGCATCCGCAACGCCAATTCCGCCAAGCACGACACCGTGGATGTGCCCGCTTCCAACATGAAGAAGGCCATCGCTGAGATCCTGCTGGCAGAAGGCTATATCAAGAGCTATCAGATCGTTGACGACGGCACCCAGGGCATCATCCGCATCGCGCTGAAGTACAACGCGGGCAAGGAAAAGGTCATCCAGGGTCTCCGCCGCGTGTCCAAGCCCGGCCTGCGCGTTTACGCGGGCGCCGACGAGCTCCCCAAGGTGCTCAAGGGCCTTGGCATCGCCATCATCTCCACGTCCAAGGGCGTCATGACCGACAAGAAGGCCCGCGAGGCCCATGTCGGCGGCGAAGTCCTGGCGTTCGTGTGGTAAGGGAGGGCAGAGAGAATGTCTAGAATCGGCAGAGAAGCCATCACCGTGCCCGCCGGCGTGACCGTCAAGATCGACGGCCAGCATGTGGCCGTCAAAGGCCCCAAGGGCGAGCTTGAGCTGGACGTCCATCCCAACATGACCGTCAGCATGGACAACGGCATCATCCACATCACCCGTCCCGACGACGAGCCTTTCAACCGCTCTCTCCACGGCCTCACCCGCAGCCTTGTGAACAACATGGTGGTGGGCGTGACCAAGGAGTTCAGCAAGGAACTGCAGATCAACGGCGTGGGTTATCGTGCCCAGAAGACGGGCAAGCAGCTCATCATGAACCTGGGCTATTCTCATCAGGTCACCGTTGACGAGATCCCCGGCATCACCATCGACGTTCCCGATGCCAACCGGGTCATCATCCACGGCCCCGATAAGCAGAAGGTCGGCCAGTTCGCAGCGGACGTTCGGAAGAAGAGACCGCCCGAGCCTTACAAGGGCAAGGGCATCAAGTATGCCGAAGAGACCATCCGCCGCAAGGAAGGCAAGACCGGTAAATAATAGGGAGGTGTACCTGAGATGATTAAAAGACCTGATACCAAAGCGCAGCGCTTAAAGCGCCACAAGCGCGTCCGGGCGAAGATTTCCGGTACGCCTGAGCGTCCCAGGCTCTGCGTCTTCCGCAGCCTGAACCACATCTATGCCCAGGTGATCGACGACGTTAACGGCATCACCCTGGTGTCCGCTTCCTCCGTGGAAAAGGGCTTTGAGAACTACGGCGGCAACATCGAGGCCGCCAAGAAGGTCGGTCAGACCGTCGCCGAGCGCGCCAAGGCCAAGGGAGTCGATGAGGTCGTGTTCGACCGGGGCGGCTACGTTTACACCGGCCGCGTCCAGGCTCTGGCGGAGGGCGCCCGCGAGGGCGGCCTGCAGTTCTGACGGAAGGAGTAGGAAAATGGCTTATAATAATAACAGAGCGCCCCGCGAGGAAGTGCAGTCTGAGTTCGTTGAGAAGGTCGTTTCCCTGAACCGCGTCTCCAAGACCGTCAAGGGCGGCCGCGTCATGAAGTTCAGCGCGCTGTGCGTGGTGGGCGATGAGAAGGGCCGCGTCGGCTGCGGCCACGGCAAGGCCTCCGAGGTCTCCGAAGCGATCCGCAAGGGCATCGAGGATGCCAAGAAGAACCTGGTGAACATCACGCTCCAGGGCAGCACCATCCCCCATGAGATCATCGGGGAGTTCGGCGCCGGCCGCGTGCTGATGAAGCCCGCCCCGGAAGGCACCGGCGTTATCGCCGGCGGCGCTGTCCGTGCGGTGGTGGAAGCCGCCGGCATCAAGGACATCCGGACCAAGTGCCTGCGTTCCAACAACCCCAACAACGTGGTGGCCGCCACCATGCAGGGACTGCTGAGCCTCCGCAATGCGGAGCAGGTCGGCAAGACCCGCGGCAAGACCGCGGAAGAGATCCTGGGCTGAGGAGGGCTGACAAATGGCAAATCTGAAAATCAAACTGGTCAAGAGCCTCAACGGCAGACTGGATAAGCACATCAGCACGGCCCATTCCCTGGGGCTGCGGAAGATCGGCAACGAGACCGTGCAGCCCGACAACGAGCAGACCCGGGGCAAGATCGCCCAGATCGGCTATCTGCTCAGCGTCACGGAAGAATAAGGAGGCCAGACGAATGAAAATCAGCGAACTGAGTCCCGCGCCCGGCTCCGTCAAGGAAGCCAAGCGCAAAGGCCGCGGCATCGGCACCGGCAACGGCAAGACCGCCGGTCGGGGCCACAAGGGCCAGAAGGCCCGCAGCGGCGGCGGCGTCCGCGTCGGTTTCGAAGGCGGCCAGATGCCTCTGGCCCGGCGTGTCCCGAAGCGTGGCTTCAACAACATCTTTGCCAAACCTCTGGAATTCGTCAACGTTTCCGCGCTGAACAAATTCGAGGACGGTGCGGTTGTGGATGCACAGGCTCTGCTGGCTGCCGGCATCCTCAGCAAGTGCACCTATGGCGTCAAAATCCTCGGCAATGGCGAACTGACCAAAAAGCTCACGGTCAACGCCGCCGCTTTCTCCGAAACTGCGAAGCAGAAAATTGAGGCGGCCGGCGGAAAGACCGAGGTGGTATAAGTGTTTCAGGTTTTTCGCAATGCCTGGAAGATAGAGGAGCTGCGCAAGAAGATCCTCTTCACGCTCTTCATCCTGCTGCTGTACCGGATCGGCAACGCCGTCCCGGTGCCCTATATCAACAGCGAGATGCTGGCGAACTACTTCAACACCCTGCAGAACACGGTGCTGGGCCTGTATAACATGATGTCCGGCAACGCCTTCAGCACGGCTACCATCTTCGCTCTGAGCATCCAGCCCTATATCAACGCGAGCATCATCATCCAGCTGCTCTGCGTGGCCATCCCCGCCCTGGAGCGTCTCAGCAAGGAAGGCGGCGAGGAGGGGCGGCGCAAGATCAGCTCCATCACCCGTTATGCTACCGTGGCCATCGGCCTGATCATGGGCACCGGCTACTATTTCCTCATCCGCAACAACAACCTGCTGGCCACCGGCGGCAGCAGCTTCTGGGCTGCCATCGTCATCATCATGACCTTCTGCGGCGGCGCGGCCCTGCTGATGTGGCTGGGTGAGCAGATCACCGAATTCGGCATCGGAAACGGTATCTCCATCATCCTCTTCGCCAGCATCATCTCCCGCCTGCCCACCGCGGCTTACCGCATCGTCAACAACCTGATCGCGGGCAGCCTCCATGTGGTGGCCTTCATCGGCATCCTCATCGGCGTCGCCGTGATCATCATCCTGATCGTCTTCGTGTCCAACGCGGAGCGGCGGATCCCGGTGCAGTATGCCAAGCGGGTCGTGGGCCGGAGGATGTACGGCGGCCAGAGCACCTATCTCCCCATGAAGGTGAATATGTCCGGCGTCATGCCCATCATCTTCGCCCAGTCCATCGCGTCCCTGCCGGCTACCGTGGCTTCTTTCCTCCGCACCCCCCAGGCCGGCTCCTTCGGTGCCAGGTTCCTCAACTTCTTCGACACCGACGGCATCCCCTATATGATCATCTATTTCCTGCTGATCATCGCGTTCGGTTATTTCTACGCGACGATCCAGTTCAACCCCATCGAGGTCTCCAATAACCTGAAGAAGAACGGCGGGTATATCCCCGGCTTCCGTCCGGGCAAGCCCACCACCGATTTCATCAGCAAGGTCCTGAACCGCGTGACCCTCTTCGGCTCCCTCTATCTCGGCATCGTCGCGGCTCTGCCCATCGCGTTCTCCGGCGTCACCAAGACCGCCGGCATCTCCCTGGGCGGCACCTCCATCATCATCGCCGTGGGCGTGGCCATCGAGATCGTGCAGGGTCTGGAGAACCAGATGATCATGCGGCACTACAAGGGCTTCCTGGACTAAGGAGAGAAAAGATATGAACATTATCATGCTTGGACCTCCGGGCGCCGGCAAGGGCACCCAGGCGGAAGTCCTCAGTAAGAAGATGGATCTCACCACCCTTTCCACCGGCAATATCCTCCGGGCGGCCATCGCCGAGCAGCGCCCCGTGGGCCTGAACGCGAAGAGCTATATGGACAAGGGCGAGCTGGTGCCGGACGACGTGATCATCGGCATCGTGAAGGACTATCTGGAGACCCATGATCTGGGCAAAGGCTGCATCCTGGACGGCGTTCCCCGCACCATCGCGCAGGCGGAAATGCTGGACAAGATGGGCGTTCAGATCGACGCCGTCCTTTCCCTCGAAATCAGCGACGAAGCCATCGAGGAGCGCATGGGCGGCCGCCGCACCTGCATGAAGTGCGGCGCGACTTACCACGTGAAGGCCAATCCTCCCAAGGTGGAGGGCATCTGCGACAAGTGCGGCGAGAAGCTGACCATCCGCCAGGATGACAAGCCCGAGACCGTGCGGCAGAGACTGGCGGTTTACCACGCCCAGACCGAGCCCATCATCGGTTACTACACCGCGCAGGGCAAGCTCACGGCCGTGGACGGCACCGCCAGCGTTGAAGAAACTTCCGAGAAGCTGGTCAAGGCACTGGAGATGATGCAGTGATCTCCCTGAAGACCGGCCGTGATGTGGATGCGATGCGCCGGGCCGGAAAAATTACCGCGGCTGCCCGTGCTTTGGCAGGGGAAATGGTAAAGCCCGGCGTATCGACGAAAGCCATCGACAGAGCGGTCCATGAGTTCATCCTCAGTCAGGGCGCCAAGCCCTCCTTCCTCCACTACAACGGCTACCCAGCCAGCGTGTGCGTCTCCATCAACGAGCAGGTGATCCATGGGATCCCCGGCTCCCGGAAGATCCACGAGGGCGACGTGGTGAGCATCGACGTGGGCGCCTATATCGACGGGTTCCACGGCGACTGCGCCGCCACCTATATCGCCGGCGAGGGGAGCGAGGAGGCAAAGCGGCTCATCCAGGTGACCAGAGAGAGCTTTTTTGAAGGGCTCCGCTACGCCCGCGCCGGCTACCGGGTCTCCGACATCTCCCACGCCATTCAGGCGTATGTGGAGCAGAGGGGCTATTCGGTGGTGCGGGAGTATGTGGGCCACGGCGTGGGCAGCAAAATGCACGAGGAACCGGAGGTGCCGAATTTCGGCCGTCCGGGCCACGGGCCCCGGCTGGTGCCGGGCATGACCCTCGCCATCGAGCCCATGGTGAACATGGGCGTCTGGGAGGTCCGGGTCCTGAGCGACGATTGGACGGTGGTCACAGCGGACGGGAAACCCGCCGCCCACTATGAAAACAGCGTCCTGATCACCCAGGGAGACCCCGAGATCCTGACGCCCACCCGGGGAGACGGTTTCGATGTCTGACGCCGTCACCCTGGCCCTGTCCACCGCGGGGCATGACAGGGGAACGCTGTACCTGGTCCTGAAGGAGGACGGGGAGAGCGTGCTCCTGGCGGACGGGAAGCTGCGCAAGCTTGCCCGCCCGAAGAGGAAAAACAGGAAGCATGTGATGTTCCTGCCGGAAGGCCTCGCGGAGGCCGTGAGCGGGAAGCTGTGCGAAGAGCTGACCGACGCCGCCCTTCGGCGGGCGCTGGCAGAGGCGAGACAGCGAGGCAATTAAGATCAGGAGGGACGAAGTTTTGGCGAAAGACGACGCCATCGAACTGGAGGGCACGGTCATCGAATCCCTGCCCAACACGATGTTTACCGTCGATATCGGAAACGGCCACACCATTCTGGCCCACATTTCCGGTAAGCTCCGGATGAATTTCATCCGCATTTTGCCCGGCGATAAAGTCACGGTACAGATGTCACCTTACGATCTGACCCGCGGCAGGATCACGTGGCGAAGCAAATAATAGGAGGTTAAGCAATGAAAGTCAGGCCTTCCGTCAAGCCCATGTGCGAAAAATGCAAAGTCATCAAGCGCAAGGGAAGAGTCATGGTGATTTGCGATAATCCCAAGCACAAGCAGAGACAGGGCTGAGTCCCGAGTTTTGCAGAAAGGATTGATTGACAAGTATGGCACGTATCGCCGGTGTTGATTTGCCCAAGGAAAAGCGCATTGAGATCGGTCTCACCTATGTCTACGGCATTGGCAGAAAGAGCGCGAACGACATTCTGAAAGCCACGGGCATCAGCCCTGATATCCGGGTCAAGGATCTGACCGAGCAGCAGGAAGCCCAGCTGAGAGAGTGCATCGATAAGAATTACGTGGTGGAGGGCGACCTTCGCCGCAGCGTGGCGCTGGACATCAAGCGGCTGACCGAGATCGGCAGCTACCGCGGCCTCAGGCATCGCCGGGGCCTTCCCGTCCGCGGCCAGCGGAGCAAGACCAATGCCCGCACCCGCAAGGGCCCGAAGCGCACCATCGCGAACAAGAAGAAGTAAGGGAGGGGAAGAGTAAATGGCTACCGCTAAGAACGCGAAAGGCGCCGCCCGTGTCCGCACGAAGCGCCGCGAGCGCAAGAACATCGAGAAGGGCGCGGTGCATATCCGCTCCTCCTTCAACAACACCATGGTCACCATCACCGACCTGCAGGGCAACGCCATCTCCTGGGCCTCTGCCGGCGGCATGGGTTTCCGCGGCAGCAGAAAGTCCACGCCCTTCGCTGCGCAGACCGCCGCTGAGACGGCTGCCCGCGCCGCCATGGAGCATGGCCTGAAGCAGGTGGAAGTCTACGTCAAGGGCCCCGGCCAGGGCCGTGAAGCTGCCATCCGCGCCCTGCAGAGCGCCGGGCTGGAAGTGCAGATGATCAAGGACGTGACCCCGATCCCCCACAATGGATGCCGCCCGCCCAAACGGCGCCGCGTCTGATGGAACAGGAGGAAACGAACTATGGCAAGATATAACGACGCCGTTTGCCGTCTGTGCCGCAGAGAGGGCCAGAAGCTCTTTCTGAAGGGCGACAGATGCTATACCGAGAAGTGCGCCCTGGAGCGCCGCGCCTATGCCCCCGGCATGCACGGCCAGGGCCGCAGCAAGACCTCCGAATACGGCCAGCAGCTGCGCGAGAAGCAGAAGGCGAAGCGGTATTACGGTCTGCTGGAGAGCCAGTTCCACAAGTACTACGAGATGGCCGTCCAGAGCAAGGGCCAGACTGGTGAGAACCTGCTGGCGCTGTGCGAGAGCCGTCTGGACAACGTGGTCTATCGCCTGGGCTTCGCCATGTCCCGCCCCGAGGCGCGGCAGCTGGTGACCCACGCGCATTTCACCGTCAACGGCCGCAAGGTCAATATCCCCTCCTTCCTGGTGAAGCCCGGCATGGTGATCGCCATCGCCCAGGGCAGCCGGGACCTGGAGAAGCTGAAGCAGAACGTGGAGGCCAATGCCTTCCGTCAGCCTCCCCAGTGGCTGGAGTATGACCGGGACAACCTGGTGGCCAAGGTGGTGGGCGTGCCTCAGAAGAGCGATATCGACCTGCCCATCGAAGAGCACCTCATCGTCGAGCTGTATTCCAAGTAACACACACGACGCCCTCATAAAGGTAAGCTGAGATCACAGGGCCTCCCGCGGTCGGCTGCTGCGGGCGGCAGAAGAATAGGAGGGTACTAAATGGTAGAAATTGAAAAGCCGCGCATCGAATGTATCGAGACTCCCGGTGACGATTCCTACGGAAAGTTCGTGGTGGAACCGCTGGAACGCGGATATGGAACGACTTTAGGCAACTCTCTGCGCCGGATGCTGCTCTCCTCTCTGGAGGGCACCGCCGTCACCTCCGTGAAGATCGCAGGGGTGGCCCACGAGTTTTCGACGATCCCCGGCGTGAAGGAGGACGTGACCGAGATCGTCCTCAATATCAAGAGCATCATTGCGAGACTTCACTGTGAAGGCACCAAGACCGTCTATATCGAGGCCAGCGGCGAATGTGAAGTCACCGCCGGCGACATCAAGACGGACGGCGAGGTGGAGATCCTCAACAAGGACCTGCACATCGCAACGTTGGGGCCGGATGCCGTGCTGAACATGGAGATGACCATCAGCAAGGGCCGGGGCTATGTCAGCGCGGACCGGAACAAGCCTGCGCAGACGGTCATCGGCGTCATCCCCGTGGACAGCATTTACACGCCGGTGCTGAAGGTCAACTACTCCGTGGAGAATACCCGCGTGGGCAATATGACCGACTATGACAAGCTGACCATCGAGGTCTGGACGGACCGGACCATCTCCGCCCGGGATGCGATCAGCATGGGCGCGAAGATCCTCTGCGATCACTTCGCCCTGTTCACCGACCTGAGCGAGAACCTGACCAACAAGTCCACCGTGGTGGAGAAGGCGGAGACCCAGCGGGACAAGGTGCTGGAGATGACGGTGGAGGAGCTGGACCTGTCGGTCCGCAGCTTCAACTGCCTGAAGCGCGCCAACATCAACACCGTGGAGGATCTGATCTCCCGCACGGAGGACGACATGATGAAGGTCCGGAACCTGGGCCGGAAGTCCCTGGAGGAAGTCATCCACAAGCTGACCATGATGGGCTTGTCTCTCGCCAGCGACGACAATAATTGAGGAGGAAAACAAAATGCCCCTTAAAACCAAGCTCGGGAAGCCGACCGATCAGCGTATGGCTATGCTCCGTCAGCAGGTGACCGATCTTCTGACCTACGGGAAGCTGGAGACCACCATCGACAGAGCCAAGGCTGTGCGGCCGCTGGCCGAGAAAATGATAACCCTGGGCAAGAAGAACACCCTGGCCTCCTACCGCCAGGCCCTGTCCTTCATCACCAAGGAAGATACCGCCAACCGCGTTTTCAAGATCCTTGCTCCCATCTATGCCAACCGCAACGGCGGCTACACCCGCATCATGCGGCTGGGCACTCGCCGCGGCGACGCCGCCGAGATGGCCATCATCGCCCTGGTGGACGAGGATAAGATCGCCGAGGCCGACGATGCCGCCAAGAAGGCCGCCGAAGAGGCTGCCAAGGCTGCCAAGCGCACCAAGAAGGCGGAGTAAATCAACGCGAGCAGGCTCGCGTTGAGAGGTTTGCGCTCCGCTACCCGCACTCGCTTCTCTCGCACAGTCCGCTCCGCGAGAGGTATTTTTCGCCCGGCGCATGTCCGTGCGAAAAATGATTCCTATATGTTTCGCGTCTGCGGACGCGAACTCTGCGAGGCTTTGGAATTGTGAAAGCCCGCCGGGCAGGAAATCTCCTGCCCGGCGGGCTTTGCTATGCGGTGGTGCATTTTGCTAATTGGCGCTTTGTTGCATTTTCACGTGAATTGCGTTATATTCTGTTCAAAGGGAGGGGATCGCCATGGATGATGTGACCCGTCAGGCGCTGGACAATGCGGCTGCTTCCTCTGCCATTGAGGGCCTGCCCCTCAGCGAATCCGATTTTAAGATCCTTGAGGATATCATGGAAGGAAGAACCACGCTGCAGGATTATTTGAAGCAGCTGAAGGCAGAGTACCGGGAGGCATGATATGGCTTATTCCATCGGTTCTTCAAAGGACGATTGCTATCCCGGCACCACGGTTCTGATCAACAAGCTGGACCTCCGGGATCAGGCAGCACTGGACCAGGCGGAAAGGATCAGTGTGACTCTTCGCGCCGCTGAGTTGGGATTGCGGACTTGTACGGAGCCTTTTACTTTTGATTTTTATCGTAGGCTGCATAGAGAGCTGTTTCGGGACCTCTATACTTGGGCGGGTGAACTGAGGAAGATCGACCTTTCAAAAAAGGGGACGAGGTTCTATCCTGCTGCTGAACTCCTTCGATACGGTCAAGCCAAATTCCGATACTTGGCGGAAGAAAACGAATTTCAGGGCATACCGAAAGATGAATTGGTTGTAAAGGCAGCCGATTTCTATCATGAGCTGAATATGCTCCACCCGTTTCGGGAGGGAAATGGACGGACAGAACGGCTCTTTTTTACGCTGTTGATCCGCCGCTGCGGTTATCGGATCGACTTTGCAGAATGCGATATGGATGCACTGATGATGGCGACGATCTATGCGGCGCAGGGTGTCCCGAACTATTTGACCTCGTTTTTCCGGGAGACCATCCGAGAGGCTGAATGAGAGTTAAAAGCCCGCTGGGCAGGAAATCTCCTGCCCGGCGGGCTTCGCTATTGCGTCAGTATTTGCCTTGCGCTCAATCGGAGACACGGGTATCGACGCCATTGATTTTCGTATATTGCCGCTGGCGGTTGATGTCCATTTTGCGCTCGATCTCTTCTTCAAGGTCGATGTGGAGGATCTCCGCGATGCCGAGCAGATAGATCGCGATATCCGCAAGTTCCTCTCCCATGCCGGGGAGACGTTTTCTGTATGCTTCGTAGAATTCGGCGATCTCACCCTGCATCAGGCAGAGTTCTTTTTCGATGTCGCTGACATTCCAATGCTTTTCGAGCTTGTTTTGATATATCTGCCGCTGTGTTTCCTTTAGATCCATTGTTCCCTCCACGGTCAAACAGAGCTGTGTTTCACCGATCATTTCAATTCCTGGATCCAGTTTCCGTCCTCGATCCGATAATAAAACTCGCTGAGGTCCTCCTCCAGAAATACCCGGAGCATGTCTCCCATGTCCGGGGCCAGGGGCAGCTTCGGGAGGTCGGCCAGGGCTTCCCACCGCACCTCGCCTTCCTCCGAAGAATGAAGAACGCCGGAAAAGCGGTCCGCCCGGTAAAAGAGCACCACATAGCGTTTGCCCGCCGAAAACCAATCCTTTATGCCAACGAGACGCGGCGAAGTGATGGTAAGCCCGGTTTCTTCCCATACCTCCCGGATCACCGCGTCCGTGAAGGATTCGCCTTCCTCTACATGGCCCCCCGGAAAGGTGATCCCCGGCCATGCGGGGTCAAGGCGATCCTGCACCAAAACCTTGTCGCCGTCACAAACCATGCACATATTGGTGAGCGTCACGTTTTCCGACATGAGGTCCGCCTCCTCCCGATCCTTTGCCGTGAAACTGCGAAATGACCGCAAGCCCGGCAGCGTACAATTAACCCGACAATCGTTGGCTGCTTTCCCGGCCCTTCTGCCTCAGCCGAACGCCGGAGACCAGCCCCATGGCGGCGAAGGAGGCCACCAGAGAGGAGCCGCCGTAGCTGAAGAAGGGAAGGGTGATGCCCACCACGGGGGTCACGCCGATGCACATGCCGATGTTCTCAAAGACCTGGAAGGTGAGCATCCCGGCGAAGCCGGCGCAGAGAAGCAGGTCCCGGTGGCTGCCGGAGCGGAGCCCCGTCATGAGCACCCTAATGATGATGAGCGTAAGCAGCAGCATGATGCCGGCGCAGCAGATAAGACCCAGCTCCTCACCCGCCACGGAGAAGATGAAGTCCGTGTGCTTGAAGGGCAGCATCTCCCCCTGGGCGCGCTCCCCATGCAGGTAGCCCTGGCCGGTGAGCCCGCCGGAGGCCAGGGCGATCTTGCTTTGGCGGACCTGCCAGGTGATGCCCAGCCCGTCCGGGTCCACCAGCTCGGGGAAATAGGGGGCCAGGATGCGGTTTCGCTGGTATTCGCTGAGGAACCTCGTCCACAGCACGGGCGTCGCCAGGGCGGCCAGGGCCAGGGCTACCAGGAACCAGAGGATGTTCAGCCCCCCGGCAAAGCACATGGCGGCGAAGATGAACAAAAAGACCAGGGCGTTCCCCGCGTCCGCGCTGATGACGACGTAGACGCCGAAAAGCAGGGCGAAGTGGATCGCCAGGGAAAACGCGCTGAAAACGCCGCTGATGCCCTTTTTGCTCTCCTGCAGCCGCGTGATCTGCCGCATCAGCAACAGGGCAAAGGTGATTTTGAGCAGCTCCGAGGGCTGGATGCCGATGCCGCCGAAGCGGATCCAGCTGCGGTTGCCCGTTTCGCCCTCGACGCCGAACAGGCGCAGGGCGATCAGCAGGAGGATATTGAAGCCCACCAGGAAATACCAGCGGTCCGTGAGGATATCCACGTCGATAAGGGAAAAGACCACGAAGAACACGAGGCCCAGCAGCAGTGCGAAGGCCTGCACAGGCATATACCGCCCGTTTTCATAGGAGCGGGTTGCGCTGAAAATGATCACCATGCCGAAGACGGCGGCGGCGACGCACAGCAGCATCAGCGGCGTGTCCGCCATGCGGAGGTAATTCACCGCCAGTTTTCCCAAACGCTTCAAGCCGCAGCCTCCTTTCTTCGTTTCCGAACAGTCTGCCCCGATTCTAGCATTTTTCCCGGGGAATGACAAGGGGCGGTTTCCGGCCCCTTGTCATTCAGAACGCAGGCAAGCCCTTTTGGCGGGGTTTCGAGACGCATGGGGGCTTTGTGCAGGGTGCGGAGAGGCCCCCACGTTATATCCTTGCTAAATCAAAAAATAAGTCTGTTTTGCTTCACGGACTGTCGACGCCATTTTGCCCCCATTCCGTCCGTTTTGCCCGTTTTCCGTCCGGAAATATTGAAAACACCGCCTCGCCGTGATATACTACCTTGATATCATGGGCTGGATAGGGCCCGACGACGGAAGGAGGGCAGGCGGATGACCGTGACGACCCATTCAGAAATCGAGACCGAAGCACTGGGGGAAAGGCTCGCCAAATGCCTGCGGGCCGGGAGCGTGGTGGCCCTCTACGGCGGCCTGGGGGCGGGGAAGACCGCCTTTGTCCGGGGCATGGCCCGGGGTCTGGACATCCGGGAGAGCGTCTCCAGCCCCACCTTCACCATCGTCAACGAATATCCCGGCGACCCCGCCCTTTTTCACTTCGACATGTACCGGCTGAAAAACGCCGAGGAGCTCTACGGCATCGGCTGGGAGGACTATCTGGACCGGAACGGCATCTGCGTCACCGAGTGGAGCGAGCGCATCGAGGAGGCTTTGCCCCCGGACACGGTGCATGTGCGCATCGATCGCCTGAGCGACACCGAGCGGTCCGTCTCCATCGAGGGTATGCTATGAAGATACTGGCCCTGGAATCCTCCGCCCTGGCCGCTTCCGCCGCTCTGTGGGCGGATGGGAGGTGCGTGGGGCTCTACCTGCAAAACTGCGGCCTCACCCACTCCGAGACCCTGCTGCCCATGGCGGAAAACCTGATGAAGGGCACCGGCGTGCCCCTCGGAGACGTGGATCTGATCGCCGTGGCCCGCGGCCCCGGCTCTTTCACCGGGGTGCGCATCGGCGTGGCGACTGCCAAGGGCCTCAGCTGGGGGCTGGACAAGCCCTGCTGCGGCGTCTCCACCCTGGAGGCTATGGCCTGGCAGGGGGCGCATTGGGAGGGAAAGCTCCTGTGCTGCTGCATGGACGCCCGTCGGGGCCAGGTCTACAACGCCCTGTTCCGGGCGGAAGGCGCGGGCCTGCGCCGCCTCAGCGAGGACCGGGCCATTGCCCTGGGGGAGCTGCTGCCGGAGCTGACGGAAGCCCCCGTCCTTCTGGGGGACGGCGCGGAGCTGACGGCAAAGGCGATGACGGAGGCCGGTCTGCCCTTCCTCCCGGCGCCGGAGCCGCTGCGCATCCAGAGCGCCTGGGGCGTCGCCCTGGCGGCGGCAAACGCCCCGCAGGAAGCCTGGGGCGAACCGGAGCCGGTCTATCTCCGCCTCAGCCAGGCGGAGCGGGAGCGGCTGGCCCGCCTTGAAAAAGAACAACACCATTTACTTGATCGGGATAAAGGAGAATAAAACCATGGGAACGCTGCACGTATTCAATCACCCCCTTATTCAGCATAAGCTGTGCATCCTGCGGGACAAGAACACCAGCGTCAAGGAATTCCGGGAGCTCATCAGCGAGATCGCCGGCCTCATGTGCTTCGAGGCTACCCGCGACATGCCCACCGAGGAGGTGGAGGTGGAAACCCCCGTCGCCGTCGCCAAGGCCCGCCGCCTGTCGGGGAAAAAGATGGCCATCATCCCCATCCTCCGTGCCGGCCTGGGCATGGTGGACGGCATCATCCAGCTGGTGCCCGGCTGCAAGGTGGGCCACATCGGCCTCTACCGTGACCCGGAGACCCTGGAGCCCGTAGAGTATTACTGCAAGCTGCCCAACGACATCGCCGAACGGGAGATCATCGTGCTGGACCCCATGCTGGCAACCGGCGGCAGCGCCAGCGCCGCCATCGGCTTCATCAAGAAGCACGGCGGCCAGCACATCCGCCTCATGTGCATCATCGGCGCGCCCCAGGGTGCGGACAAGGTGCTGAATGACCATCCGGACGTGGACATCTACGTGGCAGCCATGGACAGCCATCTGAACGATCACGGCTATATCGTGCCCGGCCTGGGCGACGCGGGCGACCGCATCTTCGGCACCAAGTAAGTGGTCGATATCTCGGTCAAGGGCGTCTGGAAGGCCTTTGAGCAGGATAAGTATATCCTGAAGGGCGTGGACCTGGAGGTCTATGAGGGCGAGCGGGTGGGCCTGCTGGGGCGCAACGGCGCGGGCAAGAGCACCCTGTTCCGCATCATCACCGGGGAGATCGAATCCGACCGGGGGGATGTGGTGCTGGGCAGCGGCCGCCGGGTGGGCATCATGACCCAGATCCCCCGCTTCCCGGAGCATTTCACCACGGAGGACGTGCTGAAAACGGCCCAGGTCCGCCTGGCGGAGATGCAGCGCAGGCTCAGCGCCATGCAGCAGGCCATGGCGGCGGGGGAAGAAGTGGACGCGGGGGCCTATGACCGGCTCCAAAGCGCCTTTGAGGGCCTGGGGGGCTATGAGACCGAGGTCCGCCGCAGCAAGGTGGCAAACGGCCTGGATATTCCCCCGGAAATGCGCGCAAGGCCCTTCCATCTGCTCTCCGGCGGGGAGAAGACCAGGGTGAACCTGGCCCGGCTCATTCTGGAGGAGACGGACATCCTCCTGCTGGACGAGCCCACGAACCACCTGGATATGAACGCCACGGAATGGCTGGAGGATTACCTTCTCCATTTCCGGGGCACCGTCCTCACCATCTCCCACGACCGCTATTTCCTGGACAAGGCGGTGCAGCGCATCGTAGAGCTGACGGACGGCCGGGCGGAGCTCTATCCCGGCAACTACTCCTTCTTTGTGGAGGAGAAGCAGCGGCGTTATGAGGAGGCCATGAAGGCCTGGGAGAAGAACCAGAAGCAGATCGCCCAGCTGCAGAAGGCGGCGGACGACCTCCACCTCTGGGCCTTTATGGGCAACGATAAGCTCCACAAGCGGGCCTTCTCCATGGAAAAGCGCATCGAAAGGCTGAAGCAGACGGAAAAGCCCACAGCGGAAAAACGGCTGAAAGCCCGCTTCGGCGAGCGGGAATTCCGGGGGGACGACGCCCTGGTGATCCACGATCTGTGTAAGAGCTTCGACGGACGCACCCTCTTTGACGGGGTGGAGCTGCAGGTCACCGGCGGAGAGCGCATCGCCCTCATCGGGGATAACGGCACCGGCAAATCCACCTTTCTCTCCATCCTCACGGGGCAGCTCGCCCCGGACAGGGGCAGCTGCCGCTTCGGCCCCGCGGTGAAGGCCGCCATGCTGGAGCAGCAGGTGCATTTTGAGCGCATGGACCGCAATCTCGTGGACACCATGCTCTATGAGGGGGGCTGCACCCCCCAGCAGGCCAGGGACCGGCTGGGCGCCTTCGGCTTCAGCGGGGAGGACGCTTTCAAATTCGTGGGGGACCTCTCCGGCGGGGAGCTGAGCCGCCTCCGCCTGTGCATCCTCATGAAGGAGGACGTGAATTTCCTCATCCTGGACGAGCCCACCAACCATCTGGACATCCTCTCCCGGGAGTGGATGGAGGACGCCCTGACGGATTATTCCGAAGCGCTGCTGTTCGTCAGCCATGACCGCTGGTTCATTTCCCGCTTTGCCACCCGCATCTGGGAGCTGGAGGACGGGGTCATCACCGACTGGCGCTGCGGCTTTGAGGAATACCGCGCCCGGAAGGAGCGGCAGCGGCAGGCCGCCCTGGCGAAGCAGGCGGAGGAGAAGAAGCAGCTCAAGAAGGAGCAGCCGAAAAAGGAAAAGCCCGCCGGGGGCCAGAAGGCTCTGCAGCGGAAGCTCTCGGCCACGGAGCGGGAGATCGCCGCTCTGGAGGCCCGCGTCAAGGAGCTTGAGGCGGCCGTCGAGGAAAACGCCACGGATTACGAGGCCCTGAGCCGCCTGTTTGAGGAAAAAGCCGCCGCGGAAGCGGAGCTGGAAGAAAAATACGAGGATTGGGGCGCCCTTTCGGAAGAACTGGAAGGGCTGTCATAAGGTAGCGCAGATAGACCATGGAAGAAAAGCTCATCGCCATCGAGAAAAAATACGCGCAGGTGGAGGCAAAGCTGGCCGACCCTGCCTGTTATAACGATCCGGAGGCGGTGTCCCGGCTGACGAAGGAGCAGAAGGAGCTGCAGCCCGTGGCGGAAAAGCTGCGGGAGGTGCGGAAGCTGGAAGCGGAGCTGGCGGCGGCGGAAGAACTGACCCGCGCTGAGGAGGAAGAACTGCGGGCCCTGGCGAAGGAAGAACTGGCCGCGGGGAATGAGCGGCTGGAAGCCCTGCGGGAGGAACTGAAGATCCTCCTCCTGCCCCGGGACCCGGACGACGACCGCAACGTCATCATGGAGATCCGCGCCGGGGCGGGGGGAGACGAGGCGGCCCTGTTCGCCCATTCTCTCTACCGCATGTATGCCATGTATGCGGAAAAGTGCGGCTGGAAGCTGGAGCTCACCAACCTGAGCGAAACGGAGCTGGGGGGCGTGAAGGAGGTCTGCTTCCGCATCGAGGGTCCCGGAGCCTATGCCCGGCTGAAATTCGAGAGCGGCGTCCACCGGGTGCAGCGGGTGCCGGATACGGAGACCCAGGGGCGCATCCACACCTCCACCGTCACGGTGGCGGTGCTGCCGGAGCTGGACGAGGTGGAATTCCGCCTGGAGGATAAGGACCTGAGGATCGACGTGTTCCGCTCCTCCGGGGCCGGGGGCCAGAAGGTGAACAAGACCTCCTCCGCCATCCGGGTGACCCACCTGCCCACGGGCATAGTGGTGGAGTGCCAGGATGAACGCAGCCAGTATAAGAACAAGGACCGGGCCCTGAGCATCCTGCGCAGCAAGCTCTATGAGATCGAGAAGGAGAAGCAGCGCTCCGCCGTGGCCGCGGAGCGGAAAAGCCAGGTAGGCACCGGCATGCGCAACGAGCGCATCCGCACCTATAATTTCCCCCAGGGCCGGGTGACGGACCACCGCATCGGCCTGACCCTGTATAAGATCGACGCCGTCATGGACGGGGCGCTGGAGGAGCTGATCGACGGCCTCCGGGCGGCGGAGCAGGCGGAAAGGCTGCGGGGCGAGGGATGAAGACGGAACTTTTGGACGCTTCCGGGCTGGCGCGCGCGGCGGAGCTCCTGCGCTCCGGCGGCCTGGTGGCCATCCCCACGGAGACGGTCTACGGCCTGGGGGCCAACGGTCTCGATGAAAGCGCCGTGGCGCGCATTTTTGAAGTGAAGGGGCGGCCTCAGGATAACCCCCTCATCCTCCATGTGGCCGCGGCGGAGGACCTGACGAAGTGGTGCCGGGATATCCCGGCGGCGGCCTGGACCCTGACGGAACGGTTCTGGCCCGGCCCCCTGACCCTGGTGCTGAAAAAGCGGCCCGCCGTGCCCCTGCGGGTGACGGCGGGGCTGGATACGGTGGCCATGCGCTGCCCCGACCATCCCCTGACCCGGGAGGTGCTGCGGCGGGCCGCCTTGCCCGTGGCGGCCCCCAGCGCGAACCTCTCCGGCAAGCCCAGCACCACCACGGCGCAGCACTGCATCCACGACCTGTGGGGCAAGGTGGAGGCCATCCTGGACGGGGGGCCCTGCCGGGTGGGGGTGGAATCCACCATCCTGGACCTGAGCGTCTTCCCCCCGCGGGTACTGCGGCCCGGCGGCGTCACCCTGGAGCAGCTGCGCGCGCTCCTGCCGGAGACGGAGCTGGACCCGGGGCTGGTGAAGCCCGGCGAGACGCCCAAGGCCCCCGGCATGAAATACCGCCACTATTCCCCCCAGGCGGAGGTGCGCCTCCTGCGGGGAGAGAAGGAACGGATCGATGATTATGTAAACTCTTTGCCCGACGAAGGCACGGCGGTGCTGTGCTTTGCCGGGGAGGAGGGGCGCTTCCCCGGCAAGCGCACCCTGGCCTATGGCCGGGAGGACGCGCCGGAGACCCTGGCCGCCGGGCTGTTCGACAGTCTGCGCGCCCTGGATACGCCGGAAGTGAAGCTCATCTGCGCCATGTGCCCCTCCGAGGAGGGCGTGGGCCGGGCGGTGGTGAACCGGCTGAAAAAAGCGGCGGGAGGAAAGATAACGTGTTTGTGATCGGCATCACCGGCGGCACCGGAACGGGGAAGACCACGGCCCTGGAGGCCGTCCGGGCCCTGGGCGGCGCGGTCATCGACTGCGACGAGGTGTATCACGGCCTGCTGGAGACGGACGGAGAAATGCTGGCGGCCATCGAGGAGGCCTTCCCCGGCACGGTGGAGGGGGGCGTCCTCCAGCGGAAAAAGCTGGGGCAGATCGTCTTCGGAGACGAGGAAAAGCTGCAAAGGCTCAACAGGATCACCCACGGCTTTGTGAAGGTCGCCGTGGAAAAGGCTCTGGAGGAGGCGCGGCAGGCGGGGAAGACCCTGGCCGCCGTGGACGCCATCGCCCTCATCGAGGGCGGCCTGGGGCAGCTCTGCCAGGCCACCGTGGCGATCACCGCCCCGGAGGAGCTGCGGGTCGCCCGGCTCATGGCGCGGGAGGGCGTCACGGAGGAATATGCCCGGCTGCGCATCCGGGCGCAAAAGAGCGAGGATTGGTTCCGGCAGCACTGCACCGTCACCCTGGTGAACGACGCGAGCCGGGAGGAATTTGCGGAAAAATGCCGGCGGTGCTTCCTGGCGCTGCCGGGGGAGGTTCAGACCATGAGCATAGAGACGATGGAAAAGCTGGAATCCGCCGTGCGGAGCTACAGCCGCGCCTTTCCCGTGGAGTTCGTGCGGGCCAAGATGTCCCGCATGATCGCCGCCGACGGACGGGCCTATCTGGATTTCTTCGATGGGGCCGGCGCCCTGAACTACGGCCACAACAACGACTACATCAAAGAAAAGCTGATGGCCTATCTGGCCCAGGACGGCATCACCCATGCCCTGGACCTGTTCACCGGGGCCAAGGCGGATTTCTTCGCGGCCTTTGACGAAAAGATCCTCCGGCCGAGGGACCTCCGCTACCGCATGATGAGCTGCGGCCCCACGGGCACCAACGCCGTGGAGGCGGCCCTGAAGCTGGCGCGGAAGGTCACCGGGCGCACGGGCGTCTTCGCCCTCACCGGCTCCTTCCACGGAATGACCCTGGGTGCCCTCGCCGTCACCGCAGGGGTGGACCACCGCCAGGGGGCCCACGTCCCCCTGCCCTTCACCCACTTCGTGCCCCACCCCAACGCGGTCAGCTTCGACACCATCGACTATTATGAATGGCTGCTGACGGACAACTATTCCGGCGTGGAGAAGCCCGCCGCCTTCATCATCGAGACCACCCAGGCCGAGGGGGGCATCCAGGTGGCCCCCACGGAATGGCTGCGGCGCCTCCGCGCCCTCTGCGACCGGCAGGGCGTCCTGCTGATCGTGGACGACATCCAGGTGGGCTGCGGGCGCACCGGCAGCTTTTTCAGCTTCGAGCGGGCGGGCATCGCGCCGGATATGGTGGTGCTGTCGAAGTCCATCTCCGGCTATGGCCTCCCCATGTCCCTGCTGCTGATCAGGCCCGAGCTGGATGTGTTCGAGCCCGCGGAGCACAACGGCACCTTCCGGGGCAACCAGCTGGCCTTCGTGGGGGCCAAGGCCGCCCTGGAATTCCGGGAGCAGGCGGACCTGGACAGGCAGGTGCAGGAGAAGGAAAAGCTGGTCAGAAACTACATCGAAACGGAGCTGCTGCCCCTGGATCACCGTCTGCGGCATCGGGGCATCGGCCTCATCCACGGGGTGGATTTCGAGCAGATCGGCAATGTGAGCGGCGCGGTGGCAAGGGAGTGCTTCCGCCGGGGCCTGGTCATCGAGCGCAGCGGGCGCAACGACTGCGTGCTGAAGCTCATGCCCGCCCTCACCATCACGGAGGCGGAGCTGGCCGAGGGCCTGGAGATCATCCGGGAGAGCATGCTGACAATATTGGGAGGAAGATAAAATGACGCGTGACGAACTGTTTTTCAAGCCCAAAAGCGTATATGAGACGGCCACGGAGGCCAAGGTGAAGGAAATCTATGACTTTGCCGAGGGCTACAAGACCTGGCTGGACGCCTCCCGCACGGAGCGGCTGGCGGTCCGGGAGGCGGTGAAGCTGGCCGAGAAGGCGGGCTTCAAGCCCTGGACGCCGGGGAAGGCCCGCAAGGCCGGGGAAAAGCTCTATTTCGTGAACCGGGAGAAGGCCCTGACCCTGGCGGTCCTGGGAAAGAAATCCCTAGCCGAGGGGGCCAACATCGCCGCCGCCCATGTGGACAATCCCCGCCTGGACCTCAAGCAGCATCCCCTCTATGAGGACGGGGAGATGGCCTATTTCAAGACCCATTACTACGGCGGCATCAAGAAATACCAGTGGGTCACCACCCCCCTGGCCCTGGTGGGCACGGTGGTGCGCGCCGACGGGGAGAAGATCGACGTCTCCATCGGCCTCGCGAAGGGGGAACCCCGCTTCGTCATCACCGATCTGCTGCCCCACCTGGCGGCGGACCAGATGAAGAAAAACGCCGCCGAGGTCATCCCCGGGGAGGGACTGAACCTGCTGCTGGGCTCCCGGCCCGACGCCGAAACGGGCGCCGACCGGGTGAAGCTGGCGGTGATGAAGCTGCTCAACGAGAAATACGGCATCGTCGAGGCGGACTTCCTCTCCGCCGAGCTCTGCGCCGTCCCCGCCGACGAGATCACCGACATCGGCCTGGACCGCAGCCTCATCGGCGGCTACGGCCACGACGACCGGGTCTGCGCCTACAGCGAGCTTATGGCGATCCTGGAGACGAAGAAGCCGGAAAAGACCGCCGTCTGCCTCCTGGTGGACAAGGAGGAGATCGGCTCCGAGGGCACCACCGGCATGCTCTCCGCCTCCTTCGACCGCTTCATGGAGGACCTGTGCGTCTCCCAGGGGGTAAGCCTGAAGGAGTGCTACGCCCATTCCTTCTGCCTCAGCGCCGACGTGTGCAACGCCTTCGACCCCAATTTCCCCGAGGTCAGCGAGAAGCGCAACAACGCCCGGGTGAATTACGGCGTGGGCATCATCAAGTTCACCGGCTCCCGGGGCAAATCCGGCTCCAACGACGCCTCCGCCGAGGTGGTGGGCCGGGTCCGGCGGCTGCTGGACGGCGCGGGCGTCGCCTGGCAGATGGGCGAGCTGGGCAAGGTGGACCAGGGGGGCGGCGGCACCGTCGCCAAATTCACCGCCCAGCGGGATATCGACACCATCGACGCCGGGGTGCCCGTGCTGAGCATGCACGCCCCCTTCGAGGTCATCGCCAAGGCGGACCTGTATATGACCTATGCCGCGGTCAAGGCGCTGTACGCCGCCGCGATCTGAGGAAGGAGGCGAGACTGCTGGAACTCAAGGAAGCCAATTGGGTGGACCTGGACAAGGAATGGCGCTTTTGCCGGGCCATGCCGGAGGATGAAAACGGGCTGGTGAGCCAGTGGGCCGGCATTTCCCGGGAAGATTTCGTCACCTCCGCCCTGCCGAAGATGCTGGAGCGCGCCCGGGGGGAGAACCTGCCGGAGGGCCAGGTGCCCGACACGGTCTATTTCCTCTGGGACGAGGGGGAGATCGTGGGGCAGTTCCGCCTGCGGCATTATCTGAATGAAAGCCTGCGCCGGGGCGCGGGCCACATCGGCTATTATATCGCGCCGCCCTACCGGGGCAAAAACGCCGCCACCGAGGGCCTGCGGCTCCTGCTGGAGCTGGCGGCGAAGGTCGTGCCGGAAAAGGAATTCTATCTCCGCCTGCGGAAGGGCAACCTGGCCTCCCTGCGGGTGATGGAGAAAAACGGGGGCGTCGTGGCGGAGGAGGACCCTATGTATCTCTATGTCCGCATCCCCAAGCCGAAGATTCCTGTGGATTGACCTTTATCGAAATGGAGGTTTGATGATGGACAATATGATCACCTGCCCGTCCTGCGGCGCGCTGCTGCCGCCGGGGATCAAGCATTGCACCGAGTGCGGCGCGAAGATCGGCTCTCCGGAGGCGGAGACCGCCGGGGAAAGCGCTTTTGCCGTGGAGGCCGCGCCTGCGGACGCCGCGGCCAAGGCGGAGGAAGCCGTCAGCGAGGCGGAGGCCGTCTTCGGCGCGCCCTTTGCCCAGCAGCCCCCCTCCGTGCTTTTGGGTGAGCTGGCGGCGGAGGACGCCGTGTCCCCGGAAAAGCCGGAGCCCGCCTATTCCAGCCAGAGCGCCGCCCCCGCCTATACC
>JAEEGG010008913.1_pt1 | contig 22619 bp, 18 predicted proteins | sample 9134161 | NCBI WGS metagenome assembly JAEEGG01 (sample SAMN16246543, study PRJNA631951) | gut metagenome | biome: gut microbiome; feature: rumen; material: CR-attached | host: Bos | place: Iran: Karaj | collected 2018-10
AAAGTTCAATCGTCTCGGGCGCAAGTCTAAGCGCAAAGCGGCTTGCAAACTGCACACCGCGCAAAATGCGCAGCGAATCTTCGACAAAGGCAGGGCCCACATGGCGCAGCAAGCCTTTCTTCAAGTCGTCAATGCCGCCGTAGGGGTCGCAAAGCGTAAGTTCCGGAAGTTCCATGCCCATCGCATTGATGGTAAAGTCGCGGCGGAGCGCCGCTTCCTTGAACGAAAGCTTTTCATCCGTATGCACTACGAAACCGCGGTGGCCATAGCCGACCTTGCTTTCGGTACGCGGGAACGAAAAATCAAGCGAAAGGCCCTTCATCGCCAAGTGGATGACGCCAAAAGCCTTGCCTACAAGATTCGTGCGACCATATTTCTTTAGAATCGGGACAAGTTCATCCTGTACAAGATCATAGACCTCGATATCGTAATCGCGGCAATCCTTGCCAAGCAACGCATCGCGTACCCAGCCGCCCACTAAAAAGGCACGGCCGCCAGCATTGCGAATTTCATTTGCGATAGAAAGCAGACGCTTAGGCAAATCCGGTTCGAAAGATTCGCCCGCAAGAGTTACAATACCCGGCATTACTTATCGGCCTCGACAGACTTGTAACGGTCGTAAATGCTAGTTGTCTTTTCTTCAGAAGAATCCTGCAGCAAGGTAGAAACCGGAATCTCGCCCTTGGACGAATCACTTGGCGCAGCACTTTCCGTATTTGCATACCGTTCGTAAATGCTCCCGTTAGACAGGCCCGAATCGTTCTTCTTTCTAGATTCTTCGGCACGGCATGTACGGAGTTCTTCTTCCATATAGGCTCGCTGGTCCGGTGAATAAGTCATCGTGTTCAGGCGATACTCCAGTTCTTCGCAAACAAGTCCCTGGCGTTCACCGGCACAACCATGAAACACTAACGCCGCAGCAATCAAGACCAAAAATCCAACAACGTTTTTCATCGTATTCACCTCACCGCAAATCAGTGGATAATCAAGAGTTTACCCTTTCTCACCTTGGATGCACCGCGAATAACATACTGGTATACTCCAGGCGCTACAAGATTTCCGTTATTCATCCGGCCTTTCCACTCAGCACGGCCACCGGCGACATCATTGCCCGTCAGCGAGGCGACCAGCCTGCCACCTCTATTGTAGATATTGATGACGGCGTCATCAGAAACGTTGTCAAAAACAACATAGTCATGGCGGTCTGGGCGGAACGGATTGGGATACACTTTGACATCCTTGCCAGCATCGTCCGTCATATTGCCGTCCGTACCGCGCAAGTCGTTTCTCTGGTAAGACGACACGCCGTTTTCATGAGCAAACCAGACCACGCCAAGAGAGGAATCTACAGCAACGTCCTGGACTCTGTCATTAAGCAGGCCTTGACGGGTCGTAAAATGCAGGACAGACAACGTATCCGGATTTGTCGTACGAGGGGTCAGACGATACACGCCCTGGGTCGAAGTTCCAACCCAAAGATTTCCTCGGCTATCGACATCGATACTTGTAAAGTTTGCACCCGTAAGCCCGTTTGTCGAAAGCGGATTTTTCAAAGTCGTCTCATCCTGGTTCCAGTAAATAAGCGAGGACCCCGTAACCATCCAGTAATACCCCGTCTTTGGCTCGTACACCATATCCAAAGGAGTAGACGGCGCTCCAGAATACGTCTTGCGGTAGGTCGAATCGACCCTAGTAATTTCACCGCCCATCTTGCTTGGCGGCGGGAACGTAAACACATCCAGGCCACCATTGGCATCTAGCGAAGGTCCCTTGCGCGTACCCACATAGACAACCCATTGTCCATTCTTATCAATACTTGTCAGCATGGGGCCTGCAAAAGGAGTGCTGCCGACATATTCCGCGCAAGAAACGTTACCCTTAAGGTCAAAATACGCCAGGGTGTACCCTTTATTTGATGCAGCCGTCGAAAAGAAGCCGTTTCCATCCGGTGCAGGCGTTGTAGATACAGCAATTGTATACGGAGCGTAATCGAGATAGCTGGTCATGCAATGCCCACCAGTCGCCAAGAACGCGGAATCCAAGGTTTGCCCCCAATCCGAATACAAAGCATAGCCCAAGCCCCAAATATGGTAGAAGGCTCTCCCGCCAGGTACAACCGACAAGACCTTCATGTTATGCCCTCGGGCATCGGTGTTGTTACCATTACCGTACAACGCTTTCGCAGGCTGACTCCAGTTAAGGCCATTATAAGAAGACAGATAACCGTCTTCGGAAGCCGCAAGGACACCGCCAGTCGGGATAGCACGGAGTTCATAGGCGCTTTTTAACGGGAACTTTGAATATTCCGTCAAGTTAACAAGTTTTTTCTTGTTATAGAAGAAAATATCCTGCGGTCCCACCAGGAGAGCTCCACCGCCGGGGATGAGTGACACCCACTGAATCTTGGACCTGAAATAATAGCGTTCGGCAACACGTTCCTTATTAACGACCTTGACAATGGAGTCGCGTTCGTACAGGATTGAATCCTTCAGAAGCGTTCCACGGATGACAACCATTGCCTCCCTGTCCTTAAACGTCGAAAACGTATCCGCAACAGCATGGGTTTCGCCATCATCGTCAAAGATTCTCGTTCCTTCGGTCGGGAATGTTTCGAGTTCGCCATCGAGCCATGCGATACAACGGATCGGCTCTTTTTCGCCTGAAGCCTTCTTGACAGTCTTCCAGGAATCCGGGTTATACAGCTGCATATCGGATTCCAGCTTTTTCCAGTCCATCTTGCGGACATAAAGCACGCCATTGACAGCGACAAACAACGAATCACCGCGAGTTTCCATTGCCGTTACGGGATTTATCGACAAGCTCGCATCCGCAATCCGTTCCACCGTAAGGATAGACGTGTTGCTTTTTAGGCTAAAAAACGACAGGCGGTCAGCAAAGGCAATGACCATGACGCTATCGGCCACTCGGACCATGCCGGGAATGACCCTAATTCCGCTACCGGCATAGGCCCTGCTAAGGACCTGCCAGGATTCCCCCGATACGATTTTTGAAATAATGCCGTTATCGCTTACAGAAAAGACATTGGGGCCGGCAACAACCACAGCGCTTATAGCCTGATCGCCCAAGCCATTCGCAGTCGTATACAGGGCTTCGATTGTATTTGACCTGAAACGGACGCCTCCATCAGTCGCCAAAAGCATGCCATCGCCGTAAGGGACAGCCGCCTTTATCGGGAAGGGGCTCGAAAAATTGCTCCAATCATCCACAGCATGCGCTGCAGTGACAAGGGAGAGTATACAGATAAGCTTTGACAATATATTCACATTCTAAAATTACAAAATTTAGGGAACATTTCACCTAGCAAACTCAATTATTTCCCGCAAAGTGGCATTCCGCCCCATCATCACTTTAAACCGCTCGTTCTGCGATATCATTTTTTCACGCATTTTCTGGAACGCAACCATACGCCGTTTGGCAATACACCCTTTGGACAAACCAAAAAGCTGGCTCAAGTCAATCACACGGAGGCCCCCTAGCACCGAAAGTTCAACAATCATTTTTTCAAGCGGGGTCAAAACCTCAAGCAAAACAGAAAACTCCGCCATGACGGCATCCAGGCGTATATTCTCTTTAGGCAATACAAGATTTTCATCATCCCCACGGCTATCATAAGATGCAATTGATTCGCGCAAAAAAGAAAACGGGATTTCGCGATTTGCGCCCTTTTTCCGGTAATCACTATAATGACAATTTAGCAGCACAGTATTAAACCACGGCAAAAGATAAGTCCCGTACTTCAAATCCCTCGCCTTTTTGCAAAACCGGAGCGCGACCTCCTGAAACAAGTCGTCTGCTTCGTCTTTCGTTCCACATTTTTGCAGGCACAATTTGTATATTCTGTAGGAATATTTTTCCCAGACAGGCCCAACCCAATTAGGGGGACGGCAACAAAAGGATTCCAAACGTAACATAAATATTTTATACCCAATATTTTCTACTTCTTCTAGCGAGAACCAATTTATGAATTTTTTTGACAAATTTATGGAATTTGGAAATTTTGCAAACAACCGTTTGCAAAAAGCGTCATTTTGCATGCTATTGTTTGCAACGCTCTCTTTTGCGCAAGAGTTCAACATGAACAACATGCCGCCACCAGAGGCGAGCATGAGCTATTCCGCAGGAGCGCTCACAAAAGGTTCAAGCGTTACAGTCGACATCACCATTCCCGACAACTGGCATGTGAATGCAAATGTTGCAGCCGATGAGTTTTTGAAACCTTCGTCTATCGAGATTTCAGCAAAGGGGATTCATTTCGGGGCCCCAAAGTGGCCCGAGCCGATCAAGGAATACAGCGAAGCATTGGACCTCGAGAATCTCGTCTTCAGGGGACATTTCCAAATCGTACTGCCGATTGACAGTATTGACGCCAATTACGACAGCCTCACGACACAGGCAACATTCCATTACCAGGCCTGCGACAATTCCATTTGCCTCGCTCCATCGCAAGTGACATTTGGAGTAGGGCCTGCGGGATTTAACAAGAAACGAGCTTCGCGAGATGACGCCGGGAATATGCATGGGAGCGCCACTAGCACCACAGAGAAAACAGCCGGAAAAGCCGTTGAAAATGCCGCCGGAAATGTAGCCGCACCAAGCGCCGCAGGGAATGCGACAGAAGGCGCTGCCGGGACATTCATATTGCTTTTGTCTGCACTGTTCGGAGGCTTAATTCTGAACTTGATGCCGTGCGTGCTACCGGTGCTTTCGCTAAAGCTTTTCAGCTTGATCAAGCAGGCTGGCGAAAGCCGCAAGCGACTGCTCGTACTCGGGACTTCGACAACGCTCGGGATTCTCGTAAGCTTCTGGGCGCTCGCCGGGATTGTCGCCGCCGTCAAAGCCGGCGGCGGGAATGCAGGCTGGGGCATGCAATTCCAGAGCGCAGGCTTCATCGCATTCATGGTCGTGATTCTGAGCGCTTTTGCCATGAGCTTTTTTGGAGTCTTTGAAATCTGGCTTCCTGGAAGTGCCACGACCAAGATGGACAAAGCCGGGCGCAAGCAGGGCTTTTGGGGTGCATTTTTCACAGGCGCACTCCTCGTGCTTTTGAGTACACCGTGCTCCGCACCGTTTCTCGGCACGGCGATGGGTTTTGCTTTTACCGCATCGACCCCTGTGCTGTTCTTGTTTTTCACAGCAGCAGGCGTCGGGCTTGCGCTCCCCTACATGCTCGTGAGTGCGTTTCCGAAAGTCCTGAAAGTTTTTCCGAAGCCGGGCGCCTGGATGGTCACGCTCCAGAAAATCATGGGCGTTCTTTTGCTCGGCACTGTCGTATGGCTCTTGTGGGTCGTGCATGAACAAGCCGGAAACGTCGGCGTCGGCATCTTCGCCGCCATTTCACTCTTGAGCATCGCCATGAGCTTTGCCATAGGGAACATCGCTCCACCGGGCGTCGCGTTTTTTCGCGAAGTGCTCTCCGTTAGCGGCGCCGTCGTGATTCTCGCCGTCATCTGGTTTGCATTTGCATCGCCAAAGTTCGAAGCCGAAGTCGATGCAATTTTCAAGGCTCGGTCTGTACAGCTCGTCACCGAAGATGGCTGGTATCGCTACACGCCGGAACTCATCGAAGAACTTGCGAAGTCTGGCCGTACCGTATTCATTGACGCGACCGCCGACTGGTGCCTCACCTGCAAGGCAAACGAAGCAGCAGTCCTCAACCGCGAAGATTTCAAGCGCGCGATGGACAGCTTGAACGTTGCCCGCGTCAAGGCCGACTGGACCCGCGAAACGCCCGAAGTCACCGCACTCCTGCGCAGCATGGGCAAGTCCGGAGTGCCCGCCTACGCGATCTACCCCGCCGGCGATGCAAGCAAGCAAATCGTGCTCCCGGAACTCCTCACCACAAGCGCAATCGTGGAGAAGATTGTAACTAGTTACTAGAAGCGGAGCCTGCACACTCGTCATCCTGAGCGGAGTTAACCGCGAAGGATCCAGTTAAACGCTCGAAAATCTCGACAGCAAAAAAGGTGGCTTGCAGGCCACCTTTTTTCACGAACAACAATCAAATTACTTTTTCTTCTTGTAAACAATCTCGCGGCAATCGCCTTCAAAATCGACATATTTCGTGCCAATAAATTCTGCCGGGATATGCAATTCGAGGTCAACAAGGCAAGCGCAATGAGTCCTATATTCTTCTGTTCCAACAACAACAGAATCACCCGTAAGAGGATCCAATGCCTTTTTTACACGAGTATAATTTTGTGTAGCGAACAAGGTATCATTCCTAGTTTCATAAACCATCGAAACGAAACCATCGCATGACATTGCCATTTCTATATTGACAATTGCAGAGCCATCATCTTTTATACGAAAATCAATATATTCTTCGCCTTCACCATTATATCTCTTAGCAAGCATTTCTTTACAAGCCGACGCTTTATAGTCAAAGGATTCACCTTTTAACTCTGCTGTATTCGGGGGTACTGTCACCAAAGAATCATCAGAACCGGTAACATTGTTACCGTCACTATCGGAGCAGCCCACAAACAAGCCAAAGCTAGTTGCCACGGCGATTAAAGCGCACAAAATCTTTGTTTTCATGATAAAAACTCCATTCACATAAATAATATATGCAAAAAACAACTTTGTCAACAATTATTTTATAGAGCAAAAAAGGTGGCTTGTGGGCCTCCTTTTTTCGCTTTACAAGAAGGCGCTATCTCTTGCCTTCGCGCTTGTAGCGTTCAATGCATTCCTGATAGAAGTCGAATGTCTGCTTGGCAATCGTCTTCCAGCTGAACACGTCAATGGCGCGCTTGCGGCTGACTTCGCCCATTTTCTTTGCAAGTTCCGGATTCTCAAGAATCTTGTTGAGCTTGTTTGCAAAGTCCGTCTGGAAAGCCTTCGGGTCTGCCGGTTCAAAGTTCGTATCGGACACAGCCTTGAGCGGCACAAGGTAACCCGTTTCGCCATCGACAATGATTTCCGGAATGCCACCGACTGCAGAGCCAACGACCGGTGTTCCGCAGCTCATGGCTTCGAGATTGATGATGCCGAATGGTTCATAAAGAGACGGGGTCGCAAACACGGTGGCATGGCTGTAAAGCACACGGAGTTCCGTATGCGGCACGGCATCCTGAATCCACACGACACCATCGCGCGTCTTCTGGACTTCTTCAATCAAGTGCTTGCATTCGTCGGCAAGTTCCTGCGTATCCGGCGCACCGGCGCAAAGCACCACCTGAGCATTCTTGTCGATCTGCGGGATAGCCTGAATGAGCTGACTGATGCCCTTCTGACGCGTGATACGGCCCACAAAGAGCACGAACGGACGCTTCGGATCCACGCCCCATTTCTTCAAGATTTCTTCATCAAACGTCGGCTTGTAAAAGTCCGGATCAATACCGTTGTAGATAACCTTCACACGATCTTCCGGCACGCCGTAAAGCTTCATCACATCGCGCTTCATGCCCTCGCTCACGGCAATCACGCCGTCTGCGGCTTCGTAAGCGGTGCGTTCAATCCAGCAGCTCATGTTATAGCCGCCGTCACCAAGCTGTTCGGCCTTCCACGGACGGTGCGGTTCCAAGGAGTGCGTCGTCAAAATAAGCGGGCACTGCAAAAGGCGACTTGCAACAACGCCACCAAAATGGCTGTACCACGTATGGCAATGAATCACATCGATATCCTTGAGCGAGGACATCCACTGCAAATTAATATCAAGCGGCTTCAAGATTTTCTTGAAACGTTCATCAGCCGGATTGTGTTCTAGCTTCTGGCTAAAACCGATGGCTCGGATATTGTCTGCATCGTCATTCTGCGGACCAAAGCAGCGTGCTTCGATGTGGCAGAGCTTGGAAAGTTCTTGGCTCAAGAACTTGACGTGGATACCTGCACCGCCATAGATTTCTGGCGGAAACTCGTTAGTAAGGATAGCAGCGTTCATAATACAGCAAACAGTGTTTAGTGGACAGGGGTTCGGTAAATGTCCGCAAACTGTTCTCGTGAATAATTATAAAAAATTGTATAAGGAGATGCCCTCCCCATACGCGGATCATGACTACTAAGCAGCATAGCTGCAAGTAGTCAAAGGGATCAAGTCGGGCATGACAATAATATTTGCGGGCATGACAAGCATAAAACAAACACCTCGACCATGAAGATCGAGGCGCTTGGTGTTTGGAGTGTTTAAGAGATTAGAAGTTCTTGCACTGGCCCTTCCAATTGCCGCGTTCGCCAACAATCGGGCCATTGATGTACTTGCCACTAGAGCCAACGAAATCAGCCTTGCGGTTGTCTTCGCCACCGAGGTGCCAACGCATCCATGCAACCGTTGCAGCCATGCCGCCCCACGGACCAGAACCATGGCCCCAGCCGCATTCGCCCTGCTGGCATTCATTGCCCTGACCGCCCGTCATCTTGATGAGGCATGCCGGAGCCTTGACGCCCTGGTTGTTATAGTCAGCTTCGGCGTTCGGGCGTTCCATGCCGCCTTCGCCATAAACAATACCGATAGTCTTGCTTGTAGAAACCTGAGACATAGCCGTATGTCCGAGGTCACCACTATTGTTGAGCATAGCGGTAATCACACGGTCGTCCTTGATGAGGGCCTGTTCAGATTCGAGACCGCCCATGGAGTGACCGGAGCAACCGACCTTCGTCATATCAAGCTTCTGGTACAGAGGATCATTCGGATCCTTGTTCTTCTTTTCGAGCCAGTTGAGGGCAGGAATTGCCTGGGTTGCGTTACCCGGAGATTCACGGAGTGCAATCACGACAAAGCCGTGAGATGCGAGACGACGGATAATTCCACCGTATGCACCCGGTTCCGTGCCGCCACCCGGCCCCCACACGACAACAGCGTGCTTCTGGTCGTTAGAAAGCTGTTCCGGATAAGCAAGGATTCCACCGCCATCGTGACCGGTGCGTTCAATGTACTTGACTCGCATCTGGTCCTTCGTTTCGTCCGAGCCTTCGGCAAGGAATACGCCCTTCGGCTTTGCTTCTTCACTAGAACTGGATTCCACCTTTTCTTCGGAACTCGAGGAGCTTACAGCAGGAGCACTCACCGAACTGGAACTTACGACCGGAGCTTTTTCGGAGCTCGATGCCGGAGCATCGACAGAGCTAGAGCTTGCGGCAACATCAGCAGAGGATTCTGCACCCGGAGCGACAGTACTGCTAGATTCCACCTGCGGCCCAACATCCGCACTAGAACCCGGAAGGATTGCGTCTTGATTCTGCTGAGCTGCAGAGCTAGAAATTTCTGCGCCAGCATCACCCTGAGAGTCAGAGCTCGTACCCGGCTGAACTTCTTCAGCAGAGCTGGACGAGAATCCGGCAGCGTAGTTGTTGATTGCAGACGTGACATCGTCACCGCAATTCAGGAAGACCAAGGAACTAGCCAACACCACAGTTTTTAAGAGTTTAGATTTCATTTTGTTCTCCTATTTTCCCATAACCCGTATAGAAAGTACCTTATATTTTCAGCAAAAACTCACGTTTCGAACAACGTCCCATGGATAAAAAGTCCAAAGACCGCAATTATTTAGTTTATTTAAAATCACGAAACAAATCAAAAAATCGCAGGCCACAATACAAAAAAACGCCTCGACCAAATTGATCGAGACGCTTGGTTGTTGGAGTGTGGAAATTTTAGAAGTTCTTACACTGGGTCTTCCATTTGCCCTGCTTACCGATGATGTTGCCATCGATATACTTGCCGGTCGTACCCACGAAATCGGCCTTGCGTTCCGTTTCGCCACCGAGATGCCAGCGCATCCAGGCAACCGTTGCGGCCATGCCATCCCAAGAGCCAGAACCGTGACCATAACCGCCTTCGGAGTTACGCGGGCCACCCGTCATTTCGATAAGGCAAGCCGGAGCCTTCACGCCAGAATTGTTGTAGTCGTTCTTGGCGTTATCCTTTTCCATGCCGACTTCACCGAAGAGAATTGCAATCGTACGGTCCGTCGCCACGTTCTTTGCACCTGCACCATTCCAGTCGCCACTGTTGTTGAGGAACGCCGTAAGCACGCGCTTGTCCTTGATAACAGCCTGTTCAGATTCAAGACCGCCCATGGAGTGGCCGGAGCAACCGACCGTATTCATATCGAGCTTGTTATAAAGCGGGCTATTCTGATCCTTGTTCTGCTTGTCGAGCCAATCCAAAGCCTTTATGGCCTGGGAAGCATCACCCGGAGATTCCTTGAGGGCAATCACAACAAAGCCATGCGAAGCCAAGCGACGGATCATGCCTTCATAAGCACCCGGTTCGGTACCGCCACCCGGTCCCCAAACCACGACGCCGTGCTTTTGAGTCGAAGAAAGTTGCTTCGGATACGAGAGGATTCCACCGCCATCCCAGCCGGTGCGGGTCTTGTATTCCACTTGCATCTGGTCCTTTTCTTCTTCCTTGCCTTCTGCAAGGAAAATGCCCTTCGGGGCTTCGCTAGAGCTGGATTCCACCTTAGTTTCGCTGGAAGAAGATTCGACTTTTTTTTCGCTCGAAGAGCTAGCCGGTTTTGCAGCTTCACTGGAGCTCGATGCCGGCTCCTGCACATTGGCGCTGGAAGTAGCACTCTGAGCGTCGGCGCTAGAAGCTACGGCAGCATCGCTGCTCGAAGTCGGAAGCGGATTCGTTCCCGGGCCGCATGCATCGGGCAGGCTAGAAGCCAAGCAGCTTTCGTCGCTGCTGGAAGCGGGCGCATCAGTATTGGATTCCTGCTGAACCGCACCAGAACTCGACGAGGTTTCCGAGCCCATTTCTGCAATAGCGCTAGAACCTGGCTGAGCCACGTCAGAGCTAGAGATTTCAGATTCCACATCACCCGAACTGGACGATACCCCCTGAGCACCTCCATTCAGGTAAGGGGCAAGAGCGGTTTCGTCACCGCAGTTGATGAAAGCTATGGCACTTGCCAAAACAGCAATCTTTAGGATTTTTGATTTCATTTTATGCACTCCTCTTAACCAAAACCTCGGTCCCATCCACTAAGTAAAATACCCCAAAAAAAGCCCCGTGATTCCAATCACGAGGCACCTTCTATGGACAAAAAATCCAAGCAGTCTTGTTACGTTAAGGGATGTTTACCTTGGAGCGTAAATGCGGGACATAAACTCGGCGCGGGTCTTTTCGTCCGTCTTGAAACGGCCCAAAAGCTGAGTGGTCACCATAGTTGCACCCGGCTTTTTCACACCGCGCATCGTCATGCACATGTGAGAAGCTTCAAGAACAACGGCAACGCCCTTCGGCTGGAGCACTTTTTGGATGAGTTCCGCAATCTGGCGCGTCATGCGTTCCTGAATCTGCGGGAAGCGAGCATAAAATTCCACAACACGCGGGATTTTCGAAAGACCGACCACACAATCACCCGGGATGTAGGCCACGTGCGCCTTGCCCGTAAACGGCAGAAAATGGTGTTCGCACATGCTCGCAAACTCGATATCCGGCACGATGATCATTTCGTCGTACTTTTCGTGGAAACGCGTCTTGAGGATGTCCTCGGCCTTCATTTCGCCCGAGAGGCCCGTCATGAGTTCGGCGTACATCTTAGCAACACGCTTCGGCGTATCGATAAGACCTTCGCGGTTCGGGTCTTCGCCCATGCCTTCCAGAATCATCCGGAAGCCGTCTTCCATTTTCTTAAAATCCATCATAAGTAGGTATTAGGGAATAGGCTATAGGTTTTAGGAAATCCAGTTTTTTGAATAATGCAAATATAGCAATTTTACCCATTACACAAATACGACTTCGTTGCCTATGCGGGGCGTTTCCGCACGGTTCGGGAGACCCGATTCCGTATCGGCATAGCCAATCGCAACGGAAGCATAAACGCGTTCACTTTCCTTAAGGCCGAGTGAACGGAGGTATTCCTGAAGCGTCGGATCTTCGTTCAGCCATTTGAGCTGGTTGATGTAACAACTGCCGAGGTCGAGCTCGTTTGCCGCAAGCATCATGTTTTCGACAGCGCAAGCGACATCAGCCATGTTATTGCCATATTCCTTCTGGCATGCGACCACAATCAGCACGGGAGCATTATAGCAGAATGAGTAATTCCCTTTGCGCGAAAGCGTGATGGAATTCTTGAGGCTCTTGTAAAGGTCATCACGGAGTTCCATCGCCGCAAATGCAGACTGCACAAGTTCCTTGAGTTTTGCGATTACCGCCGCATCCGAAATCACAAAGAAGTGATTCGATTGGCAATTACCGCCAGTCGGCCCAAAGCGGCCAGCTTCGGCAATGACTTGCAATTTTTCGAGTTCAACAGCTTGCGCCTTGAACTTGCGCGTGCTGCGACGTGTCTTAATAGCTTCGAGTGTATTCATGCTTTCCAATTTAATAAAAAACTACCTATCCTTGATGCATAGCGTTTGCACCATGGGGTACAAATCCTTCGGGCAATCTACGAAATACTCATGCGAATAAGCCTCACTTTTCTTATAGCCACTTCGGCCAAAGAAATGAACATATTCAAGGCAAATTTGCGTTTTAGAATCTTTTTCGTCACTAGTCCATAGAATATTATAAGCAGCACTATCTCCTGGGCAATTTTCCCCGCCATCCATTTCGTAAGACCACATGATTGGCGACACATTGTCTATATATGAAATATGAGCTTTGCTAATTTCCGATTGAGTAGGAATATGGAAACCTTCAGGACAATACTGACGAGCATGTTCTAAATCCATATAGGTTCCTTCACTAAAATTGTACGCAAAAACAGTAGCGTCATCGACTTCCGCCTTGAGCGTTCCACATTCGCTATTATCTTTCGAACGAGTTTTCCAATCCGTATAAAATGCATCAAAACCATCACTTTTATTTTCTATCAAATTCAGCGGAACCGATTCCGTACCTTGTTTACCACGAATAAATAAATTATCCCTAGAAAAATAAGCGCTATATGTTATTCCCGAAATATCAACGCGATACAAGCCAAACCTGTCATTACTTATTTTTCTAAACCAAAATTCATACTCATCAACAGCGACTTTGTAAATGCTATCATTGACAATAGTACCTCCAGAAAATTTATTTTTATCAAAATAGCTTGGAATCGTATCATTCATTATAGCATTCATGGTAACTACGCCCCATGTAGGTCCATTATTTTTCGTAATACACCCCCAAAATTCAGCGGCTTTTTCATTCCATATAATTGTCTTTTTCGATAGCGTATCACAAGTTCCAATGCTATCGCGATACACATACCGTGCTGCAGAATGCGCATCCAATTTTTCCCAATGATTAAAATCCCTTTCACAAAGATAATACTGCCCCTCGTATTCTTTTAGAGCCCAATAATTTTGTTCCGAGCAAAGCTCCCCTTCTTTTTCAAAAGGCAACAGTTCCTCATCCTTTGCAACGCTCCACACGCCATAATAGCATTTATAAACAACCCCATCATACATCTTTTTCAAGTGTACTTCGCACGTTTCCATATTGACGACAGGGGGAATTGCTTCGGCACTATCTAGCTTACGCCACTTGTACTTGACATCATCAGAGCCTTCAACTTTTTTCGATTCGCAAATAAAATAATCACCGTTATCTTCTTCAACTTTCTTTAAACTTTTTTCATCGCAAATTACGTTTCTATAGACCGGCGCCGGGATTTCGGTCCACACGGTATCGCCCGCACTATAATCGGCAAAGTCACGGCATCCGTAATAGACACCAAGATGTTTGCCCGTGACGCGGTCCTTTGTGCAACGATTCAGATAATAAGTCAATGAATCAATCTTTGTCCAGCTCCTCCCAATGCACTGCACATATAAACTATCAAATATTTTTCTATCGCCATAACCGGAAGAATAGCACTGGCCCAGTTTTCTTGAGGCCTTTATGTCCAAGGCCTTCGCATAGACAAGCGTATCTTTTTCCGTAATTTCCTTACCAGCGTATTTGTCGTTCCAAGCGCAGCTACCGGACTTTTCGCATTCACAAAGATATAGCGAATCCCTGACAAATATCACAGATCCATCTTCGTAGTAAGTTCCGCAATCTTGATAGTAGCCGCTCAGCAGTTCCTTCTGGCTGACGTTCTTTTCCCAAATATTCGATTCTTCCCTGCACAGATATTCATCGCCCTTGTACATGACAATAGAGCGCGTTTCAAATATGCAGATACCAATAGAATCTTCAAGGGAATCCTTCAGGCGCCAATGGGAATCAAAACCGCCATTGTCATACGTGTCATAAATAAAATACTTGCCGTCGTAAGCACTGGACTTGCACTTGATCTGCACAGAATCCGGATACTGTGTCGGGAAATGCATTCCATAGGCAAGACCAAAGAAGCCCGGTTCAAAAGCTTTAATCCCGACGGCCGTATCTCTCGAAATGCTTGCATACGAAAGCTTGCCCTTCACACCGCTCTCGACACGTTTAAAAGTTGATAGCCACGTATCGGCCGCATCCACCATGATAGCGGATTCCACAAAACCGTTCTTGGCAAACGATTCGCGCACCTTCTTGTAGTTTTCATAAAAAGCGCTATCCGATACCTCGTGCTTGCAAAAGATATACGGCATCAAGTTTTCAAAGTCGACATTATTATTTCCAGAGGAATACCCGATAGTCTTCGCATAGACTTTAAAAATTTCGTTCAGTTCATTCAACGCAGAATCATTCGCCGCTGAAAAATCGAAATTTTCCTCGCGCACCAAATATTCAACACGCGCCGCCACAAGCGACATGTGAATGTTCAGGCTGATGCTATAGTGAGACCCGTTCAGGCGATAGTACTGTGAAAATTCCTTCTTGGACTTTTCGCCATCCTTAAACGTCGTCACGATTTTCAGGACCGGATAACGGACATCCTGCGAACTCAAATCAAACGCCTTGCGGTCCCAATGATCCGAGCTGTCAATCGGCAAGTCAATAGTATCTACAGGGTTCAGATCCTTATCGACACTCATAATCCGTACAGACAAAGGTTCCATAGTCGGCAAATAATCTATCGTCCCCTGCAACGATGCCGGTGAAAACTGGTAGCCGTTCTTGTCGAAGCGAGCAAAGACAACTTCTTCTCCGGAATCAGAGCATGCGGCAAGCCACAGGCTTACAAACAACAAAACTGATTTTACAACTTTTCTCATATTCATTTTCCTCCTCGCTATTCATCCTGGACGCAAAGCGCCTGCACCATCGGATACAAATCCTTCGGACAATCGACAAGGCGACGGCCCTTTTCTCCATCACGATGGTGCCAGGCATATTCAAAGCACTCCTGAGTCTTTTCGTCCTTTTCAGTACTTGTCCAGAACAAATCAAAGTAAATCAAGTTCCCGTAAACAGAACATCTACTGATGTAATAATCCCACATCAATGGCGAATCGTTTCGAAGATCCATATTCGTCGTCAAATACGCAATATAATCTTCTTGCATAAATTCTTCCGATGATGGAATATGGAATCCGTCCGGGCAGAATTTGCTTGCGCGATTCCAGTCCATATAATCCTTGTAAGAATCCACATCAAAACGCGTCAAGTACACCGTATCCACATTCGCCGTATAGCGACCGCCACACTTGCTGTAGCTTGTTATACTGGATTTCCACGATTTATAGTACGTGTCAAATTCTTCCGTTGTATTTTTTAGGGAATCTACGCGGAGCCTTTCCTGCGGGCGTTCCACATGCAAGAACAAGTTCCCGTTATAAAAATACGCGTCATAAGCACCACTACTCAAATCAACATGGGTCAGGTACATTGTATTTTTCGAAAGTATAAAACGATACGTAGAGTTTTCAACTTCAACCGTATAAATAGAATCCTTGTCGATTTTTCCACCCTTGAAATTTTCACGCTTAAAAGATTTCGGCATTGTATACGGCTTAGCCCCTAAAAGAATTTCGTGCCAGTCCCATACGCTGTCCATTTTGGCGCAACCAAAAAACGAATCTGCTTTTTCACTCCAATGAATTGTCTTTTGCGAAATAGCGCTACACGCGCCCAAGCTATCGCGATATTCGTACGGCCCCGCTTCCAACGCAGACATCTTACGCCACGTCTTTACGGACTCGCACACATAATAATCACCGTTATAGCGTTTCACAAGTCCATATAAACTATCCGTACAGAAAAGCCCATCTTTTTCAGGAGCCATTACAGAATCAGCACCTACACTATACCAGCGGCCATCCCTACATATATAGAACTCATCACCATAAGCTACTTTCTCATTGATTCGGTCCCTATTACAAGGAACATTGTCAATCATCGGCGGAATCATTTCGTCATCTTCTATTGTTCGCCAATGACCAATTCCCCAGCAACCTGATCTTACAAAACCATCCTCATCGACGCAATAATCAGCTTCACAAATAAAGTACGCTCCATCGTATTTTACAGTATGGTTCTGATACCTAGAATCACAGGTGTCATTATAATACACAGGAGGGTAAACTTCTCGCCACACAGGCGAATCAGACCCCGCCCAATAATGTTTACATGAATAGTAGACCCCAAGATGTTTGCCCACTTGATTATTTTTCGTGCACCCTCCCAAATAATATATCAAGGAATCTATTTGCGCCCATCTTCCAAAAGAGCATTGCACAAAAACACTATCTAGCTGTTTTTTATTCCCATCGTCCTTACATTCCCCAAAACGATCAAGCGCCTTTGCATGCAATACTTCTGCATACAGGGAATCCCCTTCATGAAACACTGTATTTGCATACTTGTTAGTCCAAGCGCATTTATTCTTGCTATCGCATTCACAAAAGAAAAGCGAATCTTTTAGATAGAAAGCATGGTCCCTTGTATAGTACCCCCCGCACGCCCCATACTTATATGTCAAAATCGTATCGCGATTGCTTTCCGTTTTCCAAGCAAATTCCTTATTCTTGCACAGGTAATACATACCATTATGTTCAACTATGGAAACCGCTTTTACCTTGCATAGCCCCAAAGTATCTTCAAGAAGCGAAGGCAAACGGAAGAAAGTATTATTCCAATTACTTCCATCGTATTCGCAAATAAATTTACGACCGTAATACGCGCTTTTTTTATTCAAGATTTCTGAATAGCAAGTATCACACCGCGGAAACCCTATCCCATAAGCCCCACTAAAAAATTTATATGAATAATCTTCATTATCATAATCCTTATCCCTTGAGCCGCTCTTAAAGCGAGGGTAGCCTTTTTCATAAACTTGTTCAAAAGTCGAGAGCCACGCATCTGCGGCACGGACAATTATCGAAGAATCAATACTCCCCGATTTGGCAAACGAATCGCGAAATTCGATAAAGTCATGATAAAAGACGCTATCCGAAATTTCGTGCCTGCAATAAACGAAAGGAGCGAGGTCATATTTTTTTCCGTACACATCACTTAAATCAACACCAAATACGCGCCCCAGTTCCGAGAAAGCCGTATCTACAGCATCATCAAAATCATAGTCCTCTTTTTGCACAAGCGTTTCAATTCGCTTCGATGCAAGCGCCGCATAAAAGTTCTGATTTAATTTCGAGAAGTTTCCCGCTCTAGAAAGGCGCATGTACTGCACAAATTCCATTTGCTTCTGCTCGCCTTCGGCCGGGAAAACAGTCACAATCTTGAGGTACGGATATTCGTAATCGCGATTATCATGGATGAACTTATAAACATCCACAGGATATAATTCAAAAGAATCCCGCGGATTCAGCTTTCTATCGACGGTCACAATCCTGAAGTATTCCGGCATCATGGAAGGCAAGTACTGGACACTGCCCTGCACTTCCGTCGGAGAAAACCGGACCCCAAATTCATCGTAACGTTCAAGAGCCCGCTCCTCCCCATCATCAAAGGAGGAACAGGCAACAAGCCACAACGCAACCGTCAGCAGAAACGCTTTTATAAAGTTCACCATGGAATCTCTGAATCTCTATTTATACATACACGACTTCGTTACCGACGCGAGGCGTTTCCGTACGATTCGGGAGGCCACTTTCCGTATCGGCATAGCCAATTGCGACAGAGGCATACACGCGTTCATCTTCCTTGAGCCCAAGGCCACGCAGGTATGAGAGAAGTGTCGGGTCTTCATTCAGCCACTTGAGCTGATTGATGTAGCAACTGCCGAGGTCAAGTTCATTTGCGGCAAGCATCATGTTTTCGACAGCGCAGGCGACATCGGCCATATTGTTACCGTATTCCTTCTTGTTCGCAACGACAATAAGCACAGGCGCCGTGTAGCAGAAAGAATAATTGCCCTTGCGCGAAAGCGTGATGGAATTCTTGAGGCTCTTGTAAAGGTCATCGCGAAGTTCCATCGCTGCAAATGCGGACTGCACAAGTTCCTTGAGCTTTGCAATCACCGACGCATCCGAAATTACAAAGAAGTGGTTCCCTTGCGCGTTACCGCCCGTAGGGCCGAACTGCCCTGCTTCGGCAATCAATTTCAGCTTTTCAATTTCAACAGGCTGAACCTTGAACTTTCGCGTACTGCGACGCGTCTTGATATTTTCCAGTGTGTTCATTTTTATTCCTCAGGTTCTTCTTTCCAGATGCCCGAATACTTTTCGCAATGATAACGGATCCCGTCATTTACAGTAACAGAATCCTTCCTGAACAGGCATACACCAATTACATCTTCCAGCGATGTCTGCAGGCGCCAAAAGCCAAGAGCCTTATCATAGACAAAAGTACGGCCATTATACGAACTATACTCATTGTCGAGCTTGCAATATTCTTCACTTTCCGACATAAACGTTTCCGAAGAAAGTGCTAGCGAAATCCCATAGGCACGCTTAAAGAAGTCGTAATCGCAATGGCAGATTCCAAGAACTGAGTCTCTCGAAAAACTCATGAACTGGATGTTCTCAGCCTCGTCATTAAGCACCATAAAGGTCGAAAGGTACGCATCGGCAGACTTCGCCATCAGCGAATCGCTAACATTCCCTGCCTTGGCAAAATCCTTATAGAACTCATTGAACGTGCTGTAAAATACGCTATCCGAAATTTCATGACGACAATAAATGTACAACAGCAAGCCATTCAAGCGTTCCGTATTACCGTGATACTCATACACGGTCATGTTGTTCGACATCACGTCATCCATATCCGTATTGAATGCACTTCGCATATCCAAGACAGCCTGGGCTTCAGCCCTTTCAAAAGTACTGTCCTCTTCAAGCATCAAGGTTTCAATACGCCCAGACATTAAAGCCTTGGAAAGGCTCAGTTCCACTTCGATATTGGATTCCTTTAGGCGCACATACTGGGAAAACTCCATTTTTTCATTTTCCCCAAGCGGGAACGTAACCACAAGCTTTATAACCGGGTAGGGATAATCGCGATCAACCACCGAGAATATATTTTCTCCCCAGTCATTGACTTTAAGCGCCGCTTCGATAGAATCAATAGGATTGAGTTTTGCATCAAGACTTATGACCTTGACTTTTTCCGGCTTCATGGTCTTGAGATAACGGACCACACCGCGCATATACGTTGGGGAATACTGGACGCCATATTCATCCACACGACCGTAAACGCTTTCCTCGCCATCCATACAGGAACTTGTAAACAAGCTCAACAGAGCAAGTAGCAGGAACGTGGCCGCTTTTTTAAAATTCATGATTTCTCCCTATTTTTTGTAAATATACAAACTCTATTTAGAACAGAGTATATAAAACAGACAATCCGGCCTAAAGGCCGGATGAAATGTTGAAAGGCGGTGATAATAAACGAAATATGCGCCGTTTACAACAAGATTCGTGCCGTTTATAAATGCGCGCGAATTACTTGTTCAATGGGAGCATCAAGATTCTGGACTTGCGTTTCTGATTGTAATGTTCACGCTTGCTCTTCGGCAATTCTTCGACAGTACCATCTTCGAATCCGAGCTGGTAGAACCAATCGAGAGCCTGCGTCGTGAGCAAGAACAAAGTCTTGTAGCCCTTCATGCGACCCAGTGAAATCAGGTGGCGCACGATGGCTTCGCCAATGCCGGACTTGCGGTAGTTCGCACCGACTGCAATTCCCGCAACTTCGGCCATGCCGTCTTCGAAGGCATGGAGTGCGCCACAGCCATGGATGCTGTTATCAATGCTATAGACAACATAATCTTCCAACTTTTCGGAGATGGAATCCTGCGTACGCGGTACAAGGTAACCCTTCGCAATGTAATCCTGCATGATGCGGAGGATATCCGGAATGTCTTCGATTGTCGCCGGGCGGATACTGGAGTACTGGTTCGCGTACACCATGGTTCCGTCACCGCGGGCGGAGAACACTTCCTGCAGCACGCTACCCTGGAATTCACCACTCAACAGGTGAACGCGGTTCGCACCGGCTTCGCATGCATGGATGGCATTCATCAAGTAATCCATCTGCGCAAAGTCAAGCACGTCGGAGTTGAGTTCCAAGAGCTCCTTCGCCTGGTCGATATCCATTGCCGAAATAAGCCCGTTATCGGTCGGTTCCAGGTGCTTCGTATTCTTGCCCGTCACAAGGCCTTCGAGCTTGATACCGCTTTCGCTTCCGATAAAGAAGAGTTTCCCGACCTTGAGGTACTTGCAAAGTTCCGTCGCCAGTTCTGTACTCGAAATGTTGTAGGCGTGTCCAATCTTGTTCCAGCCAATCGGCGGGATGATCGGCACGAACTTCTCGTTCATGAGCTGTTCGAGCAAGTCGCGCTGGATGCGTTCGATGCGACCGGTACGCATGTAGTCGATACCGTTAATCACGCCCATGCTGCGAGCCAAGATCCAGTTGCCCTGAATGCCGCTGAGGCCGCTTGCCGTAAGGTGACTCATGATGCGCTGCGCAACACCCAAGGAAGCCTGCTCCACAAGCGGGAGCGCCTCTTCGTTCGTGAGTCTTACGCCGTTATGAAATTCCGTCTCAAGGTCCCAGGCCTTGAGCTGAGCGTCGATGCTATTTCGCGTGCCCGGCACGATAATGATGCGAATGCCCGCCTTATGCAAAAGGGCGATATCGCGCATCAGCACGGGGAACATCGGATGGTCCATCAGGCTATCGTCAATTTTCAGGACGAAAAGCTGGCCCTTGAACCTATCCATGTAGCCAAACACTTCCCGGATGAATCCGGCAACTTCGAAGTGCTGAGAATAAAAATCGGACGCTGTACTCATAGCTTAAAAAGTAGCAACAGAAAAAGCGAAGGACAGAACATCCTTCGCCATTTGAACAAATATTTGGCGTTTTTACTTCGCCGGGAAAACCTGCAGCAGTTCCACCTCGAACACAAGGAGCGAGTTAGGCGGAATTGACGGCGGAGCACCCGCCTCGCCGTAGGCAAGCGCACTCGGAATCCAGGCCTTCACCTTCTCGCCGACCTTCATTTCCAGGAGCAGGTCCTGCCAGCCTTCGATTACGGAAGTCACCGCAAATTCCATCGGGGCACCGCGCTTGATGCTATTGTCAAATTCCGTACCGTTGAGGAGCGTACCCACGTAATGGACCTGGACCTTGTCGGTTGCCTTGGGCTTAATACCCGTGCCTTCCTTGAGCATGATGTACTGTACACCCTTCTTTGTCACCCAGACTCTCGGGTCCTGGGCATTCTTTGCCAAAAACGAAGCCTGGTCGCTAAGAGCCTTGCGTGCCGCGGCGGCCTCGTCAATATCCTTTTGCATCTGCATCTGGTTGAGGAGGTCCTGAAGAGCGGCTTCGGACTGGGAATCCGTCATGAGGATTTCACGGCTGGAATCGAGCACATCGCGCATGGCATCCATAAGGACGTCTAGCTTTACAGGCACATTGATATTTGAAAGGGCCCTGCCAAAGTCAACACCTAGCGCATAACTGTAGCGGTCAACCGCATTGTCCAAAAAGACCTTCTGTTCTTGAGTTTCGCTAGGTTCCGGTATGGGCGTCAACTCGGGGACACTGGGAGCCACATTGACCTTGAGAGTATCTGCGGAAGGAGTGCTCGGATTAACAGCGGGTGCAGGCTTACTGCCACCACAGGCTACTAAAGCACTCCCCACAATAAATACTGGCAAATAACGAAAAATTTTCATAAAAAGGATCCAGTCCTATATTTTGTCCCTTAAAAATACTTTTTTTGGCCAAAAAACGGGAAAAAATATGAGGAATATCTCTAATTTACCATAAATGTAAAGAAAAACACACACTACCCCTTTAAAATAGCTTACTTTTTTGCTATCTTAGCACCGAAAGGAAATTTTACAATGAAAAGCAGCTTTAAGTGTTATATTGATTCTGCAACAGCCCAGAAAAGGCTGTTCGATGAATCTATTGATAACGTTAAAGATTCCTTAGTGAAAGTTGTAGCGGAATCTACAGTTAAGAGCGATGTGCAATTTTTTAAGAAACCGGAACCGGTTTACTCTTCAACTGGCTGGCTTAAGGGCGCCCTCTCCTATCCGTGGGCAATCGTAAGCGTCATCATCCCGTCGATTCTCGAAAACCTTTAATTTGAAGTTTACACTTCAACTCCGAAACGCCCGCCCCAAGCGGGCTTTGTTTTTTTTTAAAGAATATTCCTTTGCTGTTTTCAAATCAAATCGCGCGATAGCAAATCAACTAAAAAGATAACAGGCTATCGTTGTGAAAATAAAAGCGTCGGCCAAGGTATTGTCTTCGCAGTAGCGTGCAAAACGAGAGTCGCGGGCGACTGCTTGCAGGCGCACATGACCGAGTGAAGCCGCTGACGCCGTAGGCGTCAACTCCGAGCTGGGGCCCC
>JAEEGG010008915.1_pt1 | contig 22618 bp, 15 predicted proteins | sample 9134161 | NCBI WGS metagenome assembly JAEEGG01 (sample SAMN16246543, study PRJNA631951) | gut metagenome | biome: gut microbiome; feature: rumen; material: CR-attached | host: Bos | place: Iran: Karaj | collected 2018-10
TCTCTAACTTGGGAGTGGGATTTCTCGTGCATCGGCCCATATGATTGTTGCGCAAGAGTTTATGGATGAGTGAGCATGGGAAGTAATAATCTTAAATAAGATTACTCGGGCTTTAGTTGATGAATTGACGGAGAAGGCTAAGGCATGGGGCGGGGTGAGGATGGTTTATGATTGCGGTACCAGTGGGGACGGTTCTGTTTGGCTACTTTTGGTGACAGTTGGGGACGGTTCTTAGACAAGCCAAGCGTCTCCTTCGGAGCCGAGCGGACTTCGTCGAGCTAAACCTTCTGTAGGGTACTGTTTGGTGACAGTGGGGACGGTTCTCATGGAGTTGTTTTTCGTTCATCGGCCCTAATTAGGTATTACGGATTTGTGGAATAATTGTGGACACACCTCTTGGTATCTATTGTGGATGCTGGAAGGTGTTGATGTTTTTAACGGAGTAAAGTTTTCAACAGTGGTTGAGAGTTTAGAGAATAAAGATATCTTTGCAAAAGTAGGCTCTTGAGATAAATAATGAGAGCGTAAACCTTACTATAGAGATACTAAGCCTAATAGAGAAGTAATATATTAAACGAAGAATATATGAGCCAGGATATTAATTACGCGCTTATTTCTGCATTGTATAATAGTAAAACCGGAGGGTTATATAGTGATGTATATTTCCCGATTATCAAATATACAATTGTTCAACTCTTCAAACAAAAGGAATCAAGTGATGTCGCGCCATATTATAAAGCGGATGATGTTCAAGACTTTATTTGGAATAGATTTAAAATTAAAATTCCAGTAATAGTCATAGCTAAGTCATTACAGAAAATTGACAATGTTAATCCAGGTTTTGTGGATTTGACATTGATGGAAAACGGTAATTCATTCCAAATAAAGAAACTTTGGGATTCTCATGAATTTGATGAATTGAGTGGGCGCGAGGAACATTTCAACGAGAGCTTAAAACAAATTGAAGAAGATTACAAATTGTTTCTTGAACGAAATGGAACCTTTGATGATAAAGTAAGTTATCTTCAATTTATTGCAGATAACACAGAAGAAGTATTGGGCTATTTCCAAAATAGTGATACAAAACAGATAGATGAGAAATATACAACAATCATATTTTTTCTTGATTATCTTAGTAGCAACCCTGCAAAGAAGGATGAGTTTAATATTGCCAATCAGTTGTTTTGGGCATCTATTATTGCTGGTTTTTTGAAGAGTGATAAACCTCTTGTTACGGCCGCCATGGATGGTGGTATGAAAGAGTATTTTCTTGATACTTCTATCCTATTAGGTATAATGGGCTTGTCGTCAAAACAGAAAGAGGAATATACTTCGGAAGTTAGGGAAATAATTAAAGCTTCTCAGGGTATTATGAGGGTACATCCAATGACGCTCATGGAAATAAAAACCATACTAAGTTCCGTTGAAGCTGCAGCTCAACCTGATCCTGGGACAGATATTGCTGAAGCTTGGGAGAATCATAAACTAAATATCAATAAGATTGCAAAAATCAGATTGGGTCTTGAAAAAATACTATTAGATTTAGATGTTCAGGTTTTTCCACTAATGGGTCCAGATGAATGTAAAAGAAAAGCAAATGCATACGCTGGGAAGAAAACTGTCTTTGAACTGGCTGCAGAGAGATCGTCAAAAAAAACCAAATCGTATAGTCAAGATTACTTCAGAGAAATCCATGATTTGTTTATGGATGATTATATAAAAGAAAGAAGAAAAATAAAGAATGAATCTGAAGATATTGTTTTTGTGACGTCCAATAGAGACTTGATATCCTTCACTAAAAGAATGCACCCAGAACAATGCTATATGATGTCTACGGGAAGGCTTATCCTAGATTTGTGGATGCATAATGTAAAATCTGTTGATATTTCGAGTTGTGCTCTTACTGAAACAATGGCACGATGTCTTGATCAGCATAACGTACGTGTTAGGAACAAAATAATAGAGGTCTCAAAATTTTATAATGAGAATAAGGGAGACTTTGATGCTCAAGTCTATCAGGAATTTATAAAGAAACTATATCAAAGAGCTAAGAATGTTATTATCACGGTTGAGACCAATCCAGATAATCAGGATACTTTAGGCGAACTTACTGGCCAGAGAATACTTGACGCGGTTAAAGCCGACCAAGAGTATTATGATAGACAAATGTCAAAAACAGTAGCTGAGAATGCCGAATTATCAAGCCTGTTAAGTGAAGAGTCTCATACTAAAGAAGAACTATCAAAGGCAAACCAGGAACATAAGTCGCGTATTGAGAACCTTCAGAGAGAAAAAAAAGAACTAGAAGGACAATACACAAAAACGAAAGAACAACTCATTGAAACTGAAAAAAAGGTAAAGGAAGAGATGGGCGCTAGAGAAAAGGCCGAAGGAAAAATTGAATTGTACGGGAGGAGAGATGAACTGATTAAGGAATTGAAACAAATTGATGCAGATTTGGCTCCGCTGGAATTGGCACGAGAAAAGTCTTTCCGAAATTGGAAACCATTGGTGCTAATGATTATAGGAATTCTTATAATACTAGGAGCTATTATCATTTTTGGAATAGGAATATGTAAACAGCATTGGTTGATAGCTGCTGGTGCCTTACCAGGCGCGCTGGGTATTTTTTTATGTACAAGATCATGTACTCTTAGAGATAGAACAATTGAAAGGCGGAAAGCTGCATTTGAGGAATGGGAACAGAAACCTGAGAATAAGAAGTTTAAGCTTCTAAATGGAAGAAAAATGGCTTTGAAGTCCGAAATGGAAGAAATCGAAAATATGCTTAAATAGAGAGCTATATTATGAGGATGAGTAGTGGGAGGCAAACTATTGCGAGATGATAGTGTTTAATATATGATAACAGCAGAAGCCCCATAAAGGATTGCCTATCGGAAAGTTGTCTTTATACGGGAAGCTGTAGGGCACGAAATAGGTGTATAGAAATGGACATTAAGAAAGATATAATCCGACGCGGCGGAGATGCAGATCACGATAAGACGTTCTGTATCTTTGCCGTCAGAGTAAACTCGGATAATACAACAGGACAAAGGAAACTGAGGGCTGGAGAACCATATTACCTGATGCGGGGATTTGTTGTAGACGGTGATATGGTTAGAGTAGACCGAATGACTGTCTTATCTATGAAAGATAGTGTTTTCAACCAGTCTTATAAGAATCAGAGTACTCGAGCTCATATCAACTTTTCAGCTATTGTTGGAATGAATGGGTCTGGTAAAAGTACTTTGGTGGAATATATGTTACGACTTATCAATAATTTTTCTGCATCCTTGTTTGGCGAATACAAAATGAATGCAGCAACTGATAGACTGCACTATTTAGACGGAATAGATGGAGAACTATACTATTATTCACATGGTTATCCATACTGCCTGGCTGTCAAGAATGACCATGTAACACTTAAGCGTTTTAAATATGATAAAAAGGCTAGTAATACCAGAAGTGATGTTTTCTCTGGGACCAATTTTTGTGTTTATGATAACAGGAGAAGTGGACAGAGTAAGAAAGGACATATAGCTTTTGAGGATTTTGGAGAGGATGACATAAAATACTTCTTCTATACATTAGTTTCTAATCATTCTATTTATGCCTATAATCCTAATGATTATAAAAATGAGTGTGGTTCTGATGAGGAGGAACGCAGTTTTGAACTATATTATTACGATTCGCATCATTTAGATAAACCCAAGGATATAGATAGCAAAACTTATTCTTATGAAGAGAAATGTTGGTTACATGGTCTATTTCACAAGAACGATGGATATCAGATACCACTTGTTCTTAATCCTTTCAGGAAAGATGGCAGTATAGATATCAACAAAGAGAATATGCTTGCTAGAGAACGTTTAGTGGGCTTAATGGTGAGCCCCAATAGTAAATTTCGTAAGATAAATGATCATTTGGAGGTTACCTCAATTACACTTAACAGATCTGCAATATTGTATAACAGAGAATATACGAACAAAAAACTAGAAGCAGGAATAGAAGATGAAGAAGACTATAAGAGTATAAGAAAAATCATATTTAAATGTTGGTTGGCAGTATTGGGAAATGGTAATTATTTAGGGAAGGGTAAAAGTTATTATGAGGATACGATAGACTATGTATGCTATAAAACATTAAAGATATCCAAACAATATAGGCAATATCAGGTATATTATGATGATTTCAAGAAAAAAGGGTGGAAGCTGACTCAGAAAGATGTACAAAGACTAATAGACCACCTTATACTAGACTCATCACATATTACGGGCAAACTATTTCAGGCACTTGACTATTTAATTTTTAATATTTATTGTGACAATAAGATTGGAATCCCTATTGAACTAACTGAGATAAAGAAAGATATTCGGGATGTTACAACGGGCAGTAAGTTTCCTCAAAACTTTCATAGCGCATATAAAGTGTGCTGCATTCCATCGCCTATTTTTGATGTGAAGATTAATGTAAGAGACACGGCCACAGGAAAAGATGTGGATTTTGAGACTCTCAGTTCTGGAGAGAAACAGCTAACCTTTGCCGTTAGTTCTTTACTCTATCATCTAAATAATATTGATTCTGTTTCCGAAGATAACAACAGAAGACGTATCATTTATAAAGGCGTGAATATCATTTTAGAGGAGGTTGAGTTGTATTTCCATCCTGAACTACAAAAGAGGCTGGTGAAATATATTATTGATGGCATAGGACAGTTGGATTTCTTTTCGATACAAGGTATCAATATCATACTTGTGACGCATTCACCTTTTGTACTATCTGACATACCCGCATCCAATATATTAGCATTAGACGAAAATGGCTTGCCTTGTGAGGGGATACGATCATTTGGTTCGAATATCCACGATATGTTGAAGGACAGTTTTTTCTTAATGACAGGTTGGATAGGAGACTTTGTTAAAGATTATATTCACAGTCTCATAAGGGATCTGGAAAAAGAGAACTTGACAATTGATGAAAGATTAAAACTACATCGGGGCATTATGAGGATAGATGAACCAGTGATGAGAACGCTTTTGCTTGACAAATATCGAGAGAAATATCCTAATAATTCTATTTCTCAACGTATTGAGGAATTACAGAAGGAATTAGTAGAGCTACAAAAAGAAGAGGGTCATGTGGAAACTGAATAAAGTTGGGAACTCAATGTTAAAGCAATATGTCGGTGAAATAATAGACGGATTGAGAGAAAGGCTAGCTGCAAATCTACCATCGACAGAGCTTCAAATATTAATTCCTGGATATGGTACTGCTAATGAAGACAATTCTGAATTGGAGGGGCTTTTAACGGATACCCCCTCAGAACTTCTTTATCGTAATAATCGACTGATGGCAGATCTTATACCTCGGTATGACGAAAATGAACTTGCAGATTATCAGAACTCGAAAAGAAAAACGAAGAGAAGAGAACAAAGAGACAACTATTTAGTGGATAAATATGATGAAACTCTACAGCTGTTGCAGAATTCATTTGACTATAAACATGTTCTTTCACAGAATAAGGAACGGGCATATCGGCTATCGGAGATGAAGGGAGCAAATGTGTGTACTTACTGTAATCGCCAGTATGTGTTCACTGTAAATAAGCCCAAGAAGAAAGGGTTGGCTCATATTGTAAGACCAGAGCTTGACCACTGGTACAACAAAGAACTATATCCGTTGATGTCATTATCGTTTTATAACATAATACCAAGTTGTCATATATGTAATAGCTCGACTAAGGGAAGTGATGTGTTTTCTTTGGCAACACATATACATCCGTATGTTCAAACGGATGCAAATCCGAAAATAGAGTTCAAACCAACCGTTAATTCGGGCCACTCATCGCCCTATAGTGTAAAGATAGATAGATTAACAGGTTCTAAAGAGGACAATACAGTGAAAGCCTTTGCTCTTGATGAGATTTATGCAGAGCATGGAAAGTTGGAAGTTGAAGAACTGATGCGGTTCAATTCTATTTACAATGATGGATACCTTAAGATATTATTTGAGGAGCTACTTAATGATTATTGTCCAAAGATGACAAAAGGTGAAGTGTATAGAATGTTATTTGGCACTGAACTAGATCCTGAAAAATTTGGTGAGAGACCTATGAGTAAGCTTAAATACGATGTGTTAAGGTTCTTGCATGTGATTGAGTAATGCCGAAGGAAATTACTTCTTAATAGAGAAATTAGTTAGAATGGATAAATCGGAACTCATATACCAAGATATTGAAAGGAATTATTCGATCGTAACCGCCGCGAACAAGTATTTGAGGCGTTACGAGGAATATGCTGATGAGAAAACACAGAAAACCTTAAGGTTTGAGCGTATCCTTTTGGGGTTGAATGTGGACGGACTCTTAAATTATTGGGATGAAGAGTCGAAAAATATGATGCGCGAGTATTGTGTGAAGCGGCTACAAGAAACTAATAACAACCATCTCAAATTGTGCTATGAGTGGAGTTTATGGCTTATTACAGAGAAAAGAGATTTCAGACTGTTAAATGATGCGATGGGCCATATCCTTGAGGTATTGGAGACTATTTTAAATAAAGTTGATTACAATCATACTTCTACTTTCTGTGACTGCATAAAAATGGTGCTTCCATGTATCAATTTGATAGGAAAAAAGAAAATTGAAAAATTGATAGACCTGATAAATCGAATTGTTAAGTCTGAAAACGATAATCTAAAATATCAGATAATGGCATTAGCATTCTATCAAACACGAGAAGGTAATGACTTTTTTCTAAAATATATAGGCGCGCAACGATTAGCGGAAATAGGATTAGGACTGGCTTTGAAAGAAATAGAGCCTCTAAAAAAGGAAAGGCAATTAGCATATGCTGTTTTTTTTGCAGAGCGAACAAACAATCAAGATATTAAAAGAGAATCGAACGAAAAGATGGGGGATTACAAGATGAACCACCTATATCCTGATGATGAAAAGAATTTGGCCATAGCTCACCAAAATGATCACCTGCTTATAGAAGCGATGAATTGTTACAAGAGGGCTGGAAACCGAGAGAAGCTTAAAAAAACCACGTTATTATATGAGAAGAATAAATCTAAGTTGAGGTATCCCCAAATAATAAGTAAAATTGAAGTTGAGCAACGCTATAAAGAAATAGATGAAATTAACAAATATATAATGGATGTGGTAAATGGAGGAACACCAGCAATACTTGATGCCTTGTTTGGGAACAAAATAGATGTATTTATTTCAGCGGAAATCATAGGTGATATAGCCAAGGTTGGAGGAGATGAGTTGTTACTCCAAACTTTTATGGAAGCTGTTAATAAAGACTCTTTTCAAAACACTAGACATACTACTCATGAAAAGAACATGCTACATATGTTAGCAGACTATACCTATAGAAACACAACATTCAATATGTTTGCCTTAATAATATATAATGGCCTAAATAAAGGCCTGATGTCATACGAGATTTTGAAAGATGCTATGCTGCAAAGAGGTTTTGCAATGGAACTTTATAAAACAAATGCTGATGGCAACATGTTAGGCTCAACTTACTTTGATAGAATTGACCTTGGAATTAAGGACTTTCTGCGTTTTTTACCAGAGAGTATTGATGGAAAAGATGTTGATTGGCGATATTGTATTAGCTTCCTGACTACTCAGTTTGAAGGAATATTTAGGGATGTGTTATATAAACATGGAATTCCTATTGATAAACCTCGCAGAGGAGGCGATACGGAACTTGTTTTACTTGAGGGATTATTAAACGATGAACAGGTAAAAGAGTTGTTTACCGATGATGATATCTTCTTATTTAGGCAGGCGTTTACAAAAGACGGGTATAATATTAGAAATGAAGTTGCTCATGGAATGTATTTGCCACAAGAATATACGATGATGAAAGCATTGTTGGTCTTTTTGTGTGTACTTAGGCTAAGTAGAGGAATGAGATAATGCCCTCGCGGATATATTTGTTGGTAATGAATGCTTAATTACAAACATGTTATAGTATAATGACGGAAACATAGGCTTTGGAATAAGGCGTTGAGACACACAGATAGGCAAGGGGCAGATCCTTGTAAAAACAATCAGAAGAAAAAAAGTAATTTTGTATATAAGTAAATCAAATAGTAGATTAAAAATGGATTATAACGATAGCAGTAATAAGAGTAAGAATTTATTGCGCTTCTTAGAAAAATGGAAATCATTTATATTTGTTGTTGTATGTGTGTTGTTCCTTATTGGTATAAAGGAAGATGTGTTTAAAGCATATGATAAGCTTTTTCTTTCAATATTTAATATTAAAGCTAATAACATATTAAGTGTCACCTTTTTGTTATTTGCATTTTGGACGACTGCAATTGTCCTATTAAGATATTATATCCCGAATAACCCCTCCCGGATAAGTAAAATAGTATCTATTCATGATGGATCTGTTACGTTGTTTATCCTGTCTCTTTATTTACTATTTAGACTCAGTCATCATTATATCTACGCATGCTTTTGGTCGTCAAATATTGCATATGTAGATAGTGTAATATTCCCTGTCGCATTAGTATTCTTTTTATTTGTAATTCAGAGGTTTTACAAAAGTGAGAACAAGAAAGAACAGAGAACGTATGAGTTTCTGAAAGATACTCCTCTAGATCCAAAGACAGATGAAGATCTATTTCATATGGATTCATATGTTAATAGAATAATAGACTATTTGAAAGATACAGATATTAAAGAAAGAGCATTTAGTATAGGCATTGTTGGAAAATGGGGCGAAGGGAAAAGCTCTATTATTAATCTAATTGACAGTAAACTAGATGACTCTTTCATTAGCTTCAAATTTAATCCCAGAGCATCCAAAGATATCAATTTTATACAAGAGGATTTCCTAAGATTGCTTAGTGGCGTTTTGACTCCTAGGTTTTCGAATATTAACAAGCTAGTTGCTCAATATGCTGAAACAATAAACATAAAAGATTTTCAATCAATTCCACAGAAGTGGCTTTTCTATTTATTTAAAGAAACCATAATTAAAAGAGATATTAATCCGCGTGATGATTTGCAAGATGTAATTAATAGAATTGGCAAAAAGATCGTAGTATATATTGATGATCTGGATAGGTTGACTAGTGAAGAGTTATTGGAAACATTTAAAGTTATAGATAAAAACGGTTCTTTCGGTGGCATATATTTTATAACCGCTTACGACAAAGAGTATGTAAACAACTTATTGGAAAATAAGTTCATGTCAGGCCAGTCTGGAGTGGATTACACAGATAAGTACTTCTCTGTAGAATTGAACATACCGAAGCATCCAATATTTAAGATTCAAGATTATTTTATCTCATTATTGAAAAAAGCAATAGATGAGAAACTAATTAACCTGGATGAGTCAGTTTTAGTAGAGACGATAGGTAGATGCTCCAACGTAATATTCTCAAGGATATGTACAATAAGAGATGTAAAAAGGTTTGTAAATCAATTTCTTATTAATTATTGCGGTATCCAAGATGAGGTGTTTTTTAAAGATTATTTGTTACTTGAGTTAATTAAATATTCTCATCATGGGGAATATATCCAACTGTCCAACCAAATTTATTTAACTACCGGGGTGTATACTAATGCTAGTGATGATTTGTGGTATCTTAAGGAGGATTATTGTGAGCCGATTAATGAAAATAGTAATATAATAATACCTGATAGTATAGATATCTTAGTTAGTCTGTTTCCACAAAGAGATTCATATAGATTGTGGTACCCGGATAGGGGTAAAAGAATCTATTCAGTATCTGCTTTTGAGTTCTATTTTTTCAATTACGAATTTGATCATTTAAAACAATCAGATTTTACAAGTTTATATGATGTTTCCTTAAAAGAGGCATGTGATAATGTAAAGGGATGGTCAAATTATCAGACAGACTTGGATACATACTTTTTATGTAAAAAGATTAATTCTTTCAGCAATTTATCTCATCTTAGACGCTATTTTCAACTCCTAAATTATGTATTTGAATACACGCGATCAATAAACTATTGGGGAGTTTTGAATCGGTTCTATTTGAATGAAGATGTGACAAATATAATTTCTCAATTCGAAATAAAAGGGAGGACCTACTATGTTGATTGGTTTAAAGAATCATTAATGGAATTGTCTTCCATCTCTACGGTTGCCGGCGGGAAATATCTGATTTTTTCTATTGATTCTTATCTCGATTCAAATAGGGGCGGAAGTAAATTCTTCTTTTCATTAGAAGAAATGCAAACTGCAGCACTAGAGGTGTTGAATAAATATTTATCAGAAATATATAATATAGAATGGAAGTCATCTGTGGCTTTTGAACTATATAGAATTAGAAAAGATAAGAACTCAATAATTGACCTAGCGGCTTTGTCATTAAGGGAATCAATGAGTGAACACTTTGAAAAATACTCTAAAGGATTAATATCCTTTAATGATATTGACACTAGAGGTGTTGTGGTATCATTCGTTTTCTTATTTAATCAAGTGTTTATAAACCCTGGTGATTTCGATATAATAATTAGGAATCCCCAAAATGATGATTGTGAAGAAATCGACTTGATTCGTTCGTTCTGGAAATTATTTGCGGCAAATAATTATACTGATGTTATCTTTCCAATAGGGACAGATGTTCAAAGTTTACAACAAACTCGTTTTTCAAATTATTGTAAATATCTGACAGAAATAAATGAGATTCGAGAAGAGATTAAATCAATTGATTCAAGAGTTAATAAAAAGAGGAAAATTAATAAGGAGTTTATTGATATTATTAGAACAAAAACAGAGATAAAGAAGAAACGTCTCAATGAGATGCCATTTGATGTTGAGATAAAAAAGACCGTGTTGCAACAATTGACAAAAACAGAAGAGAGGTTAACATATTTAGTTAATCATCTTAAGGATTTACTTCCAAAAGATATTGATAAAGGAGATCTTGTCTTAATTCGAAATAAAAACAATTATTACCGCTCAGTATTATCCAGGGATGTGTTCGTTATCAGTAAAGTGCTAAAAGACAACACGGTGATGATTGACGGAATAGCGATACCTGTGGCAGTCCAAGACTTGGAGGCCATATCCATTGATGAAAAAACTCATGAAAAAATTTATTATCTAGGGAATGATACCACTGTATCAAAGGATAATATTAACATTAAAGGATTGGATCAGTTTGAATTTATGAATTATTTCAAGACTCATTCCGATTCCCAAAATCGTTTATTTATTGATATCTTTAAATCAAAGAAGTATCGCTTTGTTCACGAGATACAACATTGGTTGAGAAAAAACTACGACAATGATTTGAAGCTGTTGAGTGATGTGCTAAAGTCATTATAATCTGTATACTAATACAGTAGCGTAAAAATAGTACAAAAGTGATGTGAACCCCAAAAGTTGGACGGTTTTATTAATAATTTGATATTTGGAGAGCTCGGTATTGTGCCGGGCTCTTTCCGTCTAATCTCAGTTTTATTCTGTCATTGTTATAATACTTGATATACTCATCCAGCGCTGCTTCAAGATAGTGTTCCAAGAAGTGTGTCTGAGTAGGTAAAAGAAATAAAGTCCGTACTTTTAAGGAAAAATAAGTGATCGAAGTTTATTAACCCTTAGAAGAACAGACTTTATGGTACTGACAAAGGAGCTTTTTCATTGAGCCAAATGACCAAAGTGAGCTTGTTCACTCTGGCATGGCGTGAAAAAGTGAGCGAAAGCGAACAACTTTCCGAGTTCATGTGGAGGGCATGCGGAGAAAGAAAATGGTCTTCATGACCTGATAGAGATTATGTTGGAGAGTATGATGGTAGTAGAACGTGGCGAGTACCTACGTGGAATTGATGACGGCAACAAGGGTAATGGTTACCGTCTGGGTCATACTTACGGTCATGGACGCAGGCTGGAGTTCCGCATACCTCGTGATCGTTACGGCAACTTCCATCCCCAGATCCTGGCCATTCTGCGCAACCAGGAGGAAAGGTCTTGAAAGAGTCATATTCCGGGTATACCCTGACATTCCGTTACAGGGTTGTACCACACACCTCAAACGCGGCATGTTAGGTAAGGTCCGGCACGGTGACAAACGCGCTTTGGCCGATGATATGCGCTGCGTATTCAGGCGGGTAACGCGTATGCGTGGCGCTATACCCAATGAGGAGTCCGTACTTGTATTGATGGGCAAGACTGCAATGGATACGTCCTACAACCGTATCCTACCGGGTATAACAACCGACAGGACGCTCTTCCCGTCAACAGCGGAAAACAACTCAATTGATGAAAATGTGGTTTGTGTTATTCATGGTATGAAATAAAACGTGTAGTTTTGAGAGTTCCTTAAAATGCGGATCCCGCTTCGGACACACAAATTGAAACATCACCTAATAAAGACTGTATAATGGCGGACTATGATTTTAAAATACTACAGCCAAATGAATTTGAATGCCTTTCAAGGGATTTGATTCAGGCTCGCGACGAGGTGTATATTGAGAGCTTTACTGCAGGAAAGGATGGTGGCATTGACTTTCGCTTTGCTTTATCAAAGGATAAAACGGCAGTAATTCAGGTAAAGCGGTACGCCACATATGCTTCTCTGCTATCTGAGTTAAAGAAAGAAGTCAAGAAAATTCAGAATCTTGAAGTTCAGAGATACTATATTTCTACATCCGTAGGATTGACCCCAAAGAATAAAACAGAAATTCAAAAGCTTTTTGGTGCCGATATTCTAGATACTGCTGATATTTTAGGAAAGGATGATATTAACAACCTGTTAGGTTTACATCCTGAAATTGAAAAGAAGTACTATAAATTATGGTTGTCAAGTACTGCAGTACTGGAATCTATACTTCATAAACGTATTCAAAATTGGGCTTCGTTTGAGATGGACAAGATAAAGAACGATATCCATCAGTATGTAATCAACGATAGCTTTGATGAGGCCCTTAGAATTCTGACAGAACACCAGTATGTTATAATTTCAGGTATACCGGGGATTGGCAAGACGACACTTGCAAGAATGCTCGTATATGACTTGTTAGCCAATGGTATGGATGAGTTTATTTTCATTTCTTCTAACATCGATGACGCAGTGGAGATGTTTGATGAAAATAAGAAACAGGTATTCTTTTTTGATGATTTTCTGGGTTCCACGGTATTTGAGATGGGGGAAAAGAAATTCGACCAAAAAATTCTTTCTTTCATCTTTAAAGTGCAGCATAGTCAAGGAAAGTTGTTTATCTTGACCACACGAGAATACATTCTCTCAGATGCTTTTATTCACTACGAAAAGTTTGAATTGAATCATATAGACATTGCTAAGTGTACTTTGGGCTTAAATCACTATACAAAACAAATTAGGGCCGCAATTCTATATAATCACTTAGCAGATGCTCAGTTGCCAGATGAACACATAGAAGTACTTCTTGAGAACGGAAACTATAAGCAACTCATAAATCATACTAATTTCAATCCTCGTGTTATTGAAACCTTTATTAATGATAAAGTTTGGGAAACAGTGGAGCCAAAAGGATTTATGGACAAACTTATGAGTTTCTTTGATTCTCCTTTGTCCGTATGGGAAAAGGCTTTTGAGAAGCTGGAAATCACGACTCGCTTTATTCTTCTATCGCTAGCCACCATGCCGGTGCCTGTACGGGTGGATGATTGGCGGACAGCGTTTGAGCATTTCCGTCAGAAACATTCTGCGAAACTGGGGCTTCAGTGTGATGAACAAAAGTGGATAGAAGCTATAAAAGTGCTGGAAGATTGTTTCGTGATAACAGATAGGCTGGACGGATGCTTGATAGTTAAGTTGTACAACCCCTCTGTTCGTGATTTCTTAAGTGCTTATATTGCGGCACATTCTGAAACTTGCAGTTTGTTATTATCGGGGCTTTATTATACGGAGCAACTTTATTCAATGTTCTCTGATTGGAAATGGTTTAATCATCAATTATATACAGGCGCATCATATGTAATACTTGGTGAAGATAAATTGGACTTGGTTAAAGAGGCTTTTCTATGGTTACATGAGAGCAAACGCAAGTGTAAGCTTCAGCGGTCTAATAGGCTATTGAATGTGATTGAGTCGTTTGATGAGTTTGTATATTTGCAAGAGATGCTCAGGTATTTTCCACAATTGTGCAGAAACAATCCGGGATTAATAGAGCAGTTTGTGACAGAAAAAATGTTTACAGACGAAGATTATGATATTGCAGATAGGATAAGACTTCTTAAGTCCATTAAACTTGATTATTGCAACGGCATAAAACCACAACTGATTTTTGAGGAGATGGATGATGATCTTGAGTGTGTTGAGGATTATGTTGCATTCATTGAAGTTGTTGAAGATTTTGAGGTTAAAGAGTATTTGGATAACGAAGATTTCAAAAATCGTTTCTATGAGAATACGTCACGTGAAATAGATCAGGCTAGCAGTGACACGGATATTGATACAATTAAGGAGAATCTTAATATAATATCTATGAAGTTCCCGGATTGGGATCTTGACTTTGAGGAAGAAATAGAATATCAAAGGTTGAAATTATCTGAAGAGGATTATGAACGGGTAATATGGGAAAGGGAAAAAGGTGATGATTCACAGATAGATGATGACATAATGATTAATGAAATGTTTACTAGTTTAAGAATAAAAGAAGATTAATGTGAGGTGGCTTTAGATGGTGTTTTATCGCAGGAACTAAAAAATATATTCTATAGAAGTTGCACTATTAGCAAAGTAGATGCTATCTTTTGATATGACATATGATGGAAGACCAGAAATTGAGTCCTGGGAAGAGGGTTTCAAGAAGTGGTTATCGGCTATAGAGATAGATAGGGAGAAGTACGACGTTAAGATTGTACCGGGATTTGATTGTCATCCTGGTCTTGGAAGAATGAAGGTGACGTATGATGGAAAATTATTGTTTGCAATATGTTTGTACCGGAGAAATGGCAGAAATGATAAAGGTCAGAGGACAATTAACGCCATGTTTACAGTTAGCATACGGGATGAAGGAAAGGTCCTGATGAATCCTGGTGAGAAGTTGCAGCTTAATATTGATGATAAGGGTAGCGTGAATTATCTGGGTAAACAAACGAATCTTGTTGAGGCTTTGATGGACGTTTTACCTTTGCGAGAGGAGGAAGTTGTAGAGAAAATATCAAGCACTTTTGGCGTGAGCACTGAGCATATCAAGATGGATACCTATCAGAAGAGATATGTAATAGATACACCTATCCCGGAATTGAAGTGGGTTGACGAGCCGGCACCTGAGCATTTTTATAAATATGTGCCTCTTAAGGTGTTTCATCTGATGTTGCTTAATGGCACGTTCCGAATGAATTCTATCATATCGCAGAGCGACACGCAAGAGACGTTTTACATAGGTGATTTGGTGTGCGGTGACTATGAGGATGAATACAAGCGATTCAGGGGAATGCTTATGGAGCAGAATACGCTGATATCATCATTTACCACGAAATATAACGATGTTGATATGTGGAAGACGTATGGCGACAATGGGCAGGGCGTTTGTCTGTGCTTTCATCTGAATAAGAAGAGGGAATTCCGGCAGATGAGGTATATTGATGAGAGTGAGTCGCCTATCATGAGATACAAGAAGCTTGTCGATAATCTCAATAAGGATAACATTCATGTGCACTTTACTGCGGTTGATGACATTCATCGATTTGTAAAAAACATCAAGTATCGGCCAGAAGATGAGTGGAGGCTTGTTGTAGAATATGATGGTGATGTGGATTATGATATCTATGATAATCGATGCGTCTCATATAAGGAGTTCAAGTTTGAGGGGTGTGACTTACCGGAGATAGGCCTGCACCTGGATTCCATACTTATCGGCCCTAACCAGCCTGAAGGAACGAGCAATTTCCCGCTGTTGACCCAGAGGGTATATAGGATGTTTGGCGATACGATTCCTGTTAACTTGAGTGAACTTGATGTGAGTGGCTTTGGTGAGAGATAGGCGTGTGCAGTTTGGATGTGAAATGGACTCAGTGTATTTGGCATGTTGGTCGCGGTGAATCATTCCCATTTATATGACTTAACAAATGAATACAATTGCTTATGGATAGGGAAGAATTTGCAAAAAGATTACATGCTTCTATAGTTCCGGCCGGTACATCGGAGGAGGAAATGAAGAAGTTACTGTTTCCGATATCGGAAGCAATATTTGAAATGATGCCCAATGCGCTCTTTCGCTATAGGCCTTTGAATAATGATCTGAAGAATAATGAGCAGCAAATAGATGCTTTTAAGAATGACGCAATATACGCAGTGACTGCTGATAAGTTTAATGATCCGTACGATACTCTAGTAAGATATAATCAAGAGGAAATAAAACGGTCCGTAAATACAATAGTAAGTTATGAAACAATTGAGGGGATGAAGGCTTGGTTTGCGCATGGGAAAGACCTTCCAGAGGAAGTGAAACAGATTCTTCCTGATGATTTAATTGACTTTCTCAAGGATGCTTTATTGTCAATTGATGATATCACTGTGTTGAAAGACAATATTGAGGAAAGCAGGGGTAATATGGTAAATCTCATAGAGACCTATTTCCCAATTCTAACGGAAACGGCCAAGAGGTATTCAACAATGGCCTGTTTTAGTGAGAGCGTGAATTCCGTTCTCATGTGGAGCCATTATGCGAACTCTCACCAGGGCTTTGCATTGGAATATGATTTCAGACCTACTCTGGAAAAGCCAATTAAGAATGTCGGATTGTATCCGGTTATCTATGATGATGAGAGAATGGATGTGTCTCTTTATATGGCATGGTCGTTTTTAAAAATGCTAGGCATTGAGGCTCATAATCCCGATATAACTTCATTCATTAAGATAGCCCTGCACAAATCCTCGATATGGGCTTATGAAAAGGAGTGGCGTATGATTGATTGCACTTTGCGTGATATTACAGATACTAAGCCATCAGAGATCCTGTATAAGCCAATGGCAATTTATTACGGACGACATATTTCAAAGGAACATAAAGAGTTGTTGCATGAAATCGCCCAATCTAAGAGCATCAAAGAGTATGAGATGTATATTGATTATACTGCTCCGGAGTATGAGATGAGGGTTAGGGAGTATCGGGGCATCGACCCTATATCGGAATAACGGGGTGATTCATTTTTTTTTGCGATTATTGCAAAAATATTAAATAGATATAAGAGCTATGCTTGCGGATGCTTTGGGTGGGGAGAAGATGGTGATTATGTGATAGCGGTCAAAAAATCACTCATTATATTATACCTAAATGTTGTAGTTATTTGAGTTAATTACTATATTTGCATCGTAACAATAATAAAACCAATAAAATCTAAATGTTATGTTAGGCATAGAATCTAAAAGAGAACCAATTAAGGAACCGATTGCATCAAAGATTAGAGATGCAGTCCGCAGGATTACCATGGGTTGCCTCAATGATGAGGACAAGCGTATTATTAATGAATCTAATGAGATGAAAAACAAATATCATGCTATTTGGAAATTCTGATTTTGAGAATAATCTTTTAATTGAACATGCGAGTGATGCAACGGTGTTTAAAGAGTTCCGTTGCGGGATTAAGAAAATGGATGATTTCATCCATGAGGGTTTGGATTTGTCTGTAAAGAACAATTTCTGCAAGTTATATAAAGTTTCAAGAGATGAAGAAATTGTGGCTCTGTTTGCCTTGTCATTTGATTCATTAATATTGGACTATGAAGATAAGACAGAGTTGAAACAGACCGAGAGTGTTGGTGTTGATTCACGATACGAAGAGGTGTTCTGGAGTAAACGTCATTATCCCGCGCTGGAAATAGCATATCTGGCAGTCAGGGAAGATTTAAGGGGCAGTGATATAGGTTCATTCTTGATAAATTCTATAGCAGAAATGGCCGCTGGACAAAAATTGGCCGGCTGTCAGTTTCTGACGGTTGAGGCTTTGAGTAAGGCTAAAGAAAAGGAGCAGGATTACAGCGCAACTGCTTTTTACTACAAAAACCATTTTGAATCTTGTGAGTTGCCTAATTCGACGAAAGATACAATGCGGATGTATAGGCCTTTGTATTTGAATTAATGTTCAACTGGGGTCAGACCTAATTGTACGTTTTTTTGCTCGCTAGCTAGGGAGTTTTTACTCGCTAGTTAGCGAGCGGTTTTTTGTTTTTTATATATTTGTGGTTGACATTGTGTGTGTAAGTAAGAAGGACTTATTGGGGCTTGGGCTCTGGTGGGTCTTTTTTTTTGTGTAGACTAATTAGTGCTTTTCTATAATATAAAACTGTAGTTATGAGTATTGTAAAATTAAATGAGATGGTGGAATCACCAAGTGCTGCAATTGGTGCATCGTTATTGGACGTAGTGAGTGGAGTTCCCTTAGGAACTATATTAGTTAACGTTTATAAGATAGGTGTAGGAATTGATGATTTTTTGATTGTTAAAAAGCTATCAACGTTCTTGTCTTCTATGAAAAATATGGAAGAAGAGGCGAATGAATATTTGGATTCCTTACCGCCGGAGAAGCGTCATAAAGTGGGCGAATTTATGTTGAATTCTCTTTGCAAAGCAGAATCTTCAGATAAAGCTCAAATATTGGGTTTCATTTTTAAAGCTTGTGTTGGTAAAAGAATAGGAATGGAAATGATGCTTAGGTTGACTTCAATTGTGAATAAAGCATTCATATTAGATTTGGTTCATCTTCCTGAATATAAAGAATCATCTGCTGTTTACTCAATTGCTGCGAATGAGTTTATAAATTTGGGGTTAATGGATAATGAAGTAGGTGGGGTTTGGAGGAATGAACCAACCTGGGAATTAAATGATATAGGTTTAACTTTATGTAAAATTTTGGAGGATGAAGGTTGGTTTCAGCAACAATCCCAACAATAACTAAATTTGAAACTATGTAATTCAATCTGATATGATGTTGACATAGGTTTAATATTGGGTACCAAACGGAAAGTTTAGCTCGACGAAGTCAACCGTCCTTTTGGTACCCTTTGGTCGGACATCGGCCCAATATTAAAGTGTATTTTCCAATTAATAAATTGTTTGCGAATATGAAGAAAGAAGAGAATTGTTTGCGGCTGGAGGAGATTCGGACTGCTCTGGCTGAGGCGGATGCCGAGAGGTTGAGTGCGGGCGTATCGGCCCAGGAGAGAGAGTTGATGGAGGAGGCTTGCGTGACGCTTAGGGAGGCCGAGCGTCGGGCGATTGTGAATGCCGAGACGGGGCTGGTAGAGCGGTTCCGGGAGAGCGCGGGGAGCGTGAATCTGCAGGCTAAGAAGATTCGGGCTCTGGTTACTAAGATGAACAGGATTCCTAAGGGGCTTGATGCTACGGAGCGCGTTATTAAGGAGTGCGTTAAGGTGCTGCGGGCTATTGCTATGTGGTGCACTATGCTGTTTTTGCTGGTGTTTATGGGCAGTTGCGCCAGTATGAGCAAGGCGCAGCTTAAGCGGGTCGGTGCGCTGGCTGTGGTTAGCGATAGCGCGGTTTCGGGGCCGGGGAGCGTTCTTGGGTTGCTTGATGAGGTTCGGCTGTCACGTGGTATAATGTACGCTGCCTCTCTATCTAGTGCTGATGCTCGGGTTGCGGAGCTGAACGGGCTGGCTCTTAGTAGTTCTGATTTGGCCCGGCTGTCTGAGAAGGCGGATGTTTGTGTTAGTATTCTGGAGAGTTATATACGGGCTCTGAAGTCGCTGAGCAATGAGGCGCGCTGGAAACAGAACGGGACTGAGTTGCGCGGGATCGGGCGTAATATTGATTCTTTGGCTATTGCTTATAATAAGCTGGATTGGGGTGATGATGTTGAGCCTGGGCTGGCTAAGCAGTTGGGCAAGACTAGTGGGTATTTGGCTGAGCAGTACGGTAAACGCAGGCAGTTGAAGATAGTGCGTGAGGTTGTTGCTGAGGGGGATTCTATTGTTGGTACTTGCTGTGCTGCTTTGATTGAGGCTTTGAAATCTGAGGAAATGCTGGAGCTGATTGAGAATGAGCGGATCGGGCTGGAGAACAATTATAAGGCGTATTTGAATTCTTGCTCGTTGAATGGTGCTGCTCCGGCTTTGGAGATTGATCGGGTTTATGTTGAGGATCGGATTAAAATTGAATCGGCTAAGGATGTGCGGCGGCAGTGCATTACTCGGTTGCAGGCTTTCAGACGGGCTCATGCTGCCTTGCTTAAGGAACTTGAGGGTGGGCATCGGACCTACTCCGAATTCTCGGATGCGCTGTTTGAGCTGAATCGGCAACTTTATGCAATCGGTACCATTGGGGTCTGACCCCAATGGTACTTTTTTTTTATTATCGGCCATGAATTGTATTACAGCATTCTTGAGTATTTCTATGTTTGACGGTTAGATATTTCGACTAACATTTTGTGTATGTTAAAAAACGAAGTATATTTGCACCGAATAATACTTGTTTGTCCATGAAAATAAGTTATCCAACTGATGTAAGTGGCCGGTATATATGGAAAGAAATCAGGATAATAGACATTGTTGAAATTGCCAATTATCATGGCAAATAATGTTTAACCACTAATGAGTAGAGCAATGAAGACAACAGAATCATATTATGTGCCTATAGAATCTTTTCATCCAGGAGTTACATTGGAGGAGAAGTTAGAGGAGATGGGCATGAGCGTTAAGGAGTTCGCAATTCGGACTGATAAGCCGGAAAAAACTATTAATGCTGTTCTTAAAGGTGATAGTTCTGTCACTCCGGATATGGCAGTGGCATTTGAGATTGTTACTGGAATTCCGGCTAGTTTTTGGATGAATAAGCAACAGAACTATAATGAATATGTTGCCCGCAAGAAGAGAGAGGAGGCGTTAAAGGCATCAATAGAATGGAGCAAGCAGTTCCCATTGGCTGTTATGCAGAAACTTGGCTGGATACCTACTCTGAGAAGTGAAGAGGAGAAGGTATCGGCTTTGCTTTCCTTTTTTGCTGTGAGTTCACGTGAGGCGTGGCAGGATTATTATTACAATCAGCCGCTTAAGGTGGCTTTTAGGATTTCGCTTTCACAGACCAAGAACCCGTTTGCAGTATCGGCTTGGCTTAGGAGGGGCGAGATTCAGGCGATGAGGCAGAATGTGGATTGCGAGTATTCTCCTGATTTGTTGCGTAATACCATTTCGGATTTTAAAAGATTGCTATTTGACAACTCTAATCAAATGCCTGCTCGTTTACAGGCTGTTTGTGCAAGTTGCGGTATTAAGCTTATCTACACGGAATGCTTGCCACAAGCACCTATCAGTGGTGCAACGCGTTGGATACAGAACGTTCCCTGTATTCAATTGAGTGGAAGATACAAAATGCAGGATGTGTTCTGGTTCAACTTTTTCCATGAGATTGGTCACATTCTTCTGCATGGTAAGAAGGATATATTTTTGGAGGATATTGAGTATTCGGATTATCAGAAGGAGAAGGAGATTGCAGCCGATGCGTTTGCATCGGAAGTATTGCTAAGTGCTAAGCAGGAGCAGGAAATAACTATGTTGAGGCATTGGTCTAGAGAAGACATTATTATGTTTGCTGATAAGTTCGACACGGTTCCGGCAATCATTTTAGGCCGTCTTAAACATAGATCTCTTATACCACAGAGTTATTACCGGGATTTGGTTCCTAACGTGGAGCTTTGGAAGAACTGAGCAAAATGATACCATTGGGGTCAGACCCCAATGGTACTATTTTGCTATCTTTGCGGTAGTGGACTATAAATTTTTGCGATATGTTTGAACTTATTTCATTGCCGTACGGGCCAAAGGACCTGGAGCCCGTGATTAGTGCGCAGACGCTGAGTTTCCATCATGGGAAGCATCTGCAGGGGTATGTGGATAATCTTAATAAGCTGCTGCCTGAAAGTGGGCTGGAGGCCGATTCGCTCGAACTGATTGTTTGCAAGGCTAGCGGGGCTTTGTTTAATAATGCGGGACAGATTCTGAACCATAATCTTTACTTTACGCAGTTCTGCAAGGGCGGTTCTGAGCTTAAGGAGGGTTTTCTTAAGTCGCAGATTGTTAAGCAGTGGGGAAGTGTTGAGGCTTTCCAGACTGAGTTCGTGGCCAAGGGCGTGGGCTTGTTTGGTAGCGGTTGGGTTTGGCTGTCCCGTGATGCCGATGGATCACTCGTGATTACGCAGGAGCCGGGCGCTTCTAATCCGGTTGTGCGCGGTCTCAAGCCGTTGCTTACGTTCGATGTCTGGGAGCACGCCTACTACCTTGACTATCAGAACCGTCGTGCCGCCCATCTGGATGCCCTGTGGCAGATTCTGGATTGGAGTGTGATTGAAAAACGTGCCATTGGGGTCTGACCCCTTTGGTATCATTTTTAAAAAAAGTACCAATGGGGTCAGACCCCAATGGTACTATTTTTGAGAAGTTATGCTGAAAGTTGGAGATAAGATGCCTCAGTTTGAGGTGGTTGACCAGGATGGTCAGGTGGTTCGGTCATCGGACTTTATCGGGAATGGCCGCAAGACGATTGTGTATTTTTACCCCAAGGACAACACGTCGGGCTGCACGGCCGAGGCGTGCTCGTTCCGCGATAATTATGCGGCTCTGACGGCTGCTGGGTATAATGTGGTGGGGGTTAGCAAGGACAGCGCTAAGT